>Ga0075420_100000100_pt1 | contig 55205 bp, 62 predicted proteins | sample SoiMetdeltSBSDD4_FD_75296 | JGI IMG/M metagenome (GOLD analysis project Ga0075420, IMG submission 75296) | Bulk soil microbial communities from a Populus tree surrounding site in Tennessee, USA - Soil MetaG P. deltoides SBSDD4 | ecosystem: Environmental > Terrestrial > Soil > Tree plantation...
TGGTTCGCGCGACCGGCCTCACGAGGACCCGTCGTCCGTGAGCAGCGTGACGTCGTGGCCCTGCGCCGCCTCGGGGGCCCGATGGAGGTGGCCGACCCGGCCGCCCTCCGGCGTCCGAGCCTCGAACCAGAACCCCTCGAGCGTCTCGTAGACGCCGACGACATCGTGCTCGGTCCCGGCCGGGGTGCAGACGATGTCGCCGGGCCCCACGGTGTAGGTGCCCGAACCCACCGTGACGCGCGCGCGGCCAGCGAAGATCAGCCAGTACTCGTCGCAGTCGTGGTAGTGCAGGTCGAACCGCCCGTCGGGTTCGACCCGGAAGATCCCGGCGCTCGTCACGTCCGACCACGAGGGCCTGGCGTCCGGCGAGATGCCGCGGACGACCACCATTGCGTCGTCCATCGGCTCGATCACGTCGGCTCGTATCCCCGGTCCCCGATCGCGCGCTGCGTCGTCGCCCATCACGTCCTCCTGGAGCGGGAAACGAGCATGGTAACGTTCTCAGGTCTCCGGAGGAAATCCGCTCCCGGCAGCCCCGCCACCCCTTACCGGACCACGAGGTCGGTCGCGTTCCTCGAGAGGATCTCGCCGCCGGGGCGGGCGACCTGCATCGTCACCCGGTAGCCGCCGGGGCGAGCCGATGATGAGATCTCCCAGTCGATCCGGTCGACCTCCTCGGCCGAGTCCGCCCCGAGCGCCCTCGTGAAGGCGTTCTTCCTCACGACCTCGCCCGAGTCCGCGGACGCGAGCTCCCAGGAGACCTCCGCGCCGTCGATCGCGTCGGGGTGGTCGTTCGTGACCCAGATCCGCGCGGCCAACGTCGACCCTCGCTCGTAGACCTTCTCCCGCCCGATCACGTAGGGCGTGACGTCGCGCTCGAGGCTGATCAGCACGCGGCCGTACACGTTGCGCATCGCCTCGTAGACGGCGTACGGCCGCCGGTAGTAGTCGAACAGGCCCGACCCCATGATCGGGCACGGGTCGCTCCAGTAGTAGTGGAACATCGAGGCGATCGGCCGGTACTTGCGCTGACGCAGGTACTCGATCTGCTCCTTCACGACGAGCGCCTCGTAGGCCTGGTAGGCCGCGATGAACTCCTCGAGCGTGTCCTTCATCTCCACCTTCGCGAACCCGAACGCGAGGTTGTAGAAGAACCCGTGGTACTCCCACGCGTCCCAGTCGGGCGGCCACAGCTTGTCCGGCGGGACGAACGACCGCAGTGACTCCTCGACAGGGATCGACCCCGCCCCGAACTCCACGATCTGCGGCGGCAGCTCGACGTCGTCGAGGTGGGTGTCGCCGTCCCAGCAGTAGCCGATCATCAGGTTGTACACGCCCTCCCGGTAGTCACCGAGGTGGATCCAGCGGACGGGGTCGACCGTGCCGAGCGCCTCCTTCAGGATCGGGCACAGCCGGTGATAGTTGTTGGGCGTGTCCGGCAGCAGGTACACCTCGGGCTCCTTGAACACCGACCACATGCCGATGCTCGCGTGGTTGCAGAGCATGAGGCCCATGTCCTTGATCATCTCGCTCGCGCGTTCGATGAGGTCGTCCGAGTCGCTCACGCAGTAGTGGAGCGGGAACACCTGCCAGACGAGGAACCCCAACTCGTCGCACATCGTGTAGAAGCCGTCCTTCTCGACGTGGCTCCCGATGCGGATTGCGTTGATCTCCATCTCCAGCATCTTTGCCAGATCGTCGGACCACATCCTCTCGTTCGCCTCGCTCATCCACTGGCTGGAGATGTAGCGCATGCCGCGGAGGAAGATCCGCTTCCCGTTCAGGTACCACTGGCCGGTCGCCGGGTCCGGCACGAGCTCCTTGATGCCGAACCGCTGCTCGACCGGGTCCCCGTGCGCGGTCACGGTGGCGGTGTAGAGGTTCGGGTCGCCGTGGTCCCAGGTCCACCATAGCCGGGCGTCCCGGATCGTGAGGACGAGCTTGTGCGTCGTAGGCCCGGGCTGGAGGACGACCCGCCGGCGGCGCTCGTGCGGTTCGGCGCCCTCGAAGTTGTGGGGCCGGACCTCCAGCAAGAGGTCGGTCTCGACCACGTCCCCGGTCGTGTTGTGGACGGTCACGTCCGCGCTCACGAGCGCCGTGCCGTCTGGCCGGTCGCGCCCGTCGCCGAGCCGGTCCTTCCTGATGCCGATCCTCGTGAAGAGCTTCACGTGGTCGACGTACACCCTCGGCCGGGCGACGAGCTCGACGCTGTCCCAGATGCCGCCGGAGTTCCCGTCGGAGCGGAACGAGCTCATCGAGCCGGGCCGGTGCATCGCGTCGATCATGTGGCCCTTGATCTGCGTGATCGCCCTCGCCTGATGGGTTCGATACGGCGGCGAGAGCGGATTGTCCGAGTGGTCGACCTGGACGTACTCGGTCTCGTCCCTCGGCGCGCCGTCCTTCACCGCCACGATGTTCGTCCCGTCGAGGTCGAGGCGGTCGGTGACGTCGAACTCGAACGGGTTGAACATCCCCTCGTGGTGCCCGAGGTACTCGCCGTTCAGCCAGACGTCGGCGAGGTAGTCGACCGCGCCGAACCGGAGGAACAGCCGCTGCCCGCGGAGCGCCTCGGGCACCCGGAATTCCCTGCGGAACCAGATCGTCCCGAAGAAGTCGCCGACCTCGGTCCGGTACCAGTTCGTGGGCAGCCGCATCTCGGGCCAGGCGGCGTCGTCGAACCCCGCCCGCGCGTAGCCCAGCGACTCGCCCGGCTCGTCGCCTTCCGCCCGATACCGCCAGGGACCGTCGAGGCTGAGGCGGGCCCGTCCCTCGTGCAGCGAGATCATGCTCGACGCGCCCGTCGAGCCTCGGCACCGAACCACCAGGGATCGAACCCGCGATCGCGCTCGTCGACCATCGTTCCCGGCGGGACGAGCGCGTCGATCGCGTCGAGCGTCTCGTCGTCCAGCCGGAGGTCCGCGGAATCCAGCAGGTCCTCGAGCTGCTCCGTCGTGCGCGGCCCGATGATCGCCGAGGTGACCGCCGGGTGGGCGAGCACGAACGCGATCGCGAGGCGGGGGAGCGTGGTGCCCGCCCGCTCGGCGAGGCCCGCGAGCTCCTCGACGACGTCGAGCTTGCGCTGGACCTCCGGCCGTGACTCGTCGTAGAGCAGGGCGAGCCACTCGGCGCGCTGGGCGCCTCGGACGGCGCGAGACTCGGGGGACCGGTCGAAATGGCCGCGGCGGTAGCGGCCGGCGAGCCAGCCGCGGTTCAGCGGGCTCCAGACGAGCACGCCCATGCCGTACCGCTGCGCGACCGGCAGGACGTCGTGCTCGAAGGACCGCACGAAGATCGAGTAGGGCCGCTGCTCCGTCCGGAAGCGGGACAGCCCGCGGCGCTCGGCGACCCACTGCGCCTCGACGACCTGCCACCCCGGGAACGTCGAGGAGCCGAAGTACCGGACCTTGCCCTGGCGCTGGAGATCGGTGAGGGCGCCGAGGGTCTCCTCGACGTCGGTCCACTGCTCCGGACGGTGGATCTGGTACAGGTCGATGCGGTCGGTCCCCAGGCGCCGGAGGCTCTCCTCCACCTCGCGCGCGATCCAGACCCGCGAGTTCCCCCAGTCGTTCGGTCCCGGCCCCATCCCGCCGTGGACCTTCGTGGCGAGGACGAGGTCGTCGCGATGGCCGACGAGCGCCTTGCCGACGATCTCCTCGGACTCGCCGTTCGAGTAGACGTCGGCGGTGTCGATGAAGTTGACCCCCGCGTCGATCGCCGCGTGCACCATCCGCACGCACTCCTCGACGTCGGTGTTGCCCCAGGCGCCGAACATCATCGCGCCCAGGCAGTGGGTGCTCACCCGCAGGCCGGTCCCGCCGAGCCCTCGATACTCCATGCCCGCCTCCTCCCTATCCCTACGCGACGCCGGTCCTCGCGGTTCCGAGCCAGCTCTGGTGCAGCCGCGCGTACACGCCGTCGCCCGCCACGAGCTCCGAGTGCGTCCCGCGCTCGACCACCCGGCCGCCGTCGAACACGAGGATGACGTCCGCGGCCTCCGCGGTCGACAGGCGGTGCGCGATCGTGACGGTGGTCCGCCCGGCGGAGACCCTGCGCAGCGCCTCCGAGACCCGGCGCTCGGTGGCGGGGTCCACGGCGCTCGTCGCCTCGTCGAGGATCAGCAGGCCGGGGTCGCCGATCCTGGCCCGCGCGAGCGACACGAGCTGTCGCTCGCCGACCGAGAGCGCGTCGCCGCGCTCGCCCACGCGCGTGTCGAGCCCGTCCGGGAGCGAGGCGACCCAGTCGACCAGGCCGAGCTCCCCGATCGTCGCGTCGATGTCGTCGTCGGTCGCGCCCTCGCTTCCGGCCCGGACGTTGTCCCGCACCGTGACGTCGAACAGGAAGCCGTCCTGCGGCACCATCCGGATCATCGAGCGACGCGACGCGGGCGAGATCTCCCGCAGGTCGGTCCCGCCGACGAGTATGTTGCCCTCGACCGGATCCGCGAGCCGGGCGAGGAGCTTGGCGAACGTTGTCTTCCCGCTCCCGGTCTCGCCGACGATCGCCACCTGCGTGCCGGGCGGGATCTCGGCGTCGACGTCGCGGACGACCGGCCGTCCGCGGCCGTAGGCGTAGCTCACCCCGTCCGCCGAGATCGAGGGGGCGCCGTGCGGGAGGTCGACGCCGGGGGAGGGCTCCACGATCTCGATCGGCTGGTCGAGCACCTCCAGGACCTTGCGCCAGCCCGAGATCGCGGTCTGCGTCTGCGAGTAGATCTCGGGCAGGTCGACGAAGGGGTGCAGGAAGAGGTCGGCGAGGAACAGGAATGCGGCGGTCCGTCCGAACGTCAGTCCCCACTCGGGACCGAATGTGGTCCCGACGATCACGATGACGGATAGCGCGATCCCCCAGAAGACCACGGCGATCGGGAACATCGTGGCCGCGCGGAGGTGGGCGTGCACCTGCGCGTGGTACCGCCGGTGGATCGAGCGCTTCACGCGCACGTCCGTCTGCTCGTCGAGCCCGTACGCGCGCACGACGCCCGCGCCCATCACGCTCTCCGAGACCTCGGACAGCATCTCGCCGACCCGCGTGCGGACGAGGTCGTAGGCCGCCGAGAGCGCCGTCTGCATCCGTAGCACGATCGCGAGGAGCGGGATCACGAGGAGCACCACCGGGATCGTGAGCTGCCAGGAGTAGAGCAGCATCAACACGAGGGCGCCGAGGATCTGGGCGACGGCGACGATCCAGGCGATGCCGCCCCACTCCGTGAACTTCGACAGGGTGTCGATGTCGGCGGTGACCCTGGCCACGAAGACCCCGCGCCGCTCGCGGCTCTGCTCGGCGAGCGAGAGCCGGTGGATGTGGGCGAACGTGCGCACCCGGAGCGTCGTGAGCGCGGTCTCGGACGCGCGGGTGACGCGACGGGCGGCGGCCCGGCCGGCGAAATACCCGACGATCAGCACCGCCAGGGCGATCGCGCAGATCGTGAACACGAACCCCGGCCGGAACCCACCGGTGAACCCGTGGTCGAAGATCTGCTGGATCAGGATCGGCACGATGAGGGCGGCCGACGCCTCGGCGAGCGAGATCACCGCGGTGAACGCGAGGCCGGTCCGCAGCTCCGGGCTCTCGGTCAGCCCACGCACGAGCACCTGACGAGCCCCGCGGAGATGGGCGGGGACGAGCGCGCCCTCGGCGAGCTCGGAGCGTTCGTCCGTGCGGGTGCTCACGGTGTCCGCCGTTCGTACGCCCGGACCATGCTCGCGTACCCGCGCTCGGACTCGAGAAGGTGCTCGTGGGCGCCGGCCGCCCGGAGGCGCCCGTCCTCGAGGAACAGCACGCGGTCGGCGAGACGGATCGTCGGTAGGCGGTACGCGATCACGATCAGGGTCGTGTCGATCTCGCGACGGAGCCCCTCGAGGATCTCCGCCTCGATCGCCGGGTCGACGGCGCTCGTCGCGTCGTCGAGGATCATCACCCTCGGGCGTCGGACGAGCGCGCGGGCGAGCGCGACGCGTTGGCGCTCACCGCCCGAAAGCGTGTGCCCGCGCTCGCCGACGACGGTGTCGTAGCCGTCCGGCAGGCCACGGATGAAATCGTCGGCGCGCGCGATCCGCGCCGCCTGCTCGACCTCATCCCGGCTCGCCTCGGCGTCGAGCGAGATGTTCTCGCCCACCGAGGTGGCGAACAGGAAGCTCTCCTGGAACACCATCGCAACCGCCCGCCGGAGCGAAGCGGGTTCGGCTCGGCGCAGGTCGATGCCTCCGAACGAGATCAAGCCGTGGGCGGGATCATCCAGGCGCACGAGGAGCTGCGCGAGCGTGGACTTGCCGACCCCGGTGGACCCGACGAGCGCCACGGCCTCGTTCGGTCGCACCTCGAAGCTCACGCCATCGAGCACCTGGAACCCGTCGAAGGCATAGCTCATCTCGTCGACCACGACGCCGAGCGGCGCGTCGGGGAGCGTCACGGGGTCGTGGGGCGGGCGGACGCGGATCGGATGCTCTAGGACGCCCTCGATGCGTTCGTGCGCGGTGACCGCCCGGGGGAGCTGCGCCAGGATCCAGCCGACGAACCGCATCGGCCACGCGAGCAGGCCGAACAGCGTCACCGTGGCGATGAGTGTGCCGAGCGTGATCGAGCCCGTCGAGACGCGCCACGACCCGACCGCGAGCATCACCACGACCGCGATCGACGGCGTGGCCTCGAGCGCGGGCTCGAACGCGGCGCGCAGGTATCCGGCCTCGATCCGGGCGTCCCGCAGGGCCTCGGCGCGAACGCGCAGGCGATCCGTCTCCGCCGGTTCGCGGCCGAGCGTCTTCACGATCAGCGCGCCGTCGATCGACTCGTGCGCGACGGCCGACAGTTCGGCGACGTGCCGAAGCCCGCGCTGCGCCGGCTCCTCCATCCGGCCGGCGAATGAACGGTTCATGACGATCGTGACCGGCACGATCACGAGCCCGATCGCCGCGAGGTACGGATCCGCGACGACGAGCGCCGCGAGCGCGAACAGCGCGAGGAACAGCGCCCCGACGGAGAACGGGACCGGGTAGTACACGTCGACCGCCGCCTCGACGTCGGCCTCCATATGCGAGAGCAGCTCTCCCGTGGGGGTCGTCCGGTGGTAGTCGAAGGAGAGCTCGCGGTAGCGGTCGGAGACCCGCGAGCGGAGCGTGGCGGCGACGGCGGCCCCGGCGACTCCGCTGTAATAGCGGCGCACCACGATCGAGAGGGCGCGGAGGGTCGCGAGCCCCATGATCGCCGCGACGCCGATCCACATCGTTGCCGCCGAGACGCCGGAGCCGAACGCGGGCCGGAGCACGCGATCGGTCACCCGCCCGAGCGCCACGCTCACCGCGACGGAGGCGATCGCGAACGCGAACGCGCCCACGACCGAGATCGCGAACGGCTTCGGGTGCGTCCGGATGTACGACCAGATGATGTGGACGCCACGGGAGAACAGGCCCGATGCTCGCGTCGACTCGCGCTGTTGCAGGCTCACACCCACCGATGATTCTGCGTTCCCGGCGCGGGTGGCGGCCGTGACGGCCCCCGCTTGTGTGGGAACGTTATCATACTCAGCCCCGGGCGGACCGAGACGAGACCGGCGGAGGCGAGCGCAGCGATGAAGATCACCGATGTTCGGCTCTTCCGGGTCGAGGGGGAGGGTCCGGCATGGGTGTTCGAGGACCGCTCCGTCGAGCCGCTCGACCTGTACCCGTCGCACGTGGGACCGTCGGCTGGGGCCGGGGACGCCTCGTCGCGGCTCGCGGCCACGTACGTCGAGATCGACACGGACGAAGAGGTGTCGGGCCTCTACGGTCCGATCGACTCGCGCCAGGCCGGCCTGATCGCCGGCGACCTCAGGGAATTCGTCCTCGGCGAGGATCCGCTCGCGACGGCGTTGCTTCATGACCGGATGCTGCGGTTGCACCGGCACGGCAGGGCTGGCCTGTTCGTCAACGCGATCAGCGCCGTCGACAACGCCCTGTGGGACCTTCGCGGCAAGGCCGCGGGCGAACCCGTCTACCGCCTGCTCGGGGGTCCGACCCGCGACCGCGTCCCCGCGTACGCGAGCATGCTCGGCTACTCCGTCGACCCCGGGCGCGCGGCGGTGGCCGCCCGCGAGCACGCGGAGCTCGGCTTCGCGGCGCAGAAGTGGTTCTTCCGGTACGGCCCCGGCGCGGGGCGGGACGGGATGCTCGCGAACCTCGCGATGGCCCGCGCCGTCCGCGAGGCGGTCGGCCCCGGCTACCCGCTCATGTTCGACGCGTTCATGGGCTGGGACCCGACGTACGCGGCCGACATGCTCCGAGGGCTCGAGGACGTGGAGCCGTACTGGGTCGAGGAGCCGCTGCCCCCCGAGCGGGTCTCGGCCTTCCGGAGGCTCGCCGCGTCCTCCCGGATCCGGCTGGCCACCGGCGAGCACGCGCACACGCGCTGGCAGATCAAGGAGCTCCTCGACAGCGGCGCGATCGGCGTCGTCCAGGCCGACCAGGACTGGGCGGGCGGGATCACCGAGCAGCTCCACATCTGCTCGCTCTGCTCCGCGTACGACGTCCCGGTCGTCGCGCACGGCCACGCGGTGCCGGCCGCCCTCCACGTCGCCGCGTCCCAGTCGCCCCGAACGGTCCCGATGCTCGAGTACCTGGTCCGGGTCCAGGAGCGGAACCAGTTCTTCCAGCGGACGATCCACCGGCCCGAGAGCGGGTCCATCGCCCTGCCCACCGGTCCCGGGCTCGGCATCGACCTCGACGGGTCGAAGATCGAGGTCAGGCGCGAGCTCGGATCCGACGCCTGAACACCGGCCCGCCGGGCGGCGAACGCGCTGGTCAGGATGGCGGTGGGTCCGGGGGCCGGTAGACTTCCGTGTTCGCCGGGGCGGGGTAGCTCAGAGGCAGAGCAAGCGGCTCATAATCGCTGTGTCGCGGGTTCGATTCCCGCCCCCGCTACGAGACGAACCCATCTCGCGACGGTCGTTCGGAGGAACACGAGGATGGCGAAGCAGAAGTTCGAGCGGAACAAGCCGCACGTCAACATCGGGACGATCGGCCACATCGACCACGGCAAGACGACGCTCACCGCGGCCATCACCAAGGTCCAGGCCGACAAGGGCCTGGCCGACTTCACGCCGTTCGACCAGATCGACAAGGCGCCGGAGGAGCGCGAGCGCGGGATCACGATCGCGATCGCCCACGTCGAGTACCAGACCGACAACCGCCACTACGCGCACGTGGACTGCCCCGGCCACGCCGACTACATCAAGAACATGATCACGGGGGCCGCCCAGATGGACGGCGCGATCCTGGTGGTCTCGGCCGCCGACGGCCCGATGCCGCAGACCCGCGAACACGTGCTCCTCGCGCGCCAGGTGGGCGTCCCGTACATCATCGTCGCGCTCAACAAGTGCGACATGGTCGACGACCCCGAGCTGCTCGACCTCGTCGAGCTCGAGGTGCGCGAGCTGCTCACGGGCTACGAGTTCCCGGGCGACGAGGTCCCGGTGATCCAGGTCTCGGCGCTGAAGGCCCTCGAGGGCGACGCCGCGTGGATCGCCAAGATCGAGGAGCTGCTCGCCGCTTGCGACACCTACATCCCCGAGCCCACCCGCGACGTCGACAAGCCGTTCCTGATGTCGATCGAGGACGTGTTCTCGATCACCGGCCGCGGGACCGTCGTGACCGGGCGCGTCGAGCGCGGACAGCTGAAGAAGATGGAGGAGGTCGAGATCGTCGGGATCAAGGAAACGACCAAGACCACGGCGACCGACCTCGAGATGTTCCGCAAGCTGCTCGACGAGGTCCAGGCCGGCGACAACGTGGGGGTGCTGCTCCGAGGCGTCGACAAGGAGGACGTCGAGCGCGGGCAGGTGCTGGCCAAGCCCGGCACGATCACGCCGCACACGGATTTCGCGGCCCAGGTGTACGTGCTGTCCAAGGACGAGGGCGGGCGGCATACGCCGTTCTTCGACGGCTACCGCCCGCAGTTCTACTTCCGCACCACCGACGTCACCGGACAGGCGCATCTCCCCGAAGGCGTGGAGATGGTCATGCCGGGCGACAACGTCGAGATGACCGTCAACCTGATCGCCCCGATCGCCATGGAGGAGGGCCTGCGCTTCGCGATCCGCGAGGGCGGCCGGACCGTTGGCGCCGGGCGCGTCACCAACATCATCAAGTAGGGGACCATGGCCAAGGGAGACAATCGCCCGGTGATCACGCTCGCCTGCACCGAGTGCAAGCGGCGCAACTACGTCACCGTGAAGAACCGGCTGAACGACCGGGACCGCATCGAGCTCAAGAAGTACTGCCGCTGGGAGCGGCGGCACACGCTCCACCGCGAGACCAGGTAGCGAACCGGCCGAGCGTTGGTCAGCCGAGCTGTGGCTCGGCCGTCTCGGTGAGGTCGACGGTCGCCACCTTGCCGTGGCGGATCGCGAGGACGAGCGCCTCCATCTTGGAGTGGACGCGGAGCTTCGTGAGCACGTTCTGCGTGTGCGTCCGAAGCGTGTTCGGGCTCATCCCGAGCGAGTCGGCGATCTCGGTAGGGGTCCGACCGCTCGCCATGGCCGACAGGATCTCGAGCTCGCGCGGGGTGAGCCGGGCCAGTCGACTCTTGACGTCGTCGTCCACGTCCCGGCGGTGGCGGAACCGGCGCTGGGCGACCTCGACCTCGTCGTCGTCGTGGATGGCCTCGCCCCGGTGTGCCCGCCGAACCGTGGACGCGACGTCGACGACCCCCTCGGTCTTGCTGATCAGCCCCGCCGCCCCGGCCTGAACGGCACGGGCGAGCATGTGCTCGTCGTCGGCGCCGGACAGGATCAGGACCGTGGCCTGAGGGTCCGCCTCCTTGATCCTCCGCGTGGCCTCGAGGCCGTTCATCCCCGGCATCGTCACGTCCATCAGCACGACGTCGGGGCAATGACGGCCGGCAGACTCGATCGCGGCGCGGCCGTCCGTAGCCACGTGCACCACGTGCAGATCCTTCTCGCGCTCGAGCGCAACCTCGAGCGCCTCGCCGAACGTGCGCTCGTCGTCGACGATGAGGACCGTGATGGGTGGACGGGCGCCCCCGGCCTTCCCGTTCCCGGTCCCGGCTCCGATCCCGCTACCGGCCATGGGTCCGCCGATCGTAGGGCCGCTGGTGGGTCGAGTCACGCATGCTCGTTGATCCGCTCTCCTTCGAGCCGTCGAACTTGCCGCCTCCCTCGCACGGTGGGAAGGTTCGCAGCGTGCCGGGGCGCTGTGAATCGGTCGCAAGGGAGACGGCCGCCCGTCCGACATCGATGTCGGCCGAACGACGGGGCCGCGGATGCGGTTGAACGCCGAACTCGTCGGCAAGGCGTATCCACCGGTTCGGATCGAGGTCGACCCCGAACGCGTGCGTGCGTTCGCCGGGGCGGTCTCGCATCCGGGCGGCGGAGTGCCGCCGACGTTCGCGACGGTTCCGGAGATCGTCGCCGGGCTCGGCAACGTGGTCCGGGACCCCGACCTCGGCGTCGACATCGCCCGCGTCCTGCACGGCGACCAGGAGTACCGCTGGGAGCGGCCGATCCGGGTGGGGGACACGCTCGTGGCGCACGCGACGATCGACTCGATCCGCGGCAAGGGCGAGACCGAGTTCCTCGCGATCCGGACCGACATCCGCGACGGCTCCGGCGAGCTCGTCGTCCGGGCCCGGAGCACGCTGATCGTCCGGGGCGACCCGTGAGCGTCCGGTTCGAGGAGCTCGCGATCGGGCAGGAGCTTCCGGTCACCGCCCGCGTCGTGACACGGGAGGACGTCGAGGCCTACGCGCGTGCCTCGGGCGACCTCAACCCGTTGCACCGCGAAGAGGAGGTCGCTCGGGCGGCGGGGTTCCCGGGGATCGTGGCACACGGCATGCTCACGATGGGGACGCTCACCTCCGCGCTCGTGGGGTGGCTCGGCGACCCGGAGGCCCTCACCCGGCTGAAGGTCCAGTTCCGCTCGCCGGTGTTCCTCGGCGAGCGGCTCGAGAGCGGCGGCAGCGTCCGGTCGCTCGACCCGCAGACGCGCACCGCGATCCTCGAGGTCTGGGTCCGGCTCGAACGCGACGGCCGGACCGAATGGCCGATCCGGCGGAGCGAGGCCGAGATCCGGCTGGCCTGAGCGGCCGCCGCTACTCGATCTCGATCGCCCGCTAGCCGCGCTCGTCGCCCTTGCCGAGGCTCGCGAGCGCGTGCATCGCGTCGCCCATGCGGTCGATCACGATCTGGATGTCGTCGTTCTGACGCTGCCCGAGCGACTCGGCCATCCGGTCGATGCGATGCGCGAGCATCTCGTTCGAGCGCTCGATCGACTCGGCGAGCGAGGCGAACCGCTGCTCGACCATCTGGATCACCTCCGAGGGGAGGCTCGCCTGGAGCTCCTTCATCGCGCGCAGCACCTGCTTCGTGACCTCCTGGTCGGCGAGGATCTGGTTGGCGATCGCCTCGCTGTCCGAACGCGTGAGCTTGGCGAGCGCCGCGAACCGCCCATCGAGCGCTGAGAACCGCTCGTCCCAGGACGCCATCCGCTCGTTCCACGAGGACAACCGGTCGTCGAGCACGCCGCGGACCTCCGAGCCGTTGCGTTCGATCACGGCCGCTGACTCGTGCAGGCGCGCGAGGACGTCGTCGAAGCGCGCGCCGATCGCCAGGTCCACCGAGGTCGCCGCACGCTCGCCCACCTGCCCGCTCAGGCGCTCGAACTGCGTCTCGAGCGAGTCCGCCATCCGGATCATGTTCCGGTCTATGACCTCGAGCGTCCGATCGGTCGCGCCGACGAGCCGCTCGTCCAGGATCGCCGCGATCCGCTCGTCGACCTCAGCGGTCCGCCGGACGAGCTCGTCGCGGATCGCCTCCGAGTCCGCCCGCACGAGCTGCGCGAGGCCGGTCACGCGCTGCTCGATCGTCCGGTTGATAGCCAGGGCCGCCGTGCGCGCGGCGTCGAGCACGGTTTCGCGCGTCTCCTCACCCTGCTGACGCGTCGCGCCCACGACCGCGTCGCGCGTCTCCTCGCCCGTCTGCCGCGTCGCGCCGATGACGGCGTCCCGGGACTCGCTGCCCGCCTCCCGCGACTCGATCGTCATCCGGTCTCCGAGCGAGGAGACGAGCTCGTGCAGCGAGGTGGCCGCGATCGCCGTCCGGTCGTACAGGAGCTGGAGCTGTTCGCCGAGTTCCGACATCTGGCGGTCGACGAGCTCGCGGACCCGGTTCGAGACCTCCTCCTCGCGGTGGGTGAACTCCTCGACGCTCGAGTCGGCGTTGCCGGCGAGCTGCCCCATCGCCGTCACGCCCTGCTGGACGTAGGCCTCCATCGCCTGGGAGATCCGTGCGGTCTCGCGGGTGACGAGCTCGCCGTGCTCCCGGATCTGCTCCTGGACCGTCTCGACGATCACCTGGTCGCGGTCGGCGAGCGTTCGGAACGCGGTCGCCACCTGTCGCGTGACCTCGTCGAGCTGCGCCCGCAGCTGTCCGACCCCAAGCGGGGAGGTGGGCGCGTCGGCGAGCGCCTCCGCGCTGCGTTCGATCTGCTCGCGGGCGGCTCGGATCGACTCCGCCAGCAGGTTCATCGTGTCCTCGAGGCGGCCGGTCCGAGCGGCGAGCGCCTGGAACCGCTCGTCCGAGTGAGCGATCAGGCCTCGGATCGCCTGGTCTCGCGAGAGCTCCTGCAGGATCGAGGAGCCGACGGCGTCCCGGTCTCCGCCGGCGCTCCGCCAGACCTCGGCGGCGATGTCGTGCATCAGGGTGTTCGCGGCGTGCTGGATCGAACGCAGCCCCTCGTCGAGCTGCTCCTGGATCATCTCCTGGTACGAGGCGATGACGGCCTCTGCCCGCTCGGCGGCCGAGGGCGGCAGCCCGGGGGGTTGCGCCGGTGACTCGGGCCGGCTCCCGAACAGACTGCGTCGCCTCCCCCGCTCAGCGGGCGGGGGGGAAGGCTCCCGCTGGTGCATGTGTGCGCTCGCATTCCGGGGCCGGCGCGGCGCGTCCGCAAGAGTGTAGGAGAGGGCCGACGCAACATCACGCACCTCTCGTGCGTGATTTTTCGGTTCCCCGAGGGCGGTTCGGCGTCAGAGAGGGCCGCAAGAGGTCCCACCTTTGCCGCCCCTTCGGGGCCGCCCTATACTTGGCACCCGAGTCCCCGCCTTCCGGCTGGAGACGTTCCACGGAGGGGCGTAGCTCAACCTGGTAGAGCACCGGTCTCCAAAACCGGCGGTTGGGGGTTCGAATCCCTCCGCCCCTGCAAGGGAGCAGCGATGAACAGGCAGATGAAGCGGGCGCAGCGCCGCCAGGGCACCCAGGTCGAACGTGCCCAGGCCTCGGCCGCCGCGCGCCGGGCCCAGCTCCAGCAGAAGAAGGAGCGCACGGGGGCTCGGCAGTTCCTGAAGGAGGTCCGGCAGGAGCTCCGGAAGGTCATCTGGCCCACCAAGCAGGAGCTGGTGACCTACACGATCGTCGTGCTCGTCACGGTCGTGGTGATGACGTCGTACGTCTTCGGGCTCGACGTCGTCTTCTCCAGGTTCGTCCTCGACGTGTTCACGAGCTGAGGCACACCTCATGAGCGGATCCCCGGTCGACCCATCGGAAGAAGCCGTCCCCGAAGGCACCCCGGCCACGCCGGACGAGGAGCCGAAGAAGGACGCGGACGACCCGCGCGAGCGGGTGGTCGAGGCGTTCGAGGAGGCCGCCGGGCGTGAGGCCGTCGCAGACGCCGCGATCGAGGAGGCGCTGGAAGAGACCGTGGCCGAGGCGATCGAGGACGCGGAGTCCGTCGAGGTCGCGTCGGACGCCGCGATCCAGGAGTCGTACGAGGAGAAGGTCGAGGAGGCGGTCGAGTCGGGGCTCGAGGGCGCCGCGCTCGAGCACGCCGTCGCGCAGGCCGCCGCGGACGCGGACGTTCAGGAGGCGATCGCGGACGAGGCGATCGTCGAGGCGCTCGAGGAGACCGTGGTCGAGGCCGTCCAGGACGCGAGGTCGGTCGAGGAGATGAGCGACGCCGCGATCGTCGGCGAGCTCGCCGACGAGGTGGAGGGCATCGCGGCCGAGGTCGAGGCCGAAGAGGCCAAGCAGACACGGGCGACCGAGGCCGATACCAAGGAGCCTGATACCACCGAGGCCGAGGCGATCGAACCCGAGCCGCAGGCCGAGGCGATCGAACCCCAGCCCGAACGCGATGAGCCGGCCGAGACGTTCGATGCCGGGAGCGACCCGTTCCGCGGACCCGGTGACTGGTACGTGGTGCATACGTACGCCGGGTACGAGAACAAGGTGAAGACCAACCTCGAGTCGCGGATCCACACGATGCAGATGGAGGACAAGATCTTCGACGTCCACATCCCCATGGAGGACGTGATGGAGATCAAGAGCGGCAAGAAGCAGGTCGTGCAGCGCAAGGTCTTCCCCGGCTACCTGCTGGTGAAGATGGTGTACGACAACGACTCCTGGTACGTGGTGCGCAACACGCCCGGCGTGACGGGATTCGTCGCAGCCGGGACCGGGAGCAAGCCGACGCCACTATCGCGCCGCGAGGTCGAGAAGATCCTGGCGGTGAAGAAGGAGGAGGTGAAGCCCACGTTCCGCCTCGGGTTCGAGGAGAACGACGTGGTGCGGATCATCTCGGGGCCGTTCGCGGACTTCAACGGGACGATCAGCGAGATCAACCTCGACCAGAGCAAGCTCAAGGTGCTCGTCAACATCTTCGACCGGGAGACCCCGGTCGAGCTGTCCTTCGACCAGGTGGCGAAGGTCTAGACCCCCTACGACAGCGGGAGGCCGGCGATGAGCCGGCCGCCAACACCGCAGGAGGTGAAGGATCGGATGGCGAAGAAGAAGGTGCTCGCCGTCGTCAAGCTCCAGATCCGGGCCGGTCAGGCGACGCCGGCCCCGCCCGTCGGAACGGCCCTCGGCCAGCACGGCGTGAACATCATGGAGTTCTGCCGGCAGTACAACGAGCAGACGCAGCAGCAGGCGGGACAGGTGATCCCCGCCGAGCTCACGATCTACGAGGACCGTTCGTTCTCGTTCATCACCAAGCAGCCGCCGGCTGCGGAGCTGATCAAGCAGGCTGCGGGGCTCGAGAAGGGCTCCGGCGAGCCGAACCGCGAGAAGGTCGGCAGGCTCACCGAGGACCAGCTCCGTCGGATCGCCGAGCAGAAGATGGCGGACCTGAACGCCAACGACGTCGACGGCGCCATGAAGATCGTGGCCGGCACCGCACGCAGCATGGGCGTGGAGGTGGTCGCGTGAGCGGCCGCGGCAAGCGTTACACGCAGGCGGCCGCCGCGTTCGAGGAGGACCGGGAGTACACGCCCGGCGACGCGATCAAGGCGCTGAAGGGGTTCCCGGAGGCGAAGTTCGACGAGACGGTCGAGCTCGCGTTCCGCCTCGGCGTCGACCCGCGCAAGGCCGACCAGCTCGTCCGCGGCACGGTCTCGTTGCCGAACGGCACGGGCAAGTCGGTGCGCGTCGCGGTGTTCGCGCAGGGCCCCAAGGCGACCGAGGCCAAGGAGGCCGGCGCCGACGTGGTCGGGGGCGAGGAGCTCGTCGAGCAGGTGATCGGCGGCGCGATCGACTTCGAGGCCGCCGTCGCGACGCCGGACATGATGGCCGCGGTCGGCAAGGCGGGGCGGGTGCTCGGCCCGCGGGGCCTGATGCCCAACCCGAAGACCGGGACCGTGACGAACGACATCGGCAAGGCCGTGCAGGACATCAAGGGCGGGAAGATCGAGTACAAGACCGACCGCACGGGCAACGTCCACGCGATCATCGGAAAGAAGTCGTTCTCCGAGCAGCAGCTCTTCGAGAACTACCTGACCGTCGTCGACGAGATCCTGCGCGCGCGGCCGTCCGCGGCCAAGGGCAAGTACGTGAAGACCCTAACGATCGCCACGACGATGGGCCCCGGGATCCCGATCGACACGAACCGGATCAAGGGGACGGCGGAGGCCGCGGCGACGGCGTAGCCCGCCGGCCTCGGCGGCCGAACTCGGCGTCCGTGCGAACATGAGCGCCGTGCGCGACACGCTGCCCGACCGCGGGAAGACGACCGAGCCCGACGAAACGAGCGTTGCGGCGGGCGCGCCCTCGCGTTCGCGCTGGCCGCTCGTAGCCGTCGGCGCCGTGATCCTGTTCAACCTCGTCGTGCTCCGGGCCGAGGCGCGGCCCGTCGACAACCTGAACGACGCCACGATCCACCGCTCGATGGTCGCGTGGGCGAACGACCGGATCGAGGACGGACACCTGCCGCTCGACGGGTGGTACCCGGACCTGTCCCTCGGCTCGTCGCGGTTCCACCACTACCAGAGCCTCCCGCACGTCCTCGGCGGCTCCCTCGCCGTCGTGACGGGGCCCGACCTCGCCGTCTCGTGGACGCTGTACCTCGGGATGGCGCTCTGGCCGATCGCGGTGTACGCCGGCGGGCGGCTGCTCGGATGGGGCCCGCGGGTCTCCGCGATCGCCGCGGTCTGTTCGCCGCTGCTCGCGAGCCAGGCGACCCTCGGCTATGAGTGGGGGAGCTACGCGTGGCGCGGGTATGGGACGTGGGCGCAGCTGTGGGGGATGTGGCTGCTCCCATTCGCCTGGGGGCTCTCGTGGCGTTCGGTGTCGCAGGGGCGGTCGTACTGGCTGTCCGCGCTCGTCCTCGCGCTCGCGGTGGCGTGTCACCTGCTGACCGGCTACCTCGCCCTGCTGTCGCTCGGGGTGTTCGTCGTCGTCAAGTGGCGGGGGATCCTGAAGAGGTTCGGCCGGGCGGCGCTCGTCGGGTTCGGCAGTCTCCTCGTGGGCGCGTGGGTGATCGTGCCGCTCGTCGCCGACCGCGTCTGGACCGTGAACGACGAGTTCTCGCGGGGGAAGGTCTTCTACGACTCGTTCGGCGCCAAGCAGATCATGACCTGGTTCGCGAGCGGCGAGCTGTTCGACCGCGGGCGGCTGCCGATGGTCACGATCCTCGTCGCGGCCGGCATCGTCACGGCCGCCTGGAGGTTCCGGCGCGATGAACGCGCCCGCGTGCTGCTCGGCCTGTTCGTGCTTTCGTTGCTGCTGTTCTTCGGCAGGACCACGTGGGGGTCGCTGCTCCGGGTGCTACCGGGTTCCGGCGACCTGTTCCTGCGCCGCTTCATCTCCGGCGTCCATCTCGCCGGGCTGTACCTCGCCGGCGTGGGCGCCGTCCGCTTGGGTCAGGTCGCGCTCGGCTGGCTGCGGCGGATCCGGCCGATCCGCGCGACGCCGGCGGCGGCCTGGGTCGTCGCGGTGTGCGCCGCGGTCGCGTTCCTCGCGCCGGCGTTCGGCGAACGCGCGGCGTGGGCGAACACCGGGGGGCGATGGATCCGGGAACAGGCGGCCGCCGACGCCACCGACGGCGCCAACGTCTCGGAGCTGATCGCGATCGCGCAGGCGCGAGGTCCCGGGAGGTTCTACGGCGGGCTTCGTTCGAACTGGGGCCCGCGGTACGTCGTGGGGCAGGTCCCGATGTACGCGGTGCTCCTCAACCACAGCGTCGAACACGTCGGGTTCACGCGGCCGACCTGGTCGCTCTCATCGCCGGTCGAGTTCCGATTCAACGACCAGAACGTCGCGCACTACGACCTGTTCGCGGTGCGCTACACGATCCTGGAAGAGGATCGCTCGCCGCCGGCGGGGGCCGAACGGATCGCGCAGCGCGGCCGGCACGTGCTGTGGGAGGTCCCGAGCGCCGACTACGTCGACCTCGTGGACGTCCTGCCCCCGATCGAGGCGGAGCGGACGAACCTCGGCCTCGTCGTCGCCGACTGGATGCGTTCGGAGCAGGTGAGTCTCGGGCTGCATCCGGGGATCGCCTTCGAGGGCCATCCCGCGCCCGAGCCGACGATCGCCGCCGACGAGCGCCCCGAGGAGCCGCCGGGGACGGTGGTCGACGAGGAGGTGGACCTCCGCGACGGGTTCGCCCGCGCGACGGTTGTAGCCGACCGGCCGTCGTTCGTGATGCTGAAGACGTCGTTCGACCCGCGCTGGCAGGTCACGGTGGACGGCATCCCCGTGGACCCCGAGATGATCGCGCCCAGCTTCGTGGGTCGACGCGTTCCTCCCGGTGAGCACGTGGTGACGTTCCGGTACGAGCCCTTCCCGCGGTACGACGTGCTCCTCTTCCTCGGTATCGCCACTCTCGTGGCGCTGGCCATCTTGCCTCGGCGCCGGGCTCGACCGCGAAGTCCGGCGCGCGAAGGATCGTCAGGGTCCGGTCGCGCCGACCCCGACCACCAGCTCGTCGGGGATCCGTGACTCGAGCGACGGGTCGAGCCCGACCGCGGTCGCGAGCTCGGCGCGTCCCTCCCTCGCCTCTCCGCTGTCGAGGAGGAGGAAGCCGAGGTTCAGGTGTGCGCCGGCGTCCTCCGGCTTCGTCACCAGAACCCGGCGGTAGAGGTCGATCGCCTCGTCCGTCGAGCCCTGCGGCGCGGATGATCGCGAGATTGAATAGCGCCGGCCCGAAGTCTGGATCGATGGTGAGGGCATCTGTGTAGTTCGGGGCCGCGGCGTCGGTGCGACCCAGCGTCTGATCGATGAGACCGAGGTTGTAGTAGGCGAACTTGTTCTCGGGATCGAGCACCAGCACCCGCTGATACAGCCTCACGGCCTCCTCCAGGCGCCCCTCGGCGTGCGCCTCGAGCGCGGAGTCCAGCTTCACGGCCGCCCCGGCCGTCTCGGCATCCGGGACTGAGCTGTTGGAGCAGGCCGCCGAGACGAGAAGGCAAAGCAGCAGGCCGACCAAGAGGGTGGTTCGCGCATCCCGGCGCATGTCCGACGCGGATGCCAGCCGAGGCCTGTGGCCATCGTGGGAACCGCGTGTCCGATCGTCCCTCGAAGAGTCCAGATCGTCTCTTTGGAGTAGCCCCGTCGGGTTCGGATCGACCAAAGGCTGCCCGCTCTCCCGCCGATGGATGGCAGTCACCCCTTTGGGGGACTCGACCATCTCGAGCCGGAAGGAGACCGATCGTGAAGCTCGGTGGGAGTTGGCAGCGAAGGAGCTGGGCGGGCCTTGCGCTCGTGCTCTCCACCGTGTCGATCATCGGTTCGGTCTTCACGGCGGTCGCCGTCGCGAGGAGAAGTCACCACGGCCGCATCGTCGTTTCCTGTGTCAACCGCGAGACCGGCGATGTTCGGATCGTTCACCGGGCCGGCGACTGCGTGGCGGGCGAGTACCTGAAGAGATGGAACGTACGTGGTCGACGGGGCGCCCAGGGACCCACCGGTCCCGCGGGGTCATCGACGAGCGTTCCGGGACCTCAGGGTCCGCAAGGTCCCGTTGGCCCCCAGGGTGCAGAGGGTGATCCGGGTCCCGCTGGCGCGGATGGTGCCGTCGGTCCCCAGGGTCCCGTCGGTCCTGCCGGTCCTCAAGGTCCACAGGGTCCCGTCGGTCCCCAGGGTCCAGAGGGTGATCCGGGTCCGCAAGGACCCGCCGGCCCCGAGGGTCCCGCCGGCCCCGAGGGCCCCGCCGGCCCACAAGGTCCTGCGGGCGGCGTTACCGGCTGGGAGCGCGTGTCAGCCTCTAGTGCGACCGATGGCGCCATACCTTCTCGGCGGAGGAGGACTCACCTCCGACGCGAGCGTCCACATCTACGCGAGCTACCCACTGGACGACGACACCTGGGCGGTGAGCGCGAGCGAGACCGGCTCGAACCCACCTGGACCCTGACGGCCTGGGCGATCTGCAGCCTCAGTCTGAGAGGCGCGTAGCTCCCGGCCTGAGCTGTTGTCGGGCCTGGAGTCCGCCCGTATCCTTGTTCCTCGCCGCAGACAGCAGGGGTGCGTGAGCGCGTAATCCCTCCGGGGTACCTGCCGAGGCCCGAAGACTCGCGACCAGGCGCGTCTCCGCTGTCTGCGGAGGCGCGTTGTTTCGTTCCATGAGGCATGGAGGCCAGGTGCCGAACGCACAGAAAATCGAGAAGGTCGCGGCGCTGAAGGAGCGGATCCAGAGCTCCGAGGGGCTGCTGCTCGCCGAGTATCGGGGGCTGTCGGTCCACGACGCCACCGAGCTCCGGCGCTCGCTCTCGGACCACGCGCGCTTCGCGATCGTGAAGAACACGCTGTTCGAGCGTGCGGCCGCCGACGCAGGCGTGGCCGAGCTGCGGGAGCTCCTGGACGGCCCCACCGCGGTGGCCTTCGTCCAGGACGACGTCGTCGCGACCGCGAAGAAGGTGGTCGACGCCGCGAAGAAGTTCCCCGCGCTCGTGATCAAGGGCGGTTTCCTGGACGGCAAGATCCTCTCGGCCGCCGAGGCGCAGGCGCTCGCGGCCCTCGACTCGCGCGAGGTCATGCTCTCGAAGATCGCGGGCATGCTGAAGTCGGAGATGAGCCGCGCGGCCTCGATGTTCCAGACGCTGCAGGGGCGCTTCGCGGGCCTGCTCGAGGCCTACAAGGAGAAGCTGCCGGGTGCCGAGGAGCCCGCCGAGGCCCCCGAAGAGCCTGCCGCGGAAGCATCCGAGGAGCCGGCGGCCGAAGCCCAGGAACCGGCCACCGAAGCCGCCGACGAGCCGGCGGCAGAGTCGACCGACGAGCCGGCGGCCGACACCGAGGCGGGTTCCGCCGAGGAGGCATCGATCGACGAGCCGGAGTCCGAGCAACTGAACGAACCGAAGAGCGAGGAGGGGTAAAGGGATGGCCACGAAGAAGCTGGCTGCCGACGACCTGCTGGAGCAGTTCAAGGAGATGACGCTGCTCGAGCTCTCGGACTTCATCAAGAAGTTCGAGGAGACCTTCGACGTGCAGGCCGCCGCCGCCACGCCGATGATGATGGCTGCGCCCGGCGCCGGGGGCGCCGCGCCCGGCGAGGAGGCCGAGGAGCAGACGGAGTTCGACGTCATCCTCACCGGCGCGGGAGAGAAGAAGATCCAGGTGATCAAGGAGGTCCGTGCCCTCACCAGCCTCGGCCTGAAGGAGGCCAAGGACCTGGTGGACTCGGCGCCGAAGCCGGTGCTCGAGAAGGTGAACAAGGAGTCGGCCGACCAGGCCAAGGAGCAGCTCGAGGGTGCCGGCGCGAGCGTCGAGGTGAAGTAGGCCGTTCGGCCGAACGCCGAGTGGAGCTCCGGTGCCCCGCTCCGTACGTTTGCGCGGCCGACGCGGGGAACGCTAGATTCCTTCGCGGACAACCGGGCGGAGGAACTACTTCTCCGCGCGGCAGAACCCGGGGGGTTCGAGGGGCGAAGGGTCCCTCGTGAGTGTGACAGGGGGGAATGAACGATGACGATGGACGGTGAACGGACGTTCGGGCAACGCCTTCGGGCGACCAGGGTGAACGCGGGGTACTCCCAGTCGGATCTCGAGGAGATCTCGGGGATCCCGAAGGCGCGCCTCTCCCGATACGAGAACGGGCATGTGGCGCCCTCGATCCAGACGCTCGAGCGCCTGGCACGCGCGCTCAACGTCTCCGAGGCGTCCTTGCTCGGCGACGACCGCGCGCTCATGGAGGAGTTCTTCAAGGTCCTCACCACCCGTGGGGTCCGCATCGGATCCAGTGAGCAGGCGGTCGCGCTCGGGAGCGCGGTGGCCGATATCGCGCGGGCGCTCGGGATGGTCGAGGAGCCCGAGGCCGCATCAACGGCGGACGGCCCGGCAACCGAGAGCCTGACAGCGGCCGCTCAGGGCCCGGTGTGGCCGAACGGTTCCTGACGCGCCGGCGCATCCCCTGGCACACCCATCGCGGCATCGGGCGGCGGAGCCAGGATATCCGCCGAACATCGGGTTGACCTCCGCTCCCGCTGGGGGTAACCTTCGCCCGGTTTCGACCGGGACCCCACCCGGGGGTTGACGCTGCGCGCTCGCGCATCTACACTGCTCGTTTGCCGTGCCGCGTCCCGCATGCCCTGTTTCCAGACGTGCCTGTCACCCTAGGGGGGATCGTTCTTGCCTGACTCGCTCGTCCCTGTCCGTGACCGTGTCAGTTTCGCAAAGCTCGACGAGGCCCTTCCGCTCCCGGACCTGGTCGGTATCCAGCGGGTGTCATTCGACGCACTGCTGGCAGATGGGCTGAGGGAGGTCCTCGAAGAGGTCTCGCCCATCGAGGACTTCACCGAGCAGTTCCAACTTCATTTCGGCAAGCACACCTTCAAGGAGCAGAAGTTCACCGAGGAGGAGTGCAAGGACAAGGACGCCACGTTCTCCTCGCCGCTGTTCGTCGAGGCGATGTTCGTCAACAAGACGACCGGCGAGATCAAGGAGCAGGAGGTCTTCATGGGGGACTTCCCCATGATGACTGAGCGCGGCACCTTCATCATCAACGGGACCGAGCGGGTCGTGGTCTCCCAGCTGGTCCGTTCGCCCGGGGTCTACTTCAGCAAGGACATCGACAAGACCACCGACAAGGACGTCTTCGTCGCCAAGATCATCCCGAGCCGAGGCGCCTGGCTCGAGTTCGACGTCGACAAGAAGGACACGGTCGGCGTCCGCATCGACCGCAAGCGCCGGCAGAACGTGACCGTGCTGCTGAAGGCGCTCGGATGGTCGGCCGAGGAGATCCTCGAGCTGTTCGACCACGCGCCGAGCATCCAGAACACGCTCGAGAAGGATCACGGGATCGACACGCCCGAGGCCGCGCTCGAGGACATCTACCGCAAGCTGCGCCCGGGCGAGCCGCCCACGGCCGAGTCCGCCCGGACGCTGCTCGAGAACCTGTTCTTCAACCCCAAGCGCTACGACCTCGCCCGGGTCGGCCGGCACAAGGTCAACAAGAAGCTGGAGGCCGCCAAGGGCGTGCTCCAGTCGCAGCTCCGGGCGCGGGCCAAGCAGCTCGCCGAGCTCGACAACCCCGATAAGAAGGGGTGGGACCAGCCTCGCTATCGCATCTGGTCCGAGCTGCAGAAGGAGGAGCAGGGCGAGGGCGGTCCGAAGTACAAGGGCATCCTCACCTACGAGGACATCCTTCGGACCGTCGCCTACCTCGTGAAGCTGCATGCGGGCGAGGAGGGCTACGAGCCCGACGACATCGACCACTTCGGCAACCGGCGCCTGCGCTCGGTCGGCGAGCTGATCCAGAACCAGATCCGGATCGGCCTGTCGCGGATGGAGCGTGTGGTCCGCGAGCGGATGACCACCCAAGACGTCGAGGCGATCACGCCCCAGACGCTGATCAACATCCGCCCGGTGGTCGCGAGCATCAAGGAGTTCTTCGGGACCAGCCAGCTGTCGCAGTTCATGGACCAGACCAACCCGCTCGCCGGGCTGACCCACAAGCGGCGCCTGTCGGCGCTCGGGCCGGGTGGGCTGTCGCGCGAGCGCGCGGGCTTCGAGGTCCGCGACGTGCACCCGAGCCACTACGGCCGGATGTGCCCGATCGAGACGCCGGAGGGTCCGAACATCGGACTCATCGGGACGATGTCCACCTACGGACGGATCAACCAGTTCGGATTCATCGAGACCCCGTACCGGCGCGTCACCGGCGGCAAGGTCACGGACAAGGTCGACTACCTCTCGGCCGACGAGGAGGACCGGCACGTCATCGCGCAGGCGAACGAGCCGCTGAACGACGACGGGAGCTTCGCCAACCCGACGGTCCTGGTCCGCCGCAAGGGCAGTGAAGTTGACTCGGTCGCCGCGGACGAGGTCGACTACATGGACGTCTCGCCGAAGCAGATCATCTCGGTGGCGGCGGCGCTGATCCCGTTCCTCGAGCACGACGACGCCAACCGCGCCCTCATGGGGGCCAACATGCAGCGCCAGGCGGTCCCCCTGCTGCGGGCCGAGGCGCCGATCGTCGGGACCGGCGTCGAGTTCCGCGCGGCGGTCGACGCCGGCGACGTCGTGCTCGCCGAGGATGCGGGCGTGGTCGAGGACGTCTCGGCCGACGACATCGTGGTGCGCGAGCGCACGGGCTCGATGCGGACCTACAAGCTCCAGAAGTTCCGCCGGTCCAACCAGGGAACGTCGCTCAACCAGCGGCCGCTCGTGGCGGAGGGCGACCGGATCGTCCGCAACCAGGTGATCGCGGACGGCCCGTCGACGGAGTCGGGCGAGCTCGCGCTCGGCCGCAACCTCGTCGTCGCCTACATGCCCTGGGAGGGCCACAACTACGAGGACGCGATCATCATCTCCGAGCGCCTCGTCAAGGACGACGTCCTCACCTCGATCCACATCGAGGAGCACGAGGTCGACGCCCGCGACACCAAGCTCGGCGCCGAGGAGATCACGCGTGACATCCCCAACGTCTCCGAGGAGATCCTGAAGGACCTCGACGAGCGGGGGATCGTCCGCATCGGCGCCGAGGTCAACCCCGGCGACTACCTCGTCGGCAAGGTCACGCCCAAGGGCGAGACCGAGCTCACGCCCGAGGAGCGCCTGTTGCGTGCGATCTTCGGCGAGAAGGCCCGCGAGGTGCGCGACACCTCGCTCAAGGTCCCGCACGGCGAGAGCGGCAAGGTGATCGGCGTCCGCGTGTTCACGCGCGAGGAGGGCGACGAGCTGCCGCCCGGCGTCAACCAGCTGGTCCGCGTCTACGTGGCCCAGAAGCGGAAGATCTCCGACGGCGACAAGCTCGCCGGCCGCCACGGCAACAAGGGCGTGATCTCCACGATCCTGCCCGAGGAGGACATGCCGTTCCTCGCGGACGGGACCCCGGTCGACATCATCCTGAACCCGCTCGGCGTCCCGTCCCGGATGAACCTCGGGCAGGTGCTCGAGGCGCACCTCGGGTGGGCCGGCCTGGTCGGATTCCGCAAGGACGGCGTGGACCACGAGGGGCCGGTGCACGTCTCGACCCCGGTGTTCGACGGCGCCCGCGAGCACGAGATCCTCGAGGCGATCCGCAGCGCGCATCCCAACAAGGACGGCGTGCGCCTGGTCGACGAGGTCGGCAAGGCCGTGCTCTACGACGGCCGCAACGGCGAGCCGTACGAGGAGCCCGTGACCGTCGGCGTGGCCTACATCCTGAAGCTGCTGCACCTGGTCGACGACAAGATCCACGCGCGCTCGACGGGGCCGTATTCGATGATCACGCAGCAGCCGCTCGGCGGGAAGGCGCAGTTCGGCGGGCAGCGGTTCGGCGAGATGGAGGTGTGGGCGCTCGAGGCCTACGGCGCGGCGTACGCGCTCCAGGAGCTGCTCACGATCAAGTCCGACGACGTGCTCGGCCGCGTGAAGGTGTACGAGGCGATCGTGAAGGGCGAGAACATCCCGGAGCCCGGGATCCCCGAGTCCTTCAAGGTCCTCATCAAGGAGATGCAGTCGCTCTGCCTGAACGTCGAGGTGCGTTCGGCCGAGGGCGAGGAGATCGAGCTCAAGGAGACCGACGAGGACGTGTTCCGCGCGGCCGAGGAGCTGGGGATCGACCTGTCCCGGCGCGAGCCGGCGGGAGCGGACTACGACTAGTGCAACGGGAACACGGAAGCGTTGAACAGGGTGCAGGGGCGAGACCGGCGAGGAGGCCCTCTACGTGCTTGATGTGAACTACTTCGACGAGATCCGGATCGGCCTGGCCACCGCGGACCAGATCCGCGCGTGGTCCAACGGCGAGGTCAAGAAGCCCGAGACGATCAACTACCGGACCCTCAAGCCGGAGAAGGACGGGCTGTTCTGCGAGCGGATCTTCGGGCCGACGCGGGACTGGGAGTGCCACTGCGGCAAGTACAAGCGCGTGCGCTTCAAGGGCATCATCTGCGAGCGCTGCGGCGTCGAGATCACCCGCAGCAAGGTCCGCCGGGACCGGATGGGCCACATCGAGCTCGCCGCCCCGGTCACCCACATCTGGTACTTCAAGGGCGTCCCGAGCCGCCTCGGCTACCTGCTCGACATCGCGCCGAAGGACCTCGAGCGGATCATCTACTTCGCCGCCTACGTCATCACGCGCGTGGAGGACGACCGTCGCCACAAGGAGCTCCCCGAGATCGAGAATGAGATCGACGAGGAGAAGCGGCAGCTCGAGGCCGAGCGCGACGACGAGATCAAGCAGCGCCTCACCGAGCTCGAGGACCGGCTCCGCGAGCTCGAGGGCGAGGGCGCCAAGGGCTCGCAGCTCTCGGCAGCCCGCCGCGAGGCACAGCGCGACGTCGACCGCATCACCGAGGCGACCAAGCGCGAGACCGACCACCTCGACGAGGTGCTCACAGCGTTCAAGGGCCTGTCGGTCAAGCAGCTCGTGGCCGACGACGCCGTCTACCGGTCGCTGCGCGAGCGCTTCGGCGACTACTTCGACGGCGGCATGGGCGCGGAGGCGATCAAGCGCCTGCTCCAGGACCTCAAGCTCGAGGAGGAAGCCGACTCGCTCCGCGAGCAGATCGCGACCGGCAAGGGCACGCGCCGCCTGAAGGCGATCAAGCGGCTCAAGGTCGTTTCCAACTTCACCGAAGACCGCAACTCGCCCATGGGCATGGTGCTCGACGCCGTGCCCGTGATCCCGCCCGACCTGCGCCCGATGGTGCAGCTCGACGGCGGACGGTTCGCCACCTCGGACCTCAACGACCTCTACCGCCGCGTGATCAACCGGAACAACCGGCTGAAGCGGCTGCTCGACCTGCAGGCGCCCGAGATCATCGTGAACAACGAGAAGCGGATGCTCCAGGAGGCCGTCGACGCGCTGTTCGACAACGGCCGCCGCGGCCGCCCGGTCACCGGGCCGGGCAACCGTCCGCTGAAGTCGCTGTCCGACATGCTCAAGGGCAAGCAGGGGCGGTTCCGCCAGAACCTGCTCGGCAAGCGCGTCGACTACTCGGGCCGCTCGGTGATCGTGGTCGGCCCCGAGCTCCGCCTGCACCAGTGCGGCCTGCCCAAGCAGATGGCGCTCGAGCTGTTCAAGCCGTTCGTGATGAAGCGGCTCGTGGACCAGGCGCTGGCGCAGAACATCAAGAGCGCCAAGCGCATGGTCGAGCGCGCCCGCCCGCAGGTCTGGGACGTGCTCGAGGAGGTCATCAAGGAGCACCCGGTCCTGCTGAACCGGGCGCCGACGCTGCACCGCCTCGGCATCCAGGCCTTCGAGCCCGTGCTCGTCGAGGGCAAGGCGATCCAGATCCACCCGCTCGTGTGCACGGCGTTCAACGCCGACTTCGACGGCGACCAGATGGCGGTCCACGTACCGCTGTCGGCCGAGGCGCAGGCCGAGGCCCGCGTGCTGATGCTCTCGACCAACAACATCCTGTCGCCGGCGCACGGCCGACCGATCGCCGTGCCGACGCAGGACATGGTGCTCGGGATCTACTACCTGACGCTCGAGCCGGACCGTCCCGAGAACGATGAGGAGATCCCCCGCTTCGGCTCGATCGACGAGGCCCTCATGGCGCTGGATCACCGGCTCGTTCGCCTGCACACCGTGGTCAAGGTGCGCCTGCCAGGCAAGGCCCTGCCCGAGGAGATGCTTCCCGAGACCGTCGAGGTGGACGCCGAAGGCAACGGGGCTCGCGTGCCGGTGATCGAGACCACGGTCGGCCGCCTGATCTTCAACCAGTGCTTCCCGGACGCCGAGGAGTTCGTGAACCGGCCGCTGCTGAAGACCGACGTCGCGCGGATCGTCGACTCGTGCGTGCACCGCTACGACCGTGCCGAGGTCGAGCAGATCCTCGACAACCTGAAGAACGTCGGCTTCCACTACGCCACGCGCGCCGGCGTGACCCTCGGCATCGAGGACGTCACGACGCCGCAGGACAAGGTGAAGATCCTCGACGGGTACGAGTCGCGCGCGTCGAAGATCGAGGGCCAGTACCGCAAGGGCATCATCACCGACGACGAGCGCCGCCAGGAGCTCATCGAGATCTGGACGCAGGCCACCGACGACGTCAAGGACGCGATGGAGGCCCAGTTCGGCAAGACGAACCCGATCTACATGATGGCCAACTCGGGCGCCCGCGGGAACATCATGCAGATCCGCCAGATCGCGGGCATGCGCGGCCTCGTGGCCAACCCGAAGGGCGAGATCATCCCCCGGCCGATCAAGTCGAACTTCCGCGAGGGGCTGTCGGTGCTCGAGTACTTCATCTCGACCCACGGAGCCCGCAAGGGGCTCGCCGACACCGCGCTCCGGACCGCGGACTCCGGGTACCTCACCCGGCGACTCGTGGACGTCGCGCAGGAGCTGATCGTCCGCGAGGAGGACTGCGGGACCGACCGTTCGGTGCCGGTGCCCGTCTCCTACGAGACCCCGACGGGCGCTCGCGCCGAGAACCAGCACCTGGACACCTCGCTGTACGGGCGCGTCCTGTCCGAGGACGTGAAGGTCGAGCGCAAGAAGGTCGCCTCCCGCGGCGACATCGTCGACGACAAGATCGGGCAGGCGCTCGTCGAGGCGGGCGTGGACGAGGTCCGCGTGCGCTCGGCCACGACCTGCGAGGCCGAGTACGGCGTGTGCCGGCTCTGCTATGGCTGGTCGCTCGCGACGGGCCGCCTCGTCGACATCGGCGAGTCGGTGGGCATCGTCGCGGCGCAGTCGATCGGCGAGCCGGGGACACAGCTCACGATGCGGACGTTCCACACCGGCGGTGTCGCCGGCGAGGACATCACGCACGGCCTCCCGCGCGTGGTCGAGCTGTTCGAGGCGCGCAAGCCCAAGGGCGAGGCGCTCATCACCGAGCTGCCCGGCACGGTCACGGTCGAGGACGACGAGGAGAAGAAGGTCCGCCGGATCACGGTCACCTCCGAGGACGGCGAGCCCGTCCAGTACCCGGTCTCGTTCCGCCAGCGGCTGCTGGTCGGCGACGGCGACACGGTCGTGGTGGGGCAGCAGCTCACGGAGGGGTCGGTGAACCCCCACGAGAAGCTCAGGATCGAGGGCGTGCAGGCCCTGCAGGGGCACCTGGTCGAGGAGGTCCAGCAGGTGTACCGCTCGCAGGGCGTCACGATCCACGACAAGCACATCGAGCTGATCGTCCGGCAGATGCTGCGCAAGGTACAGATCATCGAGCCCGGCGACACCGAGTTCCTGCCCGGCGACCTCGTCGACCGGCGCCGGTTCGAGGCGGCCAACCGCGAGACGGTCGACGGCGGCGGTCAGCCGGCGAGCGCCCGTCCGCAGCTGCTCGGGATCACGAAGGCGTCGCTCGCCACCGACTCGTGGCTGTCGGCGGCCTCGTTCCAGGAGACCACCCGCGTGCTGACCGAGGCGGCGATCGCCGGCAAGTCGGACGGCCTGCTGGGGCTCAAGGAGAACGTGATCATCGGCAAGCTGATCCCGGCGGGCACGGGCATGTCCCGGTACCGGAACGTGCAGGTCCGCATCAAGCCCGAGGCGATCCCCGAGTACTGGCTCGCCCGCCAGCGCGAGATCGCCGAGGCGGAGGCGGCCGGCGAGCCGGTCCTGGCGGGGATGTCGCGCGAGGAGGCCGAGCGTGAGCTGTTCGGGGGGTCGTTCGCCCCCGAGGAGTGACCGTCCGGGCCAATCCAGGACTCTGCTCCTAGGGTTTCGTTGACACGCACGCCGCGTGCCTAGTAGCCTCAGTCACTGCGTCGAGCTCGGCGGGCGGGCTCGGCATTAACGTGCGCTTCCAGGGGGTTTCCTAGAGGGACAACCTGCGCCCTTTCGAGTTCCACCCTGGAAGCCGGGCCCGCGGTCCGGCTTCAACGATGTCCGGGCCCCAGGTTCGGTGACAAGTCGAGAGTGCAGACGGAAGGACGCATGCCCACGATCCAGCAACTCGTGCGCCAGGGCCGAAGCCGGCCCCGGGAGAAGACCAAGGCTCCCGCGCTCAAGGGTTCCCCGCAGCGGCGGGGCGTCTGCACGCGTGTGTACACGACCACCCCGAAGAAGCCGAACTCGGCCCTTCGCAAGGTCGCCCGCGTCCGGCTGACCTCCGGGATCGAGATCACCGCCTACATCCCGGGCGTCGGGCACAACCTGCAGGAGCACTCGATCGTGCTCGTCCGCGCCGGCCGGGTCCGCGACCTGCCGGGGGTCCGGTACAAGATCATCCGGGGCACGCTCGACACCGCCGGCGTCCGAGACCGCAAGAAGGCCCGCTCCCGCTACGGGGCGAAGAAGGGCGGCGAGTAGCCGTGCCGCGCAAGGGCCCTGCCGTACATCGGGACGTCGGAGCGGACCCGGTCTACCAGAACGTCCTCGTCACGCAGTTGATCAACAAGGTGCTGCTCGACGGGAAGAAGACGCTCGCCGAGCGCCAGGTCTACAAGGCGCTCGAGATCATCAGCGAGCGCACCTCGAACGACCCGGTGATCGCGCTCAAGAAGGCGGTCGAGAACGTCCGCCCGCTCCTCGAGGTCCGCTCGCGCCGCGTGGGCGGCGCCAACTACCAGGTGCCGGTCGAGGTCCGCCCCTCGCGCGGGACGACGCTCGCGATGCGCTGGCTCGTGAACAACGCGAGAGCCCGCAAGGAGCACTCGATGGCGGAGCGGCTCGTCGGCGAGATCATGGACGCCTCCAACGGCCAGGGCGTATCGGTGAAGCGCCGCGAGGACATGCACAAGATGGCCGAGGCGAACAAGGCGTTCGCGCACTACCGATGGTGATCGACGCACACACCGTGGCCGGGCTCATCTCGAGCCCGGCGTTCCATGAGGGGGGTCGCTGAGCATGGCGGTCCCCGCGGAGAAGGTCGACGTGGCAGAGACGGTCGAGAAGGTTCAGAAGAGCGGCGCAGGGTCCGGCAAGGACCTGGTGATCCGCGAGTACCCGCTGGCCAGGACCCGGAACATCGGGATCATGGCCCACATCGACGCGGGCAAGACCACGACGACCGAACGGATCCTGTACTACACCGGCAAGGCCTACAAGATCGGCGAGGTGCACGAGGGCACCGCGCAGATGGACTGGATGGTTCAGGAGCGCGAGCGCGGGATCACGATCACCTCGGCCGCCACCACCACCAACTGGAAGGGCCACTGGATCAACATCATCGACACGCCCGGCCACGTGGACTTCACGGTCGAGGTGGAGCGTTCCCTGCGCGTGCTCGACGGCGCGATCGCGGTCTTCGACGCGGTCGCGGGCGTGGAGCCGCAGACCGAGACCGTCTGGCGCCAGGCCGACCGCTACCGCGTGCCCCGCATCGCGTTCGTGAACAAGATGGACCGCACGGGCGCGGACTTCGGCCGCACCGTCGGGATGATGGTGGACCGCCTCCAGGCCAACCCGCTGGTCCTGCAGCTGCCGTGGGGCAACGAGGCGGACTTCCAGGGCGTGATCGACCTCGTCGAGATGAAGGCGTTGCACTGGACCTCCGAGATGGGCGAGGAGTGGGAGACCACCGAGATCCCGGCCGAGCTGCGCGAGGTCGCGGAGCAGGCGCATCACGACCTGTTCGAGAAGCTCGCCGACCACGACGAGTCCCTGATGGAGAAGTTCGTTCACGAGGACGAGCCGTCCGTGGACGACCTCCGCCGCGCGATCCGCCGCGCCACGCTCTCGGGCGACGGCGTGCCCGTCATGGCCGGCTCCGCGTTCAAGAACAAGGCGATCCAGCCGCTGCTCGACGCGATCGTCGCGTACCTGCCCGCGCCGAGCGACGTGCCACCGGTCGAGGGGCACAAGCCGTCGGGGGAGCACGCGGAGCGGAAGCCCGAGGACACCGAGCCGTTCTCCGGCCTCGTCTTCAAGATCATGTCCGACCCCTACGTGGGCCGGCTTACGTACGTCCGCGTGTACTCCGGCGTCCTTCGCGCGGGCTCGCACGTCGAGAACACGACGAAGGAGCGCAAGGAGCGCATCGGCCGCATCCTGCAGATGCACGCGAACCACCGGGAGGACAAGGACGCCGCGTTCACCGGGGACATCGTCGCGATCGTCGGGCTGAAGCACTCGAGCACCGGCGACACGCTGGCCGAGCCCGCGAACCCGATCATCCTGGAGTCGATCAGCTTCCCGACGCCCGTGATCTCGGTGGCGGTCGAGCCGAAGACCAAGGCCGACCAGGACAAGCTCGGGACGGGCCTCGGCAAGCTCGCCGACGAGGACCCCACGTTCGTCGTCAAGTATGACGACGAGACGGGCCAGACGGTGATCTCGGGGATGGGTGAGCTCCACCTCGACATCATCGTGGACCGCCTCCGCCGGGAGTTCAGCGTCGACGCCAACGTCGGCAAGCCGCAGGTCGCGTACCGCGAGACGATCCGCAAGCCCGTGACCAAGGTCGAGGGCAGGTTCGTCCGCCAGAGCGGCGGGCGGGGGCAGTTCGGCCACGTCTACCTGGACCTGGAGCCCACCGGCCAGGGCGGCGGCTACGAGTTCGTGAACAAGATCACGGGCGGCTCGATCCCGCGGGAGTACATCCCGTCGGTCGACCAGGGGATCCAGGAGGCGATGGAGACCGGCGTGCTCGCCGGGTACCCGGTGGTCGACCTGCGGGCGACACTCGTCGACGGGAGCTTCCACGAGGTGGACAGCTCGGAGATGGCGTTCAAGATCGCCGGTTCGATGGCGTTGAAGGACGGCTCGCGCCGGGCCGACGCGGTGCTCCTCGAGCCCGTGATGGAGTTCGAGGTGATCACGCCCGAGGAGTTCATGGGCGACGTGATGGGGGACGTCACCGCTCGCCGCGGCCGCATCGAGCGGATCGACGACCGGAGCGGGCAGAAGGCGATCCGCGTGCTGGTCCCGCTCGCCGAGCTCTTCGGCTACGCGACCGACCTGCGGTCCAGGACCCAGGGCCGGGCGTCGCACACGCCGATGCAGCTCGAGGCCTACCACGAGGTGCCGGCCAACATCGCCAAGGAGATCGTCGCCCGGGTTCGGGGCGAGTAGGACAGGAGAGAGGGAGATGAGCAAGAAGAAGTTCGAGCGCACGAAGCCACACGTGAACATCGGCACGATGGGGCACATCGACCACGGCAAGACCACGCTCACCGCGGCGATCACCAAGCGCCAGGCGGAGAAGGGTCTCGCCGAATTCACGCCGTTCGACGAGATCGACAAGGCGCCGGAGGAGCGCGAGCGCGGCATCACGATCGCGATCGCGCACGTCGAGTACGAGACCGAGAACCGACACTACGCCCACGTCGACATGCCCGGGCACGCCGACTACATCAAGAACATGATCACCGGCGCCGCGCAGGTGGACGGCGCGATTCTGGTGGTCTCGGCCGCCGACGGCCCGATGCCGCAGACGCGCGAGCACGTGCTGCTCGCCCGCCAGGTGGGCGTGCCGTACATCGTGGTGGCGCTCAACAAGGTGGACATGGTCGACGACGCCGAGCTGCTCGACCTCGTTGAGCTCGAGGTGCGCGAGCTGCTCACCTCCTACGAGTTCCCCGGCGACGACGTCCCGGTAGTCCAAGTCTCGGCGCTGAAGGCGCTCGAGGGCGACGAGGAAGCCATGGGCAAGATCGACGAGCTGCTCGCGGCCGTGGACTCCTACGTCCCCGACCCGGAGCGCGACATCGACAAGCCGTTCCTGATGGCGATCGAGGACGTGTTCTCGATCACCGGGCGCGGCACCGTCGTGACGGGCCGCGTGGAGCAGGGCGTCCTCAAGAAGATGGAGGAGGTCGAGATCGTCGGCATCAAGGACACGCGCAAGACCACGGCGACCGACCTCGAGATGTTCCGCAAGCTGCTGGACGAGGTCCAGGCCGGCGACAACGTCGGCGTCCTGTTGCGCGGGATCGACAAGGACGAGGTGGCCCGCGGCCAGGTGCTCGCCAAGCCCGGCTCGGTGACCCCGCACACGGAGTTCACCTCGCAGGTCTACGTCCTGTCCAAGGACGAGGGCGGGCGCCACACGCCGTTCTTCACGGGCTACCGTCCGCAGTTCTACTTCCGCACCACGGACGTCACCGGCCAGGCCGACCTGCCCGAGGGCGTCGAGATGGTCATGCCCGGCGACAACGTCGAGATGACCGTGACGCTTGGCGCACCGATCGCCATGGAGGAGGGCCTGCGCTTCGCGATCCGCGAGGGCGGCCGGACCGTGGGCGCCGGTGCCGTGACCAAGATCATCAAGTAGGACCAGGGGAGAGGGACAGAGGCAGTGGCCGGACCGAGGATCCGCATCAAGCTCCGGGCCTACGACCACCGGATGCTGGACGTCGCGGCGCGAGAGATCGTCGACCACGTGACGCGCACCGGCGCCAAGGTCGTCGGTCCGGTCCCGCTGCCCACCGAGCGGTCGGTCTACACGGTCATCCGCTCGCCCCATAAGTACAAGGACAGCCGCGAGCACTTCCAGATGCTCACACACAAGCGGCTCATCGACATCGTCGACGCCACGTCGAAGACGGTGCAGGAGCTCCAGCGCCTGAACCTGTCGGCCGGCGTCGACATCGAGATCAAGTTGTAGCCATGGCCGACGTCAAGGGCATCCTCGGGACGAAGCTGGGCATGACCCAGATCTTCGACGACACGCGGGCGATCCCCGTCACGATCATCAAGGCGGGCCCGTGCTTCGTCACGCAGGTCAAGACCCAGGAACGCGACGGCTATTCGGCCGTGCAGCTGGCGTTCGGTGAGGTCGCCCCCGGCCGCGTCTCCAAGCCGGCGCAGGGTCATTTCGACAAGCACGGCTCCCAGCCGGGCCGTCATCTCGTCGAGATCCGGACCGACGACGCGGCGAACTACGAGCCCGGCCAGGAGCTGCGCGCGGACGTGTTCGAGCCCGGCGACCGCGCCGACGTCGTCGGCGTGTCCAAGGGCAAGGGGTTCGCCGGCGTGATGAAGCGGCACGGGTTCGGCGGCCTGTCGAGCAGCCACGGCACCGAGCGCAAGCACCGGTCGCCCGGCGCGATCGGGGCGTGCGCCACGCCCTCGCGCGTGTTCAAGGGCATGCGGATGGCGGGCCAGATGGGCAACGAGCGCGTGACCGTTCTGAACCTCGAGGTCGTCCAGGCAGATCCCGAGCGCAACCTGCTGCTCGTGCGGGGAGCCGTCCCCGGACCGGACGGCGGGCTCGTGATGGTGCGTTCGGCGACCAAGGCGCCCGCGGCGGCGAAGGGGGCTGCCTGATGGCGAACGTTCCCGTGCTCGACGTGGCCGGCAAGAAGGTCGGGACCCGTGAGCTCTCCGAGCTCTTCGAGGGCGAGGTCAACGTGCCGCTGATGCACCAGGTTGTCGTCGCCGGCATGGCCGCGATCCGTCGCGGCACGCACTCGACCAAGACCCGGGGCGACGTCTCGGGCGGCGGGCGCAAGCCGTGGCGTCAGAAGGGGACCGGCCGCTCCCGGCAGGGTTCGAACCGCTCGCCGCAGTGGGCCGGCGGTGGAGTGGCCCACGGGCCGCATCCCCGTGACCACGAGGTGCGGGTGAACAAGAAGATGCGCAAGGGCGCGCTCCGCTCGGCGCTGTCGGACGCGCTCGCGAGCGACAAGCTGGCCGTGATCCGCGAGCTCCAGTTCGACGAGCCGAAGACCAAGCGTGCCGCCGAGGTGCTCGATGCGCTCGAGGCGGACGGCAAGGTGCTGCTCGTCCTGCCGGCGCCGAGTGATTCTGGCGCGGTGGAGAAGTCGTTCCGCAACATCCGCGGCGTCCGGGTCTCCTACGCGCGGAGCCTCGGCGTCTACGAGGTGCTCGCCGCCGATCGCGTCGTGTTCACGCAGGACGCGCTCGACGTGGTGGAGGGCGCGCCCGAGAAGGAGCGTCCCGCGGCCACCAGCGGCGCGAAGAGGCGCACGGCGGGGGCCGACGCGAAGGCCGACGACGCCGCGACGGAGGAGTCCGAGGACGGGGACGGGGACGGTGAGGACGGATGAAGACGCCTCGCGACATCATCTTCCGGCCGGTCGTGAGCGAGAAGTCCTACTCGGGGCTCGAGCTCAACACCTACACGTTCCTCGTCGATCCGCGCGCGAACAAGACCGAGATCAAGGAGGCGGTCCAGGCGATCTGGAACGTCCAGGTGACCTCGGTCCGCACGCTGAACCGCCGGGGCAAGGTGAAGCGCCGGCGCTGGACCCTCGGCAAGCGCGCCGACCAGAAGCGCGCGATCGTGACGCTCGCCGAGGGCGACAGGATCGAGATCTTCGAGACCGGGAAGTAGCGAGATGGCCGTTCGAAAGTACAAGCCGACGACGCCGGGCCGACGCGGCGGCAGCGTGTCCTCCTTCGAGGGCATCACGCGCGACAAGCCCGAGCGCTCGCTCGTCGCGAAGGGCCGCAACCGCGCGGGGCGCAACTCCCAGGGGCGGATCACCACCCGGCACCAGGGAGGCGGCAACAAGCGTCGGTACCGCGTGATCGACTTCAAGCGCGAGAAGGACGGCGTGCCGGCGAAGGTCGCGCACATCGAGTACGACCCGAACCGGACGGCGAGGATCGCTCTGCTCCACTACGCAGACGGGGAGAAGCGGTACATCCTGGCGCCCGACGGCCTGCGCGTGGGCGACCGGCTGCTCTCGGGCGAGGGCGCCGACATCCGTCCGGGCAACGCGCTCCCGCTGCGGAACATCCCGGTCGGCACCACGGTGCACGCGGTCGAGCTGAAGCCCGGCGGGGGAGCCCGCATGGCGCGTTCGGCCGGCACGAGCATCCAGGTGATGGCCAAGGAGGCGGGCAAGGCGACCCTCCGGCTGCCGTCGGGGGAGATGCGGCTCGTCCAGGCCACCTGCAAGGCAACGGTCGGCGAGGTCGGCAACGCCGAGCACGAGCTGGTGCAGCTCGGCAAAGCGGGTCGCAGCCGGTGGATGCGCAAGCGCCCGTCGGTCCGCGGCGTCGCGATGAACCCGGTCGACCACCCCCTCGGCGGCGGCGAGGGCAAGAGCTCGGGCGGCCGGCACCCCACGAGCCCGTGGGGCAAGAAGGAAGGCCGCACGCGGAAGAAGAACAAGGCGTCGAACAAGGACATCATCCGGCGCCGCGGGAAGGGGCGTGGCTGATGCCTCGGAGCATCAAGAAGGGGCCGTTCGTCGACGAGCACCTCATGGTCAAGATCGCGGAGATGAACCGCAGGGGCGACAAGAAGGTCGTCCGGACCTGGTCGCGCCGCTCGACGATCGTGCCGGAGATGGTCGGCCACACGATCGCCGTCCACGACGGGCGCAAGCATGTGCCCGTGTACGTGTCGGAGTCGATGGTCGGACACAAGCTCGGTGAGTTCGCGCCGACGCGGACGTTCCGTTCGCACGCACGCGGCGAGCGCTCGAGCACGGTGAGGTAGGACGTGGAAGCCAAGGCAACGGTCAAACACGTGCGCATCTCGCCGCCGAAGGCGCGGCGGGTGGTCGACCTCGTCCGCGGGCGGCAGGTGGAGGAGGCGCGCCGCATCCTGCGCTTCTCGCCGCTCGGCGCGGCGCGGACGGTGGAGAAGGCGCTCGACTCGGCCGTGGCCAACGCAGAGCAGCAGCCGGGCGTCGTCGCGCAGAACCTGATGGTCGACCGGGCGTGGGTGGACGAGGGGCCGACGCTGAAGCGCTGGCGCCCGCGCGCCTACGGCCGCGCGACGAGGATCAAGAAGCGCACGTCGCACATCACCTTGGTCGTGCGTTCGTTGGGAGAGGATGAGTAGTGGGTCACAAGGTCAATCCGTACGGGTTCCGGCTGGGGGTCATCTACCCCTGGAAGTCGAACTGGTTCGCCCGGCGCGACTACTCGGACCAGCTCCACGAGGACGTCTGGATCCGCAAGCACATCCGTTCGCGACTGTCCCGCGCCGGCATCTCGAGCATCGACATCGAGCGCAAGGGCGACCAGATCTGGGTCTACATCCGCACGGCCCGCCCCGGCATCGTGATCGGCCGCAAGGGCGCCGAGGTCGACCGGATTCGCAAGGACATCGAGCGGGTCACGAAGAAGCGCGTCGACGTGAAGGTCGAGGACATGAACTCGGCCGCGAGCGAGGCGCGACCCGAGACCGACGCCACCCTGCTCGCGCAGGGCGTCGCCGAGCAGCTCGCCGGCCGCGTGTCGTTCCGGCGGGCGATGCGCCGTGCGGTCCAGACCGCGATGCGCTCGGGGGCGCTCGGCGTGCGGGTGCAATGCGGCGGGCGGCTCGGTGGCGCCGAGATGTCGCGGCGCGAGTGGTACCGCGAGGGACGGGTGCCGCTCCACACGCTCCGAGCGAAGATCGATTTCGGCACGGCGGAGGGCAAGACGACGTTCGGCCAGATCGGGGTGAAGGTCTGGGTCTACCACGGCGACGAGATCCCGCAGGCCGAGCAGGAGACCGAGCGCCTGCGGGCCCGGGCGCTGGCGCAGGTCTCGAGCGGCGGGTCCTCGACCGGGGCGCTCATCACCGACGAGCGCGAGGCCGCCGAGGTCGCCGCGCCCGAACCCGAGACCCGGGAGCAGCCCTCCGAAGACGGCGCGACGGAAGCCGAACCGACCGACGCTTCGCCGTCGGACGTCGCCTCGGCATCGGACGCGGCCGACGCGGAGTCTCCGAGTGGCGACTCTTCGGCGCCGGAGAGCGAGCCGAGCACGACCGATGCCGCCGATGCGGAGCCCGAGGAGACTGCTGCGGAGGCCGAGCCCGCCGTGGAGCCTGCGGGACCTGCCGCCGAGGGTGAACCGAAGGAGAACGGCTAGATGCTCGCCCCGAAGAAGGTCAAGCACCGCAAGGTGCACCGGGGACGCCGGCGCGGTCGCGCGACCGGCCTCACCGAGGTTCACTTCGGTGACTACGGCCTCGTGGCCCTCGAGCCGGCGTGGATCACCAACCGCCAGATCGAGGCGGCCCGCGTGGCGATCACGCGGCACATCCGCCGCGGCGGGAAGGTGTGGATCAACATCTTCCCCGACAAGCCCGTCACGAAGAAGCCTGCCGAGACCCGCATGGGCTCGGGCAAGGGGAACCCGGAGGGCTGGGTCGCGGTGGTCAAGCCCGGCCGCGTCATGTTCGAGCTGTCGGGCGTGAGCGAGTCCCTCGCGCGCGAGGCGATGTCTCGGGCCGCGCACAAGCTGCCCATCAAGTCGAAGTTCATCACCCGTGCGGGGGTGATGGAGTAGTGGCGAACGTCCGCGAGCTTCGGGACCTGGGCGAGACCGAGTTGTTCGAGCGCCTCGAGTCCGACAAGGAGGAGCTGTTCAACCTGCGCTTCCAGCTCGCGACCGGCCAGCTCGACAACCCGATGCGGATCAAGCAGGTCCGCCACGAGATCGCGCAGATCCTGACGATCGTCCGGGAGCGCGACCTCGAGGCGGAACGCGAGGAGAAGATGGCCGCGCTGGCGGATGCCTCCGGCGCGCACGAGGAGGAGCGGTGAGCGAGCAGACGCCCGAGGAGATGCCGACGGAATCGGCGGCCGCGCCGGTGGATGCGGCGGAGGCGTCGCGAACGCGGCGCAAGGTACGCGTCGGCGTCGTCGTGTCCGACAAGATGGACAAGACGGTGCTCGTGCGCATCGACCGGCGCGTCCGACACCCGCTCTACAAGAAGACCGTCGCGCGCTCGAACAAGCTTGCCGCCCACGACGAGTCGAACGACGCGCACGTGGGCGACACGGTGAAGGTGATGGAGACGCGTCCGCTGTCCAAGTCGAAACGCTGGCGAGTCGTCGAGATCGTCGAGCGGGCGAAGTAGGGGTTCGAGGAGAGGCAAGGAGAGGACCGGATCGGTGATCCAGCAGGAGTCGCGCTGCAAGGTCGCGGACAACACCGGGGCCAAGGAGGTCCTGGTGATCCGCGTGCTGGGAGGAAGCGGCCGGCGGTACGCCCATGTCGGCGACGTCGTCGTGGGCTCGGTCAAGGACGCCCTCCCCGGCGGCGCCGTGAAGAAGGGCGAGGTCGTGAAGGCGGTCGTCGTTCGGACCGCCAAGGAGCGTCGCCGCCCGGACGGCTCGTACATCCGGTTCGACGACAACGCGGTCGTGATCCTGACCCCGGACTCGAGGAATCCGCGTGGGACCCGCATCTTCGGACCGGTCGCGCGCGAGCTCCGCGAGCGCCGGTTCATGAAGATCATCTCGCTCGCCCCGGAGGTGCTGTGACATGCCCGGCGTGAACATCCGCAAGGACGACACCGTGAAGGTGATGACCGGCAAGAGCGCCGGTCACACGGGCCGCGTCATCCGCGTGCTGCCCCGGGAGGGCCGTGTGATGGTCGACGGCGCCGGCATGGCAAAGAAGCACCAGCGGACCTCCGGCAAGCGCTCGACGAGCGGCTCGCAGCTGCAGCAGGGCGGCATCATCGACACGGAGACGTTCATCGACATCTCCAACGTGATGCTGGTCTGCAACTCGTGCGGCAAGACCACCCGGGTCGGCTACCGGGTCGAGGCGGACGGGACCAAGGTGCGCGTGTGCAAGCGATGCGGAGCGGACCAGTGAGCGACCACCCGACCCCGAGACTGAAGGCCCGGTTCCACGAGACGGTGCTCCCTCGCCTCCAGGAGGAGCTCGGCCTCGCGAACCCGATGCGCGTGCCTCGCTTGGAGAAGGTCGTGGTCAACATGGGCGTTGGTGACGCCCTGAAGGATGGCCGTATGCTGGAGGCCGCCGTCGACGACCTCACGATCATCACCGGGCAGAAGCCGGTGGTGACGAAGGCCCGGAAGTCCATCGCCGGGTTCAAGCTCCGCGAGGGTCAGGCGATCGGCGCGAAGGTCACCCTGCGGGGCGACCGGATGTGGGAGTTCATCGATCGGCTCGTCGCCATCTCGATCCCCCGGATCCGGGACTTCCGCGGGCTGAACCCCGATGCGTTCGACGGCCACGGCGACTTCACGCTGGGGCTGACGGAGCAGTTGATCTTCCCGGAGATCGACTACGACAAGGTCGTCCAGGTCCGGGGGATGGACATCACGATCGTGACGACCGCGAAGAACGACGACGAGGGCAGGGCGCTGCTCGTGGCTCTCGGGTTCCCCTTCGAGGGGATCCCGGTGGCCCAGGTGTCCTAGCCGGGACGAGGACGAGACATGGCGAAGAAGGCGTTGCGGAACAAGCAGGAGCGGCAGGGCAAGTTCAAGGTCCGCGAGTACACGCGCTGCCGGCGCTGCGGCAGGTCTCGCGCGGTGTACCGCCGGTTCATGCTGTGCCGGATCTGCTTCCGCGAGCTCGCGCACGCGGGGGAGCTGCCGGGGGTGACGAAGGCGTCGTGGTGAGGCTCGCGACCAACGTGAACGACCCCGTCGGCGACCTGCTGACGAGGATCCGCAACGCGAACCTGGCGTACAAGGACGACCTCGTCGTCCCGGCGTCCAGGATGAGCCGCGCGATCCTGGAGATCCTCGCCGCCGAGGGATACGTGGCGGGCTTCGCCGAGGAAGGCGAGGGGATCGAGCGCGTCTACCGCGTGACGCTGAAGTACGGCACCAAGCGCGAGCGCACGATCAGCGGCCTGAAGCGCGTGAGCAAGCCCGGACGAAGGATCTACGCGGGTCACGACCGGCTACCGAGGGTGCTCGGCGGGCTGGGCATCGCGATCGTGTCCACCTCGCACGGGGTCATGACCGATCGCGACGCCTCCCGCAAGCGTATCGGCGGCGAGGTCCTCGCGTACGTGTGGTAGCGGAGGAAGAGGAAGCACGATGAGTCGGATCGGCAAGCAGCCCATCGAGATCCCGAGCGGGGTCGACGTGACGGTCGGCGACGACGCCGTCGTGACGGTCAAGGGCCCGCGCGGGGAGCTCACCCAGCGCGTCCACCCCGAGATGAAGGTGGTCTCGGAGGAGGGCGTCGTCCGGGTCGAGCGGCCGACCGACGAGGGCTTCCACCGGAGCCTGCACGGCCTCACCCGTTCGCTGATCGCGAACATGGTCGAGGGCGTGACCAACGGCTACGAGAAGCGGCTCGCGATCGTGGGCGTGGGGTACCGCGCCTCGATGAAGGGCAAGGCGCTCGAGGTCCAGGTGGGCTACTCGCACCCGGTGACGGTGGCGGCGATCGACGGGATTGATTTCGAGACGCCGACCCCGACCCAGATCGTGGTGCGTGGCAACGACAAGCAGCTGGTGGGCGAGGTCGCCGCCAACATCCGGAAGATCCGCAAGCCCGAGCCGTACAAGGGCAAGGGCATCCGGTACGAGAACGAGTACGTGCGCAAGAAGGCCGGCAAGGCCGCGAAGACGGCGGCGGTGTGACGATGGACGCCAAGACCAGGCGAGACGCGCGGGTGCGGCGCCACCGGAGGGTGCGGACGAAGATCGTCGGCACCGCCGAGCGGCCGCGCCTCGCGGTGTTCCGGTCCAACCGGCACATCTACGCGCAGCTCATCGACGACGACGCCGCCCGCACGATCGCATCGGCCTCCGACCGCGAGATCTCCGGCGGAGGGAAGGGCAAGACGGACCCGGCCAAGGAGGTCGGTAGCTTGCTGGCCGAACGCGCCAAGGCTGCAGGCGTCGAGCGGGTCGTGTTCGACCGAGGCGGCCGGCTGTTCCACGGGCGCGTGGCCGCGCTCGCCGAGGGAGCCAGAGAGAAGGGACTGCACATCTGATGCGTCGCTACGACTCACAGGGCGAGAAGAGCATCTACGAGGAGCGGGTGATCGCGATCAACCGCGTCGCCAAGGTCGTCAAGGGCGGCCGTCGCTTCTCCTTCGCCGCGCTCGTGGTGGTCGGCGACGGCGCCGGGCGCGTCGGCCTCGGATACGGCAAGGCCAAGGAGGTCCCGGCGGCTATCTCGAAGGGCGTCGAGGAGGCCAAGCGCAAGATGTTCGAGGTGCCGATGATGGGCACCACGATCCCGCACCAGGTGACCGGGGAGGACGGCGCCGGCATCGTGCTGCTGAAGCCCGCGGCTCCCGGGACCGGCGTCATCGCCGGCGGGCCCGTTCGCGCGCTCGTCGAGTGCGCGGGCATCAAGGACATCCTGTCCAAGTCCCTGGGCTCGTCGAACCCGATCAACATCGTCAAGGCGGCGATGGCCGGTCTGCAGAGCCTCAAGCGGCCCGAGGACGTCGCGCGGCTCCGCGGCCGCGAGGTCCACGAGGTCGCGCCCAAGCCGATGCTCGCGGCCGTAGCCGCGGCGCAGGAGCGCCTGTCCGCGACCCGCGCCGCCAAGCTCGAAGAGGTGTATGGCGACCAGGCGCAGGCCTCGCCGGAGACCCGGGGCGGCCGGCGATGACCAGGCTCAAGGTCACCCAGGTCCGGAGCGTGATCGACCGCCCGAAGGACCAGAAGCAGACCGTTCGCCGCCTCGGACTGCACCGGATCAACGACTCCGTCGTCAAGGACGACCGGCCCGAGATCCGCGGCATGATCGCGAAGGTCGGTCACCTCGTCCGGGTCGAGGAGGTCGCGGACGACGAGGCGAAGGACACGGGCCAGAAGACATCAGGAAGGAAGACGTCGTGAAGCTGCATCACCTCAAGCCGTCAGAGGGCGCCAAGCGCGACCGCAAGCGCGTCGGTCGCGGCCGCTCCGGCGTGCGCGGGAAGACGGCGGGCCGCGGCACGAAGGGCTGGGGTGCGAGGCACAACCCCAAGCTCGGGTTCGAGGGCGGCCAGATGCCGCTCCAGCGGCGCGTGCCCAAGCTCAAGGGCTTCACGAATCCGAACCGCGACGAATACGCGGTCGTGAACGTGGAGACGCTCGCCCGCTATTTCGACGCCGAGGTCGACCCGGCGGCGCTCCTGGAGCACGGTCTCGTCCACAAGGGCCGCCGGGTGAAGGTGCTCGCCCGCGGCGAGCTCGACAAGGCGCTCACCGTCAGGGCCCACGCGTTCAGCGAGGCCGCCAAAGCGAAGATCGAGCGGGCCGGCGGCACGGCCGAGCTGATCGGCTGACGGAGTAGGATAGAACGCCGTGCTCAGGGCCTTCGTAAACGCGTTCAAGGTCCCGGATCTCCGGAACAAGATCCTCTTCACCCTGTTCATCATCGCCGTGTACCGGCTCGGCTCGCACATCCCGGTCCCGGTGGTGGACATCAACATCCTGCAGGACGCGCTCGAGGCGCAGGGGGCGGGCGGGTTCCTCTCGTTCATCGACCTGTTCTCCGGCGGCGCGCTCACGCGGATGGCGATCTTCGGGCTCGGGATCATGCCCTACATCACGGCCTCGATCATGATGCAGCTGCTCACGGTCGTGATCCCCAAGCTCGAGCAGTGGCGCAAGGAGGGCGAGTCCGGCACCAAGAAGATCAACCAGTGGACCCGCTACGTCACGGTCGTGCTCGCGCTGCTGCAGTCGACCGGCCTCGTGTTCCTGTTCAACTCGCCGAACGCGCAGAGCGGCCTCGGCATCGGGCAGAGCATCTTCCCGCCCGGCGAGTTCACGGCCGCGAACATCGCCCTGATCGTGCTCGTCATGACGGCCGGCACGGCGATGATCATGTGGATGGGTGAGCTCATCACCCAGCGCGGGATCGGCAACGGGATGTCGATCCTGATCTTCTCGAGCGTGATCTCCCGGCTCCCGCAGGAGGGACGCGCGATCCTGGTCTCGGGTGGCAACACGAAGTTCGTGCTGGTCCTGCTGATCGGGCTCGCGATCATCGTCGGCGTGATCTTCATCGAACAAGGGCAGCGACGGATCCCGGTGCAGTACGCCAAACGCGTGGTCGGTCGGCGGATGACGGCTGGTGGGAGCACGTACATCCCGCTCAAGGTCAACCAGGCGGGCGTCATCCCGATCATCTTCGCGAGCTCGGTCCTGTACTTCCCGACGCTGCTCGCAAGCGTCTACCACGCCGAGTGGTTCACGAACTTCGTGAACAACTACCTCACGAACCAGCGGAGCATCGCCTACATGCTGATCTACGGGCTGATGGTGGTGTTCTTCGCCTATTTCTACACGGCGATCGCGTTCAACCCCGTGGATACGGCGGACAACCTGCGCAAGTACGGCGGGTTCGTCCCGGGCATCCGGCCCGGCCCGCCCACGGCCGACTACCTGAGCTTCGTGCTGAACCGGATCACGCTGCCGGGCTCGATCTTCCTCGCGACGATCGCCCTGCTCCCGTCGATCTTCTTCGCGTTCTACCTGCCGATCCAGAACTTCCCGTTCGGCGGCACCTCGCTGCTGATCACGATCGGCGTCGCACTCGAGACGATGAAGCAGCTCGAGTCGCAGCTGCTGATGCGGCACTACGAGGGCTTCCTGAAGTAGGCCGCCGTGCGGATCATCCTCCTCGGGCCGCCGGGCGCAGGGAAGGGAACGCAGGCGCGGAGGCTCTCCGAGCGTTACGGGCTCGTCGTGATCGCGACCGGCGACATCTTCCGCGCGCAGATCGCCGCCGAGACCGCGCTCGGGATGCGGGCCAAGGAGTACTACGAGCGCGGCGAGTACGTCCCCGACGATCTCACCACCGCCATGGTGCTCGAGCGGCTCCAACAGCCCGACGTGCGCGAGGGGTTCATCCTCGACGGCTACCCTCGGACGGTGCCGCAAGCGCAGGCGCTCGAGGGCTTCCTGGCCGAGTCGGGCCACTCGCTCTCCGCGGTGCTGAACTTCAAGATCTCCGACGCGGTGGCCGTCAAGCGGCTGATGGGGCGCCGGGTGTGCCCGAACTGCGGCCGGTCGTACAACATCGAGTTCAAGCCGCCCCGCGTCGAGGGCACCTGCGACGTGTGCGGCCACGAGCTCACGAGCCGGAGCGACGACGACGAGGAGACGATCGTCCGCCGGCTCGAGGTCTACCACCGCGAGACGAAGCCGCTCGTCCTGTACTTCTGGGAGCGGGGGCTGCTCCGCGACATCGAGTCCGAGGCGCCGGAAGAGGTCGTGGCCGACCGGACGATCGAGGCGATCGCCGACCTCCTCGACACGTACGAGTGAGCGCATGATCGTCTACAAGTCGCCCGAGGAGATCGACAAGATGCGCCGCGCCGGGCGGATCGTCGCGGGCACGATCGACCGGGTCCTCGCCGCCGTCCGCCCGCAGGTGACGACCGCGGCGCTCGACGCCGTCGCCGAGTCGTACATCCGCGAGCAGGGCGCGACGCCGTCGTTCAAGGGCTATCGGGGCGCGAACGCGGCGCCGCCGTTCACGGGGTCGATCTGCACCTCGCTGAACGAGGAGGTCGTGCACGGGATCCCATCGGAACGGAGGGTGAAGGAGGGCGACCTGCTGAAGCTCGACTTCGGCGCGATCTGGGAGGGGTTCCACGGCGACGCAGCGGTGACCGTCATCGTGGGCGACGCGCCCTCGGCCGAGGCCGAGAAGCTCGTCCGGGTCACCGAGGAGGCGCTCGAGGCGGGGATCTCGCAGATCCGCCCGGGTGGCCGGCTGTCCGACATCGGCGCGGCCGTCGAGCAGGTGGCCGTGGGCGCGGGCTTCGAGGTCGTGCGCGAGTACGTGGGCCACGGGATCGGGCGGAGCCTGCACGAGGACCCTCAGATCCCGAACTACGGCAAGCCGGGCCGGGGGCCGGTCCTGAAGCCGGGGCTCGTGGTGGCGGTGGAGCCGATGGTGAACGCCGGCGGCTGGGGGACCAGCGTCCTGCCCGACGCCTGGACGGTCGTGACGGAAGACGGGTCGCTGTCCGCCCACTTCGAGCACACGATCGCGGTCACGGACGACGGCCACGAGGTGCTCACCGCCCGGGGCTGAACGCCGTTCAAAGCCGCAGGTCAGAGGCTCTTTCGGGCGCATCCGCCCTGGTCGTGGACGGTTCCGACGCGCAGCCCCTATACTTGCTGGCCGCCTCCGTCCGGAGGCGGTTCCGGCTCGCCCGTGGGGTGGGTCGGCATGTCCGAAACGAGGATCACCCGGAGCTTGCCGAAGAAGGACGCGATCGAGGTCGAGGGGACGGTCACCGAGCCGCTTCCCAACGCCATGTTCCGGGTGGAGCTCGAGAACGGACACAACGTGTTGGCCCACATCTCGGGCAAGATGCGGATGCACTACATCCGGATCCTCCCGGGAGACCGGGTGCTGGTGGAGCTGTCGCCGTACGACCTCTCGCGCGGCAGGATCGTGTATCGGTACAAGTAGGGGGTTCGAGTGAAGGTCCGTCCGTCGGTGAAGAAGATGTGCGACCGGTGCAAGGTCATCCGCCGGCGCGGCACGATCCGCGTGATCTGCTCGAACCCCAGGCACAAGCAGCGACAGGGCTAGGAGGCTCATCGTGGCACGGATCGCAGGCGTCGACCTCCCCCGCGACAAGCGCGTGGACATCGCGCTCCGCTACATCTACGGCATCGGCCAGACCCGGGCGTTCGAGATCGTCGAGGGCTCCGGTGTGGACGGTGGGACGAAGGTCCGCGACCTGTCCGAGGACGAGGTCAGCAAGATCAGAGAGTTCATCGACCGCACCTACAAGGTCGAGGGTGATCTGCGCCGCGAGACCGCGCAGGACATCAAGCGGAAGATCGAGATCGGCTCGTACCAGGGCGTCCGGCACCGCCGGAGCCTGCCGGTGCGGGGACAACGCACGCACACCAACGCCCGGACCCGCAAGGGCCCGCGCAAGACCGTGGCCGGCAAGAAGAAGGCCACGAAGAAGTAGTTCGGGGGGCGAGATGGCGAAGCCGAAGGCCAAGAAGACCAAGCGTCGCGAGAAGAAGAACGTCGTCCACGGTCAGGCGCACATCAAGTCGACGTTCAACAACACGATCGTGACGATCACCGACCTGCAGGGGAACACGATCTCGTGGGCCTCGGCGGGCAACGTCGGGTTCAAGGGCTCCCGCAAGTCCACGCCGTTCGCCGCCCAACTCGCCGCCGAGTCGGCGGCTCGCAAGGCCCAGGAGCACGGGCTGCAGAAGGTGGACGTGTTCGTGAAGGGCCCGGGGTCCGGTCGAGAGACCGCGATCCGTTCGCTCGCGGCCACCGGCCTCGAGGTCGCGGGTATCCAGGACGTCACGCCGGTTCCTCACAACGGGGTCCGGCCGAAGAAGCGCCGGCGCGTCTAGCGCCCCGACGCATCAAGCTCGCGGAGTCGACCGCGGGTGGCTCCACCTCGGTGGGGCCAAGGAGGCGGGGAGGAATGGATGATCCCCCGCCGGGAGGAGGAAGCAGTGTTCATCGTCGCACGTCCGCAGATCCAGGAAGAGACCGTCTCGTCGACGCGCTCGAAGTTCATCGTCGAGCCGCTCGAGCCGGGCTTCGGCTACACCGTGGGGAACTCGCTCCGGCGGACCCTGCTGTCCTCGATCCCGGGGGCCGCGATCAGCTCGGTCCGCATCGAGGGCGTGCTCCACGAGTTCTCGACGATCCCGAAGGTCACCGAGGACGTCACCGACATCATCCTGAACCTCAAGGAGCTCGTGCTCCGCAGCGAGTCCGACGAGCCCGTGACCGTGTACCTGAAGGCCAAGGGTCCGGGCGCCGTCACGGCCGCCGACATCGCGCCGCCCGCCGGCGTCGAGATCCTGAACTCCGACCTGCACATCGCCACCCTCGGCAAGGGGGGCTCGCTCGAGATGGAGCTCACCGTCGAGCGCGGCGTGGGATACCGGATGGCCGATAAGAACAAGAAGCCACGCGACCCGATCGGCGTGATCCCGGTCGACTCGATCTTCTCGCCCGTCCGCCGCGTCTCCTACGCGGTGGAGAACACCCGGGTCGAGCAGATGACCGACCGAGACCGGCTGATCCTGGACGTCGAGACCGACGGCTCCGTCGCGCCGCGAGAGGCGCTCGCGTCGGCCGGCGGGACGCTCCTCGAGCTCGTGCAGCTGTTCGGCGACCTCGCCGAGGCCCAGTCGATGCAGGTCGGCCCGGCCGAGGACGAGTCCATGCCGTCGGACTATGCGATCACGGTCGAGGAGCTCAACCTGTCGGTCCGCTCCTACAACTGCCTGAAGCGCGAGGGCATCAACACGGTCGGCGATCTGGTCGAGAAGTCCGAGGCCGAGCTGATGGACATCCGCAACTTCGGCCAGAAGTCGATCGACGAGGTGAAGGCCAAGCTCGAGGAGCTCGGCCTGGCGCTCCGGGAGGAGTAGGGATGCCCAAGCCCACCAAGGGTCCCCGCCTCGGGTCGGGTCCCGCACACCAGCGCCTGATGCTGAACGGCCTTGCGGCGCAACTGTTCGTGCACGAGCGGATCAGCACGACCGAGGCGAAGGCCAAGGCCGTCCGCCCGGTTGCCGAGAAGCTGATCACGTTCGCCAAGAAGGGCGACGTGGCCGCGCGCCGCGAGGTCCTGAAGCAGATCACCGACCGCGACATCGTCCACAAGCTGTTCAGCGACATCGGGCCGCGGTACGCCGAGCGCAACGGCGGCTACACGCGGATCCTGAAGCTCGGGCAGCGCCAGGGCGACGGCGCGCCGATGGCGCGGATCGAGCTCGTGGAAGAGACCCCCTAGCCCCGGCCGCTCACCCGGCGGCCCGGTCGAGGAGTCCGAGCGCCATACTCGCCGCATGATCGTCCGGCTGACGCTCGCCTACGACGGGACGCGGTTCCGCGGTTGGGCGAGCAACGCCGGCCAGCGCACCGTCGAAGGGGTCCTGTCGGCGTCGCTCGGCCGGATGCTCGGCGAGGTGCCGAAGCTCTCGGTGGCGGGCAGGACGGACGCCGGCGTTCACGCCCGCGGGCAGGTCGCGTCGTTCCGCGCCGCAGACGCCATCGACCTCGATCGGCTGCAGCGCTCGATCAACGGGATGTTGGCACCCGAGGTCGTGGTCGTCGAGGCCAGCCGGGCTCCGGAGGGGTTCGACGCCCGGTTCTCGGCGACGGCCCGCGAGTACCGCTACCGGATCGACGCTGGGCGGTGGCCCGACCCCTTCAGCGCCGAGTTCGTCTGGCACCGGCCGGGCGAGCTCTCGCTCGGCCGGATGCGGGAGGCCGCGCGTCCGCTGATCGGCGAGCACGATTTCGCGTCGTTCTGTCGCCGGCCGCGATCGGGCGGCACGACGCGGCGGCTCGAACGGCTTTCGGTTTCGCGACGCGACCGGGTCGAGATCACGGCGCGTGCGAACGCGTTCCTCCACCAGATGGTCCGAGCACTCGTCGGCACGCTCGTCCGTGTGGGCGACGGGAAGCTCGACCCCGCCGAGGTCGTCGAGATCCTCCGGGCCCGCGACCGGTCGAGGACGCCGAACATGGCCCCCGCGCACGGCCTGACGCTCGAACGCGTCGTCTACGGACGCCTTCCGAAGACGATTTGACCCCGAGCGCGCCGGCCACGGAGCATCGTCGCATGGACGTCCTCCTTCCGGGCACGCTCGACGAGGCGCTCGAGATGGCCGCGGCGGACCCGCACCTGGTTCCGATCGCGGGAGGGACCGACGTGATGGTCGAGCTCAACATGGATCTCTCCCGGCCCGAGACGCTGATGGATGTGTCCCGGCTCGACGAGCTTCGGGAGTGGCGCCGCGAGGACGGTCACGTGTTCCTCGGTGCCGGCGTGAGCTACACGCGGATCATCGACGAGCTGGGCGAGCACACGCCGCTCGTCCAGGCGTCCCGCTCCGTGGGCTCGCCGCAGATCCGGAACCGGGGGACCGTCGGCGGCAACCTCGGGACCGCGTCGCCGGCCGGCGACGCGCTCCCGGTCCTCGCCGCCTACGACGCGGAGGTGGTGCTCGCGCGGTCCGTGGGCGGCACGAGGACGCTCGCGTGGAACGACTTCCTCACCGGCGTGAAACGGACCTCGCGCGAGCCCGGGGAGCTGATCCTCGGGGCGCGGTGGCGGCCGCCTCGAGGGCCGGGGTCCTTCTCGAAGATCGGCACGCGCAACGCGATGGTGATCGCCGTCGCGAGCCTCTGCCTCCAGCTCGACGAGGACGAGCGGTCGGTCCGGGTGGCGCTCGGGTCGGTCGCCCCGACGGTGGTGCGGGCGGCCGAGGCGGAGGCGTTCGCCGCCTCCGCGCTCGACGCGGCCGGGGCCTGGGACGACCCGACGGCGTCGCTCGGCTCGGGGGAGTTCGAACGGTTCGGCGAGCTCGTCGCCGGCGCGGGGAGCCCGATCGACGACGTCCGGGGGACCGGCGCGTACCGCCGGCACGCGTGCGCGGTGCTCGCAAGGCGGGCGCTGAGGTGGGCGCTCGAAGACCGGCGGAGCGCCTGATGCTCGTCCGGACCAACGTGAACGGCGAGTGGCGCGAGGCCGAGGTGTGGCCGGGCTCGAGCCTCCTCTACCTCCTCCGCGAGCACCTCGCCCTGCCCGGATCGAAGAACGCGTGCGAGCAGGGGGAGTGTGGCTCGTGTTCGGTCTGGCTCGACGACGAGCTCGTGTGCGCGTGCCTCGTCCTTGCGGCGCAAGCCGAGGGACGCGAGGTCCGGACCGTCGAGGGCCTGGCCGTCGGCGAGGCGATGCACCCGGTGCAGGAGGCGTTCGTCGAGGTCGGGGGCGTGCAGTGCGGGTTCTGCACGCCGGGGTTCGTCGTCGCGGTGACCGACCTGCTCGAACGCACCTCGGCCCCATCGGACGCCGAGGTCCGCGAGGCCCTCTCCGGCAACCTTTGCCGATGCACGGGCTACGAGAAGATCCTGGAAGCCGTGCGGATCGCGGCCGATCGCATGAGCCTGCGGGAGGATGAGCTGTGAGCCGGAGGGTCGACGAACGCGTCCGCGAGGGCGTCGGCATCTCGGTCCCGAGGATCGACGGCGTCCCGAAGGTGAAGGGCCAGTTCTCCTACGGCAGCGACCTGTGGGCCGACGAGATGCTGTGGGGGCACACGCTCCGGAGCCCGCATCCGAGCGCGCGGATCCGCTCGATCGACGTCGCCGGTGCGGTCGCGAGCCCGGGCGTGCACGCGGTGCTGCTCGCCGACGACGTGCCCGGCTCACGGTTCTACGGGCTCGAGTTCGCGGACCAGCCCGTGCTCGCGTGGGAAGTGGTCCGGTACGTCGGGGAGCCGGTCGCGATCGTCTCGGCCGAGCATCCCGAGCTCGCCCGTCGGGCCGCCGACCGGATCGTCGTCGACTACGAGCCGCTCGAGCCCGTGACCGACATGGAAGCCGCGCTGCGCGATGACGCGCCGCGGGTGCACCCGTTCGGCAACGTGCTGAGCGACGTCCGGGTTCGTCACGGCGATCCCGACGCCGAGGCAGAGGTCTGGGTCGAGGGGTACTACGAGACCGGGATGCAGGACCAGGCGCCCCTCGGGCCCGAGTCCGGGATGGCGGTGCCGGCCGAGGACGGGGGCATCGACCTGTTCGTGGCGACGCAGTGGCTGCACATCGACCGGCGGCAGCTCGCACCCTGCCTCGGTCTGCCCGAGGACAAGGTGCGGCTGTTCCTCACGGGGATCGGCGGGGCGTTCGGCGCGCGCGAGGACGTGAGCATGCAGATCCACGCGTGCATGCTCGCCCTGTACACGGGCCGCCCCGTGAAGATGTCGTACGGCCGGACCGAGTCGTTCCTCGGCCACGTCCACCGTCACCCGTCGCGGATCTGGATGCGGACCGGCGCGGACCGCGACGGCACGCTGGTGAACGTGCGAGCCAGGGTGCTGATCGACGGCGGGGCCTACACGTCGTCCTCGGTGGCCGTGATCTCGAACGCGGGGACGTTCGCCCCCGGCCCGTACGCGGTCCCGAACGCGCTCATCGAGGGGACCTGCGTCTACACGAACAACCCTCCGTGCGGGGCGATGCGGGGGTTCGGCGCGGTCCAGGTGTGCTTCGCGCACGAGGGGCAGATGGACAAGCTCGCGGCGGCGCTCGGCATGGACCCCGTGGAGCTCCGGCTGCGGAACGCCGCGGCGACCGGAACCGTCCTGCACACCGGTCAGGTGATCCACGGCTCCGCGCCCGTCCGCGAGGTGATCGAGCGGACCGCCGCGATCCCGCTCCCGCCCGAGCCACCCGACGGGCCTCGGGACCCGATCGAGCTGCCCGGGGGCGTTTCCGGCAACGTCGGCAGGGGGGAGGGCGTCCGGCGCGGGATCGGGTTCGCCGTGGGCTACAAGAACCATGGCTACAGCGCGGGCTTCGACGACTACGCGGAGGCGCGCGTGACGCTCTCCAGGGGGCCCGAGGGGCCCGTCGCCGAGATCCACAGCGCCGCGGCCGAGCTGGGGCAGGGCCTCCAGACGATCCTCGCGCAGATCGTGCGGACGATCCTCGGGATCGAGCGGGTGATCCTCCGGACCGCGGACACGTCCGTCGGCTCGGCCGGGTCGTCCTCCGCTTCGCGGCAGACGCTCGTCTCCGGCGGCGCCGTGAAGGCGGCGAGCGAGGGGGTCCTTTCGGAGCTGCTCGAACGCGCGCGCCGTGACGCGAGGGTGGCCGGCGAGGACCTGGGGGTGGACGCCGGGTTCGTCACCGCCCACGGCGAGCCCGTGATGGCGGTCGGCGAGCTGCTCGGCCAGCCGATCGAGCGCTCGGTGATCTGGCGGCACCGCCCGACGTCCCCGCCCGACGAGCACGGGCAGGGGGACATCCACGCAGGGTTCATGTTTGCCGCGCACCGGGCCGTCATCGACGTCGACGAGGAGCTCGGGCTGGTCCGCGTGGTCCAGCTCGCGACCGCGCAGGACGTCGGGTTCGCGATCAACCCGCAGAGCGTGGTCGGGCAGGTCGAGGGCGGTTCGGCCCAGGGGCTCGGGCTCGCCCTCATGGAGGAGCTCCAGCTCGAGGACGGCCGGATCCGCAACGCGTCGTTCACGGACTATCTGCTGCCGACCACGCTCGACATGCCGCCGGTGGAAGTCGTGCTCGTCGAGGAGCCCGAGCCGGATGCGCCGTTCGGCGCGAAGGGCGTGGGCGAGCCATCCAACGTCGTGGCGCCCGCCGCGATCGTCTCGGCGCTCCGGGCCGCCCTGGGGCGGGACCTCCGGCGGGTCCCGGTGAAGCCGGACGACCTCGTGGGCCTCCGCGAGCCGGCGGGCGTCCCGCCGTGGCCGGCGTTCCCGGACGAGCCGATGCGTGAGCCCGCACCGGCGATCGCCGGGATCTTCCGTACCGGCGCGGTCCCCCCGCCCGATCGAAGGACGTAGGCTCTACGGCTCCGCCGTGACGATCTCGCATCGCCGACGTAGACCCATCGGGCGACTTGATGATCCGACCGTCGGACTGGCAAGCTCGACGTTCTTCCTCCGATCTGGTCTGCCCGTTCCGCTCGGTCGCTGTCGATCTCGATGGACGGTGGAGGACGTGAGTTCGCGAACCTTCGATCTGAACGTACGCGCACGGGCCCCTCGGGCGCCGTCGCACTTGTCGAGTCCCGCGAAGCGCTGGTGGCGGGCGATGGTCGAGGGATTCGACCTGGAACCTCACCATGTCGCGATCCTGACGGCCGCGGCCGAGGCATTCGACCGCAAGGAAGAGGCGCGCCGGCTCGTCGCGACGGAGGGTCTGGTCGTCCAGAACGGGTCGGGGGTCCCGACCCCGCATCCGGCGGTCCAGATCGAAGACGCCGCCGCGCTCCGCATGGCGCGCCTCATCTCCGAACTCGGACTGGACGCGGTCCCCGACGAACGCGGCCGCTGACCTCGCCCCGAACGACGGCGGCCCTGCTCGCGACGTTCGTTGACGGCTCGGCGAAACCGCAGGTAGCATGGAGTCGCCCGGCCGTTCGGCCGGCATCTTCATGTCCACGAAGACCTATTCGCCGAGGCCGAGAGACATCGAGCGCCGCTGGTACGTCCTTGACGCCAGCGGGGCCGTCCTCGGCCGTCTCGCGACGGAGGCCGCCGCAATCCTCCGCGGCAAGCACAAGCCGATCTTCGC
>Ga0075420_100000101_pt1 | contig 55128 bp, 41 predicted proteins | sample SoiMetdeltSBSDD4_FD_75296 | JGI IMG/M metagenome (GOLD analysis project Ga0075420, IMG submission 75296) | Bulk soil microbial communities from a Populus tree surrounding site in Tennessee, USA - Soil MetaG P. deltoides SBSDD4 | ecosystem: Environmental > Terrestrial > Soil > Tree plantation...
GCGTCGACAGCGCCTTGCCGAAGGTCAGCGCCCCGGTCTTGTCGTCGAACACCGCGATGTCGGTGAAGGTGCCGCCGATATCGGCGGCGAGGCGCATCTTGGCTTGCGACTTGGAACGCGGCTTGGCTTTCGGCACCCCGGTCGATCCCCTACCTTTGGCACGCTCGCTCGCATCGATCGCGGCGACGGCAGACTTCTTATATCGAGGTGAAGCCCAACTGGTCGTTGGCAGTCAAGGCCCGGGCCAGATGGGATCGTCATCTGACCTGCCGGACCTGCCATGACGAAGAGCCTGCTGGATTGCCGCCTCAATCTGAACGCGCAAATAAGCTTCACGGTGTTCTACAGGCGCGCTCAATCCGAGAATGACGATCTTGTTGACCGTTTCTCTCAGCCATTCTGAGAACGTCCAACAGTGCGGCTCGGTCATCAGCAATTTTCCCACTATTCGGCTATTTGACGCCCCTGATGATCGACACGAACTGGCGTCCGGCCGCGGTCAGCGGCGCGCCATGTCCGTAGCGGATCTCCAGCGCGGGCAGGTCTGCGGCCAATTTGAGCGCCATGAGCGATCCGCTTTCGATCTCCCCGCGCACGGTACAGGCCGGCAGGCACGCGAGCCCGGCGCCACGGCGCACCATCTCCTTCACCGCGGTCGATTCCTGAATCTCCATGGCGACATCGTAAGCCGCGATGCCGATAGCCCGGAGCGCCGCGTCGACCAGGTCGACATAGCGCGATCCGCGCAGGCCCGCGACGAACGGGTGGCGCGCGACCTCGTGGGGCGAAACCCGCGCGCGCGACGCCAGTGGATGACGCGGCGCGACCACCAGCAGCAGCGGCTCGTGCGACAGGACCTCGGACCGAATCCCGTCCACCGGACCGGCTGACAGGAACAGACCGAGCGCGACCTCACGCTCGCGGATCATCGTGATGACGTCCTCGATGGCACCGATGCGGGTGACGATCTTCGCCTTCGGATGCTTGGCCGCGAATGCCGCCAGCCACGCCGAATAGCGCTCCGACAAGAGGTCGCGATGCACCGCGATGACGATCGCGTGGGCCTCGACCTTGCGGAGATCGTCGAGCGCATGGGTGGTCTCCTCGGACCGCCGCAGCGAGTCGACCGCAAATGTGTAGAGTGCTTCGCCGGCTTTGGTCAGTCTGGGCCGGCTGCCGCGCTGGCGGTGGAACAGCGGCTGCCCGATCTGCCCTTCGAGGGCGCGGATATGGGCGCCGACCGAAGGCTGCGCGATGCCGAGTTGCGTCGCGGCCGCGTTGAAGCCGCCGAGCTCGACGACATTCTTGAACACGCTGAGGCGGCGGGGGCTGGCGGAAATCATGGAACGGACACGGTTACTTATAGCCATATGGCTACAAGTATGTAGCTCCAAATCCCGTTGCTTGGCTAGTCCCCTAACCCCATTGTGCGCGCGCCAACAAACATTGAGTTAAACATCGAGTTCGGGGGAAACGCGCGCGTGCTTGTCGTCGCCATCGATATCGGGGGGACCTTCACCGACCTCCTCGGCTTTGACTCCAAAGCCGGCAAATTCGTGCAGGCCAAGAGCCTCACCACGCCCGCCCAGCTCGTGCAGGGCATCATCGACTGCCTTCGCAAGAGCGGCATCGAAGCGTCTGCGATCGACGAGCTGATCCACGGCTCGACCATCGCGATCAACACGCTGATCGAGCGCAAAGGCGCCAAGACCGGCTTGATCGTCACGCGCGGAACGCGCGACGTCTATACCATCGGCCGCGGTAACCGCCCTGAGGCCTACAATCTCCTGTTCCACCGTCACCGCCCGCTGGTGCCGCGGCGCTCGACGCGCGAAGTCGACGAGCGCGTGCTCGCGTCCGGCGACGTGCACGAGCCGCTGCGCCGCGCCAGCGTCGAGGAGGCCTGCCGCGCGCTGAAGGATGAAGGCGTCGAGTCGGTCGCGGTGTGCTTCCTGCACTCCTATCTCGACCCGAGCCACGAGCAGCAGGCCGGCGAGATGATCCGCAAAGCCTTGCCGGGTGTGTATCTTTCGCTGTCGCACGACATCCTGCGCGAATATCGCGAGTTCGAGCGCACGTCGACGACGGTGGTCAACGCCTATATCGGTCCCAAGGTCGGCGGCTACGTGAAGAGCCTCAAGTCGAACCTCGGCGACATCGGCTTCGACGGCAATCTTTCGATCATGCGCTCGAACGGCGGCGTGATGACGCCCGAGGTCGCGACCGAGCGGCCGGTGGCGATGATGGAGTCCGGCCCGGTCGGCGGCATCATTGCGTCGGCGCAGGTCGGCGCAGCGCTCGGCTACGACAACGTGATCTCATTCGACATGGGCGGCACCACCGCCAAGGCCAGCCTGATCAAGGACGGCGAGCCCACCCTCGCCCCGGGCTATTACGTCGGCGGCTATGCGTCCGGTCATCCGGTGATGCTGCCGATGATTGACGTGGTCGAAGTCGGCGCCGGCGGCGGCTCGATCGCCTGGATCGACGATATCGGCGCCCTCAAGGTCGGTCCGCAAAGTGCCGGCGCCGACCCGGGCCCAATCTGCTACCGCGGGGGCGGCGGCGAGCCGACCATCACTGACGCAAATGTCGTGCTTGGTCGGCTCGATCCCGACAACTTCCTCGGCGGGCAGATGAAGCTCGATGCCGAAGGCGCGGCACGCGGTATTGCCGACAAGATTGCGAAGCCGCTCAAGATCGACACCATCGCGGCGGCGCAGGCGATCATCGAGATCGCGATCTCGAAGATGTCGCTGGCGGTGCGTGAAGTGTCGGTGCAGAAGGGTTTCGATCCGCGCGACTTCGCGATGGTCGCTTCCGGCGGCGCAGGCGCGCTGCACGTCATGGCGATCGCGCGCGAACTGCACATCCCGACCGTGATCGTGCCGCAGTTCCCGTCGCATTTCTCGGCGCTCGGCATGCTGGTCGCCGACGAACGCCACGACTTCATCCGCACCTACTACTCCGACCTGGCGACCCTCGATTTCGCCGAAGTGCTGAAGGTCTATGAGGAGATGCGCGACGGCGCCAAAGGCAGCCTGCGCAACACCAAGAATTCCGAGGAGCGGGTCCAGCTCGATCTCCGCTATGTCGGGCAGGACTTCACGCTGTCGGTTCCGGTCTCACCGAAGGATCTGCGCAAGGGCGACCGCAAGGCGATCCGCACCGCGTTCGACAAGCTCTACGAGCACCGCTACGCGCACTCGTCGCCGGATGACCCTGTCGAAATGGTCAACATGCGGTTCTCGGTCATCGGCAAGCGGCCGACGCTGAAATTCCCGCGCCTCGGCAAGGGACGCGCCAACGCGATCACCCACCGCCGCGACGTCTACTTCACCGATGCCAAGAAGCCGGCGCGTTGCCCGGTTTATCAGCGCGAGAAGCTCACCGCCGGCATGCGCATCACCGGACCCGCGCTGGTGCAAGAGCACGGCACCACGACGGTGCTGTTCCCGAAGGACGTGTGCACGGTCGCACCGTCCGGCGAATTGATCATCAAGGTGGGAGCCGCGTGATGGCAAAAGCCCGCAAGCAGGCCGCGCTCAAGCGCAAGCCGCAGACCAAGTCCTCCCAAGTCAAGCGCTCGACCAAGCGCAAGGCGCTCGATCCGGTCACGCTGGAAGTGATCCGTAACGCGCTGCCGGCGGTCGCCAACGAGATGGCGGCCGACCTCCAGCGCACCTCGTACAACATGATGATCTACGAGGTGCGCGACTTCTGCACCGCGCTGATCGATCCGGACGGGCTGCTGGTGTCGCAGAACGTCGGTGGCGTGTCGCACTTCGTCGCCGACCTCGGCGTCATCATCGTCGACGGGATGCAGCGCTACGGCCGCAAGGGCTTCAAGCCCGGCGACGTGATCATCACCAACCACCAGGCGGTCGCCGGCCAGCACCTGAACAACGTCGTCATCTACGCGCCCTATTTCTACAAGGGCGAGTTGCTGATGTTCACCATGGTGCGCGCGCACTGGATCGACATTGGCGGCATGTCGACCGGCTTCGGCGCCGGCCCGACCGTCGCCGATCCCTGGCTCGAAGGGCTGCAGCTCGACCAGTTGAAGATCTACGAGGGCGGCCAGCTCAACGAGACGCTCTACCGCGTGCTCAAGGACAACATCCGCTTCCCGGAATCCTCGCTCGGCGACATGAAATCGCAGATGGCGGCCTGCCGGCTGGCCGCCAAGCGCATGGACGAGATGTTCGACAAATACGGCCGCGAGACCATTCTCTCGGCGATCGAGACGATCTTCGACGAGACCGAGCTCAAGTGCCGCAACGTGGTCGCGCAGCTACCGGACGGCGTCTACGAGGCGGAGTCAGCGATCGACGACGACGGCGTGCTCAAGGGCGAGCCGGTGCCGATCCGCGCCAAGGTCACGATCAAGAAAGGCGAGATGACGATCGACCTGTCGGGCTGCTCCGCGGAGCGCAAGTCGGGTGTCAATGCGCGCACGCTGGCCGGCGCCCGCGTCGCCTACAAGGCGCTGACCGGTCCGAACGATCCGGTCAACGAGGGCTCGTTCCGCGCGCTCAACGTCATCATCCCGGAAGGCAACGTGATGATGGCGCGCTATCCCGCGCCGATGTCGTCATGGAGCATCATGATCCCGATGGTGGTCGACACCATCGTCAAGGCACTGGCGCAGCCGATGAAGGATCGCGTGCCGGCCGGGCATCACGGGCTGCTCGGCGGCGCTGTTGTGTTCTTCGGCGTGCATCCCAAGACCAAGCGTCGCTTCGTGGTGCAGAGCATCGAGGGCGGCGGCTGGGGCGGCCGTCCCTACGAGGACGGCGAATCCGCAACGGTCTCGGTCTGTCAGGGCGACGTGCGAAACGGCTCGATCGAGGGCATCGAGCTGAAGTGCCCGGTGCTGGTGGAAGGCCGCGCGCTGCGCACCGACTCCGCCGGCCCCGGCAAGCATCGCGGCGGACTCGGCATCGACATGCAGGTGAGGAACCTGGTCGAAGGCCGCTGGAACTTCGAGCAGACCCGCCGCAACATCTGTCCGCCGTGGGGTCTGTGGGGCGGCGGCGAAGGCGACCCGAGCGCCTACATGCTGCGGCTTCCCGGCGAGAACGACTTCAAGATGATGGTCGGCGCGCACATCCCGGTGCCGCTGCACGCATCCGCGATCGTGCGCACCGGCGGCGGCGGCGGCTGGGGCGATCCGCACGAGCGCGATCCTGAACTGGTCCGTGCCGACGTGATGGAAGAGCTGGTGTCGCGCAAAGCGGCGCGCGAGAAATATGGCGTCGTGCTGCGCGACGACTTGACGGTCGACGTGGAAGCGACGAAGCAACAACGCCGGAAATAATCCGCGGCAGGGAGACAAGGACCGAATGGCGAAGCTCAGACTGACGATCGCCTGCGGCGATTACGACATCGTACGCCCGCTCAAAGAAGGGCTGGTCGAGGCCGCCGGCATCGAGCTGATCTTCCTCACCGACATGGGCCCGAAGGAGCGCCACTGGCGGCTGGCGCGCAAGCACGAGTTCGACATCTGCGAGGAGAACGTCGGCGCCTACTTCATCGCCCGCGAGCAGGGCCACGCGTTCAGCGCGATCCCGGTGTTCATGCACCGCCGCTTCCGCCACGGCTTCGTGTTCATCAACACCAATTCCGGCATCAAGGAGCCGAAGGATCTCATCGGCAAGAAGATCGGCGGCACCAATTTCATGCCGGCCGGCAATATCTGGATGCGCGGCATCCTTGAGGAATATTACGGCCTGCCGCACCGCTCGGTGACGTGGGTCACGGAGCGCAGCGAGGACATTCCGTTCGATGCGCCCAAGGGCCTCAACATCGTGATGGACACCTCGAAGTCGCTCAACGAGATGCTGGTCGACGGCGACATTCCAGCGATGATCTCGCCGTCGATCCCAACGCCGTTCGTGCAGGGCGACAAGCGGGTGGCGCGGCTGTTCGCCGACTACCAGCGGGTCGAGCTCGACTTCTTCAAGCAGACCGAGATCTTCCCGATCATGCACGTCACCACGATCAAGCAGGAGATCACGGAGAAGTATCCGTGGGTCGCGACCAATCTGGTCAAGGCGCTGGAGGCGTCGAAGCAGCTTGCCTACAAGCGCGTGGCCAACCCGCGCATGGTGCCGCTGGCTTTCGTGCGCACCGCGCTCGAGGAGCAGTGGGCGACGCTCGGGCGCGATCCCTGGGAGTACGGGCTGACGCCGAGAAACCGCAACAACCTCGAGACGATCCAGCGCTACGTGAACCAGCAGGGTATGATCCAGAAGCAGCGTCCGCTGGACGAGCTGTTCGAGGACACCGACCTCGGCGACGCGACCGGCGCGGAGGAAGTCTAGTCTCTCGCTACATTGCTTCTCTCGCTCCGTCACCCTGAGGTGCGAGCGAAGCGAGCCTCGAAGGGCGACGGCCCGACTGTGGCCGTGCATCCTTCGAGGGCCGGCATAGCGCGTGGAAGACGCGCGTAAACGCGCTTATGGTGCGCGGCCACCTCAGGATGACGGATTGAGATGACCTTTGAGGAAAGACTTAAGGACATCCTCGCCCGCATGCGGGACGCGAAGCTCGATGCGATCGTCGCGCTGCACGACGGCGCGCATTTCATCGAGACGCCGAACCCGGTGACGGTGCTGACCGGCTTCAAGTCGCTTGGCCCGGCGGCGGCGATTTTGCGCGGCGACGGCAGAATGACGTTGATCGTCGCGCCCGCCTGGGACGCCGAGCGCGCGACCGAGCAGTGCCCGCAGGCGCGCGTCGTCGGCGCGGACGATATCGTCGAGGCGCTCACGGCCGCACTTTCGAACGGTGCGCGCAAGAACGCCGGGCTCGCCGGCATGCGCTATCTCCCGTCATCGATCGCGTCGCGCGTCGCCGCGGCCCTGCCCGCCGCCCCTTCCGCCGACACGCTGGTGTTCGACGCCGCCCGCACCAAGACCGACGACGAGATCGGGCACGCGCGCGAGGCGACGCGCATCGCCGAGCTCGGCTACCGGCGCCTGCTCGACATTGCCCGCCCCAGCATGAGCGAGGACGAGCTGGCGGCCGAACTCAAATGGTTCATGAAGACGTTGGGCGCCGACGATAATTTCCTGCTGCTGTGCGCCAGCCCGCACAACCGCGCGGTGCAGCCCTCGACCGGCCGCAGGTTCCAGAAGGGCGACATCATCCTTGCCGAGATCACGCCGAGCGTGCGCGGCCAGCTGGCGCAGATCTGCCGGACGGTCGTGGTCGGCGACGCATCGGCCGAGTTGGCGGAGAAATACGCGCTGGTCGTGCATGCGATGGACCAGGGGATCGCCGCCGCGCGGCCCGGCGTGCCGATGGCCGAGGTGTGCCGCGCCATCAATACGGTGCTGGAGGCTAAGGGCTACGGCGAATTCTGCCACCCACCGCACATCCGTCGTCGCGGCCACGGCCTCGGCTTCGCCTCGATGCGGCCGGGTGACGTCGCGCTCGACAACGAAACCATTCTCGAACCGGACATGATCTTCATGATCCATCCGAACCAGTACCTGCCGGAGACCGGCTACCTGCTGTGCGGCGAGCCCGTGCTGCTGACGGCTAACGGGGCCGAGCCGCTCACTGCGCAGAAGGCCGCGCTGGCCACGGTGGCGGGCTAGGATGTACACACAGCATCCCACTCTGCTGATCGGGCCGTCGGACTGGGACGACGCGCGCGCGCCGAAGGCGGAGTTCGAGCAGCGCATCGCCGCGTTGTGGGCCGCCTTCCCCGACGCATCGCAGGCGATCGTGTTCGGCAGCGCCGCCCGCCACGCCGAGCTCGCCTATCTCACGCATTTCGTGCCGAAGCTCGAGCCCGGCATCGCGCTGCTGTCGCGCGACGGCAAGCATAAGCTGCTGTTCGGCGGCGGCCCGAACATGATCGGCGCGATGCAGCCCCTCACCTTCATCACCGGGATGGCGCCGCTCAACGCACTGGGCAAGCTCATCGACGGATGGAAATCGCCGCTGCTGGTCGGCGGCGGCGCGATGGCGAGCGCGGTGCGCAAGACCGTCGACGACGCCACCAACGCCACGGCGCAGGATGCAACCGCGCACGTGCAGGGGCTGATGCGTACGAAGTCGCCAACCGAGCTCGCCGCCATTGGCGCCGCGCGCGACAGCCTGAATGCGACAATGAAGGCGATGCGCGACGCGGTGCGCATCGGCGGCGACGCCATGATCGCACTACTGGCCGGCGAACGCGCAGCGAACGATTCCGGCGTGCAGGATATCCGCACGCTGTTCAGCCTCGACGGCGGACGCACGCTGCGGCCGTTCGAGGCGCTCGACCATACCTACACTGATCCGTTGCAGGTCTATGTCGCGGTCCGCAAGTTCAACTACTGGGCGGAAGGCTTCGCCTGCATCTCGAACGAGTCGCAGCCGGCGGCTTCGCTCGCGGCCTTGCTGCTCGACAATGCGCTCTCGGCCATCAGACCGGGCGTGCCGGTTGCGCAGCTTTCAAAGATCCTCGCGGTCGGCACGCCCTACAAGCTTCATCCCGTGACGCAGGGCGCGCCGGTGAGCCCCCTCGGCCTGTCACTCGATGCCGCGCCCACGACGAACTTTGAGCCGGGCGAAGTCTATTCGGTGCGCGCCGGCCTCACCGACGGCGCCGAGCAACACGCCATTCTGTCCGCCATGATCGCGGTGCGCGACAACGGGTCCGAGGTGCTGTGGCGCTCTGGCATTGCCTAGCGCCGGAACAGCGCCTTAAATCGGTATCCTGAAGATCGGCAGGAGACCACCCAAGGAACGCACCATGCCATCTGCCCGACGGCTATCGTTTCGCGGTTGCGTCTGCTGCACGCCGTTGTCGTCGCAGCGTCGCCCGTTGGCCGCACCGCGGGTGCGCGCCAGTGCGGGATCGCCGGCCGGACGGGTGTTCTCCGCGGCGGCGGCTGGCAGCGTTCCGTCGGTCGGCGCGCAGAGCGGCTCCTCGACCGCCAGCGCGACCAAGCCGCATCGCATCGACATCCACCATCACGTCGCGCCACCGAAATACATCGAGGAGATGCGCGCGCTGCTGCAGCCGCCGACCATCAATTGGACGCCGGAGCGGACCCTCGCCGACATGGACGAAGCCGGCGTCGCGACCTCGATCACCTCGATCACCACGCCCGGCGTCTGGATCGGCGATCACGCCCAGGGCCGCCGGGTCGCACGCGAGTGCAACGACTATGCGGCGAAGCTCGCCGCCGACCACCCTGGCCGCTTCGGCATGTTCGCCGCGCTGCCGCTGCCGGACGTCGAAGGCAGCCTGCGCGAGATCGAATACGGCCTCGACACCCTCAAGGCCGACGGCATCGGCCTGTTCACCAGCTATCGCGACAAGTGGCTGGGCGATCCCGCCTTCGAACCGGTGATGGAGGAATTGAACCGCCGCAAGGCCGTGGTGTTCACCCACCCGGAAGCGCCGCTCTGCTGCCGCGCCCTGATCCCCGGCATCAACGAGGCGGTGATCGAATACGGCACCGACACCGCGCGCGCCATCGCGCGGCTGCTGTTCACCGGCACCGCCTATCGCTTCCCGGACATCAAATGGATCTTCTCGCACGGCGGCGGTTCGCTGCCGATGTTCGCCGATCGCTTCGATCGCGCCGGCCGGTTGCCGGTCAACGCGCCGCATGTGCCGAACGGCGTCTGGCCGGAGTTGAAGAAATTCTACTACGACGTCGCGCAGGTCGAGCACCCGATGGGGCTCGCGGCCTTGAGCAGGATGGTGCCGATCTCGCAGATCCTGTGGGGCACCGATTTCCCGTTCCGCCCGGGCACCGCCTATGTGAAAGGGCTCGCCGAGTTCGGCTTCAGCAAGGACGACCTGCGCAAGATCGAGCGCGACAATGCGCTCACGCTGTTGCCGCGCTGGCGCTGATCAGCGCTCCACGTCCGGCCACAGCCGGCGGATGCCGCGCGGCGGCGGCACCAGCACCTTCACGGCCGTCCGCTCCAGCATCACGGATATCGTTGTGGGCTCGGCGGGCGGCTCGATGACGTCGTCGTCGATCCGCATCGGATCGCCGCGCCAGACAATATCCACCCGGCTCGCACGCCGCACCGACACCGGCGGGCGGCGATGCTGCGGCTCCTTGATCCAATCCATCATGGCGCGGCGGTCTGAGGGCCCCACGCAAACCACCTCGATCATCCGGTCGCCGGGATCGGCCGACGGTGCCAGCGGCAAGCCCGGACCGGTGTAGACGATATTCATGATCTCGACCGACAGGAGGTCGCCAGGGACCGGCTTGCCGTCCACCATCAGGTCAATGTTGAGCGGCTTCGCCTTTCTGAGGATCTTGGGCAACTCCCGACGGCCGCCGCGGAGACTGTCGACGCCGTTGGCAAACTCCAGCGACGGCATTTGCATCATGCGCGCGAGCGGTCCGAGGCCCACGGCCTCGACGAAACGGCGGCGGCCCCACGGACCGCGGACGGTGCCCATGCTGTACCGCTGAAAATAGAGCGGATGAAGAATCTCCGCGAGCTCGTAGGGCGCACCCGCGACCCCGAACGAGCGCGCGATGTTGTTGGCGCTGCCGAGCGGCAGGATCGCGACCGGTACGCCGCGATCCGGCATCTGGGCGATCACCTTGGCCACCGTCCCGTCGCCACCCGCCACCACGACCAGTTCCTCGGCCGCGGCCAGCTCCTTCTTGAAGCGCCTGCTCTTGGTCGAGACATAACGCGGCACGAGCCCGCCAAGCTTCAGCGCCGTCATAAGCTCTTTTTTCGTAAACTTAGCCCCGCCCGCCGTGGGGTTATGAAACAGCGTTGCCCGCATGAAGCATACAACGCACGTCGCGTGGTTTTGATCCATGCGCGGCGTGACCACGCGGAAATGGCATCATGAACGGTCTAAAACTCTGCTATTCTCCTCCATCGGTCGCAACGGACGACGGAGCAAAGCCATGAAGAAGCTCGTGCTCGAAACCACCTCACCGTTCCAGGGATTGGCGGAGCTTGTCGCCTACGACGAGGGCCTGTTCACCAAGGAAGGTATTCAAGTCGAGTGGGCCGATCGCGACGAAGCCGGCATCAAGACCGCCGACACGACGCTCAAGGATGTCAAAGGCGCCGATCCGTTCGGCAGCCACGGCACGCTGCTCGAGCAGGGCAAGGCCGACATGTACAACGCCTGCGAGTGGGGCAACTACTGCCGCGCCGGCGCGACCAACGTGGGCAGCCGGCAGGTCGGCCGCCGCGCCATCGTCACCTATGCCGCCATCGTGGTGCGCCCGGACTCGCCGGTCTACACGCCGCAGCAATTGGCCGGCCGTACTGTCGGGGTGCCGTTCTACGCCGGTACGCACTATCTCGCGCTGCATCTGCTCGAAGGCTTCATGACCCGCGACCAGATCAATGTCTGCCGCGCGCCGAACGGATCGCGCAACCGCTTCGACCTGATGATGAAGGGCGAGATCGAAGCGACCACGCTCACCGAACCCTACATCACGCTGGCGGAGAAGAAGGGCTGCCGGGTCATCTGCTCGGCCTTCTTCCACGGCACCGAGGTCGCGTCAGACCGGGTCGATGCTGAAACTTATGCCGCATTCAACCGCGCGGTGAAGGAAGCGGTGCGGCGCATCAACGCCAACAAGAAGGCGTACCTCCATTACTTCATCGACTACCACAAGGCGAAGGACCCGGAGATCGGCGCGCTCAAGCCGGAGGACATCCGCGAGGGCCGTATCGTCCTCGTCGATCCGGCGCCGATCCCCGCCGACGAGATGCAGCGTACCTACGAGTGGGTGAAAAGCTGGGGCATGCTGGCGGAAGCGCAGTCGCCGCTGCAGCTTGTGAACATCGAGGTTCAGAAGCACGCGCACGCGGCAATACAATAGGTGCCACCCGACGACGGTCCTCCAAGAAGGGCCGCGCGAACCGACCGTGCAAGTCAGGAATCGAACGTAGAACATACCAAAGCCGCCCCTCGCCTCCGCTGACAGGAGACCTGTCGCCATGCGCGTGCAATTCCCAGGCTGGATGGGTGGGCTGGCATTGACGGCGGTCCTGGCCGCACCGGGGCACGCGGACACCGTCGCCGAATTCTACAAAGGCAAGACCGTGACGCTGATTGCCGGCTATACCGCCGGCGGCGGCTTCGATCTCTATGCCCGTGTGATCGCGAATTACCTTGGCAAGCACATCCCCGGCCAGCCGCGGATCGTAGTCCAGAACATGCCGGGCGCCGGCAGCCTGCGCGCGGCCAGCCACGTCTACAACGTCGCGCCGAAGGACGGCTCCGTCATTTCGCTCACGCGCGCGCCGGTGATTGCGCCACTGCTCGGCTCGGCCGGCGGCGCCTCGTTCGACGTGACCAAATTCACCTGGCTCGGCAGCGGCGCGAGCGACCTTACCGTCTGCGCGCTGCTTGGAAATCCCAAAGTCAATTCGATGGCCGACGCGATTGCGCACACGTTCACGCTGGGCGGCCTGGGCCCCGGTTCCGACGAGGACATGTACACCAAGATTTTGCGGAAGCTTCTCGGTGTCAAAGCACAACTCGTCTCGGGCTATCCCGGCGGGGCCGAGATGGTGCTTGCGGTCGAACGCGGCGAACTCGACGGCCGCTGCGGATGGGCGTGGTCGAGCATCAAGATCTCGCGGCCGGAATGGATCGCGGACAAGCGGATCAAGGTCCTCAATGTGCTGGCGCTCGAACGCTCGCCCGAGCTGCCTGATGTGCCGGCGATCATGGAGTTCGTCAAAGCCGACCGCCACAAGCAGCTCTTCAGGTTCGTCCTGAACGCCCAAACGCTGGGGCGCCCGTTCGTCGCGCCGCCCGGCATTCCGGAAGACCGCGCCACGGCGTTGCGCCAGGCCTTTGATGACACCATGAAAGACCCGGCCTATCTCGCGGAGATGACGGCCAAAAAGCTCGATGTCGGCCCGATCGCCTGGCAGGCCATTGGAAGACTGCTGAAGGATTTCTATGCGACGCCGCAGGACGTCGTCGACGAGACTCGTGCGATCATCGCCGAGTGAAGCCCCGCCCGCCAGCCCCGGCGTTGCCAAGCGCGCCGCCGAAGTCGTAAGGGTTGAACATCGTCGTTCGTTGGTGGCAGGCCGATGAAGCAACCCGAACAGCAGGCGCGCGGCATCGTTGGCGCCGCGGTGCCTCGGATCGAAGATCCGCCGCTGGTGCGCGGCCGCGGCCTGTTCGCCGGTGACGTGTCGTTTCCCCGCCAGTTTCACATGCGCATCGTGCGCTCGCCCGTGGCGCATGGGCGGATCAAGGCGGTGAACACCGCCGACGCGCTGACCGCGCCGGGCGTGGTCGCGGTCTGGACCGGAGAGGACCTCGCCGACATCCCGCCGATCGACTTCCGCGACGACCGGGTCGAGAAGCTCGTGCCGCACCGCCAGCCGGTTTTGGCACGTGGGCGGGTACGTTATGCCGGCGAGCCGGTCGCGGTCGTGTTCGCCGACAATCCCTACGGCGCCGAGGATGCGGCCGACCGTATGATCCTCGACATCGACGAACTGCCGCCGGTGCTGTCGGCCGACGACGATCCGATCGAGATCGACGGGCTCTCGACCGAGCCGATGATCATCGAGAAGGGCTACGGCGATCTCGACGCCGCGTTCCGCGATGCGCATGCAATCGTCGAGGCCGACGTCGCGATCGGCCGCCATTCGGCGGTGCCGATGGAAACCCGCGGCGCGATCGCGCGCTACGACGTTGCGCGTGATCAGCTCGAACTGCACGGCGCCGCCAAGGTGCCGCACCGCAACCGCGAGCAGCTCGCCAAGATCCTCGGGCGGCCGCTGTCGTCGATCCATCTGTTCGAGGGGCATGTCGGCGGCGGCTTCGGCGTGCGCGGCGAGCTTTACCCGGAGGACGTGCTGGTCTGTCTGGCGGCGCTGCGGCTCGGCCGGCCGATCAAATGGATCGAGGACCGGCAGGAACATTTCATCGCCACCAACCATTCACGCCAGCAGCGCCACAAGCTGCGCGCCGCGATCGACAAGGACGGGCATATCCTCGGGATCGACGACGATTTCGTGCACGACCAGGGCGCCTATGTGCGCACCCACGGCGCCCGCGTGGTCGATCTCACCGCCGGCATGCTGCCTGGCCCCTACCACGTGCCGACTTATCGCTCTGTCGGTCACTACAGGCTCACCAACAAGACGCCGGCCGCGACCTATCGCTCGCCCGGCCGCTACGAGAGCACGTTCGCGCGCGAGCGCCTAATGGACGCGATCGCGCTCAAGCTCGGTCTCGACCGTATCGAGGTTCGCCGCCGCAACCTGATCGACAAATCCGAGATGCCGTTCGAGCGGCCGCTCACGGCGCTCGGCGACGAGGTGGTCTACGATTCCGGCGACTATACCGCGCTGCTCGACAAGGCCCTGCACGCGATGCGCTGGCAGGAGCTGCAGACGACACTCGCGACACGCCGCCGCAACGGCGAGTTGGTGGGATGCGGCGTGGCGCTGTTCGTCGAGAAGAGCGGCCTCGGCCCGACCGACGGCGTGCGGATCAGCGTCGATCCGACCGGCGCGGTCGAGGTCGTCACTGGCGGCTCGTCGCTCGGCCAGGGTTTCGAGACCGCGATGGCGCAGATCTGTGCCGGCGCACTCGGCGTCGACTACAGCCGCATCAACGTCGTGCACGGCCAGACCAACCGCATCGAGCACGGCATCGGCGCCCATGCGACCCGCGCGACGGTGATGACCGGCTCGGCGACGCATATCGCGGCGCTGAAGCTGCGCGCGCTGGCGCTCGACACGGCGTCACAGCTGATGCAGACGCCAGCCGACGCGCTGACCGTGATCGATGGCAACGTGGTCCGCGCCGACGCACCATCCGGCCCCTCGATCGCGCTGGCGGAGATCGCACGGCGGCGCGCGCCCGGCTCGACATTCCTGAACGGCGGTGATCCGGGGCTGACGTCGGAAGGCTGGCACCACACCAAGCACATGGCCTATCCCTACGGAGCCCACATCGCGGTCGTGAAGGTCGATCGCGACACCGGCGGCCTCGCGGTCGAGCGTTACCTGATCGCCTATGACGTCGGCCGTGCCGTCAATCCAATGTTGGTCGAAGGTCAGCTGGTGGGTGGCTTCGCGCAGGGGCTCGGCGGCGCCGTGTCGGAGGAATTCATCTACGACGCGGCCGGTGCGCCGCTCGCGACCACGTTCGCCGACTACTGCATGCTGACCGCGCACGAAGTGCCATCGATCGAAGTACTGCTCACCGAGGATGCGCCCTCGCCGCTCAATCCGCTCGGCCTCAAGGGAGCCGGCGAAGGCGGCGTCAACGCCGTCGGCGCGGCGATTGCGTCGGCGATCGACGACGCGATTTCAAGGCCGGGCGCGATCACGCAACTGCCGGTGACGCCGGCGCGGCTCAAGGCGCTGCTCAAACAATAAAACACGCGAGGGACGGAATGGACTTTGAACTGCCCGAAGAACTGCGGCTGCTAAAGGACAACCTGCGCAAGTTCGTCGACAAGGAGCTGATCCCGCTCGAACGCGAGACCGTCAACAACATCCGGCTGCAGAAGGATCTGCAGAAGACCCTGCGGCCGAAGGTCGACGAGCTGGGGCTCTACCACTACGACGTGCCGGAGGAATTCGGTGGGCTCGGCCTCGGGATGCTGGCGAAGGTCATCGTCTGGAGCGAGATCTCCCGCACCACCGCGCTGCCGGCGCGCTATCTCAGCCTGTTCGGATTTCCGGTCAGCCCGATCCTTTACACGCTCGAGGGACGGGCCCGCGAAGAATACCTGATGGCGGTGATCCGCGGCGAGAAGACCAGCTGCTTCGCACAGACCGAGGCCGACGCCGGCTCCGATCCCGCCGCGATGCGCACGACAGCGGTGCGCGACGGCGACCACTACGTCATCAACGGCGTCAAGCGCTTCATCACCAATGCCGACGAGGTCGACTTCGCGCAGGTGTTCGCGGTCACCGATCCGGAGAAGCGCGCCCGCGGCGGCATCACCGGATTCCTGGTCGACATGGACGCGCCGGGCCTCAAGGTCTCCGCCTCCTACGACCTGATGGTGGACGACAAGCCCTGTGAGCTGGTGTTCGACAACGTCCGCGTTCCGGAATGGAAGCGCATCGGCAACGAAGGCGACGGCTTCAAGCATGCGCAATCCTGGATCAATTCCGGCCGCATCCGCCACGGCGCGCGCTCGCTGGGCGTCATGGAGCGCTGCTTCGAGCTCGGCGCCGCCTATGCCAAGCAGCGCAAGACCTTCGGCGCGCTGCTCGCCGAGCGGCAGTCGGTGCAGTGGCCGCTCACCGACATCTACATGGACATGCACAAGCTGCGGCTGATGCTCTACCACGCGGCCTGGAAATACGACCGTGGCGACGACTGCCGCGAGGAGGCGTTCATGGTCAAGATCTTCGGCGACGAGCGCTCGTTCTGGGCGGCCGACCGGGTGATGCAGATCCACGGCGGCATGGGGCTCTCGAAGGAGTTGCCGATCGAGCGCTTCTTCCGCGACCAGCGCAGCATGATGATCACTGAAGGCGCCATCGAGGTGCTGCGGATGGCGCTGGCGCGGATGGTGCTGAACCTGCGGTAGGCTGCTGCGCGTGCGCATCTGTCGCGTTTCGGCATGGGAAAGCGGCTTTTCGCGCAGATTGAGCTTGCCGGATATCGACCGTATGATCCGCCGGCAGCGCCGCCCCAGCGCCGGGGCGCAGGGAGAGTTCTGATGGCCTTCGCCGACACCGCCGCGCAATCGCACGTCCACTATCGCGGCCTGCGCGACTGGCTCGACAAGGTGCAGGGCATGGGCGAATTGCTCTGCGTCAACGGCGCCGACTGGAACGTCGAGATGGGCAGCATCACGCAGATGCTGACCGAGAAATCCAACGGCACCGCGCCGGCGATCCTGTTCGACGAGATTCCGGGATACGCGAAGGGCTTCCGCACGCTCTACGGCCATTTCTCCTCGCTCAAGCGCGTGGCGCTCACGCTCGGCCTGCCGCTGCAGCATGACCGCAAGGTCGATATCGTGCAGCGCTATCACCACCGCATGCAGGGCATGAAGACGATCCCGCCACGATTCGTGAAAGACGGACCGGTGCTGCAGAACGTGCTCGAAGGCGATGCAGTGGACGTGCTGAAATTCCCGGTGCCGCTGCACCATGAGAAGGACACGGCGCGCTACATCGGCACCGCCTGCTGCGTCATCACGCAGGACCCCGACTCCGGCTGGTACAATCTCGGCGCCTACCGCTCGCAGGTCTATGACCGCAACACCGTCGGCTGCCAGATCACCGAGGGCAAGCACGGCCGCATCCACCGCGACAAGAATTTCGAGCGCGGCAAGCCAATGAAGGTCGCGATCGTGTGCGGCCAGGACCCGCTGCTGTTCATGCTGGCGTCGTCACCGCTGCCCGAGATCAGCGAACTCGACATCGCCGGCGGACTGCGCGGCGAACCGATCGACGTGATCCGCGGCCCCTACACCGGCTTCCCGATTCCGGCCGACGCCGAGATCGTGCTCGAAGGCGAGACCGTGCCGGGCCAGGTGCGCCCGGAAGGCCCGTTCGGCGAGTGGATGGGTTACTACTCCGACGACACCCAGCCGCGCCCCTATGTGAACGTCAAATCGATCCTCTATCGCAACGACCCGATCCTGTGCTGCGCGCCGCAGCATAAGCCAGTCGACGAGACCGGGCTGCTCAAGGGCGTCGCCGGCGCCGCCCAGATCTGGAGCGCGCTCGACGCCTGCGGCGTGCCGGAAGTGCTCGGCGTGTGGAACCATGAAGCCGGCCCGGCGACGCGCTTCACCGTCATCCAGATCAAGCAGCGCTATCCCGGCCATGCGCGGCAGGCGCTGCATGTCGCCGCAGCGTGCCAGGGCGGCGCCTATGCCGGCAAATGGACGGTGGTGGTCGACGAGGACATCGACGCCGGCGAGCTCGACCAGGTGCTGTGGGCGATGTGCACGCGCTTCGACCCCAACGTCGACATCGACATCATTCAGAAGGCCTGGGCTTCGAAGCGCGATCCTCTGTTCCTGCCCGGCAACTTCAACAACCGCATCCTGATCGACGCTTGCATCCCCTACGACATGAAACTCAAGGGCACGTTCCCGACCGTGGTCGACGTCGGCGACGATCTGCGCGGCAGGCTACGCGCCAAATTCCCGCACATCTTCCCGCCGACGTAAGCCTGTTGTGGCCACATGCGCCCGACGCTTCAACCCGATAGGGGATGACCACTGATGACGATCCGTATTGCTCCGCTCGCTGCCTGTACCCTCGCCTGTACGCTGGTCGCGGCGGCGCCGACACACGCGCAAAGCGTCGAGGAATTCTACAAGGGCAAGAGCATCACGCTCGCGATCGGCTTCACGCCCGGCGGCGGCTACGACCTCTACGCCCGGCATCTTGCACGCCACATGAGCAAACACATCCCCGGCCGCCCGACGATCGTGCCGCAGAACATGGCCGGCGCCGGCAGCTTGCGCGCGGCGAACTTCATCTATTCGGCGGCGCCGAAGGACGGCACCGCCTTCGGTACCTTCGCGCGCACCACCGGCCTGAACCCGCTGCTCGAGAGCGGCGCGACCTTCGACGGCACCAAGTTCACCTGGCTCGGCAGCGTCACCAACGACATCTCGCTCTGCGTGACCTGGCACACCTCGAAAGCCAACACCTGGGAGAACTTCCTCAAGCACCCGACCACCCTGGGCGGGCAGGCGCCGAGCGCGGAGCCCGACATCTTCGCCAATCTCTACAAGAATGTGTTCAACGCGCCGGTCAAGCTGGTGCCCGGCTATCCCGGCACCAACGAGATCACACTGGCCATGGAGCGCGGCGAGGTCGACGGCCTGTGCGGGCTGTCCTGGAGCACGATACAGACCCGCCACCTGCCGTGGCTGAAGGAGAAGAAGATCAATCTCCTGGTGCAGGCCGCGTTCAAGCAGGCGCCAGAACTCAGCAACGTGCCGCTGGTGATGGACCTCACCAAGGACACCGAGAAGCTGCAAATCCTCAAGCTCATCCTGGCTGCGCAGGAGATGGCGCGTCCGTTCGCTGCGCCGCCGGATATCCCGCGCGACCGCGCCGCCGCGCTCGTCGCCGCCTTCGACGCAACGATGAAGGACCCCGAATACCTGGCCGACGCTCAGAAATTGCGGATCGACGTCAATCCGGTGAGCGGCGGCGAGATCGACAAGCTGCTGCGTGAGCTTTACGCCACGCCCAAAGACGTGATCGCGAAAGCCAGTCAGGCGATCGCGCGGTAATGGTAGTCCGCTTTTGCACCGACGTCATGGCCGGGCTTAGCCCGTCGAAGACGGGCGTGAACGCCCTATCGCCCGGCCATCCACGTCTTTACTGTGTCTCATCGAGTAAGACGTGGATGCCCGGCACGAGGCCGGGCATGACGCCGGATGGTCCCGGAGAATTGAAATGGCTTCGCTGATCGGGGCGCGCGTCAACCGGGTCGAGGACCCGCCGCTGCTGCGCGGCGAGCGACGCTTCATCGACGATATCGTGGTGCCGGACACGCTGCATGCCGGCTTCGTGCGCAGCCCGCACCCGCATGCCGCCATCCGCAGCATCACCAAGGACGCCGCGCTGGCGCTGCCCGGCGTGCACGCGGTGCTCACCCTCGACGACCTCGCGGCGGTCATGGCCAGGCGCCGCATGATGCGGCATTCCAATTCGGGCACGCCGCTCGACCGCATGTGGTGCTTCGCGCTCGCCGACGGCGAGGTCTCCTATGTGGGCGAGCCGGTCGCGATTATCATCGCCGACAGCCGCTATATCGCCGAGGACGCCGCTGCGCTGGTCGACGTCGACTACGACCTGCTGCCTGCGGTTGCCGATTGCCGCAAGGCGATCGATGCGGGCGCGCCGGCGGTGCGGCGCGAGCTCAACTCCAACACCGTCGCCACCTACCGCGTGCATTTCGGCGACCCCGACGCCGCCTTCGCCAAGGCCGCGCATGTGTTCCATACCGATCTCTGGCAACACCGCGGGGCGGGTCATCCGATCGAAGGACGCGGCATTCTCAGCGAGTACCATCGCAGCACCGACGGCCTCACGGTCTGGGCCTCGACGCAAAAAGCGAACGACCTGTTCCAGACGATCACCTCGCTGTTCGACATCGACGAGTCGCAGCTGCGCGTGACAACGCCGGAAGTCGGCGGCGGGTTCGGGCCGAAGCTCTGCATCTATTCGGAAGACATCGCCGTGGTGGCAGCCTCGAAGCTGCTCAAGCGGTCGATCAAGTGGATCGAGGACCGCCGCGAGCATTTCACCAATGCAGCGCAGGAGCGCGACCAATACTGGTCGATCGACATCGCCGTCAGCGAGGACGCCAAGGTGCTCGGCATCCGCGGCAACCTAGTGCACGACGTCGGTGCGTTCGCGTTGCAGGACGTCAACATCCCGTTCAACTCCGCCTCGATGATGAGCGGACCCTATATCGTGCCGTCGCTGCACATGGACGTGGTGGTCGCCGCCACCAACAAGACGCCGGTGTCATCAATCCGCGGCGCCGGCTATCCGCAGGCCGCGTTCTCGATGGAGCGGATGATGGACCGCATCGCGCGGGAGCTGAAGCTCGACCGTGCCGAGGTGCGGCGGCGCAATCTGATCCCCGCCGAGAAGATGCCCTACACCAAACCGCTCAAGGCGCGCTCCGGCGCGGCGATGCAATACGACAGCGGCGACTATCCGAAATCGCAGGCGACCGTGCTGAAGGCCGCGGGCTGGGACGACTTCCCGAAGCGCCAGGCCGAGGCGCTGGCGCAGGGCCGCTACATCGGCATCGGCCTCGCCCACGGCATCAAGGGCACCGGCCGCGGGCCGTTCGAATCCGGCATCGTGCGCGTCTCCAACAGCGGCAAGGTCACGGTGTTCACCGGCGCCGCCAATCTCGGACAGGGACTGCGTACGGTGCTGGCGCAGATCGCCGCCAGCGAGCTCGGCCTGCGCTCGGAGGACATCACCGTGGTGCCGGGCGACACCTCGGGCGCGGCGCTCGGGCTCGGTGCGTTTGCCAGCCGCCAGACGGTCACGGCGGGCAATTCGGTGCTGCTGGCGTCGCGGCAGGTGGCCGAGAAGGCGAAGAAGCTCGCCAGCCATCTGCTCGAAGCCGCCGAGCACGATCTCGAATTGAAGGACGGCGAGGTGCGCGTGGTCGGCGCGCCGGAGCTTTCGGTTAAGCTCGCGGAGCTCTCGCGCATCCTCAAGGGTGCGCCGGGCTACGGCTTCCCGGCCGGCGTCGATCCCGGGCTCGACGCCAACGTGAACTGGCGCACCGACGCGCTGGCTTATGCCAATGCCTGCCATGCCGCCGAGGTCGAGGTCGATATCGAGACCGGCGCGGTGCGCATCACCAACTACGTGGCGTTGCAGGACTCCGGCGTGCTGATCAACCCGATGCTGGTCGACGGCCAGGTGCAGGGCGGGATCGCGCACGGCATCGGCAACGCGCTCTACGAGTGGATGGGCTACGACGACAATGCGCAGCCGGTGACGACGACCTTCGCGGACTATCTGTTGCCGACCGCAACCGAAATACCGCACATGACGACGATCTTCCAGGAGACCCCCTCGCCGCTCAATCCACTGGGGGCCAAGGGCGCGGGCGAGGTCTCGACCATCCCGACCGCCGCTGCGATCATGAATGCCATCGAGGATGCGTTGCAGCCGTTCAATGTACGTATCGACCAGACGCCGCTGCCGCCCCACAAGCTGATGGAATTGATCCAGGGTGGGAACAGCGGCCCCGGTCATTGAGTTGAGGTAGTATCCTCTCTTGATCCGTCACCCTGAGGCGCGAGCGGAGCGAGCCTCGAAGGGCGACGGCCCGGGCCGTGCATCCTTCGAGGCCCTCGGTACACTCGGGCACCTCAGGATGACGGATTGAGATTGGCGCAACTTGGTGCGCAGATGAACGACCGCATCGTTACGGTGTTCGGCGGGACCGGCTTCCTCGGTCGGCACGTGGTCCGTCGTCTGCGTGGGCACGGATTTGCGGTGCGGGTCGCCTCCCGCCATCCGGATAAGATCGAGCACGGCGATCGAAAGATCCAGGCCATCCGCGCCGATATCCGCGACCCGATTGCCGTCGAAGCCGCGCTGGTGAATGCCTGGGGCGTGGTCAACGCCGTGAGTCTCTATGTCGAGCACGGTCGCGACACGTTCCACGCCATCCACGTCAACGCGGCCCGCACCATCGCGCAAGCCGCGCGCGAGGCTGGTGCCGAACGGCTGGTCCAGGTGTCCGGCATCGGCGCCGACACCGCCTCACCGTCGCTCTATGTGCGACAGCGCGCGGAGGGCGAGCACGCGGTGCAGGCGGCGTTTCCTGGAACGGTCGTCATACGCCCGGCGGTGATGTTCGGCACCGACGGTGGATTCATCACCACCGTGCGCGATCTCATGCGCAAGCTGCCGGCCTATCCGATGTTCGGGCGCGGACGGATGCGGATGCAGCCGGTCGCGGTCGACGACGTCGCGGAGGCGATCGCGCGCATCCTGACCCGCCCGGAGCAGGAACCGATGCTGTACGAATTCGGCGGCCCTGATATCTTCACCTACGAGGAGTTCCTGCGCATGGTCGCGCGTGAAGCCGGGCTGCGGCCGGTGCTGCTCCCGTTCCCGTTTGCCGGCTGGCACCTGCTGGCGCGTGTCGCGGAGGTCCTCCCGCACCCGCCGGTGACGCGCAATCAGGTCGAGCTGATGGAGGTCGACACCGTCACCGCCGCGTCGATGCCGGGGTTGCGCGAGCTTGGCATCACGCCGCGGCCGGCAGCGGATACGGTCCGTGAGCTGGTCCGTGACCTGGCGAGCGCCACTCGCTAGTATCTCCGTATGCCTCACCTCGATGCCGTTCTCGAAACCGCGCTCTATGTCGACGACCTCGACCGCGCCGTGCGCTTCTACAGCGACGTGCTGGAGCTGAAGCCGCTCTATCAGGACAGCCGGCTGTGCGCTTTCTCGGTCGGCGGCCGCAATGTGCTGCTGCTGTTCCCACGCGGCGGTTCGCTCGAGACCGTGCACATGCCGGGCGGCACCATTCCGCCGCATGACGGCGCAGGGCCGCTGCATGTCGCGTTCGCCATCGGCAAGGACGAGCTGCCGAAATGGGAGGAGCGCCTCGGCGCCCACAACATTGCGATCGAAGGCCGCACCACCTGGAAGCGCGGCGGCGAGAGCATCTACTTCCGCGACCCGGACGGCCACCTGCTCGAACTGGCGACGCCGGGCCTGTGGGCGATCTACTGATGCTCAAATCCCTGCCCCTGCCCTCCGGTCGCGCGATGCCGGTACTCGGCCAGGGCACCTGGGGCATGGGCGAGCAGCATGGCGCGTTCAAAGCCGAGGTCGCCGCGCTGAAGCTCGGCCTCGATCTCGGCATCATGTTGATCGACACCGCCGAAATGTATGGCGAAGGCGGCGCCGAGAAGGTCGTCGCCGAGGCGATCGCAGGCCGGCGCGACGAGGTCTGTCTCGTCAGCAAGCTCTATCCGCACAACGCCTCCCGGTCTGGCGCCGTCGCGGCCTGCGAGCGCAGCCTCAAGCGGCTCAAGACCGACCACCTCGACGTCTACCTGCTGCACTGGCGTGGCGGCGAGCCGCTGGCGGAGACGCTCGAAGCGTTCGCCGTGCTCAAGCAGACCGGAAAAATCCTCGACTATGGCGTCAGCAATTTCGACACCGACGACATGGAAGAGGCGGCCGGCTTGCCCGGCGGCAGCGCCGTCGCCACCAACCAGGTTCTCTACAACCTCATGAATCGCGGCATCGAATGGGACCTGCTGCCCTGGTGCAGAAGCCGCGGCATCCCGGTCATGGCCTATTCACCGTTCGTGAGCGCGCCACCCGCGCTGACCCGCCTGCTCGGCAATACAACGCTCAAGGCGGTCGCCTCCCGTCACGCCGCGACGCCGGCCCAAATCGCGCTCGCCTGGCTCGTCCACCAGCCCGGCGTGGTCGCTATCCCGAAGGCGGTCCAGCCGGCGCATGTCCGCGCCAACCGCGCGGCCCATGACCTCACCCTGACACCGGACGACCTCGGGGACCTCGACGGCGCCTTCCCACCACCACGCAAGAAAGTGCCGTTGGCCATGCTTTAACGGCATACCGCAAGGCTTGCGCGCCGGCGGCCGGTCTTGCATGACCATGCCGATGTCTTCGCCCCCCGCCCCGGCACGCTTCTCCGTCATCGTCCCGCTGATCGTCGGCTGTGCGCAGTTCATGCACCAGTTCGACGGAACCATGATCACGACGGCCCTGCCGGTGATGGCGGTCTCGCTCAACGAGGATCCGCTCAAGCTTAACCTTGCGATCACCGCCTACCTGCTGGCGCTGGCGGTGTTCGTGCCGATCAGCGGCTGGATGGCGGACCGTTTCGGCGCGCGGCACGTGTTTCTCGCCGCCATCGCGGTGTTCACGGTCAGTTCGGTGCTGTGCGGCCTGTCCGGCACGCTGGCGGAAATCGTGCTCTGGCGCACGGTGCAAGGGATCGGCGGCGCCATGATGACGCCGGTCGGCCGCGTCATCGTGGTCAAGAGCGTGCCGCGCATCGAGATCCTGCGCGCGATGAATTATATCACCATTCCGGCGGTGCTGGCGCCGCTGATCGGCCCGTCGGTCGGCGGCTTCATCGTCACCTATTTCTCCTGGCCGTGGATCTTCTTCCTCAACCTGCCGATCGGCATCGCCGGGCTGGTCCTCGTCTACGTCTATGTCCCGGACATCCGCGAGGACAATGTCGCACCGCTCGACTTGCGCGGGTTTGTCCTGACCGGGCTGGCGCTGGCCGGCCTCGTGTTCGGCTTTGCCACGCTCGGGCGCGGCACGCTGCCGACAGAGCTGATCATCGCGTCGATCAGCGTCGGCGCGATTTGCGCCGCGCTCTACCTCGCGCACGCCAGGCGCAAATCCAATCCGATCATCGATCTTGCGCTGCTGAAGAACCGCACCTTCGCCGCGTCGATCTTCGGCGGCGGCCTGTTCTACCTCGGTACCACAGCGCAGGTCTTCCTGATGGCGCTGCTGCTCCAGGTCGGTTTCGGCTTTTCCGCCCTGCATGCCGGCCTGACGCTGCTCGCGGGCGCGATCGGTTCGACGGTGATGCGCTTCACGCTGCGGCCAATGCTGAAATTCCTCGGCTTCCGTTGGCTGCTGATGTGCAACGGGCTCCTGACCGGCTGCTGCCTTGCCGCCTGCGGCTTCTTCACCGCTCAGACTTCGCTATTCGTGATGCTTACGGTTCTGTTCATCGCCGGGTTCTCGCGCTCGACGCAGTTCAACAGCGTGCAATCGTTGGGCTATGCGGAAATCCCATCCGCGATCATGGCTCGCGCGACCAGCTTCTCATCCATGATGCAACAACTCATGCAAAGCATCGGCGTCGGCCTCACGGCTCTGGTGGTCCACGTCAGCACGGTGGCGCACGGACACGGCGACATCATCCACGCGAGCGACGTGTCGTACGGTTTCTTCGCGATCGGCTTGCTTTCGGCGCTCTCCGTCTTCGTGTTCTACAGGCTCCCGCCCACGGCCGGCTCGGAGCTGACGGGGCGCTAATTCTCCTTCGGCCTCCGCAGGGCCATGATCAAGGTCGAGACCGTGAGGCTCGCGCCGATGATCACGAAGATGCCGGCGGCGCCGGTGGCCGCAGCGATCAGACTGACGGAAAACGGGATCACCAGCTGCCCGGCCCGGTTGCCCATGATGCGGAGTGAGTTCGCGGTGCCGCGCGTCTCCGGCGTCGCGAGGTTGAGCAATGCCGCAATGGTGGCAGTGATCGCGATACCGAGCGCAAAGCCGGCGACCGCGACCACGGCCAGCATCAGCGGGACCGGCAGCGGCAGCGCGACCGCCGCATAGGAGATCGCGCTCGCCAGCACGCTCGTCATCATCAGGCGCCAGTGCCCCATCAGCGCATGCAGGCGCGCGAACAAGAAGCGCGACAGCACCGACGCCACCGCCCGCGCAGCCAGCAGCCAGCCAACCACCTCCACCGCCATGCCGCGCTCCGCGCCCAGGAACGGCAGGTAGACGACGATCAGGTCCTGCGCCGACACCACGGTCACGCCGACGAAAAGGATCACGCCGATGCCCGGCAGGCGCAGGATATCGCGTAGCGGCATCGGATCGGACTTCCCGACCTTCGGCTTGCGCGGCCCGCCCGGCCGCAGCGCCAGCGACGCGGCGAACATCACGAACGAGAGCAGGAAGCCCGCCATGAACAGCCATTGCGTGGGCGGGAGGCTGGCGTCGCCGCCGACATAGCCGACAATGGCCGGGCCGAGCCCCTGCCCGATCGCATTGGCGACCATGTAGTTGCCGATGTTGCGCTCGAGCGCACCCGGCGTCGGATCGGTGGCGCACAGGATCTGCTGGCTGATGACCAGCATCAGATGACCGAGGCCGAGCAGCGCCGTGAAGATCAGCAGGCCGGTCAGCGACGGCCACGCCGCAAACCCGCCGCAGGAGAGGCACAACAGGCCGGCGCCGATCACCGCCGTCTTGGTCTCGTTTCCCTTGTCGATATAGCGCCCGACCTTGACCGCCAGGAGCAGCGGCAGGATGGCGATGGCGGTGGTGATGATGCCCAGCCAGACCACCGAAAGCCCGAGCTCGACCGCCCGGTAGCTCGTGGTCACGCGCACGATGGTGACCACCGTCTGCTCGAGGACCGCCGTGATCAACAGAGGAGCTAGAAAGCGATAGTTCATTCGGGAAGGTGGAAAGCCTGGGTTGTAGCGAGGAATCAAGGCGGGGACGCGGATTTTACGACGGTGGATCGCGCCGTTGGGCGGTAGCTATACTTCGTCCGCTCGTTGATGTCGTGCAACCCTCCTATGCAAATGCGGATTTCCCATGCCTGTGCCCAAGCAACCTGAACCCAAGCAGCCTGTCCTCAAGCCGGATGAAGCCGCCGCCAAAGCCCTTCAGGACGCGCTCGCTGCGCGTTTCGGCGAGCGGTTGCCGGTCGACGAAGGTCTGGGCGGGCTCGCCGAGCTCGCCGCCATCGCCGCGCACCGCACCCACCGGCGCTATTTGCCGCGGCCGGTCACGCCGGAGCTCATCCGGCTGCTGTGCGCCTGCGCGCTGTCGGCGCCGTCGAAGAGCGACCTGCAGCAGAGCGACATCCTGATCGTGCAGGACGCCGCGATCCGCGGCGCGATCGCGGCGAAGATTCCCGACAATCCCTGGATCGGCACCGCGCCGGCGTTTCTCGTCTTCCTCGCCAACGGACAGCGCCAGCCGTTTATCGCGGAATTACGCGACAAGCCGTTTCCCAACGATCATCTCGACTTGTTCTTCAACGCGGTGTCCAATTGCTCGATCGTGCTCGCGACCTTCATCCGCGCCGCCGAGGCGGTCGGGCTCGGCTGCTGCCCGATCAGCGCGATCCGCGACCATTCGGCATTCGTGAGCGAGCTGCTGCGACTGCCCGAACGCGTGGTGCCGGTCGCCGGCATGTGCGTCGGCTGGCCGTCCGAGCGCGGCCACATCTCGCCGCGGCTCGGGCTCGACGCCACCGTGCACACCGATCGTTACGGCGAGCGCGATCTCGCCGCCGATATCGATGCCTATGACCACCGCCGCAACGAAGGCCGCCCGCCGTGGAAACAGCGCAACCCGGAGCGATGGGGCGAAGTGCCGTTCTACGGCTGGTCCGAGGACAAGGCGCGCCAATACGCGGAGCCGCTGCGCGCCGACTTCGGCGCCTTCGTTCGGAAGAAGGGATTCAAACTGGACTGATTTGCGCCGTCGCTGTGGCATGGCTGAACCAAAGTTCGTTTCAAAGGTTGAAATGCACGAAACAACCATTTGGAGCGAAGACCATGACCGACGACAGGATTGCCGGGACCGCGAGAAATCTCGGCGGCAAGGTGCAGGAAGGCTACGGCAGCGTGACCGGCGATCTCGGCCATGAGATCAAAGGCCGGGTGCGGCAGGCCGAAGGTGCGGCGCAGGACCTCTACGGCCAGGCCAAGGACGCGCTCTCGGATGCGGCGCGCGTGGCCGGGGACAGCGCGGTCGAGGCGCGCGATGTGGTCCGCGAGATCATCGAGGAACGGCCCTATACGGTGGCGATCGCCGCGCTGGCGCTCGGATTTGTCATCGGCCGTATGGGCCGCAGCGACTAGCTTCACGATAACGAAGATCGGCGCAGAGGCTCTTGCTCCAAAAAAGCAAAGGGCCTCAGCGCTTTCGCGCGAAGCCCTTTACTTGCGGTTCGTGCTGCAACTTTCGTTTCAACACGTCCGCTAACTTAAAGCATCACGATCACGTCGTCTTCTGAGGCAGGGATAACGCACGGCAAAGCGGATCGTTCCCCAATACCCTAAAGTTTGAGCACGCCGCGCGAACCGTATCGGCTGGGTCGGGGCGCTCTCTGCGTTCAGGAATTTGAGGGTGCTTGGTAGCGGGGGAGGGATTTGAACCCCCGACCTCCGGATTATGATTCCGCTGCTCTAACCAACTGAGCTACCCCGCCACAGCACCCGGCCGACAAAAACGCCTCGAAAATATAGGCAGTTCACGGCCTTAACGCGAACGACGCGATATAGAAACCGCCCGCCCGGGTGTCAAGCGAAGCTGCCCCCGCCGGGGGCCCTGGAAGCAGAATTCTCCGAACCAGCCGGATTCCGGGCGTCCCGGGGCCGGTTTGGCGTGCGGACCGCGACGCCGGGCCGGCCCCCTCGCCCCTAGCCTTGACACCGCACTGCACCACCCCGGATATGGGCGCCGTCATCGTCGCGTCCGGATTCCTGGAATGAATGTTGTCGAGCCGATCCTTTTCCAGTGCAAATTGAACCCGTTGACGCTGGCCATTTGCGCTCCTGGATCGCAGATCAACTCCGTCAATTACGGGACTCTGGAGACGCTGATCCACAACGCCGCGCAAGCCGCGCTCCGATCCGGCATTGCACCCGGCCAGACCGTCGCGATTCTCGTCCATGACGCCGTTCTGCATGCATCGCTCAGCTACGGCCTGATGCGAATGGGCGCGGTTGTGGTGTCCTTGCTGTCGCCGAGGGTCCCGGAGGCCATCCGGGCCGACGTCATCCTGACCGATATCCCCCAACGCTTCACCGATGCTGCCACGATATTGGCGGTCGATCATTCCTGGGTCGTCGGAGATGGGACGCCGCCGGACTACGCCCGCGTCTATCCTGGAAATGAGAACGATCCCTGCCGCATCGTCTTGACCACAGGCTCCACCGGCGAAGCGAAATGTGTCGAATACTCTCACAAGATGTTGGCTGCGCGCGCCACCTACTACAATTATTCGAAGGGGCCGCGATTTGCGCACTGCGCGCGCTACTTCTGCGATCTCTCAATCGGAACGACCGCAGGATTTCATTTCGCGACCTCGCTCCTGAGCCGCGGTGCGACGGCTTATTTCGTGGGAAACGAGCCCGCCGATATCCTCCAGACATTCGACCTGCACAAGATCCAGGGCATGGCGACTTCGCCCTACGGACTTGGCGAGTTCCTCAAGTACTTCGAAAGCGATAGTGCGTTCGAAGTCGCCTTTGACCACATCATTTGCCAGGGTGCGCTGTTGTCGCCGGCACTCTCCCGGCGTGCCCGACGACGGATGTGTCAGAACCTTTATTCTTCCTATGGTTCGACCGAGACCGTGACCGTTGCATTCGGACCGGCAAGCGTTCTCGAAGCGATTCCGGGCGCGGTCGGCTACGTATTACCGGGCGTGACCGTTGAAGCCACTGACGAATCGGGCGAGGCTCTCCCGGCCGGGCGCGACGGTGAACTGCGCATCCGTACGCCGCACATGGTTCATCAGTATATCGGCGATGCCGACGCGACCCGCGCTTTCTTCCGCGACGGCCATTTTTATTCCGGCGATCTCGGACACGTGACCCCCGAAGGGATCCTTGTCATCACCGGCCGCAAAAAAACGGCCATAAACGTCGGCGGTGACAACATCAGCCCAGAACGGGTCGAAGCGGCCATCATTGCCTATGAGGGCATCGAGGACGCGGGGGTGTTTGCCATCGACAATGAGCTCGGGATTACCGAGCTTGCGGCATTGATCGTCGCACAGCAGCCGGTCGACGAGGGCTCGTTGCACGCCTTCTGCGCCGGCAGGCTTCCTCCATCCTGCGTTCCAGTTCGCTTCACACTGGTCGACGCGCTTCCGCGAGTCGGACAGGGCAAGGTCGATCGGCTACGGCTGCCAGAAATTGCTAAAGCCAAGCTGGCAGGCTCGTGATCTCAGCAACAATGAAGAGGCTTCGCGCACGGTACTCACAAATGCCTGCGACAGAGAAATAACGAGCCATGGATATCGTTGACGCAATTCTGTTTCAGTGCCGCCGGCAGCCACCGGCCGCGGCAATCTGCGTACCGGGCCAGGATCGAGGCTTGATCAGCTATCGGCGCCTCGAACAGTCGATTCACAACGTCAGCCGCAGACTGTTGTCGCTTGGCGTGCCGCGCGGAAGTGTCGTCGCCGTCGAGATCCAGGATGTCATCGTCCACGCCGTAACATTGTTGGCGCTGACCCGTTTGGGCGTTGCCACGCTCAGCGTCAGCAATGGCATTCCGCCGCTCCCGGTGAAGATCGATGCGCTGATCACCGATGTGACACCGCCGGCGTCAACGATCGACCGCGTCGCGCTCGTCGATGGGTCCTGGATGGAGGGTGACGGGCCCCTCCTCGAACCGCCCGTTGCACCGACCGACGTGAACGATCCCAGTCGAATCATGCTGACATCCGGGTCGACCGGGATGTCAGCGGCGATCGCCGTCAGTCAGCGGCTCCTATCGAAACGGGTCGGACGGCATTTGACCGTATTCGGCAACCGGCTGCCACGCTGCGATCGCTTGTACTGCGACATGCCGATATCAACCTCGCTCGGCTTCCAATTCCTGATCTATTCGTTACTGCGGGGCGGCACCATCGTCTTCCCGGGCGAGCGCTTCGATTCGACCTTGCTCGCCATCGAAGAATACAAGGTGCAGTGCCTGATCGCTTCCCCAGAAGGGCTGGAAGCGTTCGTGCAGGGATTCAGCACCTTCCCCGTCTATCAAAGCAGCCTCGAGCTCATTGTTTGCTGCGGTAGCACGCCGTCGGCGCTGTTGGACGATGCCCGCTTGCGCATCTGTTCGCATCTCGTCTCGGCCTATCACTCCGCCGAAGCCGGCACGGCCGCTGCCGCGGGTGCTCATGAGCTTGCCGGACGACAGGGCGCGGTCGGCTTCGTGACGCCGGGCACGACTATCCAAATCGTCGATCAAACGGGGACCGTGCTTCCTCCCGGTCAGGAGGGCCTCGTCCGTATCAAGAGCGACACTGCGGTTGAGGGCTATCTCGGTGGCCCCGAGGAAACCGCGAAAAGCTTTCACGACGGATGGTTTTATCCGGGTGATTTCGGCGTCCTCGATCCGGATGGCTTGCTGACCATCGCCGATCCTCGGCCATAACATAGCAGCCGTCGTCAGCTTTCCGAATCGGCCTCTTCGCCGATGCTCACGAGCATCTCTTTCAAGAGCGCCGGCTGAATCTTCGCAAGCTCGTTGCGGGGGATGCTTTCGACAACAAACAATTTGTCGATGTTCCGCCCGAACTCGGCATTCGACTCGATGTGATGGCGAAACGCGGCCAAATCGATCGAAGGCCCCAGCACCACCGCGGCCCACACCTCCTCGTATCCGGCCTCCCCCAAGTGGGTACAGATTCCGGCATCCTTGACCCCTACGAATGCTGTCAGGAAGCTCTCGAACTCCGTGCTCGACAGCTTGGTGCCACCCCGGTTCACAACGTCCCCGCTGCGGCCCATGACGCACAGAACGCCATCCGGCGTCAGCGATCCAAGATCGCCGGGGTAGAACCAGGCAGCGCCGCCGTTACCGCTGGCGTTCTTGAGAAACTGCGGCGTGCGCAATCGAATGAATCCTTCGGACCCGATTGGCAGGATGGCGTCGCGGTGGTCGACGATCTCGATCTCGGCGCCGGGGACAACATAGCCGACGGCACCAGGGACATGGGCGATCGCATCGTGAGGCGCCATGGCCGCCGTCCCCGCTTCAGTCGAGGCATACGAGATGACAATGTTCCGGCACAGGTGCTGCTTGATGCGCTCGATACCGTCGCGCGCAATAACGGACCCGCCAATCTTCACGGCTCTCAGCGAGGGAAGCGGATAGCGGGTAATTTTCTCCTGAATGTCGGCAAGCGCCAGAGCCTGCTGGGGCGAGCCAATGATCAAATCGATATCATAAGTGTTCACCAGCCAGAGCATCGACGGGCCAAACGGTGCGAAGCAGACCGTCTTGCCGAAGTGCAGGGCCTCAAGCGCGCGATTGTGGCCGTAAGCGCTGGACAGACCGGGGACGATCAGCACCCGTTCATAGGGCGAGAACATGGCGTTGTTGGCCGCCAGGATGCGCTGCTCCCATGCCAGCCGCGTTTCCACAATCGGTTTAGGCTTTCCTGTCGTGCCCGATGTGAAGAAGATGGCGTGCACATCGCTGGTCGGACGACCGCCTAGTCCTCCTTTGTCCGGCACAACACTTGACGTGGTCGACAGCCATCGGTCCTCGAACAGGATATTTGCGGCGCCATCGAGCGTCGCACCATCTCGTTGGTACACCAGCGTGTTGACACGGAGCTGCGGTAGATACTCAAACACGTGCTTGGAGGCGGGAACGATATTGAACCCGGCGCGCATAAGGCCGAGGCATGCAACCAGCATGGCGGTAGCGTTCTCCATCGCTACCGCGACCGGCTGATCGCGATCCAAGATGACGCGCGAGAGATTATCGGCGGCGGTTTCTACCGATTGCGCCAGCGCGCTGAAAGTGACGACGCCTTCGGGGCGGATGATCGCCGGACGGCGCGGGATCGTGCGCGCCCAATAATAGATCATGTCGATGGTATGCATGCCGCTAAGACCCCTTCTTCAGGCGAAGCAAGGTCTCTTTCAGCAAGTGCTTTTGGACTTTACCGGTGTCGTTGCGGGGAAGCGTCGACACCTCGATCACTTCATCGACGTCAAGTCCGAGGTCATGGTGCTCCCTCAGGTGCCGCTTGATCTCGGAGACATCGACCGGAGACTGCGCAACAACGGCTATCCAAATCTCCTCAAGCTCGGAAGGGCCCTGCACGCCACACGCTGCCGCCTCCTTGATCTGCGGCAGCGCCTCCAGAACCTCTTCGATCTTGGTGGCCGAAACCTTGTGTCCGCCGCGATTGATCACGTCCGAGTACCGGCCGGCCAGGCAGAGCACACCTGCTTCCGTCACGCGCCCGATATCACCTGGATAGAACCATTCGCTGCTGCTATCAGCTTGTGCGGCCGCGCCGGATGCCAGATTGGAAACGATTTGCGGTGTGCGCACACGGATAATGCCTTCCGCACCAACCGGCAGCACCGCGCCCGTACTGTCAACGATCTGGACCTCGGCCTCCGGGCTCAGGAACCCGACAGCCCCCGGAATGTCGGCAATCATATCGTAGGGGGCGATCGCAGCGGTGCCTGCCTCAGTCGACGCATACGACATGATGATGTTTCGACAGAGATTGGTCTTGACCCGGCGCGCCGCTGCGGGGGACAGGAGCGCGCCGCCGATCTTGAGTACCTTTAGCGAGGATAGATCGTAACGGTCGGCCCCGGCCTGCAGGTCCGCCAGGGACAGCACGTGCTGAGTCGAAGCGACCAGCGCCTCGATGCCGAATGTGCTGATCAACGAGAGCGCTGTCTCGCCGAAGGGCGCGAAGCAGGCCGTCTTGCCGCTGTAGAGAATCTCGCAGGCTCGGTTGAATCCGAAGCCGCCGGCGAGGCCAGGAAGGATCAAGGCCTTGCTAAAGTCGCCATTGGCGCAGCTGAGCGGAGAGTTGTAGCGTTGCACAACGCCATTCATGGCCTGCCTAGCCGCCTTGGGCCGGCCGGTCGTCCCCGACGTAAAGAGGATCATATCGCCGTTGCCACCGGGACGGTCTCGGTGGGGCTTACGGGACGCCGGCGAAGTCTCGGCGGGAAGCCACGACGCGTCGAAACGAATGTTCCTGCCGCCCGACAGCACTTGGCCATGGGTATCGTAGATCAGGTTGCGGATGCCGGCTGACCGCAGATGCGGAAAGAGTGGAGGATTCACCGGCGCGACGGTAAAGCCGCAACGAAGCAACGCGAATATGGCCGCGAGATAATAGGAAGGGCTGGCGATCGAGATCGCGACCGGCTCGCTGGAGTCCAACTCCAATCGGTCGATGCGCTCGCTAATCGATTCGATCGCGTCGGCGAGGCCCTGGAAGCTGGTGACCAGCTCGGGTTGGATCAAGGCCAGCCGGTGCGGCTCAGCCCTGGCCCAAAAAAAAATCATATCGACGATGTGGGCGGACCGAGACATTGACGCAGTACAACGCTGATTTCGCTGGTATTCAAGATTCGCGTGCCGGTGCCCTCGAAAACAAAAGTCCCGGAAACTTACGTTCCGGGACTTCTGATCGAATTCTATGACCGGGGCCGGCGGTCCCTCAATAGGAACCGCTGTACCGCCTCACCACTTATAGTTGGCCTTGAGCCGACCGATGACAGCCTGATTATGGAAACGCGTCGTCTTGTTGAACCCGAGGCCGCCGGGCTGAACTACGTTTGAGCGGCCAAGGTCAACGAACAGCCCTTCCAGGGCGATAGTGAAATTGCGGCTCCACATGTGCTCGATGCCACCGCCGACCGTCCAACCGACGCGGGTCTTGCTCTGTGAAATTTCGCCGGCGGATCCGAACAGCTCGCGATTCTTCACACCCCCGAACGCCACACCGCCCGTCACATAGGCCATCGTGTCGCCCACCGCCAAGCCAAAGCGGGAACGCACTGTGCTCATCCAACGGATGTTGTGTTCAGTGCCGTACGTGCCGTCCGGGACGGTATTGGTGTTTTCCGCCTTCGCGTTGAGCCACGAGCCGTCCGCCTCAATACCGAAAACGAAGTTGCCACGCTGCCAGTTGTAGCCGATCTGGCCACCGCCGATGAAACCGGTCCCGGTCGCAGAGGAACCGATGATGCCCGTATAGATGTCAGCGGTATGCGCTTGATGCCAAGCTACACCGGCATGCGCGCCGATATACCAGCCGGCCCAGGATGCCGCAGGCACCACCACCGGCGCGGGCGCCTTTGCAGGCAAGTCGGCGGCCATTGCGCCAGGCGCGAACGCGGCAGCGCCCGTGGCCGCAGTGGCGAGCAAGAAACCCTTGTTCTTCTTCTTCATAACGATGACCCCTCTTCCAAGCCCGAAGTTCCCAAATTTGTATCGGGCCTAAGTTCCATCGGTCAAGAATACTGCGCGCTTACAACCAGCATTTTCGCCTGTAATAGAAGCAATATCGTCGGATTCCTGACGGGCGTTTCATTTTTGCCACGCAAATCAGGTGACTATTATCCTATAATTGTCGCTGGCCGACATGCTCCCGCACGCTGGCCGAAAGACGCACATCCGGGAGAATCAATAGCGGGGGGTCAGTTCTTGAGCGCGGCGACCACGACCCGCCAACGATCGATCTCGCGCAGGACGAACGCGTCGAATGCTGTCCGCGTCAGGGAAAGCGGCGCGATTCCCTGGGCGTTCAAGGTCGCCTTGGTGCTTTCGGACGTCATGGCGCGGGCGACCGCGGCCTCGATCGTCGAAATCCGCTCGGCCGGGACCTTGGCGGGCGCAAACAGCCCCACCCAGAGCCGCACATCGAAATCGGACAAGCCCAGCTCCGACATCGTGGGGACGTCCGGCAACCAGGCCGTTCGTTCCGGCGATGTGGTCGCGATCGCCACGAGCTGTCCAGCACGGACCAGTTCGAGAACCACCTGAACCGGGGCGAAATAGGCCTGTACGTGCCCGCCGAGCACGTCCCTGGTTGTTTCGCCGACCCCTCGGTAGCTGATCGGGACCATCGTGGTGCCAGCACTCAGATCGAACGCGACGCCGGCAAGATGCGACGATGACCCGACGCCCACGGTCGCGTAGCTGACGGCGCCGGGGCGCTCCTTCACGTACTGCGTGAATTGCGCCAGCGTGCGCACGTTAAGCGAAGGATGCACCACCAGCACGTTGGTGGTTGCACCAAGCGCGGCGACCGCCGTGAGGTCCCGGCCATACCTCACCGGAAAATCCGGAAACAGCGAATGGTTGACCGCCAACGGCGAGGCGCCGATCAGCAGCGTGTTGCCATCGGGCTCGGCCGACGCCACGGCCTGGGTCGCGATGTTGCCCGAGGCCCCGGGCCTGTTTTCGACGATCACCTTCCTGCCAAGACTGTCGGAAAGCTGGTCCGCCAGTGTCCGCGCCAGGATGTCGGTGGGGCCGCCGGCGCCGAAGCCGACCACGAGCCGGATCGGCCGGTCAGGCAAAGGCTCGGCGGTCGCGCGTGGCGCGTGCAAGCCGAGACCAGCGGCGACAATCAAAACGATCCGCGCGAGCGCGCGAAGGAACGGACGACGTCTCATAATTACTCACTCACCTATCTACGACGCATCGAACGCGCCGGCCTTAGGCGAGCGCGATGGGAATTTTCCGGGTTTGAGTAATGCCTGTGCGCGCGCGAGTCGAGCGCCGCCTTAGCCGAGGACGCCATCCGCCGTTTGCGGCCGTTTCGCCGTCACCAGGCGCTCGAAGCGGATCAGCGAGAAATGCCCGAGCGGCGGCATCGACCGGCGCTCGATCACGCGCACGAAGCCGTTGCGCGCGGCCCACTGCTCGAGCCGACCCCAGGGGAATTCCGGCTGCCAGCCGAGCTTACGCGCCATCGGCGCGAACGAGCGTTCGAAATCCCGCCGCAGCCCACTCTCCGCGCCGAGATGGTTGACCAGGATGATCTCGCCGCCCGGCCGCGTGACGCGGGCGAACTCGTCGAGCGTGCCTTCCGGATCGGGCACGGTGGTGATCACGTATTGCGCGAGCACGGCGTCGAACGCACCGTCGGGGAAGCCGAGCCGTGTGCCGTCCATCACCGCGAGCGCCTCGACGTGCTTGAGCTTGTGCTCCTTCACGCGCTGCTGCGCCTTGCGCAGCATCGGCTCCGAATAGTCGACGCCGACCACGCGATGCTTGCCGGAGTAATCCTTCAGCGCGATGCCGGTGCCGACCCCGACGTCGAGGATGCGCCCGCCCACGCGTTCGGCTGCGGCGATCGAGTCTTTGCGGCCCTGGGAAAGTGCGGGACCGAAGACGAGGTCGTAGATCGGAGCGAAACGCGCCCACTGCGCGTATGCCTTCGCCACCGAGTCGTTGCTGAGCTCACCCGTCATCGACACGTCATGCTACTCCCTTACGCTGGCTACGCGCCTTGGCTTGTCGCTGAATCCAGCCGTTCCGACCCGCTATCGTAACAAACGACGCCGCTGAATGTGGCGTTGTCATAAAATATTTTTTGATACCCATTTCCTAACAGGCCGGCGGCTTTTAGCAGGCTGCCGGCTCCAGGCAGGCCGGCGATCCGATTACAGCGGGTTTGGGCCGGCCGGGGCCACCTCCAGCGGGCGGACTCCCGCAGGATCGGCCACATTCTGGATGAATCCGCCGCCGAGGACCCGCGACTGGCCGTCCGGCGCGTCATAGAAGACACAGGCCTGCCCAGGCGAAACTCCGTCTTCACCACCGGCCAGTTCGACCTCCACCCCCCCGGTACCAACGGCGGCTGCGGCCGAACGGCGCAGCCAGGCCGGCTGCGGCGGCCGCGTCGAGCGGACCTTGACGAACACTTCGCGGCGATCGTCGGCCAGCGCCGCGTCGAGCGCGGCGTCGCCGATCCAGTTGACCTCGCGAAGCTGCATGCGGCTGCGGCGCAACGCCTCGCGCGGCCCGACGATGACGCGCCGGGTCGCCGCATCGAGCTGGACCACATAAAGCGGATGCCCGGCGGCGACGCCCAAGCCGCGCCGCTGCCCGACCGTGAAATGGATGATGCCGTCGTGGCGGCCGATCACCTGGCCCGCGAGATCGACGATGTCGCCGGGGTCGGCGGCGCCCGGCCGCAACCGCTCGACGATGTCGGTGTAGCGGCCGGTCGGCACGAAGCAGATGTCCTGGCTGTCGTGCTTGTCGGCGACCTGCAAACCGAAACGCCGCGCCAGTTCGCGCGTCTCCGCCTTGGTCTTGTCGCCGAGCGGAAAGCGCAGAAAATCGAGCTGCTCGCTGGTGGTGGCGAACAGGAAATAGCTCTGGTCGCGCTCGGCCTCGCGCGCACGATAGAGCGCGCGTCCGCCGTCCGGCAGCGGCCGGCTCGCGACGTAGTGCCCGGTCGCCAGCACGCGGGCGCCGAGGTCGCGCGCGGTCGACAGCAGATCCTTGAACTTGATCGACATATTACAATGGACGCACGGCACCGGCGTCTCACCCGCGACATAGCTCGCGGCGAACGGGTCGATCACCGTTTCCTTGAAGCGGCTCTCGTAGTCGAGAACGTAGTGCGGGATGCCGATCCGTTCGGCGACCGTGCGGGCATCGTGGATGTCCTGGCCGGCGCAGCAGGCGCCCTTGCGGTGGGTCGCCGCGCCGTGATCGTAGAGCTGGAGCGTGACCCCGACGACGTCATAGCCTTCGGCCTTCAGGAGCGCCGCCGTCACCGAGGAATCGACCCCGCCCGACATCGCGACGACCACGCGTGTGTCCTCGGGCCGTCCCTCAAGGTCGAGCGAATTCAGCATCACGGGCCGCGGCCGAGCCGCGCTCCTTTATACATAGTCGGCGGCCGGGTGGGCCAAGCCGGTGGGCCAATAGGGTGCGCCAAGCAGGGGTACCCTTATTATAGGGATTCCCGCGCGGGATCGCACGGTCGTGCCCCATTTCCGTTGAACGGCCTGTAGATCGGCAGTTTTTGCCGCATGCCAGCAGGTCGTGCCGGTCACGGCTTCCAACCGGACCGCCGCCACTTAGCACAAGCCGTTGAAATTTTGGCAATTTTTCGAAGTTTCGGGCGTGGCCCACGGATTGCACCGCCCTAGCGCGAATTCCGTGTCGAGAGGTGCACCGTGCCGCATGTGGCGTCCAAGGCGAATGTTCTTCAGTCCCAGCAATCCGGTCTGACCCAGCGCGACCGCATGCCAGAGACCAAGACCGACGACTCGCCGTTTTCGATCCTGCTGGCGGACACCGGCAGCGCCCCCGCGCCGACGCGGTACCAGTCCTGGCGGGCGCAGAACGGCACCTCTACCCAGCGCAGCGACGCATCGCGCACCAACGTCCAGCATCCGCAACGGCCGAACGATTGCGGCGGCGCGGAACCGACAGCGGAAACCGCGGCTGCGCCGGCCGAAGGCGCGGCGGAGCCATTGGAAGTCGCTGCCACGGGGGAAGCGCCGGCAACCGTTGAAGCACCAACACCGGTCGCCGAGGCCGAGCCTGCCACCGATGAAGCCGCCACGCCGCCGGCCGATGCCGCCACTTTGGCCGCCGTGATCGACGCTCCGGTAGCGCCGCCGCCCCAGCCGGCTGCGACCGCCGATCCCACCGTGCCGGTGGCAGCCCCGGTACCTGTTGCCGCCGAAGCGCCGGAAGAGAGCGGCACGGAGACGACGCCGACCACGGGGGCGGTCGCGCCGGTTGCGCCGGAAGCGGCCATCGGAGCGATCGAGCCCATGTCTCCGCAAGCGCCGCAGAGCGCCCAAGCGCCCCAAGCCGCGGATCAACAAGTCGCGGATCCACACGTCGCCAATCAACAAGTCGCCGATCAAGCGGCACGTCAGGTTCCGACCCTGCCGCATGCGAAGCCGTCGATCGCGCCGGCCACGACAGCGGACACCGAAGAGCTGCCCGCGCCGTCCGCGACCGCTGAAGCAGCGGCGCCGGCTGCATCCACGACCAGCCCGCAGCCCACCGAGGCGAACGCGGCGCCACAAAAACCGGAGCACGCGGAAACGCCCACCCACGCGTCGGGCCGGCAACATGCTTCGGAGGCGCCCGAGCGCCCGCAGGCCGCAAATCCGGTCAATCAGTTCGTGCAGGCCGCGAACCCCACGCCCGACAGCAGCCACCTCGCCCATCTGCAAAGCGGACGGGATTTCGGCCAGTCGGTCGCAGCGACGGCACAAGCCTCGCAAAATGCCGATGCTTCCAATCCGCTGATGTCGGCGCCGGTGCCGCTCGAAAGCCTGGCGGTCGAGATCGCGGCGCGTGCCCAGTCCGGGAACAGCCGTTTCGAAATCCGTCTCGACCCACCGGAGCTTGGGCGCATCGACGTGCGTCTCGATATCGATCGCAGCGGCAACGTCACGTCTCGGCTGGTGGTCGAGAAAGCGGAGACGCTGGACGTGCTGCGCCGCGACGCGCACCAGCTCGAACGCGCGCTCCAGGATGCCGGCCTCAAGACATCGGACAACGGGATGCAGTTCTCGTTGCGCGACCAGGCATTCGCCGAGCGCCACGACCGGGACAATTCTCATGGCGCCCACACGCTGATCGCCGATCCTGAACTACCGGTGGCCGAAGGCGCGGCGACCGCCTACGGACTGACGCTGCGCGGCGGCAGCGGCATCGATATCCGCGTCTGACATCAAGGAACGCGACATTTAAGGAACGCGACATTTAAGGAACGCGACATGGCCGTCATCCCCAACACGACCTCGAACGTCCAAGCGGCGATCACATCCGCGACCAACAACGCGGCTAACGCGGCGAAGAGCGCGACCGACAGCAACACGCTGGCTGGCAACTTCCAGACGTTCCTCACGCTGCTCACCACGCAGCTCAAGAACCAGAACCCGCTCGATCCGCTCGACACCAACCAGTTCACCCAACAGTTGGTGCAGTTCGCGCAGGTCGAGCAGCAGATCAAACAGAATTCGCAGCTCGAGACCCTGATCGCGATCAACAAGGCGGCGGAGACCACCACCGCCCTCGCCTATGTCGGCACGACCGTCGCGATCGACGGCAAGACCGCGGCGCTGAAGAACCAGCAGGCGACATGGACGTTCAACGTGCCGAAGCCGGTGAGCACCACGGTGACGATCAAGAACGCGACCGGGCAGACCGTGTACAACGGCAACTTCTCGATGAACGCCGGCCAGTCGACCTTCGAGTGGGATGGCCGCGACGCCAACGGCGTGCAGTGGCCGGACGGCAACTACACTATCTCGGTCACGGCCAAGGACGCCAACGGCCAGACCGTCGAGATTCCGAGCGAGATCCAGGGCGTGGTCGATTCGGTCGACGTCACCAAGACGCCGCCCGAACTGAGTGTCGGCGGCCAGACGTTCACGCTCGACAAGATCAAGCGCGTGGTGCGCCCGGCGTGAGCTAGCGCCCCGCACAAGCTCGCTATGCTCGAACGGGCCGCCCACTTCGCGGCCCGTTTTCTTTTATCTCTCCTTTATATCCGCAGCCCCGATTTGCCATCGATCCTTTAGTCCGGCCGCCTTAGGTCAGGTTCTCTCCGTTGGAGGAACCGATGTTGGACCTGATTTATCTCGCGCTTGGCCTTGGCATGTTTGGCCTCTTGGGCCTCTACGCCATGGCTGCCAGCCGCCTGTAACGAGCCCACCATGATCGAACCCGTTTTCGGCCTGATCGTCGCGCTCGCGCTTGGCGCCTACCTGCTGGTCACGCTGCTGCGCCCCGAGCGGTTCTGACGAAACCCTGACATTCCGGAGCTTATCCGATGACTGCGATTGGCTGGCTGCAGATCGCGCTGATCTTTGCGCTCGTGCTCGTCTGCGTGAAGCCGATCGGCCTGTTCATGGCGCGGCTGTTCAGCAATGAGCATACGTTTCTCACCCCGGCGCTCGGCCCGGTCGAGCGTGGTTTCTATCGATTGGCGGGTATCGATCCCAAAAGCGAACAAGGTTGGCTCGCTTACACGCTGGCGATGCTAGTCTTCAACGCAGCCGGCTTTGCGTTTCTCTACGGGTTGATGCGGCTGCAGGCGGTGTTGCCGCTCAAGCAGGGCTTCGATCCGGTGGCGCCCGATCTCGCCTTCAACACGGCGGTCAGCTTCGTCACCAACACCAACTGGCAGTCCTATGCTGGCGAAACCACCATGGGCCATCTCGTCCAGATGACAGGCCTGACGGTGCAGAACTTCCTGTCGGCCGCCACGGGAATGGCGCTGGCGCTCGCGCTGGTGCGCGCGTTCGCGCGATCCGGCGCCACCACCGTCGGCAACTTCTGGGTCGATATGACCCGATCGACGCTCTACATCCTCCTTCCGATCTCGATCCTGCTGGCGTTGGCGTTCGTTTTGTCCGGCATCCCGCAGACGCTACAAGGCGCGGTCGACGCCACCACCCTCGAAGGCGCCAAGCAGACCATCGCGCTCGGGCCGGTCGCTTCACAAGAAGCCATCAAACAGCTCGGCACCAATGGCGGCGGCTTCTTCAACGCCAATGCAGCCCATCCGTTCGAGAATCCGAACGCCATCGCCAATATCCTGTCGATCTGGTCGATGCTGCTGATCGCCGCGGCGCTCCCCTACACGTTCGGCCGCATGGTCGGCGACACGCGCCAGGGCTGGGCGCTGCTCTCCGCCATGCTCGCGATCCTGCTCGCCGGCGTGTTCGTCGCCTATTGGGCGGAAGCGCAGGGCAATCCGATTCTCACCGCGCTCGGCCTCGATCCATCCGGCGGCAACATGGAAGGCAAGGAGGTCCGTTTCGGCATGGCCATGTCGGCGCTCTACGCCGCGGTCACGACCGGTCTCTCCTGCGGCTGCGTCAATGCCATGCATGACTCGTTCACGCCGCTCGGCGGGCTGGTGCCGTTGCTGTTGATCCAGCTTGGCGAAATTTTGCCGGGCGGGGTCGGCTCCGGTCTCTACGGCATGCTCGTGTTCGCGATCGTGACCGTGTTTATCGCCGGCCTTATGGTCGGACGTACGCCGGAATATCTCGGCAAGAAGATCGAGGCGCGCGAGATGAAGCTGGCGATGCTCGCGCTGCTGATCTTGCCGCTATCGATTCTCGGCTTCACATCGGCCGCCGCCATGCTGCCGTCCGCCTTGGAGGGCCTCGCCAACGCCGGACCGCACGGACTGTCCGAGTTGCTCTATGCCTATTCGTCGGCCACCGGCAACAATGGCTCGGCATTCGCCGGACTGAGCGCAAACACGCCCTGGTACAACACGACGCTCGGCGTCGCGATGATGCTTGGCCGCTTTGGCTACATCATTCCGATGATGGCGATTGCCGGCTCGATTGCCGGAAAGACCAAAGTTGCCGCATCGGCCGGCACCTTCCCGACCCATACGCCTTTGTTCGTCGCCTTGCTGGTCGGCGTCATCCTGATCATGGCCGGGCTGGAATTCTTCCCGGCACTCGCACTCGGACCGATCGTCGAGCACTTCTCGATGCTCGCGGGCAAGACCTTCTGACGGAGAACCACTATGGCTTCCAGACTTCGGGCTGCGTCGCTGTTCGATCCCGGCATTCTCGCGGCGGCTGCGCGTGACGCCTTCGTCAAGCTCGACCCGCGCAAGCTGATCCGCAATCCCGTCATCTTCGTCACCGAAGTGGTGGCCGCGGTGGTCACCGCTATCTTCCTGCGCGAGCTTCTGACCGCGTCGGGCGATCCCGCGTTCTCCGGCCAGATCGCGGCCTGGCTTTGGTTCACGGTGCTGTTCGCCAATTTCGCAGAAGCCGTCGCCGAGGGCCGCGGCAAGGCGCAGGCGGCGACCTTACGCGGCATGCGCAGCGATGTGATCGCCAAACGCCTTCCAGCGCCCGGCGTCGTTGACGCCTTTCAGCGGGTGTCGGCGGAGGAACTCGACGTCGGCGACATTGTGCTAGTCGAAGCCGGCGATCTTATCCCCGCGGATGGCGAGGTGATCGAAGGCATCGCGATGGTCAATGAATCGGCGGTGACCGGCGAATCCGCACCGGTCATCCGCGAGGCCGGTGGCGACCGTTCCGCCGTCACCGGCGGCACCAAGGTCGTCTCCGACCAGATCAAAGTGAAGGTGACATCGGCGGCGGGCTCGACCTTCCTCGATCGTATGATCGCGTTGGTGGAAGGCGCGGAGCGGCAGCGGACGCCGAATGAACTCGCGTTGTCGATCCTGCTGTCGGGCATGACGCTGATCTTCCTCATTGCGGTCGTAACGCTGTGGGGTCTCGCCGGCTATTCCGGCACCGTGCTGTCGATGACGGTGCTCATTGCGCTGCTCGTCACCCTGATCCCGACCACCATCGGTGGCCTGCTCTCGGCCATCGGCATCGCCGGCATGGACCGGCTGGTCCGGTTCAATGTGGTCGCAACGTCGGGCCGCGCCGTCGAAGCCGCCGGCGACGTTGATACGCTTCTGCTCGACAAGACCGGCACCATTACCTTCGGCAACCGGCAGGCGACCGAGATTATTGCGGTGGCCGGTGTATCGGAGCGCGAGGTAGCGGAAGCCGCATTGTTGGCGAGCCTGGCCGATGAAACCGCCGAGGGTCGCTCGATTGTCACGCTGATGCAGGAGAAATATCGCGTTCCTGCGTCGTCCAGCGCTCCTGATGCAAAGTTCATCGCGTTCTCCGCCACGACGCGCTTGTCGGGCGTCGACCTCGGCAATCGCCGGCTGCGCAAGGGCGCCGTCGATGCCGTGATCCGCTTCGCCCGCGAGCAGGCCGGCCGCGACCTGCCCGAGCCCGCCGAATTCCGCGCCGCCGTGGACCGGATCGCCCGCACTGGCGGCACCCCGCTCGGCCTTGCGGATGGCGGACGCCTGCTCGGCGTCATCCATCTCAAGGATGTCGTGAAGGCCGACATCAAGGAGCGCTTCGCCGCCATGCGTCGCATGGGCATCCGTACCGTGATGGTAACCGGCGACAATCCGGTTACGGCCGCTGCGATCGCCTCCGAAGCCGGCGTCGATGACTTCATCGCCGAGGCGACGCCCGAGGACAAGCTGCGCTACATCCGCGACGAGCAGGCGAAAGGCCGCCTGATTGCGATGTGCGGCGACGGCACCAACGATGCCCCTGCCCTGGCGCAGGCCGATGTCGGTGTCGCCATGCAGACCGGCACGCAGCCGGCGCGCGAAGCCGGCAACATGGTCGACCTCGACTCCGACCCGACCAAGCTCATCGAGGTGGTCGAGATCGGCAAACAACTGTTGATGACGCGAGGATCATTGACCACATTCTCGATCGCCAACGATGTGGCGAAATATTTCGCGATCATCCCGGCGTTGTTCGTCGTCACCTATCCGCAACTACAAGCGCTCAATGTCATGGGGCTTTCGACGCCAAAGAGCGCGATCCTGTCGGCGGTCATCTTCAACGCGCTGGTCATCGTCGCACTGATCCCGCTCGCGCTGCGGGGCGTCGGCTATCGTGCGGTCGGCGCGGCCGCGCTGCTGCGCCGCAACCTACTCATCTATGGCTTGGGCGGCATCCTAGTGCCGTTCATCGGCATCAAAATAATCGATCTCATCGTCGCAGCGCTTGGACTCGCATAAGGCTTGGCTCGCGTAAGGAAGACAACCATGCTCACCCATCTTCGCCCCGCGCTCGTGTTGCTCGCACTCTTTGTTGCACTTACCGGTATCGCCTATCCGCTGGCGATGACGGGCGTTGCCCAGGTTGCTTTGTCGCGACAGGCGAACGGCAGCCTGATCGAGCGCAACGGCGCCGTCGTCGGGTCGGACCTCATCGGTCAGCCCTTCACCTCGGACCGCTACTTCCAGCCGCGGCCTTCAGCGACGAGCGCGCCCGACCCGAAAGATCCCACCAAGACCGTCGACACGCCTTACAACGCCGCCGGGTCGGGCGGCTCGAATCTCGGACCGACCGCGCAGAAGCTCGTCGATCGAGTGAGCGAGGATGTGGGTCGCCTCCGGAAAGACGTCGCCACCGGCCCGTTGCCGGCCGACGCGGTCACCACATCCGCCAGCGGCCTCGATCCGCATATCAGCCCGGCCTTCGCGGGGCTCCAGATTGCCAGGGTGGCCAAGGCACGCAGCCTGCCGGAACAGCGGGTCCGCACGCTGGTCGAGACCCAGGTCGAGGGCCGCGTGCTCGGCTTCATCGGCGAGCCGCGCGTCAACGTGCTACGGCTCAACCTCGCACTCGACGCGCTTCAGCCTTAGATTAGGCGGGCACAGGCACTCCATGCCCGCTGAACAAACGCAAAGAGCCTCGCCGGACGCACTTCTGGCGCTCGCCAAGAAGGAAGGCCGCGGCCATCTGAAGATCTTCCTCGGCGCGGCGCCTGGCGTGGGCAAGACCTACGCCATGCTGACGGCCGCGCGAGCGGAGAAGGCAGGCGGGCGGGATGTCGTCGCCGGTCTGGTCGAAACGCACGGCCGCAAGGAAACGGAAGCCCTGCTCGACGGCCTTGACGTCCTGCCGCGCAAACCGATCGTCTACCGCAACCGCATCCTCCATGAATTCGATATCGATGCAGCGCTGGCCCGCAGGCCCGGCCTGCTGCTGGTCGATGAATTCGCCCACACCAATATTCCGGGCAGCCGGCATCCGAAGCGATGGCACGATATCGAGGAGCTGCTCGCTGCCGGCATCGATGTCTGGACGACGCTCAACATCCAGCACCTTGAAAGCCTCAACGACGTAATCCAGAAGATCACGCGGGTGCGGGTACGGGAAACCATCCCCGACGACGTCTTCGAAAACGCCAATGAAATCGTTCTGGTCGATCTGCCGTCCGACGAATTGCTGAAGCGGCTGGCCGAAGGCAAGGTCTATGTCCAGGATACCGCCAATCGCGCGGTTGAAAATTTCTTCAAGCCACAGAATCTGACGGCGCTACGGGAACTGGCGCTGCGCCGCGCAGCGGAACGTATCGACTCGGCGCTGATCGAGCGGATGCAAGCGCAGGCTATCGAGGGCCCCTGGGCGGCCGGGGAACGCATCCTGGCGTGTGTCGGACCGGACCCGATATCGCCGATGATCGTACGCACAGCCCGACGATTGGCCGACCTGATGGACGCACCGTGGATTGTGATCACGGCCGAGCGACCGGGTATTCAGTTGAGCCCGCGGCAACGGGCCTATCTCGATGAGGCGCTCAAGCTCGCCGAATCGCTGGGGGCGGAAACCAAGGTTCTCATCGGCGAAGACCTGCCGGCGGAAATCCTGCGGTTCGCGCGATTCGAGAACGTCACGCAGATTGTGATCGGGCGCTCGCGCGGCGGTTCCTTCGCCGAACTGTTCCGGCGCTCGCTTCCCCATGAACTGATACGCCGTGTCGACGATATCGCGATCCACCTGGTCACCGGTCGCGGCGATTCATCGTCATGGCTGCCGCAGCGATTCGCGTTCCCCTCGTCGCTCCGGCCACTGCCGTTTCTCTGGTCGACGTTGGCCGTTGTCGCCGCCGTTCTCGTCGGCCAGCTTCTGAGCACCATAACGACGCTTCCGAACCTCTCCATGGTCTTCCTGATGGCGGTCTTGTTTTCCGCGATCAGCTACGGGATGTGGCCCGCGATCTACGCCTCCGTTCTCTCGTTCTTCACGTACAACTTCTTCTTCATCGATCCGCTCTACACGTTCACCATCGCCCAGCCGCACGAGTTGTTTGCGCTGGTGATCTTCCTCGCCGTGGCGGTGATGACATCGGCGCTGGCCGGCCGGGTGCGCGACCAGGCGCGCATCGCGGCGTCGCGCATGCGGGCGACGCGGCGGCTGTACGAATTCACCCGCAGGCTTTCCGGGCTGGTAACGCTCGATGAGATCGCCGAGGCGGCCGCGACCGAGATCAATGCCAGCCTTGGGCGGTCGACAGTGGTCCTGCTGGAACGCGACGGCGACCTCGACTTGCGGGCAGCGTGGCCGCCGGAGGATGCGCTCGACCCCGCCAGCATGAGCGCGGCGCGCTGGGCGTTCACCCACGTTGAGCCCGCCGGAGCCGGGACGGCGACGCTTCCTATCGTGCCCTGGCTGTTCATACCGCTGCGGACGCCGCGCGGCGATGTCGGTGTGCTCGGCGTGGCGCAGGAGGAACGGCTTCCGGCCCTCGATTCCGAAGCGCGGGTCTTGCTTGAGACGCTGGCCGAACAGACCGCGGCAGCGCTCGAACGGGGCGCCCTCGCCCGCGACATGGTGTCGACGCGAAGCGCCGCCGAGACCGAGCGGGTGCGCAACACACTGCTGGCGTCGATTTCCCACGACTTCAGGACCCCGCTCGCGTCGATCTTGGGATCGGCGACGAGCATCCTCGACTATGGCGACAAGCTCGACGCAACAGGACGGAACGACCTGCTCACCCAGATAAAGGAGGAAGCGGAGAACCTGGATGGGATGGTTCGAAATCTCCTCGCCATTACCCGGATCGATGCCGGCGGGCTGGAGCTACGGTGGGACTGGCTCGATTTGCGCGACGTTGTCGATCGGATCGTGAGTGCTGCAAGGCGGCGCGGCGCGCGGCAGGCGATCGAGAGCAATCTGCCAGCCGACCTCCCCCTCGTCAGGGCTGACGCGTCCCTGATCGAACAGGCGATCGGAAACATAATCGGCAACGCGATCGCGCATACGCCCAAGGAAACCAGGGTCGTCGTCGACGCTGTGACCACGCCGCAAAGCGTCTCGGTACGCATCACCGACGACGGCCCCGGGATCCCGGGCGACGCCCTCCCCCGCGTATTCGAGAAATTCGTGCGGGCACGCCGCGATTCTAGTCACGCGGAAGGCGGCGAAGGCGCCGGCCTGGGCCTTGCAATTGCGAAGGGGATCATCGAAGCCCATGGTGGCTCGATCGCTGCCGAGAGCCCGGTCGACGGCGGACGCGGCACCCGCATCACATTAGGCTTTTCCCGGACGGAGATGCCGTCATGACCGGCAAGACGCGGGTTCTGCTGGTCGACGACGAGGCCGCCATTCTGCGCTTCCTCAAGCCGACCCTTGAGGCCAATAATTATGAGCTTGTCGCGGCCGGCACCGTGGCCGACGCGTTGAAGCGCACGGCCGCGGACGCTCCTGACATCGTGGTGCTCGATCTCGGTTTGCCCGATGGGGACGGCAAGGACGTGATCCGGCGCGTGCGGGAATGGTCGGATATTCCGATCATCGTGCTCTCGGCGCGCGACCGGGAGTCGGAAAAGATCGAAGCGCTCGACCTGGGCGCCGACGATTTCGTCAACAAGCCGTTCGGCGTCGGCGAACTCCTGGCGCGCATGCGCACCGCGCTGCGCCATCGGATGCAGCGCAACGCCGAGACGCCGGTGCTCAAACTGGGCGCGCTCGAAGTCGACAATGTCCGGCATTGGGTGCGCCGGTCAGGGCAGGACGTGAAGTTGACGCCGAAGGAATTCGAGCTGCTCTCGTTCCTGGCGCGCCACGCCGGCAAGGTGCTCACGCACCGGCAGATCCTGACCGCCGTGTGGGGTCCTGCCCACACCGAAGATACGCAATATCTGCGCGTCTACATCGGCCATCTTCGTCAGAAGATCGAAGACAGGCCCGACGACCCGCAGATCATCGTCACCGAGCCGGGTGTCGGCTACCGCATTTCCGAGCCGACCTGATCCCTTGCCGTTGCTCTAGTGCCCGACCCTGCCAACGGCGCGGCGCGGCCTCGCTTCGTGACCGGCCATCACGTCACGGATCGCCTGCTCCAGCGCCGGCAGCTCGAACGGCTTGCGCAGGATCGGAAACCGGGTTTCGCCGGCGGCCGCGACATCGCTGTAGCCGGTGGTGAGCAGCACGCGGATCGTCGGGTAACGCTCGGTCAGTTCCTGCGCCAGATGGATGCCGTTCATGCCATTCGGCATCACGATGTCGCTGAACACGAGATCGATCCGGTCGCCGCCCTCGATCCGCTCCAGCGCCTCGATCGCATTGCCGGCGCGCAACACGTGGTAGCCGATCTGTTCGAGCAGCGTGGCGGAGACGTCGGCGACCTCGGGATTGTCCTCGACCACCAGGATGGTGCCTTCGGCGACCCCGACATTCTTAGGGTCGTTCAATTGCGGCTCCGCCATTGCCGCGGCGTTGCAACGGGCCAGATAGAGCGAGATCGTCGTGCCGCGCCCGAGTTCGCTGGTCACGCTGACCGTTCCACCCGACTGATGGGCAAAGCCATAGACCTGCGACAAACCGAGGCCAGTGCCCTTGCCGACCGCCTTGGTGGTGAAGAACGGATCGAAGATCTTCTTGACCGTGTCCTGCGGGATGCCGATGCCGGTGTCGGTGAACGATACGACCACGTGATCGACCGACGGGTGTCCCGCGCCGCCCTGGCCGGCGGGCACGTTGCGCGCCGAGATCGTGAAGGTGCCGCCATCGAGCATCGCGTCACGCGCGTTGACCGCGACATTGACCATCGCCAGCTCGAATTCGGCGATATCCGCCTCGACCGGCCATAGATCGTCGCCCAGGTCGATGGCGAGCGTGATATTGCCGCGCAGCGAGCTGTTGAGCATGGGGCGCAGTTCCTGCACCCGCTGGGACAGGTCGATCGGCACCGGGTTGAGCGGCTGGCGCCGCGAGAACGTCAGGAGCTGGCGCGTCAGCCGCTCGCCGCGATGGCCGGCGCCCATGATCGCCTCGATCGCCCGCAGCTGGTTCGGATCGGTCAGCTTGCGGCGCAGCAGCTCGGCGTGCCCACTCACGATCATCAGCAGGTTGTTGAAGTCATGCGCGATGCCGCCGGTCAGCTGGCCGAGTGCTTCCATCTTCTGCATCTGCGAAAGCTGCTCACGCGTGCGTTCAAGCGCGAGCTCGGCCTGTTTTCGATCGGTGACGTCGAAACAGATGCCGTGCATGCCTATGACGTCGCCCTCGTCGTTCTTCATCACTTCGACGCAGGTCTGCACGTAGCGAATCTCGCCGTTGGGACGAACGATCCGCCGCTCGCCGCGAAAATCCTCGCCGGCCTTGATCGCGGCCTGTACCTGTTTGCTTACCCGCTCACGATCTTCCGGATGGATCCGCTGCAGATAGCCGTCAAAACTGCCGGAATTTTCCTGGCCGCGCTGCACGCCGAAAATCTCGTAGAGCTGGTCGGACCATACGATCTCGTTGGTCTCGAGGTTGCGCACCCAGCTTCCGAGGTTGGCGAGGCGCTGCGCTTCGACCAGGTGCCGCGTCTGCTCATCGAGCACGGTCTCCGCGCGCTTACGGCGATCGATCTCGTCCTGCAAAGCGAGGTTCGCATCGGTGAGGTCGGCCGTGCGGGAGGCGACGCGCCGGTTGAGGTCATCGTGCACGGTGCGAAGCTCGTCCTCAGTGCGACGGCGCACGGCCGCGTCGGCGCTCAGTGCCAGGCTCGGTACCGTCACGCCGATCATGAAAGTGAGCAGCAGCAGGAAGGATTCGTTGAGCGTCTCGCGGCCGAACGGCCCGCTTCCCGCGAACGTGCCCCAGACCGCGAAGGCCGCCAGCACCAGCGTCGACAACGCAGTGTCGCGCGGGCCGCGGCGGAGCGCAGACCACAGGAGCGGCAGCACCGCGAGGAACCCGAGCGGCACGCGCCGCTCCGTTGAACCGAAGATCGGGCTGAAAGCGATCAGGCCGATGATGCAGGCGACGCAAAAGATGACGATCGATTCGAACAGCTTCGGCCAACTGACCCGGCGGAAATCAGCCCCCGCCCACAGTACGATCACGGGCGTGACCAGCAGGGCGCCGGCCAGGTCCCCGAGCCACCAGGTCAACCAGACCGACCCGATCGCCGCCCGGTCGACCAGACCGCCGGCCGCCAAGCTCGTCACGCCGATGGTGGCGCATAATGCGGTCGGCAGGAATGCGAGCAACGCGAACCGCGTAACCCCGGCCGGACTTTCAAACGTCGCCTTGCCGTCCGACAGCCGCTTGATCAGGTAGGCACCCAGCAGGGCTTCGAAGGTGTTGCCCGCTCCGATCGCGAGCGAGGTCGCGACCGAGCCGGCTGTGGTGACGTTGGCGACGAACGCCGCGACCAGGATCGCCGGCCACACCCGATAGCCGCGCAGGATAAGAGCCGCGAGGGCAAGCCCGGTGCAAGGCCAGATCGGCGACGCGCTTGGATGGATCGAGGCCAGCATCAGCCCGATCTTCGCAAGCGCAACGTAGATGAGCCCGACGACGGTGAGCTCGAGCGCGTAGGATGCGCCGGCGTAGATGCGCGAACGACCGTGCGACGCCACCAGTTTTTCGCTCAAGGCCATTGGCCGAACCCTCGGAGGTTCAGGTGAGTCGAAAAGCTCTTTAATGCGCTCAGAATATCCCCTCCCACGCGCCCCCTCTAGCTGCGCGGGCCGTCACATCCCGCACGAGACGGTCGCTACGGTACAAAAGAGGTAACACGCTGAGGGTGGATCTGGTTCCAGACGTGCCACGTCGCGCAGCCGAGACCCGCGAAGCCCCATAAAGCGGCGATCGGCAACATTTTCCCAATTGATCCGATGGGCTTAGGCAAATTTTAAGCGGCGGCGTGTAGTTTTCGTGGCGAGTTGGTCAGTCCGAGTGCGTGAGTTGATTCATGACTGAACCCCTGCGACCCAGGGCCAAATACGTTATCGGGCCGGATGGCAGCCCGCTGACAATCGCCGATCTGCCCGCGCCCGGTACGAAGCGCTGGGTGATCAGGCGTAAGGCCGAAGTTGTCGCTGCCGTGCGCGGCGGTCTCCTCTCATTGGAGGAAGCCTGCAGCCGCTACACGCTGACCGTCGAAGAATTCCTGTCCTGGCAATACTCCATCGACCAGCATGGACTTGCTGGCCTGCGCACCACGCGCATCCAGCAGTATCGCCAGTAACCTTCGCGCAATACCCGTTACCGAATTCTTAACAACGCCGGCTTTCGAGCTGGCGTTGTCGCATTTCGGTGCATCGCGAGACGGAACTTTCTCCCCCGCGTGTCCATTGACCCCGGCGTGCACCACGCCCGCCGGGAGCCAGTTCATGCAACGCATCACCAGACGGTTCGTCCTTGCGTCCACGGCATCGCTGTTGTGCACCGCAATGCTGGGCATCAAGACGGGCTACGCGCAACAGACCCCCAACCCGGGCGTCCCCGCCGCCACGCGAACCGTTAATCTGACGCTGGAGCAGCGGCACGTGATTCGCGAGTTGGTGCGCGACCTGAACGTCGATCGAGCATCCGATGACGACGCGAAGGTCGTGGCGGGCGACGAGGTGCCGGGCAAGGTCACCCTGCACCCGATCCCGCCGCTGATCGGCCAGAAAGTGCCGCAGATTAAGGCGCACCGCTTCTACGCGACCCAAAGCCGGGTCATCCTCGTCGATCCCCAGGACCAGAAGGTTGTCGAGGTGATCGAGTAGCGCAGCGCCTTTTTGGCGTCGTCAACCCAATTCTCGTCTCTCCGGCCATTCGTTAACCGAACGGTAACCATGAACCGGGCAATTATTGCCGGGTGGGGTCACTACCGGGGTCGGGGTCGGTGCAAGGACTAGTCGAGTTCCTGAAATCGCTGGGAGCAGCTCGTATCGCGGCCATGGTCGCGGTCACGGTGACGCTGATCGGATTTTTCGCATTCGTGATCATGCGGATGTCCGCCACGCCGATGACCATGCTGTTTTCCGACCTGTCGCTGGAAGACTCCAGCGCGATCATCAAGGACCTGGAGCGGCAGGCGATACCCTTCGAGCTCCGCAACGACGGCGCCCTTATTATGGTGCCGCGCGACCGGATGGCCCGGCTGCGCATGAAGCTCGCGGAAGGCGGCCTGCCTAAGGGCGGCGGCGTCGGCTACGAGATCTTCGACCGTTCGGACACGCTCGGCGCCACCAGCTTCGTCCAGAACGTCAACCACCTGCGCGCGCTGGAAGGCGAATTGGCCCGCACCATCCGGGCGATCGAGCGGGTCCAGATGGCCCGCGTCCACCTGGTGCTGCCCGAACGACAATTGTTTTCGCGCGACCGGCCCGAGGCGACCGCCTCGATCGTCCTGCGGGTACGCGGCATGCTGGAGCCTCAGCAGGTCCGCGCGATCCGCCATCTGGTGGCCTCGGCGGTCAACGGCCTCAAGCCCGAGCGCGTCTCCGTCATCGACGAAAGCGGCCGGCTCTTGGCCGACGGCGCGCGCAGCGACAACGCCATGGGCGTCACCGCCGACGAGCGCCAGATCGCGTACGAGCGCCGCCTGCGCGATCAGGTCGAGACCATCGTGACCTCGGTCGTCGGCCCCGGCCGGGCGCGGGTGCAGCTCACCGCCGACTTCGACTTCAACCGCGTGACCCAGACCTCGGAGCGATTCGACCCGGAAGGCCGCGTCATGCGCTCGAGCCAGACGCGCGAGGAGTCGTCCGGCAGCGCCGGCCAGGAAGGCCAGGTCACCGTCGGTAACGAGCTGCCCGGCGGCCAGCCGCGCCCGGAAAACCAGCCGCAGCAGGCGCGCGAGCAGTCGCGCAAGACCGAAGAAGTCGTCAATTACGAGATTTCGCGCTCGACCAAGACCGAAGTCACCGAAGGCGGGCGCATCAACCGCGTCTCGGTCGCGGTGCTGGTCGACGGCAACTATACCCGCGGCGCCAATGGCGAACCTGCCTATCAACCACGGGAAAAGGAAGAGCTCGACCGCATCTCCGCACTGGTCCGCACCGCGATCGGCTTCGACCAGCGCCGCGGCGACCAGGTCGAGGTCGTCAACCTGCGCTTCGCCGAGACGCCCGCCACGCCGCTGAACGAGCCGTCCGGCTGGCTGTCGTTCCTGCAATTCACCAAGGCCGACCTGATGCATTGGGTCGAGATGCTGGTGATGGCGCTGCTCGGCCTGATCGTCCTGTTCACCGTGGTGCGCCCGCTGGTCCGCCGCGTCCTGGCGCCGGAGGGCAACGGCCGTCGTGACCCTGCATTCATCGCGGCTATCGCGGGCGGCGACGCGCAGACCGCGATCGCCGCCGGCGTCACACCGGAAGAGATCAAGGCCGTTCCCAACCAGACCGCCAAGATGATCGACATCGCGCAGGTGCAGGGCCAGGTCCATGCCCAGTCCGTGCAGCGCGTCGGCGAACTGGTGGACCGCAATCCGACCGAAACCGTCTCCATCATCCGTACCTGGCTCCACGAGAGCGCAGCCTGATCGGCCGCCAATAAACACCCCATGGCCCAAGACAACGAACAGGCAAAGCGGGACATCGAGAGCGTGGTCGCCGCGCTTGCGAGCCGGAGTACCGGAAAGCCGGCGCGCAAGCTCTCGGGACCGGAGCGGGCGGCCGTGCTGATGCTGGCGCTGGGCGAGCAGCACGGCGGCAAGATCTGGAACATGCTCGACGACGACGAATTGCGCGAGCTGTCGGTCGTCATGTCGACGCTCGGCACCATCGAGGCCGAGTCGGTCGAAGGC
>Ga0075420_100000103_pt1 | contig 54779 bp, 59 predicted proteins | sample SoiMetdeltSBSDD4_FD_75296 | JGI IMG/M metagenome (GOLD analysis project Ga0075420, IMG submission 75296) | Bulk soil microbial communities from a Populus tree surrounding site in Tennessee, USA - Soil MetaG P. deltoides SBSDD4 | ecosystem: Environmental > Terrestrial > Soil > Tree plantation...
CACTTCTGAAACCTCTCCTAGGTATTGCACAGCTTGTTCGTTAGCCTTCTCAAAATTTATAGTGAATCCGCCCACTTGGCCAGCATCGACCAAGATACCACTCAATAGCTCCGATATAATGCCGAGCTCCTCCTCCATCTCTGGCACATATGATGTGATAGACGATCTAAGATTCTTCATGACAGCCATAGCCGGACTTAAGACCAATACTAGATTGCCAAAGTCGGAAGCAGATGAAATCTTTACTATTAATTTTTCTAGCGAAACACATGATAACAGCAGAACTCTTGCCAGCTGTCTTGACCTTGTCAGTTCTGATGATAATAGAGTCAAATGTTGTGAATTGTTATCATTTAAGGAATCCGTCAACTTTGTTAAAATCGCCATGTCTTTTTGTCTATTTAGGGTGCGGAGCTCTTCAAGCCGATCGATCTGTACCTTTATCTTTTTTTCTATTGCGTCAAGCCTTGGCTTGAGGGGCCCTCCGGGTTTGGGTAGAGAAAACGTTTGATGATAATTATTGTTTTTTTTACCGTCTACGTCATTGCTATCTAGTACTGATTCAGACTTTACCCATTTTGAATTCATACTAACAAGCATCTGATTTCATAATAATACAATCTATGTATCGTAACCTTTTGTAACTGCAGTAACATATACCTATAGTGACAGCTCAGCATTTTTTTGAACTTTGATGCAATCTATTTGACCAACCGCTTTACCTTTAGTTTTTAATTTGCTAAGAAGATGATGACTGATATTCATAGTGATCTTCCAGGTAGCCTCGAAGAATTTGGTTTGTCAAAATATGAGGCAAGGGCTTACCTTACCATGATCGGCAAAGGATCACTAGCGGTAAGCGAAATAGCTTATTACGCCAACCTACCACGAACTAAGGTTTATCAAACAGTAAAAAAACTAGAGAAAAAGAAGCTTGCCGTCATCTCCAAGCAAAAACCACTTATTTGCAGCGCAATTCCACCTGAGGAGGCTTTTACAGAAATTGTCAACATACACGATAGCAGAGTAAAGACCATGAGAAAGATAGTGAACTCTTTACAGAAAATAAATGAAGAAAGCCAACGGCCTAAGGGATCTGAGGAAAGGAGATATTTTATACTGGATGCAAACTCTACACTTGAAAAGATAGGCAGCCTAATCGCAGAGTCGCGATCCTCACTAACGGCAAGCCTCGATGCCTGGGGCTTAAGGCTAATCTCACAGTGCAAATCATCTGTTCTTAAAGCTTTAACTGCTGGGATCCGAGTCCGTATGATACTCGGGTCTCAATGTATAGGTAACGAAAATGTATTTCAGCTTCCAGAGGGCATTGAGCTTCGTACAGCCGAGGTGTTATCAAACCTAATAATTATTGACTCAAGCTACATAATTTCAATCGATAGTAGCAATGGAAAGGCTGCATTTTTTGCCTCAGCTGATGCATTTGCCATGTTACAGGCAAAGAATTTTGAGGAGGCATGGAGCAATGCAAGTGAAATGAAATATCTGCTTGATTTGCAGCCTGATATGGCAACAAAGGCAGTAGAGCTGATAAGGGTGGTAGAGAATGGTCTAGCCGTCAAGATGTTGGAATACGCAATTAGCCGCTTAGACATGTCGTCAGAGCTTGCTCAAGCGATTGACGAAAGATACAGTCTAAAAATATCCGAAATGAGGGCAAACGAAATGATGGACCTTGTAGACTCTGCACTCAAGATAAGTTGCCTAGGAGGCCTAAAGCACGATAGAAATAATAATATAGTCAGCTTACAATCAAAGGTAGAGACCAAACAGATCTTGCCTTGGGCTCTTGTTTTGGCTTCTTATTTCAAGCTTATAGGTAATGAGGCGCGCATTATGCAACAACAACCGGCTCAGGGTAAGAACGTGCAGTTAATGCACCTTTGGCTTTCAAAACCACTTGGTTGAGACAGTTAATTAGCAGTCATGCTAGTACCGAATGTACCTATGACGAGGCTAATTGTTTTAGCTTTGGCCGGAGCCGCTGTATTGCTTATCGCTGGTGCTGTGCTGTATTTGTATCCAGAAGTTATGATTATGCTTGGAGGGAAAGAAAGCCAACTTCAACAGACACTCAATCAGGAGCAAATCATATCTGGGAGTGATAGCTATCCGCAGGTAAACGTCACTGTAAATCACCAGATCCTTATTGCTGATATTTCAGCAACCAATGAACTAAGGACAAAGGGGCTGAGCGTGAAAGATGCGCTTGCTGAAGATGAAGCGATGCTATTTGTATTTGATGTCGAAGGCGAGCATAGATTCTGGATGAAAGATATGAAATTCCCGATTGACATAATCTGGATAAGCAGTGACAAAATTGTAGTAGATATAGAAAATAATCTCCAGCCTTGCCATTCAGGAGGCTTATGTTCCATTTACGAGCCTGATGGTAATTCCGTGTATGTGTTAGAAACTGTTGGTGGTTTTGCCAGCAAGTATGATATTGTTAAAGGAACGCCGGTTAAGTTTGATCTGAGTTCCCATAATTTGTCATAATAATTCTGCAGAGGTGAAAGATATAAAATTATCTAGGCTAATAAAGGCCTACAAGTAATAAGTTAAATCTTATTCGCGTTTTTGGAATTCTATCATACCGTTTATCGCTTAAGGTGAAAAGCATTCTCACGACTAATATATCCACACCATCAAATAGATGAGGATTAAATTGCGTATGCGCAAATTTGGATGGACAGGCCTAGATGTACCAGTTATTGGAATGGGTACTTGGATGATTGAGGGTAGAACTAAAGATGCAGACAAAAGGGCAATAGATGCAATGAGATTAGGAATCGATCTCGGCATGACCCACATTGATACTGCAGAAATGTATGGGCACGGTCGAGCTGAGGAATTGGTAGCAGAAGCGCTCAATGGGCATCGTGAAAGTGTATTTCTCGCTAGCAAGGTTCTCCCTACTAATGCATCTTATGATGGGACCTTAGAAGCATGCAAGCGTAGCCTCAAAAGGCTCAAGACTGACTTTATCGATTTATACCTTCTTCACTGGCCAAGCAGTCATTATACAATCGAAGAAACGATGAGAGCCATGGAAAAGCTGGTAGATGAAGGGATGATAAAGTTTATTGGAGTAAGTAATTTCAGTGTAGAGCAACTAAGAGAAGCACAGCAAGCTTTAAAGAAATATAGGCTCGCTTGCAACCAGGTCCTCTATCACCTTGCCTATCGCGGAATTGAACATGATCTGCTACCTTATTGCACAGAGAACAAGATTGCTATAGTAGGATATTCTCCGTTTGGCCATGGAAATTTTCCACCCCCTCAGAGCAGAGGCGGAAAGGTGCTTGACGAAATTTCAAAGAAACATAGTCGTACTGTGCGCCAGGTAGTACTCAACTTTCTTACAGGGGATTCAAATCTGTACACTATTCCAAAAGCATCTAATCCTGACCATATCAGGGAGAATAGCGGTGGATCGGGAAACTGGCAGCTCACCGAGGAGGATATTGCCAAAATAAAGAAGACCTTTCCTCTACCTCCACCAGATAGGCGCCTTGAAATGATTTGAGAGGATGCTCCTGAATAGAAAGAGATCCTAACTCGATTTTTAAGTGAGATGTTAGTTGCATTTAACAGGTCGTGAATATTGATGTTGTATCAGCTGACAGCGGGCTTGGTTCAAAACTTTGCATATTTGTTTGGCCGCTGAACTTGCGGGTAGATCAAAGGAGAAAATGGCAAAAGCACATATAGATCGGGCAATAGAACAGCTACAGAAAAATAGGATTAACACAACGCTGTCACCTGAGTCCTACCATTTGAAACTTACAAATATAACATCGACTAGGATTTACGATGTAACCTAAAAATCTAGACATTACATCTCGAAATTGTATAATCAATACTGCCAGCTTACGGCCACATGATACTAAAAAGCTAGATAAAGGCGATTCTCTGAACTTTTGACGGCTTGAAAATAAGGATTAGCTATGTCATATACAAGTTCTAAAGTAAGACGGGGTTGTGGACCGGAGTACAAGATTGTAGTCTCTCCTGAAATACTTGCGAGAATTTGTGCTCGTCCCAAATGGTGGAGCAATATTGCACAAAGAATAAATGAGATCTCCAAATACGGAGATAAAGCTAGGAGGTTAACAGGGAGGGCAAGCACAAAACCATCTGGTATCTACCTTAGTACTAAATTGACAGCTATCTGGTATCCAATAAGGAGGATAGTTGGAAGGATTTCGTAGTATCAAAATGATCCTTAAATGCACAACCTAAAGTTCTGAACTCTAGGTAACAAGAAATTTGGCTTTAATTAAGACAAAATATCAGGAGTGCTGACTCCAAACCAGATGATCACAAATTATGCAGCTTACTATCCATTTTGAATGCTCATAAACGGTTTAGAGAAATCATAACTTCTTACTACTAATGGTAAAAAGGAATTTTCTCCGATATTGCTTGAAATACTTCACAGCATAGGAGAAGAGTGTGGTAGTATTCCTTTGGAGGCATCGGGAGCCAGGTCAGGCCACTCGTACACACTCCTTCCGCTGTGTTTAATGTATCTCAGGTCTGTAAGAGAAAAAAATTGATAGCAATGACAAACCATTACGACACCAATAGCAAAATTGTTGCAACCATCGCTTGTCAGGTCTGCGAGAAAACTAGAGCCGAAATATTTCAAATTGACGGCGATTATTGTCTTAGCTGTTGGCAAGCGAAGACTCACACTAATGTGTAGTTTTAACTGTCTTTTGTCTGTAAGACAGGATGTATATGCTCCTATAGAATCAGCGCTATATTCGTTGCTTAGACCAAGGACGCCATTATTCATGTGTTGAATTTTTGCACGCACCATGACTCGCGTTCTCTACTTTAAATTTCTGTCAGATGTTCTGATAGATAGTTAGTGTGCGTGAGCTAAAGAATAATGGGTTTGTTTGGATAGATATTATTAAACCTAATCGAGATGAAATGAAAAAACTGGGCGAGAGATTTCCCTTTCATGAGCTTAACCTTGAAGATTGTCTATCCAAGTTTCAGATTCCAAAAATTGATCGATATGATGATCATATCTTTGTAATACTAAACTTTCCTACTCTGGAAAAAGAAAGAATACCTAGGTCTAGCCAGCTTGCTGTATTTATTGGCTCAGGTTTCTTGGTCACTATTCATCATGGCGAACTCGGACCCATTTCAGAAATATTTCACCATTGTGTTAAGAATGAAAAAGCGAGGAAAGAACTAATGGGCAAATCTGCAGGCTTTCTATTTCACACCATTATTGACGCGCTTACGGACGACCTTTTAAATTTGGTTAGAAAGATCGTAGGTAATATAGAGGATATCGAAGATGTCGTATTTGATGAAAAGTCGGATGCAGCCGGGGAGATCTCATATATAAGGCGTCAAATAACGGCGCTCAGAAGAATTGCTATACCACTGAAAAGAACTGTTAATGAGATCGCCAACAAAGACATGCGACGCTTCTCTGAGGAGGATTTGGCGTTGTATTTTGATGATGTTACTGACCACATTGACAAGGTCATAGACACACTTGAAGAATCAAGAGAAACCATAGAGATATACAAAGACACAGACTTTATGCATGGGACAGATAGGTCAAACAAGATACTGGCAATCCTGACAATAGTATTTACCCTATCAATGCCTGTCACAATAATGAGCTCCCTATACGGAATGAATGTTGAAATACCTACAATCGAAGACGAGTCTTTTGAATTCTTAGGTAGATATACGAATTTCATTCTAATAGTGATTAGTACTTCGGCTATAGCAGTTGCAATGGCATTGTATTTTCACAGAGTTAGGTGGATTTAACCAAATGCAACCTTAATCCCTCTCCAAACAGTCAAAATAAGATATATAGATTAGCCAACCTAAATTTTTCAAATAAAGTGATTCGGTTTATTCAGCATTAGCATATTTTCCATGCAATAACCACATAGCTACAGATACATTGCGCGCGTACCGTCTACTTTTCTATTTATTCCGAGTGGACAGGATGATTTGTAGATATCGTTGTAATGGATTTTAGCAAAAATATTATGAGGTTTATTGCTGCTGTACTGTGATTGTCATTGTCTTCGAGCTGAGACAATTGGTGACTATTGTAATACCTTTTCATATAAATCAAATGGAGTAGGTAGGAAGACATGAGCCTATTTAAGGCCGACAATAACGGTGATCAATTATTATCCAAAAAAGAAAGAGAGTTGCGATTGCTTACTTTTTTTGTCAAGGAACTTACGGTAGTTCCTGAATGATGATGGCTCCTGTAACTGATCTTGTCAGCAAAGCCCAAACTGCAGTGACTACCGACACGAAAAGTCCCACCCTTTTTTCAGCTGAAAGCAGCGGTAAGGTTATTCGTGTTAATCAGACATTTACCCTTATTGAATAACAATATAGGTAAACTTATCAGCCTTCAACATTGCAGTAGCCGCAATCGCAAGATTCTTCGGCAAATAGTTCACATTTTGAAGTTTCATGCATGACTATCGATAATAATTAAACAGAATGCTTCTAAATTAGTTGCTCAATCAAGCGTGATACAAATGTTAAGAGATCATGATTTATCTAAGGAGATTCGTGTGGATATTTGCAATTTAGGAAATGAGATTTATCAAAATAATCTAATTGTAGCTAAATATTACGAACTGATCTACAGGACTTGACGAATTTAATAAACAATTTCAGGTGAATATCATTTGAACAATGACAAAAATGAGGATAGACAAAAGCAAGTTTTCACTATTTATCGCGTCAAATATCGACGAATCAGCTCTCAACGCTAAGATGCAGCACGAGACCAACCCGCAGTTCAGAACTTGTCAGGCCTTCGTAGCGGAGATTGGATCAAAAATGAGTGACAAGTATCAATGATGATGTGATATACTAGTTTTTCCTATAGCCCTGGTTATGCTCTCTTAAACTTTCCCGACCCTCAAATAGATTGGCCAAATTACTCTGTTCTTATGACTTGAGTTCCTCTTTCCCCATACAGCAGCCAGATCGTTATAGATCTGTTTTATAGGATCGGAGTTATTCTTGTGAATGAATTCTTGAACACTTGACCACGTATAAAGGTACCTCATCAGTTCTGAGAGATTCCAATCTAGTTCTATCTTGAAAACTGGGGCCTCTATCTCTTCAAAGGGAAACGGCAAGCTTTGATATTTATCTTCAACGACCTTCCTTTCTTTTGACCAATAAGGGCCAAGAATGTCCTCATATAATGAATGTATTATGTTGTCAATTTCCACAGAGATGGAATGGAGGCCGTAAGCCCACGCGGCTATTACCCCGCTTGCATTTGCATTGTGGCTATCGTTCTTTCTCAGAACCCTTCTTGCCTCTTTGTAGAAGTCATTTACATCAAACCAGTGCAGTGCCTGAGCAACTGTGATGAGATCAATACTATCGTCTGCAAGATTTGTCCTTTCAGCCGGAAATACTGCGTAGCGAATGTTTGTCTTAGGCAGTGCATTGTCAATTTGCTCTTTACTAGCATCACTTGCAATTACTTCGTCAAAATATTCAGAAAGTATTATTGCTGCCTGGCCATTGCCAGTCGCACAATCCCAAGCCAAATTTCTTCGTTGTACTAGTCCCACAAGAAAGTCAAAAAGAGATCTTGGATAAAGGGGTCTTGAACGTACATAGTCTTTGGAATGATTTGAAAAAAGATCTTTAAATATTGTTGGTTCCAATGTTGAATGAATACCCGCTGCAAAGAAGTATAACAATTAATCTCATATTAATTATCCAAGATCCAAACACCGAATTCTGACCTGCTAGATCTATAGACTTATTACTTCTAAATCAGAAACAGTAGATAAAGAATCGATTTTCTATATCCACAACGGCGAGGGTCAAATCGAAAGTAATGTTTCATATATATTTCACGAAGCATAAGACAAGATCTTGTCCATAATCCTTGGGCCATGTGTCTTCTCATCGTACGTTATCTCCTCTGCCTCTTGAATCTAGAAGTCTAGCTCGGCAGAAGGCTTCCATATTGCATTATAGACTCCAAGATTTCCTGATATGTAATCAAAGTTGGCTTAGGGGTGTTTGGAGAAAAACGCATAGATTAATTATTATAAATAGTATTGAAAGCATAGTCTTACACTGAAGTCTAGGTAAAGTTTTATGACTAATGTACAGGGAAATGCAAAACATAAAAACTCATTCCAGCTGTTGATTTCTTGATTCCACAGCATGATATTTTTAAGTGCTCCTTGTAATGCGAAAGAATGATCCCTCTAAGGGGATGATTTCATTTCCTGGTGGTTTCATAAACGAAGGAGAAACTGCAGAAGGTGCTATGAGGCAGAAGGCTAAAGAAGAAACATCTCACGTTTTGGAGCCAATTGCAATATTAGGGGTTTACTCAAATCCAGAGATCCCAAAAGCACACTATTTCTGTTACCTTTACTACGAAAGTAAACCAAGACAATGAAGCTGCAAGAGACGAACCCCCCGATCTGCAACGGATTAGCTTTAGAGAGGAACTTGACAGATTGATTGAAGCAAGCCAGCTTGCAATTGATCACTCAAAAATTCATGGAGGCTACAAGAGTTGGACAAGGGCCATTACCATATCAAATATCTACATGTGCCCTTCCCTTTGGTCAACGAAAAAAAGAGAATCAAGTCAAGAAGCTAACGGAACAAGGCATCAGACGACGGATAGATACAATACAATTTATAATCTTAACAAAGCTGAAACTGTGTACTAGCTAAAAATGCCCCCACCATTATCCCGCACACCGCCGTCTGCTCCTCCTAATGACCTTTCTGGCTCACCGTACAGCTTAAGCATTAAGGACATTATTATGGTGGACGCTACAGTAATTTCAGGCATTTTGATACTTTTAACGATATCGTCTTTTTCGCCTTTTGAATTTCCAAACAGATCTGTCTTTGTATCGTGTGCGGTTCCTATTGTAGGCTTGTTCGCTGTTTCGTCTTTTTTTGCATTAGAGGACAAGATTTCAAATGCAAGAAAACTTGCTAAGGCTGGATTTGTAGCAATTGTTGTCTTTATGATATTCATCGGAACTGTAAACGTCGGAATTATCATAGCACCCGACATGCTAAGGGAAAGCCCTGTTGCGGGGAGGATTATTTCAAATTCAACTGGCAGTAGTAGCGGTGGCACCACCATGAGTGCAGAGGGTGCAAACTATCCCCATATTATGAACGATAAATAAGGCAAGAATTTTGCAAGATCCCAAGAAAAGAAATCTAATTATCAAGGATTGTATTACAATCTAAATCATAACTCTTTTTTATGGATTAGGAGTTATCTTTGGAAGATTAGTCATGGGGAGAGTAATACTAGTAAATAGAACATATGTGTGTAATTCACCAAGATCTGCTGAAGTCATTTAGCATGGAAAGAAAAAAAGGCATTATTTTTGATATGGACGGCGTTTTAGTAGACGCAATGCCCTTTCACTGTAAAGCAATTCAAACTGCTGCAAAGAATGAAGCAAATATTGACATCGCTCAGAGGGACGTATACCTTCTTGAGGGTATGCCAGGGGAAGACATGGTCAGGGAGCTGCTACAAGATAAAAGATACAGTGGAAATATCCAAAACATCTCCAACAATGACTCGAAAAATCTTGACTCTTTAGCACATAGAATTCATGAGAGTAAGAAAAAAATTTTTCAACAGATTAATGCGTCCAAGCCAATTAATGGCGCGCAGGAGTTAGTCTCTAGTCTACGCTGCAAAAAGGCGTTAGTTTCTGGTGCTGCCAAGCAAGAAGTAAATACTATTATTGAAAAGTACTTTGGAAAAGAAGCTTTTGATGTGGTTGTATCTGGCGAGGACCTTGAAGAAGGCAAGCCCAGCCCTGATCCGTTTCGAACTGCCCTTACAAAAATGGGATTACCCGAGTCCGACGCAATTGTTATCGAAAATGCTCCTCTTGGAATAAGAGCAGCAAATAATGCCCGCATTAAATGTATTGTCACTCTAAACAACACGCCTCTCCAGCTTTCAGATTTTGAAGGATTGGTTGAACATGAGTTGATGTTTGCAGATACCAGGTCAGTTTTCTCATTCCTGAAAGAATACTGTGAAAAAACAGGCTAGCGATTTATTGTATTTTTCGACAAAAACGGTAGTAGTAATTCTCAACCTGATGCCTAAGTCCTTATTAGTCAATTCCTCGTCGCCCGTTTACAGAAGACGTACATGACAATTGATTTTATCGTCTTGTGAGAAAAAACTAAAGTATATTTTACTCTATTTGTCAACAAGGAACCTATGCAGGTATTCACATGCTAGAGCTGGCTTTTCTGTAAATGGCGCATGGCCAGTTTGAGGTATTATTATAACACTAGAGTCCTTTATTGCATGTCGAAAAATTTCGGAATGATGTACAGGTATCACTTTGTCATACATACCCCACAGCACTAACGTTGGAATGCTTTTTTCGCCAATTTTATTTAGGTTTTCAATTCCAATTTGCGTATTAGCGCTGTTTCTTAGTGCGGATTCAAAGGCAAATTTGGACTGTGGATTGTTTATCCTGTCAACAAACCCTTGCACCAATGCATCACTTATCAATAGGGGATTAGCAACCATTTGTTCAAAGACATTTTTTACCTTTTCTCTTGAGGGATTCATTGCAGCATCGAGGTACTGATCTAGTAGTGGCGTTGGTCTCTCCAGATTACCAGAAGAATCCACTAAAACCAATTTATCCAAAAAACCGCCCTCATCTGTCGCAGCTATTCTTGACGCAATGTATCCTCCTAGGGAATGACCAATCAGGGTGACTTTCTTATCCTCATAATTCCTGCAGGCTTGTTCAGCAATTGTGACTTTCTGTATAAATTGCCTAACTATATTTGAGAATGCTTCAATTGTGTACTCTATATCAGAGGGCTTGTCGCTGCCACCAAACCCTGGCAGATCTATAGCAATTGTGTGAAAATATAATGATAGCGCATCTGGAATATCGAGCCATCTCTCAGCCAACGAACCAAGGCCGTGAATAAATAATAACATATGCTGTGATCGATGAATCTCCTTACCCTCGTTATGCGAGTCAAGATATCGTATCTTCAACTGATGGTGATTATTATGCTGTAAATTCAAAAATCGTTCTTGCATTTTATTGGAGTGGTAATGTCTCTATGCTGTCGGTTTTCTAAACTTTGTCTATTTATTGCTATTGTTAAACGCTTGGTTATTGATATTATTTGCTTAGCTTTAGTTAGGCTTGTCTTGTCTGCCGCTAGCAGCCTGTAATTAAGCGCATATTACTTCCATTTTATCATGTAAACAATGAGTATGTGACTTCTTCTAAACGATCTTCTTGTTATAAACACTGTTAATTATCTCTAACATCATTTTTTGTCTTTGTAGTAAATCTTAATCCAGGGTCAGATTCACATGCAAAAAGAAGTAATTGAAAAAATAGCTGCTCTCATAACAGCAGCATTTGGTCTAATAGCAGCAGCGCTTGCATGTAACGAGGCAATTCAAGAAATCTTTAGACTAATTTTTGGAGACCCGGGTGGCAAATGGGCAATACTTTTCTATGCAGTTGTGGTCACAATAATTGCTGTGGTAATAACCATATGGATAGGACGAGTCGCAGAGAAAGCAGGGGTAAAGAAACCAGAAGGGAGTTAGCATCACTGTCTATCGTATAAAAGCAAAAATCATGCATAAATGGTCAATTACCTCCTCCTCAATCCTGCTTCTTCCATCTTTTTATCTAGGTCTAACTTTGGGTTTAGTCAAGCATAAAATTGAGCATTTCATTCGTCGTGTCATACGCAGAATTTGATACTGTTCAGTTTATAATTCTGGGATGGTCTACTGAGGTTAAAGCTGTCACATGAGATTTTATTAGGTCAGCAATCTGACAAGATTTGGAACGGAATAACCATTCCAAAATCGTTCTCAAAGACACGCTTTAATTATACAAATGATTAATACTATCTGAGAGAGATATTTTAAAAACTCTGCTTATCTATATTATTTCAGCCCAGTAACTCTCAGAATATTTGTCTTCGTTGCTGTCAATGTCTGAAGCTTCGTCAATTCTAGATGGCCTATTTTTGGCTTCTCTTGTGTGGACTGAGCTATTTGTATTTGCCATTATTATGGCAAAAGATGTCTTGTCATTATTTTCCGCCTTGTCGAGGCGCTTGTGCATTTCAATTGCCACGACATCTTTTAGCAAACCTTTATGAGTCATCTGTTCATGGACTTCAAACATTAGCTCCATAGCTTGTTTTTCAGAGATCTTACCTTCCTCATAGGAATAGGATATTCTTCTGCATACTACATTTGCTTGAGTGTAAATTTGCGAGTGATGACATGAGGTATTTCTTTTGACCAAATTCTTGAGTACGGCCCGCTTCTTAGGATCTAGAACACGCTTTTCAAAATGCTTCCGCTGGAGCAAATCACTCCTTTCTTCCTTTCGTTTTTGTTCTGTGCTCACAGCAGGAGTAAGTGAGAATTGTTGTTCCTCAGACATACCCGTATATACCACGGTCTTTCGTGACCTATAATGCTTAGGATGAAAGTGTATGGCCGCCATCTACATAGACTGTTGTTCCTGTCATGTAGCTGGCATCGTCTGAGGCTAGAAATAATGCTACTTTAGCTAATTCCTCAGGCCATCCAATCCAATGCATCGGAATCCTCATCTCTTTATCTTTCTTTTTCTGTTCATCTTCACTCATTTCTATGTTCATATCGGCAGCAATTGCTCCCGGAGCATTCTCGTTCACCCTGATCCCTTTACCTGTCACCTCCAACGCGTCAGTCTTTGTCAGCATCTCCATACCCCCTTTTGAGGCGGAGTATGGCGTTGACTGCGGTTACGGAAAAGATTCGTGAACTGAGGAGATATTGATAATTGCATAGTCATTTCTCGTACTATTGATCTTGGGATCGTGAGTCATCTTCTTCAACGTTTCACGGGTACACAAGAATGCTCCCTTTAGCTTGACGTCTATCACATAATCCCATTCACCCGTGGTGAGCACAACCATATGTTTCTGGGCACCTCCAATTCCTGCATTGTTGACAAGGACATCGATTCTGCCGAAGGTTTTGATTGTATGATCTATTAGAGATGTGCAAACGTTTTCCTGAGATATATCTCCTGCCAAGTAAGTTACTCGTTTTTCGTTACTTTCGAGGGATTTCCTCACATCGTTTAGTGCTTCAGACAGTTCCCGCTCGTCCCTCACATTCAAGACTACCTCGTGCCCCTTGTTTGCAATTCAAGAGCAATACCTTTTCGGATTCCCTTGCCGGACTCTGTAATCACTGCTGCTCAGCCCGTTTAGTCTTGATTGGAATATTCTTCTGACATTTGTGATAACTCTATTACCAATGCATAATATGCTATATCTCTCATTCCAGTTACATTTGAAAAGCCAATACCATTCCTGACCACAATCAATAGTTGTACTATCGTTGGAAATATTCGTATATAACTGATGAAATAAAAGGTATCCTTCATCAATTTGTTAGTTTACATGTGCTCTAAGGTTCGCTAGAGACTTTTTTATCATCGGTTGTGCAACTTTAAACAGGGAGCAAACACATATAGTGAAACGGGGGTATAATGGTTCTAGCTTAACTGATAACAAATTGATAAAATCTTCATTAATTGCAGCAGGGTTAGTTGTAATAGCTTTGATAATGTTAATTCAGTATCAGTAGTTAACCGAGGCGTTTGAGGGGCCTATATTTCTTGTTCTGGTTGAGGTGAGGAAAGCAAAATGGTAATACAAAAGCAACGCATAGAGCGAATGCAAAAGCAACTCCTAATCCTACCTACCAGTGTCCAAATGTTTTATCTTCATGCCTGCCCGCCCAGCCATTTGGATAAGTCCAAACTATAAGTTACTTAATGAGCTAGGATGGATCTTACAGAATCTTTCATGCTGTCCGAAAAATTTCAAACCATAAAAATGGAGTTGCTATAGCTGTGGGGGCTGTTACTGTTGTCCTCCAGTTGGATTCGGTGGTGGTCCTCTATTGTTGTTCTCGTGACCATTAGATATCGCTGCATATATTGGAGTGTCACCGAAATGGCCATCTACACTTGAAGGGTTGGGGAATATGCTAATTACTTCACCTGATAACTTGATAGTAGTGGTCACACCTACAAGTGGACCCGCTGGCAAACTGACGGTAGAATTGCCAGTATAGGTCGTTGTACCATTTTCGTTAGATGAAACATTTGATAATATAAAATTCGTAATGACATGGGTATGAGGCGCTGATCCGTTGAGCATTATCATTCTAAAGTCTGCATTGAACACGGCAAGGGTTGAAGTATTTCCATCACTGTTATGAGTAGTGGTCGCATTCGCCGCTCCTGTTGCTGCTGTTGTCTCGTTGAATGAAAGCAAATTGCCTCTCCAAAATCCTACCACAACCCATGCAGGCTGACCTGTCTCATTATTCTGAATACTAGCGATAGGTCCAAAGGAAAAATTGCCTCCTTGCATAGATGGAGGTTGATCAAAAGGCACAGGAAATCGTGGACCACGACCGTAACCCGGTGGTCGTTGATCATCAGGTGCACTTGGTGATTGCTCTTGCTGTTGCTGTTGTGCATGAACATAACTGACCCCAAGGAATATTGGTGTTATCATCATGAGTCCTGTAAATACGATGGCGACGATAGTAGTGCCTGAGAAGAAGTTCTTGCTCATCTAATTTAGAATAGTGCCAAATTGTATATGAATGTTTGAAATAAAAGGCATAACGGAGGTTATTCGCATTCCCCTATTAACTAGAAGAATTATCTAATCTCCGCCCCCTGCTCATGCTCCTCTACTGAACACTTGGATTCTGGCATTTCCTTCATCACTCACGTAGACTCTTCCATCCGTTCCTAAAGCAACGCCTACAGGATTATTAAATTGACCTTCAGCCGAGCCCGAAGAGCCGAACTGAGTTATGAAATTGCCATTGGTGTCAAAAACTTGAACTCGATCATTGCCTCTATCTACCACAAAAATGTTGCCAGTTGTCTCTTCTATTGCTATTGATGTTGGAGAATTAAATTGTCCATCGCCAGAACCCGCTGTTCCCCATTTCCCTAAGAAGTTTCCATTGCTGTCAAACTTTTGGACTCGATCATTCCCTGCATCTACCACATAAACAATATCTTGAGAATCAATGGCTATATCTGCAGGATTGATGAATTGACCATCGTTTGGGCCAGGCGAGCCCCAGTTTAAGATGAAGTTACCCTCGCTATCAAACTTTTGTATGTTGTTGTTCTCCCCAAAGTCTCCTACATAAACGAAGCCTTGAGAGTCAACAGCAATACCCGCAGGATTTATGAACTCACCTTCCCCCAGTCCAGTAGAACCCCATGAGTCAAGAAATGTTCCATCAGATGTAAATTTCTGCACTGCCTGATCAGCATTTCCCCAATCTGTCACATAAACAGTATTGTTCGACTCTTGTATGGCTATGGCGATTGGATTAGCAAATCCGCCGCCACCTGTTCCAAGATAGCCCCATGCTAACAGAAATGTTCCATCAGACGTGAATTTCTGCACTTGGTTCGCCAGGGCAGTAAAGTCAACCACATACACACTGCCTGTTGAATCTGTCGCAATATCAAAAGGTTGTGAGAAGCTGCCAAACCCTGAACCCGAGCTCCCCCATTCAGTAACAAATGCATAACCAATAGTATTGGGTTCCTGTGCAAAGGAGGAGGAGAATATCAATCCACATGGCAATAAAAATAAGGCTGCTACGCTCGCAAGGACTAGTCCATTCATGTTTAGTAAGACAGAATTCAATATATATAAAGGGATGCGCAGATGCGTCACAAGTTTACGGTTTATTCTTTACCTGATAGTGCTCTGGTTGATATAGTATCGAAATAGCATGCATGATGACTTTGTTATAAAAATGAATAGATAAGTCATTTGAAAAAACCTCTGGTTTTCTAATTCTTGAAGTTCAAAATAGATGGGCTCTTTATAATTTAGTGTTTGTAACGTGTTGTATAATTTCTAAATAGTCTTCATGTACGTATAATAACAGTTATGTCCACTGCCAATGAGAATGGCGCTAACGGTGAAAGTCAACAAATTCGAAAAGAAGAATTTCCACCTGTGCCAGAAGCTGCAATAGTTAAGCCAGAGGATGAAAGGCCTGCGAAAATGCAAATACGCCCCGAGGAAAACTTGGAAGAAAGTGAATCGGATGTTGGGTCTGAAGATACTAGTTCTGAGGATATGGATGGAGATGGTTCACCAGATTGGGTTCCGCAGTAGATTCAGGAGAGCACTATAAGATTTTTTAATTAAAGTAGGGCTCCTGTTTGAAATTGGTCTGAAATCCTTTTGGCCTAAATAGTTTTCTAGTATATATATTTTGTCGTCAGCTTATATTGTAATGGTTCGAAAATTGCATTATTTTTCTCCAATAAGTACGGAGCATTAATACTAGTCAAGAAGTAATAAAAGCAAATCTACCAACAGTTAAGACCAATGACTTCATAGGTTAATCGAAGGGATGCACATGGCGCTTAAAGAAGATGCTGAAGTCATTACTTCTGATGGTAAGAAGATTGGCAACGTAATGAGGATAGAAAACGAAGATTATTTTGTGGTCTATAAAAAAGGTCTTTTAATAGATGAAGAAATTCGAGTTCCTGTGAGTGCCATTTTGCCTGGAAAGGATGGTTCTAGCAATATTGAACCGATTAGGCTCAGTATGACCGAGGAATCTCTAAAGCACGGTCGTGAGATCGTAAAAGGTAAGCCCAATTCAGAATTTATGCATGGTATGAAAGAATCAGAGCCAAAGCTTGGGCCACAAAAGCAACTGATACATTTTGACCCGGTGGAATCTGCAGAGGAATCTAAGAAATGGGGTCTATCTTCTCCTCCTGTAACCGGTGAGCATCAGGCGGTCTTGAAACCAGGTGACAAAAACAATCGAACCCTTTATAGTTGTGATATGTGTCCAGGCAAATTTGATAATTCTGAACAGCTGCAAAAACACCGGGGTGAATCCCATAAGGCGCCTGTCAATATTTGACCATGGGCAGAGGCTCGGCCAACTAGTACTAACTTTTGACTTGTTCTCTGGGATTCAATTGGCTTATCTATTATAGTGGTAAGGAAATGTTTTGGGTAAAAGCCTCAATATTCCGTGGTATTGTTTCTAATTTTTTAGCCGATCGTGAAATTTACTGTTTCATTTTTCTACTTTCTACTTGTTTTGATGTAACGTGCAACAAGTGCGAAAACTTGTGGTCACATCATGAATTTATGTACTATGATAGCATCAAATATTGCTTGCTGCATCTCCTAGCTCTCGATACCTCATTCTTGGGCTTTGGCAGCATCATTATTACTACTGCTGTTAGCTAAACGCTGAGGTATTGCTCCAATCTGCTGCATTAGACCCATTATGTCCGCTGTTGCCCACTCTTCTGTTATCTTTCCATCAACGATAGTCAGAATATCCATTGCGGTGAAGGACACCTGCTTGCCAGAGGCCGGTATCCCTTGGAACTCGCCCTTATAGGTGCCAGTAACATTGATACTGACAGCTACTTTATCTCCTTCGGCTACTAAATCTACGATATCTCGAGTAAGGTCTGGAAATGCTTTGTTGAAGGGAGCGAGGAACTCTTTTTTGTTTGCGTTCCAATCCAAAGGCGGCATTCCGCAAAAGTGAAGTGAGTAATTTGCGCTTGAAACCAGCTGATCCATCCTTTCTGTGTCCCGTCTATCCAAAGCCTCAAAGAACTGACGGACCAGCTGCTTGTTTTGTTCTTGCAGTAGGATGCTAGAAGATGGTGATGACGAAGATCTTTGTGGTGATGATGACGCCATTGGCTGCCTATACAGGCAAAGCACAACTTAAGCATTATTTGCTGATATCTTCTTTGAAGAAAATCTGCTAGTCTCAGCATTAAAAGACTTATTACCTGAGGCTTGGCATAGAGTTCTAACCAAACTTCTGGCATTAGTCTTTTAACGCTGATTTTCAATCTCAATTCTAAATAATAGCGCCGCCTGCTTCATTACTTCTCTGCTTCTTTCATACCTTTCAAATTTCTAATAGAGTTCGTCGTAGCAATACCTAATTCCGTACAGTGGTTGTTAGATGCTACAATCGCACACGTCCCTTTATTTTTAATATTTTCAAGTGTACGTGCCCATTTTCTAAGCTCATTGACCCGATCTTATTGTATTTTGCCAAAGCCTTTTGGTCTATACTCTTGTCAGGTAACTAAACCAAGATTTCTTCCTCAGCTCCTCCGAATCTCCAAATTCAGGATCCAACGTTCGAATCAATTCTTCAAATTTATCAAGCCCTTCTTTTCGGCTTTTGCATCGTATTAGCCAAGTGGAATAATAGTAAATGCCTCTTATCGCTTTACAAAACAGAATCAAGGTTTCATCAGTGATATGGACTATTATTTTATACTATACTACACAGTCTAAAGCATGTCAAATTCACAAGACGATATTCCCAAGAACAAGCGTCACAAGGTCGGAGACGAATTTGTCTCCATGATCGATGATAAGGCAAGGAGACATTCTGCAACTGGTAGCGCCAGACATATGGAAGGCGCACAGGAAAAAGAACTCGAAGTGACTGAAGGAAAAGACAGAGGATCTTGGCAGATTAAGGAAAAGTCGGAGAACTGATAAGGATATGTCATCTGCAGCAGAGCTTACACCAAATGCAAATCAGAAGATTATACAATACTTGAACGACGCTTTAGCTATGGAAAATGCGTCAGAAGACCGATTACAATCAAGGAGCAAGGAGAGCATAGTCGAGAATACAAGGATACAATTGCAAAACCACCTAGAGGAAACCCGAAACCAAAAAGAAAGACTAAAGCAAATCATCAGTAGCCACGGCGGTGAGCCTACCTATGCGAAAGCAGAGTTGCCTTTGCTCAAACCCAACACCATTGATCTAGTTAGAGACGACCTGACATCTAGGTCGAGTGGCGATTCAGCTAGGAACAGGCAACCTCAAGAGTCACAAAATAACTCTTCTGTAGAAACAATAGTAAGGGAAACCGACGATGTACGACTAGCCCCTGAAAAGGAACTAATTCAAACAGAGCGTGATGCTATAATAGAATATGGAGAGATTGTAAAGTATAAGATGTTGATGGAAATAGCAAAAAAGGTCGGTGCTATGGATGCTATCCCTGTTATTGATCAAAACCTAAAAGAAGAGGAGCAAATGGCAAGCTGGATAATTGTAAATACACCATCTCTGCTGAGGAGGGTTTGGGCACAGATTGAGGTGTCGGCTGGGGCTAGGACCATCCCTGAGACTTAATTGTTAGGGTGAATGTTAGACAACTCTGCTGCAACGGCTTGGTAGTTACATGCCTCTCATGGAGAGCAAAGAACAGAACAAAATCTTGAACTCTGCGCTATCTAACGACCCATACCGAGATATGTATGATAGAAAAATTGAGATCTAACTCAAAATTCCATCCATTGCAGTACGGGATCCGAACGGTTTCAGGAAAATATATTCGATATCGAATATTGTGGGACAATAAATGCGCCTATAATCTTGCATTATGATTTGGCAAATGTTCTATATTGTCATCTTCTCGCTATCTTTACTAGAAATGACATTCAAATATTTTCAAAGATACAGAAATAGAATAATTATGATTACTCAATTATTGGATGGTTCAAACACGCGTGTAACCAAGACAAACATGATGTATAGGGCGATGCTCTTCTAGGACCAATTAAAAGAATACTTAGTAATGCTGGCAGAAAATGATCTTATCGCGTACGATAAGCCTAGTCGAAGATTTACTACAACAGACAACGGTTATCAGTTCTTCAAACGATATGATGAGCTCATTGAATTGATTGAACCGATAGCAACAATAGCAGAGACCACAAGAAGAGAATATATAGCAGTACGCGAATTTGGGAAGCAGTCCGATTGACGGTTTTCTCTAATATTCCTGTGGCTTATTATTAAGAAATAAATTCAGGAATTAGCCATATATGTTAAGAGGAACTTGTACAAGGTCTGCCGATCATTTTCCAAATAACCTGGTGGGAATGGTTTCCATTAATCGACGATGACCCGGCTTGATCGGGATTTTGTTTTTCAATGCAAAAGATAGCATATGAGTGTGTATCTAAGTGGCTTGACTTTAGTTTTCGTCGAAAATCGACACGCGGGATTCTGGGTGAGCGTTACAGTCGGGGCATTCCTCAAAGCAAAGCCTACCGTCGCTTTCAACAGCTAATATTAGTGCCGTTCCCTTGCAGGTCTGGCAAACAAACATACCGCTTAGCTCACGTTACCATGCATATTATCGACTACCTAACATAAAGCTTTTTTGTTTCTCTCAGTCATGTTCTATGAGAATATAGTATAATACTGTATAAAATGACTAGTTCACATTATATAAAGACTAATTTCCCTGTCTCTTCGGATGGTTTGGGTCACACCGATTTGACGGTATCTATAAAAAGGTCACTTCACGTCCTTGTGGTTGGACGCACTAGCGCGGATCTTTGAAAAAGGATTTGCTATTTCATTTATTTTATTTCCGGTTTGATATGCGTCTTTCAAACATCATTTCAGAAACTGATATAATGTGACTTAAAGGATACTCATTAAATATCCTGCATACTCTGCGATGGCCTGGGCATAAACATCCCTCAGTTAGAACAGTAGGCTTGTTAAAATAGCTTCAATCAATCCAGAGATTGCAAACGATGTGCGTTTTACAACAGTCTACTCTTATCCAACCAATATTCCTAGTCTTACTATAACCTTCTCTACATCTTTCTCTCAAAATGACAAATTAAACTGGATTTGATTATCCTTCATATCTCTCCATCTAGCCTTCTTTAAATATCTTGATTTTCCCTGCTCCTTCGGGACTTACAACCAGACGGTCCCTCATCCTTTTGAGGTAATCAGCCAAGTACTCTTCAGCCTCCTTCTTTGTCTCAAACTTAGCCTCTCCTCTGAATGAGCCATTCTTATCTATAAGGCTCACTGCACTCCATAACCCATTCCTGCCAAGCCTCTTGACTACAAACATGGTGTAACTATGCTACTACATACAGCGCATATTTAATACAACAGTTTGGGCTCTGATTAGCTTTCTACTCAAATGTCTTCTGTAGCTCTCTGGTTTTACCCAAGACCAACAGCTTAATTAAAAACTTCCGAATCTTATAGAACGACTTGACAGATTCAGAAGCCCGATTTACGATAAACGTCAGAGAGGGGATGGTAGAACTTGAAGGTAAAGAGAGCTTTGTAGATAAGCATCTTGAAAAGTTTCAGGAAATTTTCAAGATGGCAGTGAAAGAAGCGATAACTAGGAGCGTTGACCAAAGCCTCGAGCTGAAGACGCAGTCTGCCCCATCTGCACTTCCTGAGGAGTTGTCAAGAAGCAAAGAAACCTCAGCCGTAATTGAGCAGCCTCTTCCTCAACCTAACAAGTCAAATACGAGCACCACAAAGCATTCTGCCAGACCTGCAATAACAATACATCCAATACCTGTTGACCTCAAGGCAAACGAAAAAAAGATTGGCCTTCGTGAATTCTATGCGCAGAAAAAACCAGCAAACCATTATGAGAAAACAACGGTCTTTGTTTATTACCTTACAAAGTTCAATAATCAACAGGAGATCAGGTTTGGTGAGATTCTATCCTGCTATGACGAAGTAAACGAGAAGAAACCTAGTATAGCCGACATTGTAAAGAACTCCATCCGGTATAAAGGGTGGCTCGACCAAGGTTCTGAAAAGTATACTGCGCTCCTTACAATCTCTGGGGAGAACTTCGTAAAATTTGACCTGCCCTCTCAGAACGGAAAGCTAGAGCAACCTCCCACGGTCTCTAATTAGGCACGCCACCAATCGAATCCGACAAATTCTACTTTTTTCTGTTTGACTTTTGGGATTGCTAAAATGAATTGCTTCTTTACAGTAGTCGCAAGCCTGCCAGCCAGAACTATACCAGTAGCAGCAAGATCATCTGTGGCCCTAAAGACCTGTACCAGATACGGTGCATGGTCGATACCAGGTCCCTGTTCGTATACTGCAAAATCGCAACCAAATTTGATGCCGGGTGTGACGACGTAACCTTTGTCACGCAGGTTCTGATAAACTAGGTAGTCGGCATCAAAGTCGACATATTGCATTTTGCATATTCTCTTTATTTTAGCAAGGGATACAGGCTTGCCGTCAATATGCGATACTTCTAATTTCTTATTCTCCACAAGATAGCATCCTTCTATGAGGTCAAGTACGAGTGGCGCATCAAATTCAGTACCCTTGGGCTTCAGGATTCCAAGCGGCTTCCCATAATAGCCGCTGCCGAAAAGTGTCTTTGAATATGAAACGTCCCAGACTACTATACGATTTTCAACCAGTCTGCCACTGATCATAGTCTACATGCTCAAGGCAAGTATTGTAAACGAATCAGACGCTTCTTGACATTTGTCAACCATGCCCTCAATGCCCTCAACCGCGTCTTTGAGAAGCAGTAGATCTTTATTGCTTGAAATTTCGTTAAGCACTTTGACGATCACCGCTCTGTGCTTTGCGTCAACTTGGCGCTCAAGAGTTTGAACATCTTGCGCAATGACTATGGCGTTTGGAGGATTGATAGAAAGGGCTCGACCCATTTCGTTTAACTTAAAAATAGTGTCTACAACCATGCCTACGAGCTGGTTTAGGTCCTCATCAAAGGAGGCCTTCTTGAGAGTAATGGATTTTACATTTGCAAGTCTGAATGCAACGCCGCTGATGTAGCCTGCAATGTCGGCAATGATGTAAGCCGTTCTCAAAATATCTTCCCGGTTTGCCATGAGACTGCCAATCTCAGCAACCTCGCGGGTTATGTTCGTGCAGAGATTCTCGACCTCATCTTCTGTCTTCCTCATGCGTTCAAGAGATTGTTGACTATTCATTTCGTCGCCTTTGATGAGTGATGCTGTCAAAGTTGATAAGTCCCTTGATGAATTCAGGATTTTTGTGATTTCATCCTGTAAAACCGCCAGCGCTTTTCTTTTGGCCTGAACCTCTAGTTCCCCGCGGTACAATAGAACCAAAATAATCTGTCAGGCTATTAATTCTATCGCTGCTAAGGCATTTAATCCGAACTGTAGTCAAGGTTTTTCAGTTGGAAAGAGGTATTGGCTAATGCTAGCTTGTTGTCGTCGTCTAAATAGTTATCTTTTGTTTTTTCAATTGATTTTTTGTTCCTGCATATCGAAAGCAATATTGGACCAGACTAATTTAGCTACTGTGCCTCATGGAACAATAGTGACCTCCACATGTCAGAGTGGGTCTAAAGTCTATCCCCCTTTTTTATCCAATATGTGAGCAAAAGATCAGTTAAACCTGGTGGGTTAAATTTCTATTACATGAAAAAATTAGACCATACTGGATAGGCAGCAAACCGTCTTCTCGCGATCGTTGAAGAGCAAGCAAACAAAACATCCCCATAAGTAAATTAGATAAATAATAATCCACATTAGATTGCTGATAGTCTATTTCTTGCCATAGGCAATAACAAAATCAGCCACGTCAAATGATAGGAAACATGCTTAATCTAAACCACCTAAAACCGCCTGAGGAACTTAGGCTTGAGCATATCTGGATGTGACTTCAATCTCTTAATCAAATCCAGAAGCTTTTCTTTATCTTCAGGCATTGTCCCTCCAATCGAATAGACATTTGAAGCATGGTTTGCTCTGAAGATCACCGGCCTGCTTGGGTTTAGGTTAGCGATGAGGTTTTCTAGCTCATCTAGAATATCCAAATCATCCAGAGGCACAAAGGGTTCTCCAAATTTGTTCATAAATTCTTGATATATGCCCTCTTCTAGGTGAAGCGTTAGCGCCCCAACATAGTCAGGAGATGTTTCGCTCAGTATGTGAGCAGTGTCTGAGACATGTTCTTGAGTGTATGTCTTGCCTCCTAGACCTAGGATTACCATGCAGGAAATAATGTATCCGTGATGTTTGGCCTTTTGGCACGCATGAAGAATAGTTTTGTAAGAGGCGCCTTTGGTTACCTTCTTAAGCACAACATCATTTCCGCTTTCGATTCCCACATACAACATGTCGAGTCCAGCATTTCTTAATTCCCTGAGCTCATCATCCTTCTTCTGCAGAATATTCTTTGGCATAGCGTAGCAAGAGATCCTTTGAAGTTTAGGAAACTTCTCCCGGAGGTACTTTAAAATATCTATCATCCTACCCTTGGCGAGGTTTAGTGCGTCACCATCCGCTAAGAAGACCCTGCGAGTATCTGGGTATAACTTGGCCGCCATGTCGATCTCTGACACAATTTCCTCCCAAGGTCGCTCAGCATATTCCTTGGTTCGGTACATGTTGCAAAAAGAACACTTGTTGAAGGAGCACCCAAGCGTAACTTGAAATATCATGGAATCGGCCTCGGATGGAGGCCGATAAAGTGGATAATCATAAACTATCTCCATTTTTTATATCATCTCCTGAAAAAAGGGTATTCATGGGTTAATATTTGTTTTATACGATACTGTTTCGCAATTTCTGTCCATTTTTGGATTAAACTGATTTCCGTACCGCAGACTAGCGCAAGACTTCGACTAGAAAACGACCAAAGCAATCGCGAAAAGACAAACTCTGCAGAACTGTTATAATGACTGGAAAAAAGATACAATATCATGATGCAATTTTGAGTACTGTCCAAGCGACATCATGAAATTAGGGTCAGTTCGTCGCGAGATCTTCATCGCTTTTTGCTCAGCCTGGAGCAGCAAACTCACTTCATCCCCTTTTTTTCCTAGAACGATGAACTCACTTAAATCTTGGCACAAACCATACGTTTGGGCGAACCTGAGTACAGATGAATATAGCGTGGAGATCAAGAACAATAGACAGTATATGCCAAAGAATCCCTTAAATCCGAAAAATTATCATACATTTCGATGGAAACCAATTTGTACTATGTTGGGATCCTAGCCTTAACCCTTTTATTATTAGGTGGTTCAGCTAGTTTCGCGACCCCGACTAATCAGACGCAATTGACTGATACGACGATAGAAACAGATGGAATATCTTCAGAAGGAGTTGTAGCAGTATCAATCGGCGAAGGAAGTAACGCGACTGTTCAATACTTTACATTCACGCCACAAACTATTGAAATCAATGCAGGAGAAACCGTCACATGGTTCTCGCCTGACGAATTCGTAGATATCCATACAGTAACTTTTGTCCTCGATCCAGCCACTCAATCTGACATACTACTACCATTTGCTATTCCTGCTGGATCGAATGCCACAAACTTTGAGCTGCTTCAACCGTTTAACCTTGGCGAACCTCTCATTATACCGGCTCCTGAAGACAGAGAAGCAATCGTGGCATTGAACAAGCTAGCATGGTATCCTGCAGTAGTTGATACAAACAATCAGACTACCTACCTCGAAGGAGCAGATATTCAGGCTACTCTTAACAGCACTGTAAAAGTGCTAAACTCCGGTATTATACTTCCAGCAATGCTCCCTACGGACACAGGTCAAATGAACAACACTGATACAGGTACAGCAGCAGAACCATCCGTAACTCCTGAAATTTCTCCAACCAGTCTGACAACCGAAACGACAAATGTCACTGGAAGCCCAACTGATGCTTTGACAGTACCGGATGATCAAGGAATAGCCCAAGAACCAGAAGGCACAACAGCAGAGCCACTGGGTCCACCATTTCCACCAATTAGCTCATTTACTGTAGCGTTTGAAGAACCTGGTATATATCCATACTTCTGTGCAATCCATCCATGGATGACCGGTCAAGTCCTCGTAAGAGGAGACGCTCAGACTGAACCAGGAACACAACCATCGGCAAACGAGACCACTACTACAACAACAACAACATCCAACGCAACAACATCTGACACTCAAGACGTGCCGCTATCCGACCCTGATGCAGAAACACCAACACAGACACCGCCATCAGCAGGCACTGAATCACCCAATCCGATTTTTGGATGATTGGTCTACCCTATAGCCTCTGTCTACTGCGGGCCCCATCTTTCTTTTTTGATTTTATCATTGTCTTCACTTGATTGTGCTATAGCTATTACAATATTCAATACCTCGTGCCAGTAAGAAAGATAATAACAAGCGGAGGCGTAACAAACCCAAAAAAAGCTATCCTGGCATCATTTAAAAAAATTGAGACCGTATATCGTTCTTTACCGAAAATAATCAATTGCTAATCTATGCATATTCGGTCTCAAAATCATATTTGGTTATTATTGATGACCATATCCTTTATAACGAGTCGACTATCTATCTGATGAGCCCAAAAATCCATCAATTAGGCTTGCATTAAATTATTATGACAGGTTTGCTCTGGTTTTGATAGCTGGTTATATTCTGCGATGGATAGGAAAAATGTAATAAATTTTGTCTCTTGAGGGAGATACAGTTCTGCTAATAAGGGCAATGTTGCTCTATTATCAGTGATCGTCCATGTCAACAACAAAAGGTCCCAGTATAAGACCGAGGAGAAATATCAAACACCCCTGCTATTCCCTTGCGTCTGTGCTTGTATTAACGATGCTGATGGCTTCGTCTCTGGCAGTCGGCCAGATGCCATTCGCACTGGCCCAGACCATAGAGGAAGAAGATAACCAGGAAGCTCAAGAGCCAGCAGGCTCTGTAAATACAACTCAGACCGTCACTGCAGGAAACGAGACAATCGAAGGTAATGGCAATTTCGTTCGCGAAGATGCTGACGAATCATTGGAGAATCTTTCGACTTTATCAGTAACTAGTACCTCAACAATAGAGGTCAGGCCCGATAGATTATCCGTCAGTGTAGGAGTGGAAACCAATGAAACAACTGCACAGGAGGCCGTATCGCAAAATGCGAACCTCACTGTTCAGGTGCTTACAGCGCTTAGGGGACTAGGCATCACAGAGGATAGGATAGAGACGAGCAGCTATAGCGTATCGCCTATCTATGAATTCATCCCGCCAGCAGAACAATGCATACAGATATATCCACCACCCCCTGGATGCGAAACCAGGCAAGATATTATCGGATACCGAGCTACTAATACGGTGACAGTGACACTCGACGTTCCATTTTTCCGAGAGGCGACTGAGGCAGTCCCTGATGTAAATGCTGGACAAGTGATAGATGCTGCTGTTGGGGCAGGTGCAAACCGGGTAGACAGTGTTACGTTCTTCATATCGCCAGATAGACAAGAAGAAATACGCGGCACCCTGATTGGGGAGGCAATAACCAATGCACGGCAACGTGCCAATATTGCAGCGGAGGCTCTACAAATGACAATAACTGGTGTTTCAAGTGCAGAAATAAATCCGATTGACTTTCCGATCTACACTGTCAGCCTACGCGAGGCTACTAGTGCTGGAGAAGCTGCAGACGCAGTATCAGCTCCTACGCAGATCCTCCCAGGACAACAAGAAGTTTTAACAACCGTCAATGTTGTTTTTTACATAGGCCCTGTTGGCTCTACTGATGGTTAAAACCTGCCATGAAAATATAGATCCTCCTCTCCATCATTACCAAACCATCTTTTTTTCTTTGGTAATTTACTAACAGTAACTCGTAGCGTATTACTGCAGGACATAGTCGGAACAGATCTAAAGGTTATTTCACTGGGCGAACAAATGGTTGGGCTTTGACTTGATAATCTTCTTCGCTTTTGATCCTCTTATTTTACAATCTAATACACTTGTCTGCGTGCCTGATCCTTCGACACAACATCCTAGATGGTATCACCTGAAGCTATCGACAGATCCGCTATCGAACTAAAGGTACTCTTCAAGAAGATCTCATAATAATAGGGCGGTCTTGGCATACTTTGGTTAGTTCTTTTGGACATGACATCTATAGTTGCAGACCCCTTCAAATATTGCGCATTTTCATAAGAACATACATAAATTACAAGATCATCTTTGCATAGATTTATCTCAGGTGGAATTATCTTTGGATAATTCACTTCAAACGGTTTTAAGGAGAAAGATCTCTCTAGTGACTCAAAGTACATTCCAAGTTTCTCTCCAAGCCGGAAGACTTGTATGGCATTGTCAAAACTCGGTTTAGATTTGAACTTTAATCGATATATTACCAAAACCAATTTTGAGCTTTCCAATTACTCAGATCACACACATTAGTCTAGCTGACTTGAATAAAAACATCATAGTTGCAGTAAATGCTACCACATCATTTCCTAGCCATTCGCTTCTTATCTAATTTTGAGGGCCGGAATAAAAAAAATAACTAAGAGTAGAAAACACAATTAAAGGCCTTTGTCAAAGCCATGATTATCTTGGATCGCAATCACATAAAATAGCTAGGCGCGCTAATAGAAACCCAACCAATTAAACAGTCAACCACATATAGAGACATTTGATATGAATCCTATTAACTACTAAACTAGGGTTTATCAAAATCTTATCATGTTTAAACCGTGGAGGTTCACATTCCGTAGCAAAAGGAGAGAAACAGAAATAAATGACACTATATTAAACCAACTAAATAGCAGGTTAAATCAATATTACTATGAATAATAGCAGCAGTAACTTTTTGGTTTTTTCACATGAGCAAGATGTTGACGGTTTGTTCTCTGCTGCGGTCTTGAAGATGAGATACCCACAATCAGAGGTCATGTTGACAAACCACGGCTTTAAAAATATGCTTGCAGTAAAGGACAGGATTCTTTCTTTTACAAAATCATCAACTTCAGGAACGATCATAATCTCAGATATTGGCATAAATAATGAAAGTCATCTGCCTGTATTCGAAGCACTTAGCATTTCAAAAGAAAAGGGTTTTTCAAATATATGGATAGATCATCACGTATGGCCAGAAGAAATGGAAGAAATATTTTCTCCGATCTGTGAAATGGTGCTGTATTCTGAAAACGGAACAGGAAGCAATGCACCCAAGAAATGTGCCACTGAACTTTGTCTCGAACGATTTGCTCCAACTAGCCCGTTTGCAAAGACTCTTGGATTTATTGCACATAGGACTGACTTTCCAGATTCTTCGCGCTTTCCATTGCCTCCTTTGACCGGTCTGATTTCTTACTATTTAGGAAAAAAAGAGTTGAACCACAAGCTCTATTCTGTGATTTTGGATAGTGTATGCCGCGGCATTTTGTGGAATACTGAGATGCAGGATGATATGATAGAAGGATCTCGTCAAATAGACGAATCTATCATGGGATCAATTAATTCCGCGGTCATCAGAGATTTTGATCTTAGACCTCTGACTTCTGCTGAAAAAGAAGTCAGCAAGGCAAGGGTTGCAATAGCAAAAGCGGACCCATTTGTAAACAGATCCATTCTTTTAGGTAAAATTATTGATGACAACGAAATTGATCTCGCTATCGCATATACACGGGAAGGAAAGTTGAGCTTGAGACGGGGGCGCGAAGTAACTGAGGGAGATATTCAAATAGATTGCAGCATGATTGCACGTGCTTTTGGCGAAAGTGGAGGGCATCAAGCAGCGGCTGGGGGATTCCTGAGGACCAATGTTGAACAAAACGGCGATCTTTCCGCGTTAAATGAGATCGAACTCACCATTCAAAATTACTTTGAAAAACTAAAACCCAATAATAACTAATCCGCTAAGGTTATTCTTAGAAGCCAATGTATAGAGTATACATTTCAGTAAACTCTCACATCAGGAAAAGGTCACTACTCTACTCCGTAAGATCCTTAATCAATGATAAACAGTCATGTTATTCTTCTGAACAATTAAACAAAATAATAGGCCAGTTTTTGCTAGCCTACCTATAGCGAGATTTTAATTCTGATGTTGTCCAGTTTGTGGCATGGAAGAAGGTTCAACAGGCAAAAGACAGAATCCTGACCAAATTCCTCGAGGCCATGATACCCAGGGTGAGACGGGGCGAATTGTAAGTGACCAAGCTGGAGTTCAATGCCAAAGAAAAGAAGTAAACGTGGAAAGCTATTCAAAGGTTGCAGAAATAGGACAAATTTTAAAGGATACGGATTTCCCAGCCGGTAAGAACAAGATAATTTCTTTTGCCACCCAGCAACAAGCTTTCGCAAACAACAAAAATAAAGGGGATATACTTTCAGCCTTGCAAAATCTTGAAGAGCGAGAATACAAGAACGTATCGGATGTTACAACTGCTCTGGGTATGGTATATTAGACCAATACATATTTTTTGTTTAGATGCATAACGGATCTATATATTCTTCCACCCGCATTGATTTGATTTGAACTTTTTATTCTCTCGCAGCTAACAACGTGTTAGTTATTTCCTCACTTATCAAAGTCGTTAAGTTTGAAACCTCCAAAAGTCCTCTTCTCTCACTTCCATTGTGAGAAGATAAAACCCACAGAGTCACTTTGCAGATTCATTTTATATAACATCCAGAATTTTGCGAGTTATTTGATATTGTGTGTATGTGTGTTCGTCTATCAATTTCTTATTCACTGATGGCATATTGCTCAAGCTAGCAATGGTTTAGCCAGCTCATATCTTAGTTTCTCTAAAGTGATTGATTTACTTTCCAGTAAGAATATTGCCTGCGGCTTCTTAATTGCTTTAGAGTGCCTGACATATCAATTGTGATCACAGGAGGATCAGTTAGCGCAATTGCGACTAGGACATTTTCTAACTGCTCTGTCGAACATCTTATTATGAACTCATTTTCTCTATGTTCGATGAGCCTCAATGCAGCTTTCTCCGTAGCAATTGTTCCAAAAAGTTCTGAGAATCGTTTCTTGATTGCAGCAACCGGATCGCTGGATATGTCAGCCTGAACAATAGAAAGATAGCGTCGCTTAGGTCGCCTCTTCAGCATAAGACACATTCCTTACTAATCTTTGCTCAAGCCATTTTGTCAAGTTGCACCAATACTTCTGCGGTTCTATACCCACGGTCTTCAATATTGCATCAAGACAATGGCCCGAAATCATTTCATATGTCGATGTTGCACCGCTTGATATGATGAATTGGAAGTGTGACCAATGGCAGAACTTGTACAATTCCGTTAAGGTGCTAAACCACCTGCCCACAGAAACGCTGTCCATCTTTCTTGCAGGATTAATTGTTATCTCAAGGCCAGTTCCTTTCTTCAGCTTCTTTTTCAACTCTTTCTTAACTTTGCTAAAGTCTCTAATTGTTAGAATATCTGCTGGCTCACTCAGATTCTCTGAAACTACCAGATAAGGATAGTTGAAAGCATTTGATGGCGCCCTTCCTAATCTGTATATTACATCTTCTTGTGGCTTTCCATCAAACGGGATACCCACCCTGCTTATGCAAAGCGCCTTGGTGGTGGATGCAATATCAAAGTCTCCACTGACGCAAAGGTCTATCCGGTTTAAGAACAGCACCTCCTATGTTCATTAAGCAATTTTGCATGTATGTTGACATGACCTATATATTTTTCCAGCTGGTGAAGGAACAAGAACCCTTTGATTAATTCATTCGGCAAAATCTAAGTGGAAGAGGGTCATATAATTTTGAACAGAGTCTAAAGGTTTGAAACGTCTTATTGGCTTGAATCGAATTCTTATAGCGTCATTTTCTGATAACAAGACCCTTCCTTGACATATCCTTTGCTTGTCAAGTCTGATGTATAGGTTACCCTTTTCGTCAGCATAATCATCGACTAGACGAGACAAATGTTCCCTGTCTGCACTGTTCAAGAGTGAGATCACTCTTTTGGCCAACATGGCTGACTCTTTGCTCGAAAGTATCGCCTTTTGCAACACAATCTTATTTTTATAATGTCCCTCTGAAGAAGATCTCAAAAAGCGGGTAGACGGGACCAAGAGTACTTCTTCTATCGCCTTTAGCACCTTGATCTCATCTTCAGTGGCATGCAAAACAAGGCTGACTTCCGCTGCTGCAAATTTGATGCTGCCTTCCTCAGTCATTTATAAAACAATGCTTGGAAGAGTTGCTTAAAAACTATTTATGTCATTGGGCTGACGGCGGAGTTTCAACTGTTTTCGCTTCGTTAACCGCTCGTGATGCTGCCGTGGAGATAAGCTTCGTCTTTTTGATCCCGAGGTGGCGCATTGCAGTTATCTTCTTTGCTTCCTCAAGCACCGCTGCTCCAAGCTTACTATTTGTCTCCCTTGAAATATCTTCACCCTTATTTCCTGTGATTTCTAATATAAATTGGTCAACTGTCATCTGAGGGATTTTCTCAGCGAGTATCTTTTGTGCTATCAACCTTATCTCATGTTTCTTAGAGGAATTAACTCTGCGTAGGGTGAATGCAACGGTTGCAACTCTAAAGGTGTGACCATCTATCGTAGTATAGTCATGAGTAAACGTGATCATGGAGCTGCCTCTTCGGACAAGGCTCCTGAGAAACTCCTTGGCATATTCATGTCCTTTAAAAATAGTGTTTGCCACGCCATCACTTATACTATCTATCTCGATAAAGACCTTGATTTGGTGCTGATCCATACTTTGGTCTGGGTTCCCTCTCATCATATCGTGCAACGTATTCTCAATTGTGCGTCCCTTTATCTGTGTTGGATCGGTAACCGGAATATAGTTAATTGGGGTCTGGGGCTCAAAGCCTGATGGTTTATTAACAACCACCCATTGCTTGTCCCGCCATTTGTCCCTAACTCTGCCTCCCTTTCTTGCTCCTTTGGCCATAAAGCGTTCTTCTTCCCATTCTTTGACTAAAGTGAATAATATATATATGATGCGTCAATTTCGAGGTCGAATCTCTTCAATACCTCCCATGTATTTTTGCAAGACTTCTGGCACCTTCACATTGCCATTTGGCATCTGAAAATTCTCAATTATCGCCACCATGGTGCGTTCTGTCGCGACAAGTGTGCTATTTAGTGTATGTACTAGGCGAGTGTCCTCATTTGTCTTGTCACGGAAACGTATGCTCAGCCTCCGGGCCTGGTAATCTAGGCAGTTGGAGCAAGAAACGATCTCTCTGTAAGCGTTCTGACCGGCCATCCATGCCTCGATGTCGTATGTCTTGGAAGATATCTTGCCAGTATCACCAGAACAGAGAAGCATTACACGATATGGGATTCCGAGCTGTCTAAAATATTCCTCAGATAACGCAAGCATATGCTTGTGCTCCCTCTCTGACTCCTCTGGCCGGCAGTAGATGAATTGCTCTACCTTTTCAAATTGATGAACTCGAAATATGCCCTTCATGTCCTTACCATGAGCACCTGCCTCCTTGCGGAAACATGAGCTGAAACCGCCGTACCTTGTCGGAAGCTTTATGCCCTCAAGGATTTCGTCCATATGCATACTTGCTATAGCATGCTCTGATGTCCCAATCATGTAGAGATCCTCATTCTCTACCCTGTAAATGACATCTTCAAAGTCATTCAGTATGATAGAACCCGCCATCGGTTCTTTTCTAATCATGTAAGGCGGTTGGATAAGTGTATAATTATTAGTCGATAGAAAGTCAAGCGCAAAGTTGATCAATGCTTGATTTAACCTAACCAGGTCATTTTTTAGGAAGTAGAATCGTGCGCCTGAAACTTTAGCAGCGCGACTCAGGTCTATAAGATCGAGTGTGTGCGCTAGCTCGACGTGATCCTTTGGCTCGAAATTTGGAGTTATGATTTTGCCATATTCTCGGACAACCATATTGTCAAGCTCGTCTCTGCCAGTTGGGACGCTCTCATCTAACAAATTGGGCAATGTCATCATGAGCTGATGGAACTTTTCTTCGATTTGAATTGCTTCAGACTCTATGCTATGAAGTTGCATGCTCACCTGCTTCATTTCGTCAAGTTCTAATGATGCATCATCTTTGGCTCTTTTCTTGTTTGCAATGGTTTCAGAAAGCAAATTTTTTTGCCGCCGGAGCGCTTGGGTTTTGCTAATAGCATCACCGCGGCGCTTGTGAAGTATTATCAACTCATCTAATGGAAAATCGGTCATATTTCTTTTTTTTAGCATGTCGCGAATAGCTTCAGGGTTTTCCTTCAAAAGTCGGGGGTCTAACATTAGACAATCATCACTTTCTTAGCTACTGAAATGTGTTCAAGAATCTCGTCAAGTGTGCTCAACAATGTCGCAGCTGGAACATTTTTTCCTGTCAGCTCAATTGCAACCGTGGAGCCTCTAGAAAACACTTTCAATGAAAGACCCTTTGGAAAGTTAATATTGTCTGGTATTAATGCCTTGACTGTCGCCTTTGCTTCTGCCATGTTAGAAAAGGGAATTTCAGCCCCTACTTGGATATCAAGATTACGCGTTGGTAATTTCTGAATTATTTGCCTTCGCCTTTATACACGACATGAAAGCTTCAAGGGCAGGAGATGGAATTGTACAACCAGCAGCTTCTGAGTGGCCTCCACCATCTCCCTTCAAAGTAGCGGCGCACTCTTGCAACATTCTGCCAAGGTTTGCACGCGACTGGCAATCTATGCACTTCCTTGCGGAGAACTTGTAGGTGCCATTCCTCGTAAGAGTCCGGACAAGGAGGAATCTGCCCCAAAAGGATGGCGACTTGCTGAGAAGAGTTGACACCGCTCCGAGCATGTCTTCCTCAAAAACCCCATCACCATTGACAAATGCTGTATTGCCGTCATCTGAGAGTCTCCATTTTTCATCAAAGATAGTGGAAATAATATTGTACAGGGTCATCTTATAATTACTCATTATCTCTTCTGCGGTGTTTAATGCATTATTTCTATCCCCCATACAAATTGCGACACCCACTCCAGAGCTTCCTTTCCTTCCGCATGCGTTGAGCAGTGTTGAAAATTCCCTTGCGTCTCTTAGTTGGCTTCGCTTGTCTTCTCTTGTCAGCGTGTAGATATAGCCTAAAAAATCCTCCAGCACTATATCAGATAACTTCCTATCTGATGTAGCGACAAACTTGGCAATTGCTTCAACAATGCTGGTTTTCTCTTCCTGTGAAAACTCTGCCAGCACCCGCCAGCGGCCATTATCATTCCTGAGCCTTATACCAGCGTTCTTGAGCAATAAGTAGCAAGCTTCTCTGTTCCAAGTAAGCCCATCAATGTAATGAAATAAAGAGTATGCTAAAGCATCATATACTGGACTTGTTTCCCTGCCATTCAGTATAATATCGAGATCAACAGATACAATTCCGAGAGACTGAGCACTCCTGAGTATCTCTGCATTCAGACCGACTAAGGATTTCTTGTCTCCTTGGTCTTGTCTATCCGCTACCGCTGAAACAACTGCCATTGCTGATAGATCTCGGTTCCTAGGATCAAGTGTGCTTGCAACCATGTAAGCCATCCCCCCTGCAGATACATCCTTTCTGCCATCAATTCCGTACTTCCATGGATTTAGTATCTGACCATCATCAAGTTCTTGTTCTTTTAATCCCTCAGTTTCAGGAACTTGGTGGTGGTCGATGATTAGCCATTTGTCGCCAATCGCATTTCGTAGACGTGAAGTCCAGACCCATCCAAGGTCTGTAATGATATAGAAATCTCGATCATTCCCTCTCATTGTCTCTAGCACCGAGCCATTCATGCAAGAAACCGTCCTGACAGAGTAGCGTGCGCCAATCCTCCTGAGTGCCATCGCAATTATACTACCAGATGCAATTCCATCAGCGTCAAGATGAGAGATGATTGCAACTTCATTGCCTCCTTCTATAACAGCTCTCAATCTTTCACAAAAGTGTTTAAGTGCATGAGTAAACGCGTCACTCATCTAACGAACCTTACTACTCTAGCTGCGCAATTACTGCAGCATATTTCCAGTTCTTTGGAATCTTCCCCTCTCGCTTGTAGTATTTTGACAGCCTGTGGATCTTTGATTCTATTAACTCGAGCGACCGGACATTCCTGTGGTCACTGTTGTGAACTCTAAGGTGCTTTTGGAGCCCTAGGGCCTTTCGTACTAGCTTGTCTAGGTCCTCTGGCATGTCTGACTTTATCCCGTTCTCTGCCAAAATACTCGTAAGACTCTTGCCCAGTACAGGTTTGACAAGTGGTATCCCATGAACATCCCTCAACCTCAAACCTATCTCGCTTGGGCTCAAACCTTCCTTTGAGGAGTCGACAACGAGGGCGGAGATCTGATCTCTATTCTGGCTAAGCCAGAGTGCTGGTCCTTTTGAAGTGGGACGAGTTGAATGAGATTTACCATGAGTATGAACGTGAATTCGTGCCATTTTGACGATTTATGAATTGCTGCTTATATATATATCGTTCTACATCGGCACTTGATGGACATGATGGTGACGTCGTAGCTATATAGTTTGGAAGACAGGATCGGATGACAATAAGGCAGTTGCATAACGTAGATGTATATATTCAGTTCAGACATTTGCATGAATGTTCACAAGAGAAAATAATCTAGTTTCACCTTCTAATGTCATCGGAGTTAACGGGAATATGCAAATGATTTATGATTCGACAAAGCTTGACATAAAAAGTTATATATTAGAATTCGAAGAGCTTATGTAATATGAACATGCCGATAATAGCGGCTCTTTCTGCGCTGGTAGTAATGGCTTCTACCATGGGCGTAGCCTATGCTCAATATGGAAGTACGGGGGGTACGGGGGGTACGGGGGGTACCACAGGGTCTGCCTCACCGGAACAGCTACAACAATGCGAAGCACTTGGAATACCACGTGAGAACTGCAGTGACGTTACAATTTTAGCTAAAAATAGGCTAACCGCCGCACAGGAAAACCCATCTACTGGTTCTGGAACACCGATGCTGTCAAGTGGAGGAGGTCAAACGATTGTGTTTATTGGAGTCCTAGCTGTTATCTTTGGTGGAGTAGCTGCGGCATTCTTCTTCAAGGGTAGGGGCGCAAGGCCAGTAAAGACTTAATCTCCCTTCTTTTTGTTTTATTCGCTGCTTCGTTCTTAATGAGAATTAAGCTATTCTCCGTCTCTTTATAATCTACAATACATACTGGCTTATCGCTTTTTCAAGGTATTAACAAATTTTTTGTATCTGCGGTCAACTAGCGACAAACCGACAAATATATATATTCGGATTTTTTTGCATAGAGTTAATGTGGTATCAACAACTATTTGCGCAGATAGGTCCGGCGTACGACCCGTTGTTCTATGACGTCATGGTATACATATTCGGGACCATGCTGTTCGCAGTGTTCCTCTTAGGTGTCATCGCCTTCTGGCTAAGAAGAAAGGGACTTGGCGGTGGCGCAGCGAAAGAAAAGTGGGCACAAGAGCTGGAAAGGTACTTTGAGCGCGAACAGATCGGCTTGATTCCAGACGAGAAACATCACTGGTAGAAGTTCGCTGGGGAAGCGTCCCCATTATATTATTTTATTTATTATAGTATTATTAATTATCCGCCACATCTCTTTATCTGCGGTTGAACATAGTTATTGTCTTTCCGTCAATATTTACCGACGAGCAGACACTTGCTCAGGTCATAAGTAGGCTTCACAAAGGAATCAAAGTTGTCAATATTGAAGACGATTTCATATTATGTCAGACGGATAACGTAGTTGAGCTCGCGTCCGAGCTTTCAAAAATGTTCGGTGTCGAGAGAGTGGCAATTGCAGCGAAAGTGTCAAGTAAGTTTTCTGAACTTTCAGAAGCCATAGTTGAAGCTGGCAGCAGGATTATCATTCCAGGAGACAGGTTCTATGTCAAAGTCATCATACCGCCGCTTGCCAATTTTTCCTATAGGAGTAGAGATATAGAGTTTGCATGCACTGGTACCCTTGCTGCAAAATTAGGATCAATGAATGCCTTGCCTGCAAAAACCGAGACGGAAGCCAGCCGACTTATTTTGACGGTGCTAGGCAAGAAGTCTGCTTATATCTGCATCAAAATACTAAGAGGTCCTGGGGGGCTTATCGCCGGTTCACAAGGCATAGCCCTGGGTAGCATCCATAGTTCTCTATCATTTATCTCATGCATTATGGCCGCTAAGGCAGGCTTTGATTGCCAAAGCATTGTATTGCCTTATGCTGACGATAGCGATCTTGAAAACAACGCCAAACTTGCGCACCTCTTTGCCACAAAAACAGGCAGAAAAAAACAAACAATCTATGCAGCAGCAGTCAAAGTACCTGAAAAAGGCTTCCTATCCGCATTGTTAAAGGAGAAGATCGTCGCAAAGATTCTGATTCAATGCCAGGCCAGAATCATCACTTTTCCACTAACCACTGCAGTTCATCCAATTTGGTTTATAGAATCTGTCATTCAAGATGCTGTATTTGCAGGCAAGTTCCCAATTGCGCCAATGATATCCCTATCAAGCGAACTCGGCAATTATGCGAAAGAGGTAGGAATAGATCTTCTAGACTTTTCACCTCCAAAGGTTCCAAAGGACAAGCTACAAAAGTATAGCAAGGCTGTTGAATCTGAGGCACGGACAGCAATTAGACATATCAAGAAAATAGAGCTAAAGGTAGGACCTAACTATCTGCACGACATTATCGATTCCATTTAGCGTTTCAGCTAACCTTTGAAGTTCACCAGCTTTTTTCTTGTAGTGCGGATTGCCAAGTACTTTTTCTATTGATTCGCCTAGCTGTTTTGGTCTGAGCCGCTTTGGATGCAGCATAATCCCTGCTTCTAGCTCGGAAATCTTAGTGGAATTCCCCAACTGCTCGCCATGGTTGTCGATAGGCACAGTAACGGTGGGTTTTCCAAACTGGATCGCCTGGGAGAGTGCAACATGACCGCCTCTTAGCACTAGAAGGTCACTAGCGGCAAATATTTCATCTCTAACAGGACACCATTCGTAATACCAGCTCATTCTTCCGATCCTTATTGGGTCACTTTTGCCACTAGGGTTTCCTGCTGAGATGACAAATTGGACCTTTGGATCTAGTGTTTTTGCAGTTTCAATAGCAATCCTGAGGAGAGCTGGTCGCGTCTGGAAAGGGCCGCTTACGTGCACAAAAACCAGGGGTCGAGTTTTATCAAAGCCAAGATTATTCACGACCTTCGTCACTTGTTCTTTGTTCACTGCCGGTCTTGGTGAAGCAAAACCGATGTACTCTATCTTTCTTGACGCTGAGCCTAGACCCCAAGTATTGTGTGCAGAAAGTGTGTAAGGTGGCGGAAGATCTGGCACTAACACTCTGTCCGCCATTGTCCACAGTGATCCCAAGAACTCGCCTGTGATGTTTTCAAAAATGCGTGATGCTGCAATGGTACGCAGTCTAGGTGACAACAAAAGCTTAATCTGATTTAGAATCACTATTGAAGGAACCTTGAGCAATCTGGCTGCCATAAGTGGTGACAGCCTGCTGTCCGAAACCACGATATCTGCTTTGAACTTGAGCATATTGCGAGTTTCTTGGTTAACCTGTCTTGAAAAATTGGCAAACCACATAGGTATATTTGCTATGCTGTCTTTGACAGAGAAACCACCTTCCATGCTCCACGCAAACTCGACGGGTGAAACGGTAGCACACTTATATCCCCTTAGCGAAACGTAACTTACCGCCTCACCGTATGATGAGAATTGTACGTTTATGCGATTTTGTCTGAGTCTTTCGGCCACCATGACCAGTCGACTTGCATGCCCAAGGCCTACACCATATGGTGCGAGATATGCTACTGATGCCAACGAACAAGATATCACATTTGATTATATATTATTGTGATAGCCTACTCTTATGATCTGACGCTTTGGTTCGACTTCTTTAAAGACTGTTGATTGAAATTTGTATAGCTTTGAACTTGGGTCTACCCACACATCTGGTGGCGCACCTGCTTTGTAGCATATATTTGCGAGATATTCCTCAACATCCCAGTTTAGTTCGACGGGTACCTGAGGTAAGAGTAACCCTGAACCAAAGCGCCATTGCAGTATTAGTCCATCTCTTCCTATCTCAACCTGCTTTCGGTAGTCTGCGGGGTTATTGACCCTAATTTCTTGCGGGGGAGTAAGTACGCTGACCTCAAAAACGATATTGTTAAGCTCCCGTACGTCTAAGGGAGGAAAGCGAGGGTCTTCTGTTGCTGCTGCTAATGCTGCCTCGATTACGCTTTGATAGAGTGTCTTCTCGGGAAGCGTAAACCCGATGCAACCCCGTAAATCTTCCCTTCTGTTTGGAGTTAGATAATTCAGCGTTACGAAGACCCCTGCCTTTTCTGAGGTCTCCTTTTGTGGTTTAATTATGACTGATTCTTGCAGGTATTTCTCGACAGCGGTTCTGGCCAAACAAACGAGCTCAGTGCCTTCTATGAGCGATATCAATCTTAATTTAATGATTCGAGACGGACTAAAAAATCAACGCTTTTTTGTATGGCATTTTATTCCTTGTTTTCGTTCATGAAGCAACGCCTTTAATGGTGATGTCATCTACGTGTGATTCGACAACTAGGATAATGCTGAAAATATTGCAAATTGCATCACCTGTAATAATAATAGGAAAGTCTCACACTATGAATAGTCTTGCTGGGAGTGAATATTCAATCTCTCAATAAGACATATTAACTCTAGACCCTTAGTCTAACTTGTACCCGTATGATGAACTGTCCTAACTGTGGCGCAATCATGGTATGGCTTAATGGATCAGTGTTACATGATCCACCTGTCAAACAGTATGAATGCAGGGGATGCCAGTTGTTCGTTGTGAAGTATCAAGACGGTGACTACGAGGTGGTGCCTATTAGCTCAGAAATGCAGCAGGAACAGTGATAATGAAAATAAAAAAAGTCGTTGAAACTTGCATTTATTGTTCCGATCTTCAGAGCATGAAAAATGTTTACGTAAGAATTCTTGGTTTGTCTGTTATTCAAGAGGAACAAGATAGACTAATTTTCTTAAAGGCCGGAAAGAGTATGCTCTTAATATTTGATCCTATGCAAACTAGAACCAACAACGGAAGCCTACCTGTACATGGCGCTCTGACTCCACCGTCGAGTATACACTTTGCCATGGAGATAGAGGAACAAGAATACCATGCAAGCAAACAGCTTTTGGCAAGCAATAAGATCGCAATGGAAAAAGAAGTTAACTGGGATAGCCAAGCAAAGTCAATTTACTTTCGTGATCCAGCGGGCAATCTTGTCGAATTAATAACACCAGGTGCGCGGCCAGTAGAAAGCTAATATAACATTCTCTTCAATCCATTTCTCATTGATGCATAATAAAACATCTGCTTCCTTAAGACAGCAACTTGAGGACAGGAGTAAAATAATTGTGCTTCCAGGAGTTTTTGACGCACTGAGCGCCAAAATAGCAGAGCATGTGGGCTTTGAGGCGATGTTTCAGACCGGATATGGGTCTTCGGCGGCTCTGCTTGGAATGCCTGACTTTGGATTGCTAAATTCTGGCGAAACTGTTGATAATGCTATGAGGATAATTCGAGCTGTTAGAGCCCCCGTGCTCGTTGATGCAGATACAGGGTATGGCAATCCTCTCAACGTTTGGCGGCTTGTCAGAGACCTTGAAAACCTGGGTGCCGCAGGCATCTTTCTCGAAGATCAAGTCTGGCCAAAGAGATGTGGCCATATGGTTGGAAAAGACGTAATACCTAAAGACGAATACATACCTAAGCTCAGAGCAGCGCTTGAAGCAAGACGCAGTAATGACTTTATCATAGTCGCACGGACTGATGCCCGTGCACCAATAGGACTTGAGGAAGCGATCGAGCGTGGAAAAGCATACAGGAAGGCAGGTGCTGATGTTATATTCGTAGAAGCACCCCGCTCAGTTGAAGAGTTAAAAAAAGTGGCCAACGAAATAGATGCGCCTCTTGTTGCAAATATGATAGAAGATGGGGTCACTCCAAGCCTTTCTGCAGGGGAGCTTCTAAAAATCGGCTACCGGATAGCCGTTTATCCTCTATCTGCTATTTACAGTGCTACATTTGCTATGAGACAGGTCCTCACAGAGTTAAAAAATACCGGCACAACTAAAGAAGCTCGCAATATTATGGTAACGTTCAAGGACTTTAACCAATTTATGGATCTCGATCATTATAGAGATCTCGAAAAACGATATGCCTGATGCATTTTAACTGTTAAAAGAAGTTGCAGGCGACAAAAGAGGGTTGCATGACACCTCATTGTGAAATGGTAACTGGTTAGCAAGTCGTGTAATGACAAATGGTAGAACTTTTGCCTTCTATATTATTTTCTTTGTTCCAGGTATTTATCATAAAATTTGTCTACATGGCGCCTTCTACCAGATCAAATAGATGTTGTCCCTCAGATGTTCAGGACTGGAAGCAAAGGCCATGAGACTACTGGAGGAATGATAAACACTGTCCTTTTTAGAGGTATATGATGGAACTGTCTAGTTATCGCGTTCAGCTGCCCTTGAAAATCGATAAGTTTTTTTCCCATGCTAGTTGAGATCACATCGTATACTATTGGATCAGGATAGACTCCAAGCTCGGGTATGCCTGTTCAACGTTATGCAGATTACAAATAGTGTTGGTAGCTCGGATTTCCTTTTCCTTTGTGAGAAATAAAATCTGAAACAGAAAACCCTCTCCATAATCAAAACTATGTCCGCAGATAGCTTTCTCAAGTTAGTACGAAAGGACTGCTTTTTCCATATTTGTCTGTCAGAAAAGAAAAGCGCCGATGTTAACACGTCAAAAAGATAGATTATTTGATTAAACAGCTTTCTGCAGAGTATCTACTTACGCTTTGGCCCTCTGAGACTGAGAAAGAAAAAATTACATCATAGGTGGGTAGAACAATTTAGAAAGCAAAGATCTCCGATAAGGTTGCAAGCGATGAAAACTTTGATAATGCAAACCTATGCAAGCATTCTATAAATCGGCCTTGCTATAAGGCATTCACAAGACGGGTCATCTTCTCGAGGCTGATCTCAAAGCCGAAACGCTTTTCCTCCTTCTTCATGTTTCGATACATGCTTATCATTAGATTAAAGTGTCGAACAGTCCTTAACTTCCCATCCATTTTGAGTCTTACAATTTTGTAAACGTCGTCATAGTACGCAAATGTGTTAAGCACCTTCCTTCGATACTTATTGAAATCAAATTTTTTACTACTTTTATCAAGCACATCTAAAAATACATCACAGCAGATAAGCGTTGGAATTATTCCTTCACCTAGCATCGGGAAGACACAGCCTATTGACTCGCCTACTCCTATTACGTTGCCATCAAAGAAAGGCTCCATACGCTTTGATGGTGAAAGCCTAATCGGTCTACCTATTTTCTTGATGACCTTGGCTTCAGGATGTTGCTTGAAAAATGCATCGATTCCATAATACTTTTTCTCAATGTCCCCTGCGCCCATGTAGGCCCGACCTGCGTCTAATGGAAAATACCAGAAATATCCCTTCGCGCCTTTATAACCAATGACATAGAAGTCATCTGCTCCCTTTACATTATCCAGGAGATACTCGTAAGCCGGTATCAAGAAATCTTCGCTTGACTTGGGTAAAAGCGAGCGATGCAGGCCTGTACAATCAATTACATAATCGTATTTGTCAAATGCAAACGTTTCTCGAGTCATCTTTGTGCCGTATGTCACTTTAACATTTTTTAGCAGATCTGCCTCCCAACCATCTTTATTGTATGTGACGAGCCCTTTAAGATCAAGAACTTCGCCTTTGTTTTCAGGCAGCTGTATCTTGAGCTTTTTTCCAACATGAAAAATGTAACTGGCAAAATCAAGTCCTGCTTGGTTAGAAAACCTCTCAAGCATGTGCCTCGATGCACCCCAAGCGCAGACTGGCCAGTGATGCTCTTTTTTAGACGCTTCGAATATCTCAACGCTATGGCCTCGTTTTTGAAGCATATTGCCAAGATAACTCCCAGCGACTCCGGCACCTCCTATTGCAAAGTTCATTAAACTGAATTGTTTCTCGTTTCTTTATAACTCTTCACCATCTACGTTTACATATATCTGTCTGCTATCCGATAGCGAACATACTTATCATCAGGGGAATACTTGGGCGGATGCGGATCTATGGTCGTAAAATCGCATTTTGGACATTGATGCTTGAGCGTGTATGTTTTACATGAGGGACATTTTCGTATGAGATGTTTCATATAGCATTCTACGCCTGTTGAGGAGTTTGAGACTTTTTTGAGTCCAGACGCACAAAATTAAACGTACCGTGCTGCTTTTCAATATTAGTTCGAGTTCTCTCAACAGTTTTATACATGGCCTTTTCGGCAATTTTGAAGTTTTTAGCTTTGACCACGATCCTGTAGCTAGGAGCTCCCATGTATGTTATTATGCTACTTGTGCCTCCCTTATTGGCCTCCGCGTTTGCAAGCGTATTTTTGATTATTTCAATTCCATCTGGCTTTTTTGATTTAATCTCCATTACCCCGCTTATTTCGTCAACCGGGACTGGGATACTTTTGCTTGGTTCTATTATACCCTTTATTTCCTTTGACAGGTCGATATTCTGGATGGCAGCTACTCCCTTCCGAGATACGGCGTCTAAAGCATTGTATAAATACTCATACTTTTGGAGCAGCTTGCTCTCTATTTCTAGAACTAGTTGATCTGTCAGTTTGAGTTTCGATATGATAAAATCTAGCAATGTCGCTGCCTTGGCGCTCCTTTTTGCCTCTATAAGTTTGGACTTGCATTCTTCTCCTGAAGCCTGCTTATGAGAAGTATCAACTTCTCTCCTTCCCTTGTTTACCCTAATTACCCTTAAAACGGCTTCCTGCTTTGGCCGGACATAGCGCTCAATGTTTCTTACCCAGCCGGTTGCAATCTCGGAGATATGAAGAAAGCCGGTCATGTTACTGTATTCATCTATCTTCAAATATACCCCATGTCCAGTCTCCTGTCGAATCGTGGTAATTATAATCTCTCCTTCTTCCGCAAGCCTCTGTATCTCGTCCGTCGTCGTCATGTTATACTTAAGATACACACGGAGCATAGGCTATACTTTAAGATTTTGTTTGCCCATTCGTAGCCAATGCGTGATATCTATTTTTTATGATGAGCCCTCATTGTATGCATTGTATTCGGTTATTGGGATCTATTTGGCAAAGTAACTAGGATTTTATTTCTACAAGATAAAATAATCTGTTGTCAGGGGAGGTGAGTTTACTAGGGTTTCTTTATGCCCCATCAGGGATCTGACCGAGCTACCTATTGACATCCTAATGATTTGTTATTTTGCAATTTTTGCTTGACTAGAATATAAGGATAATAATATCAGATGCTAAAAGTCAATTCCTTTCTTTGCCTTCACACCCCTTTGAAATGGGTGTTTGATCTCTCGCATTTCTGTGACTAAATCTGCTTCAGCCATGATTGCCTCTGGGACATAATTGCCGGTTAAGACGAGGCTAGTTTTTTCAGGTCTTGCTGCTATGACATCTAAAATGTCCTGTTGTGATATCAAGTTGAGTTTAGCAGCATAATTTATTTCGTCCAATATCATGACATCGTAATTGCCGGACGCAATTTTCTGTTTTGCTAGTTCAATTGCATCCTTTGCTGCTTTTTGGTGTTCTTCTATTGGATGGTCGTCGTCGATGATACCTACGAATCCTCTACCAGCGGCTATCAGTTCAAACTCCGGCTCAAGTCTCCTTGAGCTTGTGAGCTCACCATAATACCACTCGCCTTTGATGAATTGAATCATGCCGACCTTGTACCCATGTCCTACTGCGCGCAATACAATCCCTAGCGCAGCAGTTGTCTTCCCCTTACCTTTTCCAGTATAGACAATAACGAGCCCTGTTTCTTGCATGCCTGCAATTTATGGAAAGACGTGAAGATAAAAATCAATCTAGCATTACCTCCCGATATGCTTGTTGCTATTTGACGGAGGAACTTGAATGAAGGTTTGTTTATTTTTTATTATATTTACTGCTGAGATTTTGCCTGTTTCACGGAGATTACAGGCTAATATATGCTAACCACAATAAAAGTGCATAAGAGGAGAATTCTTGATATCTCGACACTTAAATTAAAATTAAAATGAAGTTAATTAGTCCTAATGCAAGTATCCCGTGTTGTCATCGCAGGAGTTACAAGCGGAGTTGGCAAGACTTCTGTTGCTCTGGGAATTATGCGTGGCCTCAGTAAAAGAGGCCTGCGGGTCCAACCCTTTAAGGTCGGTCCTGACTTTATCGATCCGTCCTATCATAGTCTGATATCAAATCGGAAATCTCGTAATCTTGACGTATGGATGATGGGAAGGAAAGGCGTGCTCGAGTGTTTTGCGTCTGCATGTCAAGACGCAGACGTTGCGGTAATTGAAGGAGTAATGGGGCTCTACGACGGAGTGTCCGGTAAGAACGACTTTGCTAGCACAGCGCACGTGGCCAAAATTCTAGATGCATCAATAGTGCTAGTGGTCGATGCGAGCAAGGGTGCAAGGTCCATTGCTGCAATCATACTTGGATTTTTGCATTTCGATAGAAAACTGCAAATAAAAGCTATCATCCTAAACAAAGTTGCCGGCGAGAGACACGCCAAGTATATTATTGATGCTCTAGCTGACAAAGTCAAGGTCCCAGTGATAGGTGTACTCTATCGAAATTCCAAGGTCCAAATGCAAGAGCGACACCTTGGGCTGGTGCCTGCGTTAGAATTGAAAGCGGCTAAAAATGATATGATATCTCGCACGGCGAAATATATTTCAGAATCGCTTGACCTAGATAGAATATTAAACCTATGCAGTTCGACCGTGCTAATGGACGCTCATTATAGTCCCCAGCGGCCCGCTAAAGCAAGGATTGCTGTTGCATTGGATGAATCCTTCAATTTCTATTATGCGGACAACCTTGCTGCCCTAAAAACGAGTGGAGCGAACCTTGTGTTTTTTAGCCCAGTCAAAGACAAGAAGCTTCCAGATGACGTGCATGGGCTGATACTTGGAGGAGGCTTTCCAGAGGTACTTGCAGATAAGCTTGAGGGGAACAGTTCTATGGTAAAGTCAATCCGGAGAGCAGTGAATGAAGGCATGCCAATCTATGGTGAGTGCGGGGGTTTGATGTATCTAACCCGGTCAATAAGCGGTTACAGAGGAGAAAGAAAGGTGCGGAAGATGGCTGGAATCGTAGATGCAGACACTATAATGACAGGGATGCTTACCTTGAATTATACAGACGCCGATTGCACAGGCTCGCTATTTGGGAACATGCATCTGCGAGGTCATGAATTCCATTACTCCGCAATAGAAAATATAGCAAGTGATTCCCGCTTCGCCTACTCTATGAAAAAGGGAAATGGAATCACAGGAAAATACGACGGATTCATCATCAATGATAATAGTCTGGCAGCGTACATGCACTTGCACTTCGCCGACAGAAAACTATCGGATCGTATTGTGCTCTCTTCCGTCAAATTCTCACACAGATGACTTATTGCTCATGTGCAGTAGCATAAGGGCATTTATTATAGATGAGACTACGGGGCTCCCTCCTTTCCTCCCGATGTTAGTAATAAAGGGCACCTCACCTATTCTCGCAAGTTCTTCTTTTGACTCTGCTGCAGATACAAAGCCTACTGGTATCCCAACTACTAGAGCAGGTTTTGTGACTCCTTCTTTGATCATGCTGATCACTTCATATAGAGCAGTAGGGGCGTTCCCTATTGCAACAATTCCGCCGTCCATGTCCTGAGCAGCATGCCGCATGGCAGTCTCTGATCTTGTCTTGCCTAGTTTTTGCGCTTGCTCTGCAACTATGGGGTCTGAAATATAACATACTGCCCTAAGACCTAGATCAGCCATTGATTTCTTGCTTATTGCAGCAAGCACCATATCGACATCCGTGACGATTGTACATTTCCTTTGGAGCGCATTGAAAGCAGATTCAATAGCCCTTTTATGGAAGAGTATCTTCTCACTCTTAGCAAAGTCGAAGTCTGCTGTGGCATGTATCACACGCCTTACAATCACCCATTGATATTCGTCGTATGAGTGAAAACCTATCTCTAGTTCGATGATCTCAAAGCTTTTTTTCTCTATGTCAAAAGCCCTCTGCGACATGGCCCTGCCTGCAGCGGATCCGCTGTATTGATTGTGGTGAGACGGTCCAAATTTATCGGCTCTAGATTCCAAATCTGCTCTCCACATCTCTCGCCCTCGCTATAATGATATCGACTAACTTTTTATCAACGCCGAGGTGGCGAGCCACGAAGGCATTTTCAAAGCTGTATTTCTGAAGAGCAGTGTTCAGATCCTCAATCACATCCCTCTTGATGTGCGCCCCTCTATGCAAAAAGTAAGGCACGATCAATAGCATGTGTGGTTTGGCTGCAATCGCCCGGCTTATGCCTTCGTGAATATTCGGATGATCCAGCTCAAGAAAGCAATAATGCACATTGCGGTAGTATGGCGCGATGGTTTTTGCTGAAGAAACAAAGGCATCATGAGCATTTTTGTCGCTGCTGCCATGACCTATCAAAACCACATCACAATCCTTGTTAGGTTGGCTAATGCAATTTTGGTCCCTGACCTCGTTAATTCTGTCAAGTAATAGTTGTGCCATCATAGGATGATAAGAGAGCGGTTTAGTGATGACAAGTTTCAAGTTCTTGTCTCTGCATATCTTAGCGCTTTGCTTGACAGTTTCTTTGAGTTTCATTCCCGGATACAGAAAATAAGGCATGACAGTGATAGTGCTTGCTCCGACAGCTATACATTGATTAATTCCCTCAGCGATAAAGGGTGGCAACACCTCGAGGAAAGAATAATCGACATGTTCGTAGCCTGCCTTTTCTTTAGCCATCAGGCAAATCTCTTCAAGCTCCTCTCTTACTTCAGGTTCTCTACTTCCTCTGTCAACTATCAAAAGAGCCTTTTTCAAACCCGTATGTCTGCTGAGATCTTTTGGCAGGCTAAAATAGGTTTCACCACCATGTGAAGCATCTTGTGGTAACTGACCATTTGCACATTGTGCTTTGATAATTTAAATCAACTTACAAGTGATAATTTGAGTCATCACACCTCTTGTTAGTAGCGACACATAGCATCCAAAACTACTATTCTCATTTCCTATCCGTGATTTACTCAATCATCAAGACCGCTCAAGACTGGTGGTACTTTTCTAAAGCTGTCTGAAAAAAAGAGGTAGGTGCACACTATATGACTTTGTAACTGAGGACTTCAGAAAAAGGTATCGAAAGCAAAAGTTCAGATCAATAAAAAGCTTCCATTACACAATTTGGGATATTGTATTCCCTGCTGGCACCCTGCATAACTGTGAATGTATCGCCAGATTCAGGAATCACATTTCCAAGATCAGTCCAGTCCTTGGAACGTACGTTCTTGTGGATTTTGCGATCCCAGTGTTGTATTGCTGGTTGACAAATAGTCTGTCAAATATATAATACAATAAAGTCATGTTTAAAATTATTTTATTTACTTTTTAAGAATGGAGGATATATACATAAACGCTGCACGTTTATTCGCAAAATCTATCGATGTAGGATCAAAAAGAGATGCGTGAAACCGCTAGCGTCAGATTAGGTGGAAGCTTTTGCTTTGGAACTATAAGAGTTCCTTTCGAGCTGAGGATCGATGAAGCTTCTGATACACTTGGTGTTCCTTCAAATTTTTGAACTGTAGAGGATGGGTTGGGCACATCTACCGATGCGAGTTTATCCTTCTCATAGATTTCCACTGGTACATTATACTGCTTGGAGAATTCTTCGAGCCCATTCATTTTTGCCTTCCGACTTATTGTTGCAATATTTCTAATACTTTGAAAGGAGAGACCATTTTCTTTTAAAACCTTAGTTATTCCCGACTCTATTGTTTCTTTGCTTGTGTCCCAGTGTAATCCTATCCCAACCACGAATGTCTTGGGTCGATAAATAACTGATTTGCTGATGACCACTTCATCTGATAGCACTTTATCTGAAATTATTAATGCTGCCTTGTATTCTTGGGATTTTATTTTCTCAACGCTATCTACGATGCTAACATTCCCAGGGAGTGGCCCGTGCCACCAATCCCTCTGGCCTGTGTCTTGAAAAATTGCGATCTTTTCTTCATTGACCATGAATGCACTTACTTTTGTAACATTCTCAAAACTATCAATAGTCCAACCAAATTCCCTGCCTATTAGGTCAACTGCAATTGTATCATTTACATCTGCTGCTGTAGTGATTACTGGTTTTGCATCAAGGAAGGAAGCTACCAACCTTGTAAGGGCATTTGCTCCTCCAAGATGTCCTGAGAGTGTGCTTATGACGTTATTTGCTCTATCATCAATAACAAGCACAGCAGGATCATTTTTTTTATCCGTGAGGTGAGGGGCTAGCATTCTTATGACAGCTCCAAGTGAAAATATGCAGATCAAGGCATCATAATCCTTGAAGACTTTTCCAACCAGCTGAGTACTTTGCTCAGTAAACCACACAATGTCATTGCCACTGTCGTTGTGCTTGGCCGGCACGTATATGTCGGCTTCCGGCATCTTTTGTTTTATTCTCCTTGCTATTTCTATGCCATGCTTTGTGATGGCGACAATAGCCATTCTTGTAACCATAAGGCAACGATACCAGAAATCAGAAGGGAAAATAATCTTTTGCATCTAAGCAAACGATAATAGTCAAGTTCCCGTCATCAATTAGGAGGTTGGGTCTTCTCTCCAAGCAGAAATATTCTGTGTCAGTATTGCTTGTCCTAATACCCTTAGCATTATCTGCTTATACCCACTTGTGGAACGCAATAGGCTTTCCTAACCTGTTCTATGATGAGGGAGTGTATATGCGAAGGGCACTGCATGTCATGGAAGGGCTTGGTCCGCAAGAGGCCTATTATTATGATCACCCATTTTTTGGACAACTCTTCCTTGGTAGTATGCTAATGGCAATTGGCTATCCACAATCCCTAAGTCCTTCTCCAGATCTTGATTCAATCGGATCACTTTATGAAGTGCCCAGAACTCTAATGGGGATATTAGCTATAATTGACACCTTTCTGGTTTACAAAATTTCGGAGCGTCTGTATAATCGAAATGTTGCGTTATTTGCTTCAGTACTGTTCGCAGTAATGCCAACAACGTGGTACACTAGAATGATACTACTAGATTCTATTCTTCTTCCATTTCTGCTGTCTTCAATATTGCTAGCCGTCCATATAAAATCAAAATCAGACAGACAAAACGCGAGGGATAATATCAGTAATAATATCTTAATTGTAATATCCGGATTATTGCTCGGTATAGCTATTTTTACAAAGGTCCCTGCACTTACTATAATCCCATTAGTTGCTCTTCTCATCTATCGAAACAATGGCAGAAGACTTCACCCGCTAGGAATGTGGTTCATTCCTGTGATTGCGATCCCTTTGATTTGGCCAGCCCAAAGCTTAGTTGTTGGCGCATTTAACTCTTGGACCAATGATGTGCTCTGGCAAATAAATAGAGAAAATGCAGGACTTCCGTGGATTGTCTTCCTTTTGGCTATTACCGATCCTTTGTTATTTGTAGCTGGATTTGCTGGCCTTGCCTACTCATTCATAAGAAGAGATATGGTCATTCTTTTATGGACTCTTCCATTCATGGCTTTTCTTGGGTTTATGGGATACGCCAATTTCTTTTATTGGATTCCTATATTGCCAGCACTATGCATAGGAGCAGCTAAGCTGATATTCGATTTGACGGAAAAGACCAAAAAAATTACCCAAAATGCGTTTACTATTGCAGTGCTTTCATCAATTATTGCTTTTGGACTTATTAGTACCTCTCTCCTCATTACTACAGACGTTACTTCTGCTCAGCTCGAATCCGCTGCATATGCTGCTAGCTATTTAGAAAGAGGTGGAGGTGAAGGTAGCGGAAATTTAACTGTGATTTCGAACCCTATCTATTCATGGATATTCAAATATGTGTTTGATGAGGACCATATATTGTCAGATTACCGGGATACGCTTTACCTCCCCCTCGACACTTCTAGAAACGGAATTCTGCTGATAGACGATCCCAGATTCAAACTAGATTTGGGAATTGAAAACAACCAGTTGCTACAGGAGCTTCAGCGCAACGCAAGCGCAATTGCAACTTTCAAAGGCAAAGTGACAAATTTTGACTTAGGCTTGTACCCTTACACAAGTATGATCGAAAACTATGAGGGAAGTGAAGTCACGATAAGGCTCAATAATCCACTTTCATAACGTTTTTAAAACTAAGAGAAAACATGAGCTAAGTAACAAAGCCATGGCAAGTTGGCAATCGGGTGTGGTTTTAGTAAACCGCAGGCTATTGTTCTCTGGGATATTTCTTATTGCTTTGTCAGGTTTGGTACTTGAAGTATCGATCACAAGAATATTCTCAGCAGCTATATGGTACCATTTTGCCTTTGTAGCAGTCTCGGTAGCCCTTGTTGGCCTTGGAGCATCTGGTTTAGTTGTACATCATCGTGTGACTAAACTCAAGGGTAAATGGGCGGAGAATTTAACGATATATTCAGCATGGGGCATCACTCTCTTTATCCCCGTTACCCTTTTCGTCATGCATGCACTCGTTTCACAGGTCATCTACCTACCATTGTATATGGTTCTATTCTCCGTTCCATTCTTTTTAATTGGAATCATAATATCTGCAGCATTCAATGCATTTGCCTCTGTAGCTGGTAGGCTATACGCTGCAGATTTAATTGGGGCTTCCGCCGGTGCACTTCTTGTAGTCTTATTTTTGGTGCTTACCGGGGGCGAGGGCTCGACGCTGATAGTTGGACTAATATCTGCGGTTAGTGCAACTTTATTCTCAAGGATCACAAAGAATCTTAAGAAAACTATTGGAAGCCTGATGCTTGTAGCATTTGCTATATCACTTATTTTTCTAAATTACGCTACGCAGATCTTTGCAATACCAACAGATCCGACAGCTCAGAAAGACTTGCCGATATATTTGCGAGAGCATCCGGGCTCAAAAATAGTCAAGACAGAATGGAATTCATTTTCTCGAATAGATGTAGTTGAGGGAGGAGAAGGGGGCGAGGGACTTGTAGCAAAGGTCTTTATTGATGGGGGAGCAGGAACCAACATAATCTCTTGGGATGGCAGCACTGAAAGCAGACAAGAACTTTCCACATGGATGCAATACCTTCCCTTTAAAATGATGCAAGATCCAAAAGTTCTCGTGATAGGTTCCGGTGGCGGGAGAGACGTCGTTGCTTCTTTGGTGAGCGGTAGCAAAGATGTTACATCTGTGGAGATAAATCCTATAATCTATGATACTGTCAAAAGCTATGGTGATAGAGCAGGAAATGTTTATTCTCATCCGTATGTAAGATCACATGTTGATGAGGGCCGAAGCTTCATAACACGTTCCTCTGAGAAGTATGATATTATTTATGTGCCTTTCGTAGATACTTGGGCATCCGTTTCTTCTGGTGGCCTGAGCGTCTCTGAAAACTTCCTTTATACCTTGGAAGGATTCCAACAATATTACGATCATCTAACTGAAAGGGGCAAAATAGTTACAGTAAGGTGGCTAGTCGACGCTCCTAGATTTATCAGCACATATGCAAAATTACTCGAACAGAATGGTATACCACAGGATCAGCTTCATAGGCATCTTATGATGGTAACATCTGATTCATACACACAAGACCCTAGTGTAACGATGGTAGTATTTTCAAAGTCTCCATTCACTGACGAAGAGGTCAGCTTCCTCTCACAATCCTTCTCCCAATATGAGTATAAACCGATACTGGTTCCAAATCAAGTAATGAGGGAGCCTTATGATGCTCTTCTTAGCGGAGATATTACACTCGAGCAATTTTACAATCTGTTCGATACAAAAGTATACCCAGTAACAGATGACAACCCATATTTCTTATCATTTGAAAAACCGTTACCTCCTGTAGTTGAAGTGCTGCTATATGCCAGCATTGGAATTGTAGCGATATTTTTGCTGGTTCCTTTTGCATGGATCAGAAGAAGGAGAGGAGAAGGGGGAGCAGGAGAGGGAGAAGATGGAGGAGCTAGCATTAAAAAAAGCGAGATCGGAATTCCAACCGTCATACTCTATTTTGCGGCTCTTGGCGTGGGCTTTATATTGATAGAGCTTGCCCTGCTGCAAAAATTGATTCTTTTGATGGGAAATCCCACTATGACCTTTGCGCTATTATTGTTTACCATTCTTATATCAAGCGGAGGAGGAAGCCTAGTTAGCTCAAGAATTGCAAAGAACAACATGAGAAATCTGGTATTTGTAATAGGAGGCATTGCTGGACTTGGAGTCTTATACGTATTTTTCCTTCCGTCAATCATATATTCGGCTCTAGCAGAATCTATTGAGATCAAAGCCGCAATAAGCATCGGTGTCTTAGCTCCCATTGGATTTCTTATGGGAATGCCTCTTCCTACTGGCATGCGTTTGCTGAAGGTTCACAGACCTGACTTTATACCCTGGATGTGGGCTATTAATGGCGCGTTCTCTGTCTTAGGAGCAGTGCTTGCCATAGCATTGGGAATTATGTACGGATCATCTTTCGCAATGATCCTTGGTGTTCTGGTTTATCTGATTGCTCTTGGAATATCAGTTGCGTCAAAGAAAAAGACCATAACGCAAGTTGCAACATAAGGTGAAGGGTACCCACAATATTGCTAAAAAAATATTATTACATATTTAGCATGATACTCTAGGAATAGTAGTAGGGAACAATTAAAGAATAGGAGATTACTCAAGATTACATACTGTTTGTATTTTTTGGATGCCTGCCGATCACCGTACCGTCAAATTCAAACAATATAACCTCGACACGCAATTGGTCTTTTGCATGTTCATACATCTGCTTATAGACCCTTCTGCAAACATTATCATAGTACGTCATAATCCTGTTTTGCTTGATTATCTCTGAAACATGTCTTGCAGTATTCG
>Ga0075420_100000104_pt1 | contig 54705 bp, 42 predicted proteins | sample SoiMetdeltSBSDD4_FD_75296 | JGI IMG/M metagenome (GOLD analysis project Ga0075420, IMG submission 75296) | Bulk soil microbial communities from a Populus tree surrounding site in Tennessee, USA - Soil MetaG P. deltoides SBSDD4 | ecosystem: Environmental > Terrestrial > Soil > Tree plantation...
GCGTCCCGTCGTTGCCGGGGCTGCTTCCCGCCCTCCCCGGCGTCTCCCAGATCAGGCTGCCCCCTGCTTCACCGTCCTGCTGCGACAGGGTAGGCGGTGGTGGTCTCTCACCCCCACTCGATCGTTGTGAGGTCGGACCGGGGCGCCCTGCCGGCGTTTCCGTCGGTGGGTTTCCCCGGCCCGCCTCCCGAACCCGGCGTGCGCCGCTAAGCGCACCGGGCTCTCCACAAGCCCCGCTGGGCCTGCGGGTGATCCTTACGCGCTGCTCGGCCACGGCGTCGGGATGCGGGTGCCCCAATAGTAGTAGCGGTGTGCGCGTACTCTCGCGGGGTCGAATAGCATCACGTCGCCGTCGGTGGGCCAGATGCCGTAGCGTCGACGCAGTTGTTTCCAGGGGGTGCGCCGATGCTTGCGGTTCTGCCATCTGACGATCTCCATCCATAGGTAGGAGCGCAGGTAGCTGAAGGTCGCGTGTGAGCATCCGTGTTTGAAGTGACTTGTCCAGCCTCGCAGCATCCGGTTGAGCTGGATGAGCAGGAGCCCGAGCGGCTGGTTCGTGTTCTTCCGGCAGGTCATCTTCACCTTGGCCGTGATCGCCGCGAGGGTCTTCTTGGCCGGGTAGACGTAGACGTACCGTTTGCCGGTGCCTCGCTTGCGGTGGCGCTGGATGCGCCAGCCGAGAAAGTCGAGGCCCTCGTCAATGTGGGTGATGAGGGTCTTCTCCGGTGAGAGGCGCAGGCCCATCCCGGCCAAGACCTCCGCGATCTCGTCCCGCAGCGCTTCGGCGTGCGCCTTGGTGCCCGACACGGTCAGGCACCAGTCGTCGGCGTACCTGGACAGCCGGTAGTTCGGCAGTCCTTGCCGACGGCGTTTGGCCCGCTGGTACGGGCTGGCGCCGGGCCCTCCCGGCGCGTGGGCGATGTACTCGTCCAGCACCGACAGCGCCACATTACTGAGCAACGGGGACAGGATCGACCCTTGCGGAGTGCCGGCACTGGTGTCCACCAGCGTGCTTCCTCGGTGAGGATGCCCGCCTTCAGAAACGCCTTCACCAGAGCCAGAACGCGTTTGTCGCCGACGCGTCGCCGCACCCGGTCCATGAGGGCCGGGTGCGAGATTTCGTCGAAACAGGCTTTGATGTCTCCCTCTACGACCCACTCGTAGGAGCCCCCTTGAAGGAGCTGCCAACGGCGAAGCCGCCAGTATCGATGGCGACACCAGGTCGAACTGCCTCTTCCGGCGGTGATCGCTGAAGCCGGCCTTGTTCGCGGGGCCTGGCGGGTCCCCTGCTCAGGCGGCGGCTCGGGTGGTTCGGGGGACGGCGTAGGAGTGGCGGTCTCCGGACCAGGCGGTGCGGGAGACGTGCTTCTCCATGCGGTCGAGGTCGGCCTGGCTGAGGGTGAGAGCGGCGGCATCGGCGTTTTCGCGGATACGATCTGGGTTGGTGGTGCCGGGGATGGCGACCACGTCGTCACCTTGGGCGAGGACCCAGGCGAGGGCCAGCTGGCCGGGGGTGACGCGGTAGTCGACGGCGAGGGCGACGAGCTCGGACAGGAGAGCGGTGTTCGCCGTGAGATGTTCGCCGTGGAAACGTTGGTCCGGGAGGCGGTCGTCGTCGGGGCCGAGAGCGGCGAAGTCCAGCGCGCCGGTCAGGAAGCCGCGGCCCAGCGGGCTGAAAGCCACCACGCCGATGCCGTGGGAGCGGGCGAACGGCACGACGTCGTCCTCGATCTCCCGCCACGACAGAGACCATTCATATTGGAGGGCCGCGATCGGGTGGACGGACGCGGCGCGTCGCAGCTCCGGCATGGTCATCTCCGACAGGCCGAGGTGCCGCACCTTGCCCGCGGCGACCAGTTCGGCCATCGTGCCGACGCTATCCTCGACGGGCACCTGCGGGTCGGCGCGGTGCAGATAGTACAGGTCGATGTGGTTGACGCCGAGCCGCTGGAGGGACGCGTCGCAGTACCGCCGGATGTCGTCGGGGCGAGCGTTGAGCCGAGCGGGGTCGCCGGGCTTGTCGCGGACGATGCCGAACTTGGTCGCCAGGACCACCTCGTCGCGGCGGCCGGCGATGGCCCGCCCCACGAGCTTCTCGTTCTCGCCCGCGCCGTACGACATCGAGGTGTCCAAAAGGGTCACGCCGAGATCGAGGGCCTGGTGGACGGTCGCGGTGCACCGGCCTTCGTCGGCCGGCCCGTAGTCCTGGGACATACCCATGCAGCCGAGGCCGATCGCGGAGACCTCGAGTCCTCCCCGGCCCAGGTTCCGTATCTTCATCACTCCGCCGCCTTCCGGGATCGCGCGAGTTCGTAGGTCTGGCCCTGCCCCGCCACCGCTCCGCGGGCCAGGTGCCCCCACTGTCGCCCACCGCACTGGCCGGGAACCGAACCCGTCGAGCACGCGCGAGGCCCGAAGCGCCCCGAGGTCCAGGGCACGGGCCAGAATCCGCTACGGGATGGGTACGGTCGGTCCGATCGGCGATTGGGCGATCTTGACCAGGTTTTTGGGCGAGGATCCCGTGTCCGCACCAGATCGCGGTGCCTTCCCGGCCGTCCATGAGGTGGGGGCCCAGCCGCAGCGGTGTTTGAAGCCGAGCAGCCGGTGACCGGCGCGCAGCGGGCCGTCCCTGGCGCCGCCGGCTGGCTGGCGGGCACGGGCTCGCCGAGGGCGTCGCGTCGTGGTCGAGGACTGGCCCGAGGCGTTCACGGGCGACGGCGCCTATCCGGCGGCGCCCGGTCCCGACCTGGCCGGGCTGACCGTCAATGACGGTAGCGCGGCGACGGTGACGTGGCTGGAGGAGCGCGAGATGGGTAGCGTCGTGGCCCCGCTGACGGCTGTGGGTCGCAGGGTGGGCGCGGAACAGCGGTGTGGGCGTGTCAGTGCGCGGCGACGGTGTCGCCTGGGACCAACTCGTACCGGTGCGGGTCGGGAATGGTGGACAGCGCGGCGTCAATGTTGACGACCCGGTTGCGGCCGTCCACGAACACCACCCTGGGCTCCAGCTCGCGGGCGGCGGCGTCCAGCACGGTGGCGTAGGCGATGATGATCACCAGGTCGCCTTTCTGCACCAGCCGGGCCGCAGCGCCGTTTGCACCGATAATCCCGCTGCCGCGCGGGCCCTCGATGACGTATGTCTCCAGCCGGTGGCCGTTGTTGATGTCGACCACGTGCACCATCTCGCCGGGCAGCAGGTCGGCGCTATCCATCAGGTCGGCGTCAATGGTCAGGGAGCCGACATAGTTCAGGTCGCATTGCGTGATGGTGGCGCGGTGGATCTTGGACTTGAGCATCGTGCGCTGCATCGGGTTCACCTTTCGGCGGCGTTGCCGCTCGGGGAGCTCAGGCGCGGGTGGCCCGCAGGACGGCGTCGGCCAGGGCTCCGGCGGTGTCGGTCCGGATCGTGTGCTCCTCTCGCAGCGGCGGAAGGATCTCGTCGCGGTAGCAGCCGGAGGCGTGCACGACGACGTCGGCGGCGGGGTCCAGCAGACCGCGCTCGCGGGCGACGAGGGCCCCGGTGAGCGCCTTGACCAGCGACCACTCACGCAGCGCGGTGGGGTCTGCGCCGATGTCGATGCCGGCGCCGGTGGCGAGGGCGCGGACCCGGTCGTACCGCTGAAGGCACTCGCGCCGGGAGACGACGATCCCGCCGCCGCCGTGCCGCCCGACGATGGCGTTGAGCTGCGGGCGGGTCGCGGGTGCCCTGGTGTAGAAGGTGGGGTCGATGACCTCGTCCGGGTCGTCGGTTTCGGCGGGGAACTCGGCGAGGGAACGCTGCCGCCACACCTCGTCGGGGCCCTGCTCGTAGTCCGGCACCTTCACGCCGAGAAGGCTCGTCACCATATCGGGGGTGGCGAGCTGCTGCACGATGAGGAAGGCGGGGTGGCGGGCCGGCACGGCATGGCCGGGCAGCCCGGCGGCGAGCATCTTGTGCCCGAGGTGGTAGCCGAGCAACCCGAAAGCGCTGGAGACGGCGTGCACGTGCACACGCGGCGCGGAGTCCGCTGTGATCGGGTAGAGGTCGGCCTCGGCGTAGGCGCGGGCCGCGTCGGCTATCCGGTAGTTGTCGAGGTCCAGCGTGTACCAGATGCGGAACCCGGTCTCGGCGAGGACGCGGTCGGCGTACACCTCGACGACCTCGTTGCTGAGCGACTTCACGTCGGCGGGCTGCTCGACGTCGGCGAGCGCGACCGGGTTGGCCTCCCGCAGCGCGGCGTCTTCGCTGAGTGGGCTGTGCCGCAGCTTGGACTGCGACGCGGTGGGGACGAGCGTGACGATGCGCAGGTCCTGCGGCGAGGCCAGCCCGTTCGCTAGGGCGCGGGCGACGGCGTCGCGCAGCGCGGTGCCCTTGTTGCCGGAGGTGGGGGTGAGCAGCAGGACCCGCTCGCCGGTCCGCCGGATGTGCTCCGCGGCTCGGGCGATCATCAACAGCGACGGCATGGTCTTGGTGGTGGCGGTGCCGGGGTTGCGCGTCAGGTCGAGGATGCGCAGGCCAGCCTCGACCTCGGTGAGGGCGAGGTCGGTGACGTCGCTAAAGGCGGCGAAGGCCGGCCCAGGCTCCCCAGGCTCCAGCGGGATCGCGGGCTGGGCGGCGCGGCCCGCGGCGACGTGCCGGGCCGCGGCACGGATCTCCGGGTAGTAGTGGAAGAGGGCGTTGCGTACGAGCCCGCCGGAGCCGGACGTCCGCGGCGCTGCTGTCATGGTGGTCCTCCGGTGTGTTCAGTAGGGATAGGTGGTTGACCATGTGAGTGGTTGACGGCTTGTTTCGTAGGCGCGTCGTCGCTGGCCGGTGGAAGTCCGGTCCGGGTGGCTGCCGGGTGGCCCGGTAGCAGGCTGGCGGTCTCGTCTTGGACGCGGACGGGTTCGAAGCCCAGCGTTGAAATGCCAGGCAGTGCCAAGCCCGGAGGCAGCGATCGGTTGTTCGTGCCGCGGGACGTCATCACGCAGAAGTGCGCGAACTAGTACACGGGCCGCTCACCGCACCCACCCGGTGACCACTGGAGAGCCGTGTGTCGTGAAGGCCGTCGGCCCCACCGTCAGAGATCATTACTCCTCCAGTTCCCGGCCCGACTCGCCGGTGAGGGGTCCCTGCGTCTGGCTTTCACCTTGGCGGCCACCGCGCCGCCGCCACCGATGGGCCGCTGCGCGCGCGCCCGCCGTTCTGCCCCTGGTCAGGCCGTGGGCGACCCGGCCGGAGCGGAGCCACTGCGGTTTTGGTACGCGTGCCGCGGGCCGCAGACCGGGCGGTACGGCGGGTGGGGGGATCCGTACCGCGTCCGTGGTGCGGCCGGCGTACGGCGTTGAGCAGGAGGTTCGTCGGGAGCGGGGCGACCGGTTTCGGCCTTCGCCGCCGCCTATCGTGGGCCGCGGTCGCCCCTGGATGCCCGTGGACGCCGAGGAGCGCTGATGACCCAGACCCTGAGATTCGAGTCCCGCGTGACGCCCGCACCGGAGGCCGTGGGCTGGGACACGGAGCGGCTCGGCCGCCGGCTCGACGCCTTCCTGGCCCGGTACGGAGCCGAACTCGTCGTGTTCCGGCGGGACCTGCACGCGCACCCGGAACTTGCGTTCGCCGAGCACCGCACCACCGGGAGGATCGCGCAGGCGCTGGAGGCGGCGGGCCTCGCGCCGCGGGTGCTGCCCGGCGGCACCGGCCTGTTCTGCGACATCGGGGCCGGAACCGGACCGGCCGTCGCGTTGCGGGCCGACATTGACGCTCTGCCGATCCAGGACGAGAAGTTAGGCGTTTCGTACCGGTCGGCGGTGCCGGGGATCGCGCACGCGTGCGGGCATGACGTGCACACGGCGGTGGTGCTCGGCGCCGGGCTGTTCCTCGCGCAGCAGGCGGCGGCCGGGCTGCTGCCCGGGCGGGTGCGGCTGTTGTTCCAGCCCGCCGAGGAGAGCACCGTGGGCGCTCTCGCGATGATCGACGGTGGTGGCCTGGCCGACGTGGAGCGGGTGTTCGCGCTGCACTGCGACCCGCGCCTGGAGGTCGGCAAGATCGGCCTGCGCACTGGGGCGATCACCGCCGCGTGCGACAAGGTGAGCGTGCGGGTCGCGGGCGCCGGTGGGCACACCGCGCGGCCGCACCAGACCGCAGACCTCGTCTTCGCGCTGGCGAAGGTCGTCACAGAGCTGCCGGCGGCGCTGTCCCGGCGGGTGGATCCGCGTTCGGGCCTCATGCTGGTGTGGGGGCGGGTGTCGGCGGGCTCGGCCCACAACGCCATCCCGGTCGAGGGAGTCGCCGAGGGCACGGTGCGCTGCCTGGACGACGAGGCGTGGCACCAGGTGCCAGGGCTGGTCGAAGGCCTGCTCGCCGCCGTCACCGCCGCGTATGGGGTGCGGGCGGAGTTGGCTTACGCGCGGGGTGGACCACCGACCGTCAACGACGCGGCCGCCGTCCGCATCCTCCAGGACGCGGCCGATCATGTGCTCGGCCCGGACGGCACCGTGCCCACCGAGCAGAGCCTCGGCGGGGAGGACTTCGGCTGGTACCTCCAGTCCGTCCCCGGTGCGCTCGCCCGGCTGGGCACCGGCACGCCGGGCTCTTCCGCTGTCGCCGACCTGCACCAGGGCGACTTCGACGTGGACGAGGGCTGTGTCGCAGTTGGTGTGCGGGTTCTGGCGGCGACTGCGCTGACCGCGCTGGGCGCTCCGGCAGGCAGGGCGAGCAGCGCGGACCCGTCGTGAACCCGTACTTGCCGCCAGGCTGCACCCGCTGAACTGCGCGGACACCCGCCGGCAGGTGCAAGAGGCAGGCGGGCGGCGCGCCCGAGGCCACTCCCTACGTTCGGACAATGAACGAGGACACCAACGCCAACCTCTACGCGGTCCTGGCTGGCGAGGTCCGCAGGATGGGGTTTCTCGACCGCCTCGCCCACGTCACCGACACTGACCGGTTCACCTACGTCGCCACCTACGAGGGCGCCCGGCGGGCGTCGGCGGTCTTCGCCGCGCACGGTGTGCGGTCCGGGGACACGGTGTTGTTGATCCTGCCTGACGGCATCGACCTGGTCTGGACGTTCCTCGGCGCCATTCGGATGGGCGCCGTCCCGATCATCGCCAACTACGAGCAGCACGTGGACGAGCTCGACCACGCGGCGGAGATCTCCCGCCCCACCGCGATCGTGAGCATCCGCGAGCTACCCCCGCGGGACGGTGTTCCTGTGTTCCCGCTCGAGGAGCTGCGCACCGCGGGGCCACCCGTACCGCCGGTGGCGTGGCGCACCGCGGCCGAGCCCGCGTACGGCCAGCTCACCTCGGGGACGACCGGCGAGCCGAAGCTGTGCCTGCACGCCCACGGCGACCCGCTCGCCTACCACGCGGCGTTCGCCGAGCCGTTTCTGCGGCTGGGCGAGACCGACCTGGCGTACTGCGTGTCCCGCATGTACTTCTCGTTCGGGCTGGCCAACTCGCTGTTCTACCCGCACCTCAGCGGCAGCGCGTCACTGCTCACCCGGGACCGGCCCGGCCCGGAGGAGGCGATCACCAGTCTGGTCGAGCACGGCGTCGGCGTTTTCTACGCGCAGCCCAGCTTCTATGCCCGGCTGCTCGCCGCCTCCCGCCCGGAGGTCCTCGCGCGGACACGGCTCGCTGTCGTGTCCGGCGAGCCTCTGCCCGGGCCACTGGAGGCGGCCGTCCGGGAGATCGTCGGTGACGACCTGCTCAACCTGCTGGGCGCGACCGAGGTCGGCTGCCCGTTCGTGGTGATGCCGGAGGGTGAGTCCCGCCCCGGCATGATCGGCCGGGCGCTGCCGCCGTTCCGCATCCGCGTGGTCGCCGAGGACGGAACGCGGCTCCCACCTGGCGAGGAGGGCAGGCTGGAGGTGCGCGGCCCGACGGTGACGCCGGGGATGACCCGATTCGGCCAGCCGTGGCGGCACGGTGACGGGTTCTGGTGGCGGTCCGGCGACATCGGCGTCATCGACGCGGACGGCTACTGCTTCGTCCCGGGACGGGCGGACGATATCGAGGTGATCGGCGGGGTCAACGTGCACCCCAAGGAGGTCGAGGACTTCCTCAGCAAGGACCCGCGGGTGCTGGAGGCCGCCGTGTGCGCGGTGCGGTCGGGGACCGCGCCGACCCGGCTGCGGGCGCTAGTGGTGCCAGCCGGCGAGGTGGACCGGGCGCGCCTCGCCGTGGACCTGTCGTCGGCCGCCGCCGAGCACCTCACCTGGTACAAGCGGCCCGAGGACATCGTGTTCGTCGCCGAGCTTCCCCGCACGGCGACCGGGAAGCTGAACCGGCGTCGGCTCCGCCAGGACGCGGTGGCGGTGGCCTGACGTGTGCGGCATCGCGGGATGGGCCCGCTGGGACGGCCCGCCGGGGGACCAGGCGGCGCCAGGGCGGCGCGCACAGATCGAGGCTATGACGGCGTCGATGGTGTGCCGGGGGCCCGACGCGGGTGCGGTGTGGCTCGACGCGTACGCCGCAATTGGCCATCGGCGGCTGGCGGTCATCGACCTCACCGGAGGCGGCCAGCCCATGACGGTGGCGGACGGCTCCGGCACGGTGGTCCTCACATTCAACGGAGAGGTCTACAACTACCGGGAGTTGCGCGCGGAGCTGCGGGCGCTGGGGCACGTGTTCCGGTCCGAGAGCGACACCGAGGTGGTGCTGCGCGCCTACCTGGAGTGGGGCGAGGCGTTAACCGTCAGGCTCAACGGCATCTACGCCTTCGCGGTCTGGGACCAGGCCAGGCGGCAGCTTCTCCTCGTCCGCGACCGGATGGGTGTCAAGCCGCTCTATTACTACCTGCTCTCCGGCGGTGTGCTGTTCGGCTCGGAGCCGAAGGCGATCCTCGCCCACCCTGAGGTACGGCCAGTGGTGGACGCGGAGGGGTTCGCAGAGCTGCTCGCCCACGCGAAGACCCCGGGGTACGCCGTTTTCCGTGGCATGCACGAGGTCAAGCCCGGCCACACCGTACGGGTCCGGCCCACCGCGGTGACCACCAGGCGGTACTGGGGCCTGGAGGCGCGGGAGCATACCGACGACCTGACCACGACGGTCGCCACCGTCCGCGGCCTTCTGAAGGACACGGTGCGGCGGCAGCTCGTCGCCGACGTCCCGCTGTGCACGCTGCTGTCGGGCGGACTGGACTCCTCGCTGCTGGCGGCGCTGGCGAACCGCGCGCTCGCGACCGAGGGCGCGGGCCCGATCCGGTCGTTTGCCGTTGAGTTCGCCGAGCATGCGGGACGCTTCACCCCGGACGGGCTGCGGGACGCGCCAGACGGCCCGTACGCGCGGATGGCGGCGGAGCACATCGGCGCCGACCACCACGAGATCAGCCTCGATACCGCGACGCTCACCGACCCTGCGCACCGCGCCGCCGTCCTCCGCGCACACGACATCCCGTGGAGCCGCGGCGAGGGCGACACCTCCCTGTACCTGCTGTTTGCCGCCGTCCGTCACAGGTCGACCGTGGCGCTGTCCGGGGAGTCGGCCGACGAGCTGTTCGGCGGTTACCGGTGGCTGCGCGACCGGGAGGCGGTCCAGGCGGACACCTTCCCGTGGCTGGCCGGAGCCGCCGGGAACACCTTCGGCCTCGCCCACCGCGACGTGCTGCTGAGCCCGGGCCTGCGCAACAAGCTCGACCTGCCCGGCTATCGGCGGGGCCGCTACGCCGACGCGCTCGCCGAGGTACCGCACCGGCCTGGGGACGGCCCGGAGGAGCGGCGTCGGCGGGAGCTGGCGTACGTGGCGGCGACCCGGTTCATGCAGATCCTGCTGGACCGCAAGGACCGGATGAGCATGGCCAGCGGGCTGGAGGTGCGGGTCCCGTTCACCGACCACCGTCTGGTCCAGTACGTGTTCAACACACCTTGGGCGATGAAGACCTTCGATGGCCGAGAGAAGTCGCTGCTGCGGGCCGTCGCCACCGGCGTTCTCCCCGAGCCCGTCGTGCATCGCCCGAAGAGCCCTTACCCGAGTACGCAGGACCCCAGGTACGCCCGGGTGCTGCGCGCCGAGCTGGGCGCCGTGCTCGAAGACCCCGGCGCGCCGGTGCGCCCCCTACTCGACCTGGACGCGGCCCGCGACGCCGTCGCCGGAGCCACGCGATACCACCGCACCGGCATCGGGTTCGCCGTGGAACTCGACCGGTGGCTGCGAACGTACGGCGTCCGGCTCGACTTCTGACTCCGTTTCCACCTGAACCCCGACGACATGGAGGTGGCGCATGACCCAGGTCTTGGCGAGGCCCACGCCCGGCGTGCGGGCCGGTCGCGGCATCTGGAGACACACGCGGTGGGACGCGCTCCCGGCGGCCTACAGCGTCGCGTACGTCGCCGCGACACTCGCGCTGGCCGCCCGGTGGCAGGACCTGCCCCCGGCGGGAATGGTGGCGGCGTTCGCGACCGTCGCCCTGATGACGAGCTACCACATCATCGTGGTGTCACACCTGTTCACGCACGTGCCCTGGTTCACCTCGGGGCGGCTGAACGCCGTCGCGTCGCTGCTGAACTCGGCCGGGATCGGGCAGTCGGTGCAGATCTACCAGTTCACCCACGTGCGGAACCACCACCGTTTCAACAACGACCGGCCGGGTCCGGACGGCCGAACCCGCGACACCTCATCCACGTACAGGGACGGTAACGACGGCGACCACACGCCGCTTGGCCGGTATGTCGTGAGCGGGGCGCTGGACTCGGTGGCCGACCGCGCCATGGAGATCCTGGCGATCACCCGGCTGTGGCGTGTCGGTCCGAAGGAGACGCGGCTGCTGGAACTGGCCGCCAACCGCGAGCCCAAGCGGAGCCGGGAGCTGCGGCAGGTGCAAGCCGACCGGGCTGCCCACTGTCTCGCGCTAGCGGCGTTCGTGGTGATCTCGTGGCAGTTCACGGTGCTCTGCTACATACCGGCGTTCTGCACTGCGCTGTGCCTGGTGAACGTCCAGAACTACTACCGACACTACGGCGCCGACCCGTCCAGCCGGACCGCCGACTCGGTCAGCTACTACGGCCGGCTGTACAACCTGCTGTCGCTCAACGACGGCTATCACCAGGAGCACCACCTCAGCCCGGCAACGCACTGGTCGAAGCTGCCCGCGTTGCGGGAGCGGAACCGCGCGAAGCTGGACGGGACGCAGCGCGTCATCAGCCCAGTGCCGGCGATGATCGGCTTCCTCGACCGTCGGCGGGTGCAGCTGCACCGCTCCGTAGCCTCTGCCCCCGTTCCGAGCACCCGACTGGAGGAGTCATGACCAGCCCCATGACCGTCACGCCCGCCGCCCGAGTGACGGGACGGTCGCTGCCCGCCGGGGGCTTCCGGCTGCACCGCGCGGTCGGGCATCCCGACCCCGGGGCCGTGGCCGCGGTGCTGCGCGGCCAGCTGGCGGCGCACCTGGTAAAGGGGTTCGTGCCGGTCGCCGACTGCCGGCGGGTCGCTCGGAACTTCTGGGCCCTACCGCACACCGCCCGGTACGGCGAGGGGGAGGATGGCGTCGAGGCGCACATTGTCGGCGCCTCCCACATCGAGAAGACCACGGACGCCTACCTCACCGAGGCGGCCCGCGCTGCCCCCGCCGTGCTGGGCCTGTACGCCGGAGCCCGTGACCCGCTGGGCCGCTTCCGCGCGGTGGCGGCCGGGCTCGACGAGGTCCGAAGGGTCCGGCCCGCCGCCCATGAGGGGCGGACGGCCGCCGGGTCCAAGGCCGTGTGCTGGAACAGCACCGGCGAATATCTGCTGCTGCCACACGACGACCTCGCCCAGCTCAGCGACCCGATCCAGGCCGGGTTCGAGATCGGGCGGGTCCGGCGAGTGATGGCGGTGAACGCCTATCCGCAGGTGCCGTCGGGGGCTGGCCAGATCCAGCTGTGGAATGTCGAGCCCGACGACCGGACGCGCGCCGCGCTCGGCCTCACGTTCAGCGGCTATCCGTACCCGGGCGAGGCGCTGCGCGAGCACGAGTCGATCATCGTGCCGGTCGAGACCGGCGACCTGTGCGTCATCAACGGCAACCTCGTCCACGCCGTCCGAGGGCCATCGGCGCCCGGCGATCGCAGGCTCCTACTGACCTGCTTCACCGGCCTCGACCCCCAGGGAGACCTCCTCTACTGGACGTGACGAACCGCCCTACCCGGCCTGAGCCACCCGGCGCCTCGCGCGCGGGGTGGCTCGCTGTCCGGGCCCGACGGCTCTTCGCCGAAGGCGCCGTAGCAAACCCGTACGTCCCCGTTCCGTGCGGCCAAACTCCCTCCAGGCTTGCCTTTCGTCCGGGGACGGCGGTGCAGTGGGCCATCGATCCCGCGCCGGGTCGCCCGCCGACGCTAGTGGTCATCCGCTTCTCGGAGCGGTCAGAGACGGAGGCGACCCGATGAACGACGAGCCGACGGCCCAGCATGAGCGCGAGCGGCTACTGGCCCTGCTGCTCGAGCGGGAGGGCTTCGCGCCGTCCACCGGGGAGCCGATCGCGTCGGCTGACCGCAGGGGCGACCTGTCACCGTCGTTCGGCCAGCTGCGCATGTGGGTGATGGACCGGCTGGCGCCGGGACTGCCGCTTTACAACGCGCCGCTGGCCTACCGGGTGCGGGGCCCGCTGGACGCTGCGGCGCTGCGGGCGGCGTTCGCGGCGGTCACCGCCCGGCATGAGGCACTGCGGACGACGATCGCCCGGTGCGGCGACTCCGCCATCCAGGTCATCGCCCCGCCCGGGCCGTTCCCGGTCCCAGTCCTGGATGTGCCCGCCGCCGATCGGGACGCGGCGGTGGAGCGGCTGGTTCACGAGGACGCAATGCGTCCGTTCGACCTGCAGCGCGAGCCGCCGATCCGGGCGCGGCTGCTGCGGCTAGGGGATGACGACCATGTCCTGCTCATCGCCCAGCACCACATTGCCACCGACAGCTGGTCGCTCAGAGTCCTGTTCTACGAGCTGGCGACCGCGTACGCGGCGGAGCTGGACGGCCGCCGCCATGGGCTTGCCGACCTGCCCATCCAGTACGCCGACCACGCTACCTGGCAGCGCGAGCGGCTCACGGGCGAGCGGGCCCGTACGGACCTGGACCACTGGGCCGAACGGCTGGGGGACGCGCCGCGCATCCTGACCTTCCCGACGGACCGGCCTCGCCCGGCGAAGCCGACCTTTGCCGGAGCCGAGCACACCTTCACGCTGCCCCCGGAGACGGTGGCGCAGCTGCGGGCGGTGGCCGCCGCGCACGACGCGAGCCTGTTCATGGTGCTGCTCGCCGCGTTCCAGGTGTTGCTGGCCCGCTACACCGGAGAGCACGACATCGTCGTCGGCGCCCCGGTCGCCGGCCGCGACCGGGTGGAGACCGAGCCACTCATCGGCTACTTCGTCAACGACCTCGCGTTGCGCACCGACCTGTCCGGCGACCCGTCGTTCACCGAGGTGCTGCGCCGGGTGCGCCGGACGGTGCTGGACGCGCAGGACCACCGCGAGCTGCCGTTCGAGCGGCTCGTAGAGGAGCTTCAGCCCGCCCGCCAGCTCAGCGTGCACCCGCTGTTCCAGGTCGGCTTCCAGGTCGACCAGCGGCACCATCTCGACGGGCAGCGCGACGACCTCGAGCTGCGCGGCGTACGGATGGAGCGCATCCCGTCGTCCACGAAGACGAGCAAGTTCGACCTGTCCCTGGCACTCGTCGAGGCGGGCGGAACGCTAACCGGGACCATCGAATACTCCGCCGACCTGTACGTCGCTGCCACCATCGAGCGGATCGCGGCCAACTACCAGACCCTCGTGGCCGCCGCCGCCGCCGCCGATCCGGACCGGCCCGCCGGGCGGCTGGAGCTGCTCACTGCCGAGGAGCGCCACCGGGTGGTGGACGGCTGGAACGCCACCGGCCACCCGGTGGACGGCACCCTTCTCCACCGCTTGGTCCAGGAGCAGGCACTGCGCACCCCGGACGCGGTCGCGCTGATCGCCGAGGACGAGCGGGTCTCGTATCGGCTCCTGGACGACCGGTCCAATGCCCTGGCCCACCGGCTGCGGTCCCTCGGCGCGGGCCCGGAGATCATCGTGGCGGTCTGCGTCGAACGCGGGGTCGAGGCCGTCGTGGCGCTGCTGGGCGTGCTCAAGTCCGGCGCCGCGTACCTGCCGATCGCGCCCGACCAGCCCATGGAACGGACGGTGGGGATGCTGGCCGACGCGGGCGCCGCGATCCTCTGCACCCATGAGCGGTTGCTAGCGACCTTTGTGGACCTCGACATCCCGCTGTGCTCGATGGAGGGCAACTGGCGGGGGATCTGTCCGGTGACGGCGCCGCCGCAACTCGCCCACCCGGACAACGTCGCGTACGCGCTGTTCACGTCCGGCTCGACCGGACGGCCCAAATGCGCGGTGATCCCGCATGCGGGCGTCGTCAACTACCTGGCCTGGCTCCAGGGGACGTACCCGCTCACTCCCAATGACCGGGTGCTGCACAAGGCCCCCTTGGGCTTCGACGTATCGGTCTGGGAGCTGTTCTGGCCGCTGAGCTGCGGTGCCGCCGTCGTGCTGGCGCGCCCCGGCGGGCAGCGCGATCCCGCCTACCTGGCCGCGCTCGCCCAGCACGAGCAGATCTCCGTCATGCACTTCGTGCCGGTCATGCTGCGGGCCTTCCTCGCCGAGCCCGCCGCCGCGGACTGCTCCAGCGTGCGCATGGTGCTGTGCGGAGGCGAGGCCATCACCCCGGATCTGGTCGCCCGCTTCCATGAGGTGCTCGATGGCGACCTGCACAACCAGTACGGCCCGACGGAGACGACCGTCCAGACCACCGCCGCGACCCTCACGCCGGGAAGCGAGCGGATCACCCTGGGCAGCGGCATCTGGAACACCCGGCACTACATCTTGGACACGACTGGTGAGCCCGTGCCGCAGGGCGCGGTGGGCGAACTCCACGTCGCCGGGGTGATGGTGGGGCGTGGCTACCTCGGCCGCCCGGACCTGACCGCCGAGCGGTACGTCCCCGACCCATACGGGCAGCCGGGCTCGCGGATGTACCGGACTGGGGATCTGGCCCGGTGGCTGCCCGACGGGACCCTGGAGTACCTCGGCCGGACCGACCACCAGGTGAAGATCCGCGGGTTCCGGGTGGAGCCGGGCGAGATCGAGGCCCAGGTGAAGTCCTGTCCCGCCGTCCGGGCGGCGGCCGTAACCGCGCGGCCTGGCCCCGGCGGCGACAAGCGGCTCGTCGGCTACGTCGTCGCCCGGGACCAGCCCGCCCCCGGTGACCTGTGCGAAATCGTCCATCGGCACCTGACCGAGCGCCTGCCCGCCTACCTGGTCCCATCGACGCTCATGGTGATGGACGCCCTGCCGATCGGTGCCAACGGCAAGGTGGACCTCGCCGCGTTGCCCGAGCCGTCGATCACGGCCGCCCGGATCGGGCGAACCCGTCCCCGCACTCGTGCCGAAAGAGTCCTGAGCGGGATCTGGGCCGCCGTCCTCCAGGTCGAGGAGCCCGGCACGCACGAAAACTTCTTCACCCTGGGCGGCGACTCGATCCAGGCCATCGAGGTGTCGGCGAAGGCGGCCGCCGAGGGCTTGGTGTTCAGCCCGAACGAAGTGTTCCAGCACCAGACGCTGGCCGAGCTGGCGGCCGCGGCCACGCCTGGGGCGCCGGCGGTACGGCCGCCCGCTGGCGATGACGAGATCATCGGCGAGGTTCCGCTGACGCCAATCCAGAAGTCCTTCCTGGCATCCGCGCAGACCGACCGGCACGCGCAGTATGTCGGACTGGTGCTCCCGGAGGATGTGGACGCTGCCGCACTCGAGGCCGCGCTCGCCCACCTCGTCCGGCACCACGACCAGCTCCGGGCCCGATTCACGCGCCGTGAAGCCGAGTGGGTGCAGACAGTCGACCCGTACCGGCCGGGCACGTGGCTCGAGCGTGTCGCGGCCGACGAACCGGATCTCGACACGCTGCTCGATGTTCAGGCCGACCGCCTTTGCGCTGGGCTGAGCATCGCCGATGGCCGCATTGTGCGCGCGGCGCTGCTGGAGCGGTCAGCCGCACCACCGCTGCTGCTCATCGTCATCCACCACCTGTGCGTGGACGCGGTGTCGTGGCGGATCCTGCTCGAAGACCTGGAGGCGGCCTATGTCCGCCTGGCTGGCGGCCACGACCCCGACCCGCCCGTGAAGACGACCTCGTTTCAGGAGTGGGCGAGCCTGTTGCACGGGCTCGCCGGATCCGCCGAGATGGCCGAGGAGTCGCGGCAGTGGCAGCGGCTGCTGCCCGGCCCGACTCCGCCCGCCGTAGACGAGATGGCCGGTGGCGCCCCCTGCCGCGCGGATCGGGTGCTGCCGCGCGAAACCACCAAAATCCTCCTGGAGGAGGCGCCGGAGACCCACCGGACCCAGATCAACGACGTGCTGCTCACCGCGCTCGCCGTCGCCTATCACCGGGTGGCCGGCGCCCGGGGCCTCGTCGTCGACCTGGAGGGGCACGGCCGTGAGCCCGTCTTCCCCGCGGCCGACCTCACCCGTACCGTCGGCTGGTTCACCTCGATCCACCCAGTACCGCTCATCCTCGACGCCCCGGCCGACTTGCAGGGCAGCCTCCTGGCCGTCCGTGAGACCCTCGCGGCGGTGCCCCGGCGCGGCATCGGGTTCGGGCTGCTGGCCCACCTGCGCGACGACGAGCACGCACTGCGCGGCATCCCGGCCGCGGACATCCTGGTCAACTACCTCGGCCGTACGGTCCCAGCGTCCGCCGACCCGGTCCTGCGGCCGGTGGACGAGCCGCTGCGCTTGGCGACGGCGCCCGGCGCCGCCAGCGGCCACCTGGTGGAGGTGGTCGCCCAGCTCACCGACGGCTCCCTCGCCATCCGCTGGCGGTGCGACGGGCGGCGACACACGCCGGAGACGATAGCCGCGCTCGCCGACGAGTTCACTGCGGTCCTGGCGGAGATCGCGGGGCTCGTCCGCGCCCCCGGCGCGGGTGGCCGGATCGCCGCGGACTTCCCGATGTCCGGCCTGTCCACGCAGGACATCGCGCGGTACTTCGGCACCGCCCGCGGCATCGAGGACATGTACCCGCTCACGGGCGTCCAGGACGGCATTCTCTTCCACACCCTCACGGCGCCCGGGGAATCGCTCTACCTCGCCCAGCTCAGCTGGGAACTCGGCGAGGTCGACGGGCTCGCCATGGCGGAGGCGTGGCGCGAGCTGGCCCGCCGTTACCCCGCGCTGCGGACCCGGCTCGCGTGGGAGCTGCTCGACCGGCCGCTCCAGGTGGTCGAACGTGAGGCATGCCTGCCCGTGGAGCTGCTCGACTGGTCCGGGCGGACCCCGGATCAGCGGCGGGAAGCGCTGGAGGAACTGCTGCGTGACAGCCGCCGCCGCGGCCTGGACCTGCGCGTCGCGCCACTCGCCCGGGTCACCCTGATCCGCGGCGGGGACCGCTGGCGGGCCGTGCTGGAGTACCACCACATCCTGCTCGACGGGTGGAGCACCGTGATGCTCCTGCACGACCTGCTCGCCGTGTATGAGGCGATGACCTCGGGCGGCGACCTCGTCCTGCCGGAACGGCCGTCTTTCCGCGAGCACGTCCGTTGGTTGGAGACCGAGGCGCACGCGGGCGAGGAGGACTACTGGCGCACGCTTCTTGCCGGGTTCCACGAGCCCACCCCGCTGCCCCCCGGCGGGTCGCCTGGCCCGGACGCCACCGGACCCGGCCTCAGCGACCTCGACATCGGACCCGGCCTCGCCGCCGCGATCGCCGACTTCGCCCGGCGCGAGCGGGTCACCACGTACACCGTGGTGCAGGCCGCGTGGGCGCTGATGCTCGCGCTACACCACGACGTCGAGGATGCCGTGTTCGGCGCCACCGTGTCCGGCCGTAACGGCGTGCCGGGTGCGGAGAGCATGGTCGGGCTGTTCATCAACACGCTGCCCGTACGGGTTCCTATCGGCTCCGGCCGGCCCGTCGGGGCGTGGCTGCGCGACCAGCAGGCCGCGCGCGCCGCGATGCCTTCCGAACACACCGCGCTCACCCGGATATCGAGGTGGAGTGAGGTGCCGCCCCGCGCCCAGATCTTCGCCAGCAACATCACCTTCGGCAACTACCCGCTGGCCGACCCGGTCCGGCAGGTGCTCGGCGGGCTGTCCGCCAAGGTCCTGCGGGTCGAGGAATCCAGCCACTATCCGCTCGGCCTCGTCGTCAACCCGGGCCCGCCGTTCGAAGCCCAGGTGCTGTACGACCGCGGTCGCTACACCCCAGACGCCGCCGCCGGCCTGGCCGCCGACCTCGCCCGGATTCTGGCGGAGCTGGTCTCCGACCGCGCTGGAACCCCGCGCGACCTGCTCGGCCGGATCGGCCAAACCCGCCTGCTCGCAGACCTTGTGACGAAGGAGCACAGGCCATGACCATGATGCAGGAGACCGACGCTCGACCGCCCACCGCCCCAGCCCGCCACGCCGGCTCGGGCAGCCCAGTCAGCTCCTACACCGAGTGGGACCCGCTGGAGGAGGTCATCGTCGGGATCGTCGACGGCGCGAGCTTCCCTACCTGGCACATGTCGCTACCGCCGGTGCTCCCCGCCGACCAGCACGACACCTTCCGCACCCGGGCCGGACGCCCGTTCCCGCCGCACCAGGTGGAGGCGGCCCGGCGGGAACTGGAGGAGTTCGTGCACATCCTCGAGACCGAGGGCGTCCGGGTCCGGCGGCCCGCGCCGATCCCGCAGCGCACCACGTACAGCACCCTCGAGTGGGCCAGTACCGGCATGTACGCGGCGATGCCCCGTGACACCATCCTGGTCGTCGGCGAGGACATCATCGAGTGCCCGATGGCCTGGCGGTCCCGCTACTACGAGTCGCTGGCGTACCGGCCGTTGCTCAAGGAGTACTTCCGTGGCGGCGCGCGGTGGAGCGCCGGCCCCAAGCCCGAACTCACCGACGCGCAGTTCGATCTGGACTGGACAGAGCCCGCCGACGACGACCCGCGGCGGCTCGTGGTCACCGAGTTCGAGCCGACCTTCGACGCCGCCGACTTCCTGCGTTGTGGGCGCGACATCATCGCGCAGATGAGCAACGTCACCAACGCGTTCGGCATCGAGTGGCTGCGCCGTCACCTTGGCGACTACCGGGTGCACGTCTTCGAGTTCGACGACCCGCATCCGATGCACATCGACGCGACGCTGGCGCCGCTCGCCCCCGGCAAGCTGCTGATCAACCCGGATCGGGTGCCGCGGGTGCCCGCACTGTTCCGGGGCTGGGACGTCATCGAAGCGCCTCGGCCGGTCATCCCCGCCTCGCACCGGCTCTACATGACCAGCAGGTGGATCAACATGAACATCCTCATGCTCGACGAGCAGCGGGTGGTGGTGGAGCGCCAGGACGAGCCGATGATCCAGGTCATGAAGGAACACGGCTTCACCCCGATCCTGTGCAACTTCCGGAACTTCAACAGTTTCGGCGGTTCTTTCCACTGCGCAACCCTCGACGTCCGCCGCGCCGGCACCCTGCAGTCCTACTTCCGATGAGGCTGAAGGCGATGCCGAGCGAGACGAACGCGCCCGCCCTGGTCCCCGGCCTCGTCGCCGCCCGCGCGGCAGCGGCTCCAGATACCGTGGCCTGCCGGGCCGGGCGGCGCGAGCTGACGTACCGGACGCTGGACGAGCGCGCCGCCCGTACGGCGAGCGTGTTGCGCGACCTCGGGGTCGGTCCCGACGTGCCCGCTGCCGTGCTCATGCCCCGCTCGCCCGGCCAGATCGTCGCGTACCTCGCGGTGATGACGGCGGGGGGTGCGTACCTGCCGCTCGACCCGGCCTACCCGCCGGAGAGGATCAGGCAGATTCTCGCCGACGCCGCGCCGCCGGTCATGCTCGCCACCGCGGAGCTGGCTAGGCGACTTCCCGCCGGTCCCGGGCCCCGGGTCGTCGTGCTCGACGACGCCGGCGGCTGCGCGCAGGCTTCCCCGCGGCGCAGACACAGAGCGGCGCTTGACGGCGCGAACCTGGCGTACGTCATCTACACCTCCGGATCGACCGGCGTGCCGAAGGGAGTGCAGGTCCCGCACTCCGGGCTGGCCAACCTGGTCCGCTGGCACCACGCCCGGTACGGGCTGACCCCGGCCGACCGCACCGCCCACCTCGCCTCAGCGGGGTTCGACGCGGCGGTCTGGGAGATCTGGCCGACCCTGGCGGCCGGGGCGACGCTGCATCTGCCCACCGAGGAGGACCGGTTGCGTCCTGACCGGCTCGGCGCCTGGCTGCGCGAGACCGGGATCACCGTGACGTTCATGCCGACGCCCTTGGCCGAGGAGATGATCACCGGCGGGCACCTCGGCGGGTCACGGCTGCGGGCACTGCTCACCGGCGGGGACCGGCTCCGCCGCGCCCCGCCCGTGGGCGCGCCGTACCAGCTGGTCAACCACTACGGCCCGACCGAGGCCAGCGTGGTCAGCACTGCGGGCACCGTACCTGCGGGCAGCGCGGGCCCGCCCGCTATCGGCCGTCCCATCGACGGCACCGGCGCGCACGTGCTCGACGACGCCCTTCGCCAGGTGCCGCCGGGCGAGGTCGGCGAGCTGTATGTCAGCGGCGAGGGGCTGGCTCGGGGCTACCTGGGCCGCCCGGGCCACACCGCTGCTCGGTTCGTCCCCGACCCGTTCTCCGGCACCCCGGGCGCGCGGCTCTACCGGACCGGTGACCTGTGCCGGGTCGACGCGGACGGCGTGCTGTGGTTCGCGGGCCGCGCCGACGACCAGGTGAAGATCCGCGGCTTCCGGATCGAGCCGGGAGAGGTCGAGGCGGCGCTGCTCGCCCACCCCCGGGTCGCGGAAGCTGCGGTGGTCGCCCGGCCCGGACCATCGGGCGCTCCGCAACTCGTCGGCTACGCCGTGCCCAGCGCGGGGGCGGCGGTCACCGTGCAGGAACTGCGGGCGCATCTATCCGAGCGGCTGCCCGCCTACATGGTTCCGCCGCGGCTGCTGATACTCGGCGGCCTGCCGATGACCCCGCATGGCAAGCTCGACCGCCCAGCCCTGCCGGTACCGCCCGCGGGCGGGCTAGGCGAGATGCCTCGGGATCCGGTCGAGGAGACCATCGCGGAGATCTGGGCGGCCACGCTCGGCCTGCCGGACGGGCACCCGCTCGGTGTGCGGGACGGCTTCTTCGATCTGGGCGGGCACTCGCTGCTCGGGCACCAGGTCATCACCCAGGTGATGCAGGTGTTCGGCGTCGCGCCGCCGCTAAGCGCCCTCTTCGAGGCGCCCACGATAGCGGGGTTCGCCGCCGCCATCCAGCGGGGCGAGCGGACCCCCGGCCGGATCGCCGCCATCGCCCGGCTGCGCAGGCAGGTGGCCGGGCTCACCGACGAGCAGGTGGCTGGCCGGTTGGCGTCGCTGACCCCGGAAAGGCAGGTCGCACATGACCGCTGAACGGACCCGCGAGCGGCCCGCGCCACCCGCCGACCAGGCGGCGCGGGCCATCGCTGCGGCTTGGTGCACCACGCTGCGGATCCCGGAGGTGGCCGACGACGACGACTTCTTCGAACTCGGCGGCAACTCGATCATCGTGACCCGGATCGTGGCGTACCTGCGCCGGGAGCTGGGCGTCGAGGTCGACATGCTCCAGCTCTGGGACACTTCGCGGTTCGGCGACTTCCGGGAAGCCGTCACTGCGAGCCTGACCGACACCGGCCCGAAAGGAGCTTGAATGACCGACGACGACGCGAAGGGCCCCCGCTATCTCGTCGTGCTCAACGACGAGGAGCAGTACTCGCTCTGGCCGGAGCGGCGGCCGCTGCCCGCCGGCTGGCGGGGCGACGGGGTGTCCGGCACCAGAGCGGAGTGCCTCGCGCACATCGAGGAGGTGTGGTCGGACATGCGGCCGCTGAGCCTGCGCCGCCGGATGGCGGCCGCGGCAGGTGAGTCGGGCTGACTCCCGCCCCACGCGATACCTGACGAACCCGCGGGCCCTGCGCAGGTCCCGCGGGTTGGCCGTGCCCACGGCAGCAGGTCATACGCCATTGAGGACGGGCGGGTCCCGCAGGATGCTGGCCTGGAGCCGCTCGATCTCCTCGGACGGTTCCAAGCCCAGCTCGCGGTCGAGGAGCCCGCACAGGTTCCGGTAAGCCTCCAGCGCCTCGCCGCGGCGGCCGCAGGTGGCGAGCGCGGCGATCAGCCGACTGTGGAACCACTCGTTCAGCGGGTAACGGGCCGTCAGCGGCCGCAGCTCGGCGACGAGCTCGCGTTCGCGGCCCAGCGCGAACCCGGCCTGGACGCCGAGCTCAAGCGCCCGCAGCCGCAGCTCCTCCAGGTGGAACACGTAGACGTCGAGGTGCCGGCCCTTGGCGACGTCGGCCAGCGCGGGCCCGGTCCATAGCTCCTGCGCCCGTTCCAGCAGGTCAGCGGCCTCGGCAGCCCGGCCCGCCGCCAGCGCCACCCGCGCGCGGCGCACGCTCGCTTCGAACAGCGCGCTGTCCAGCGCGCTGTCGGTCAGCACCAGCCGGTAGCCAGGCGGGCGGGTGGCCAGCCAGTCGTGCCGGTGGCCGCCGCTACCCGGCCGGCGGAGCTGGTAGACGTACGTCTGGGCGGTGGGCACGGCGCTGCGCGGCGGGTCGTCGCCCCACAGCTCCTCGATGATCATGTCCATGGGCACCACCGTGCCCGCACGCAGCAGCAGCAGGGCCAGGATCTGGCGCACCTTGGCCGCCGTGGGCGTGCAGTCCTCCGGGCCGCAGCGGACCTCCGTCGCCCCTAACACCTTGAACTCCGGCATCGCAGCTCCGTTCATCGCCCCGGGCCGGCCGGCGGCCCGCCTAAGGGGAGATCCATTGCGGAACGTAACCGAGGGCGGTGGCCCCGATCAATGCGCATGTAACCAAAGTTGTAAGCCGAATATCGCAGGTTGTACCACCACCCCTGACTTTCGATGTATTGGCACTCTTGAGCAGCTCCGAGAATGGTTCCATTCGGGAATGGAGCTGACGCATTCCCAGTCCCTGGCCTTTCGGGTCGGCTACAGGCCCCGGCCCGCGCCGGCGGCCGCGGCATGATCACCTCGGCGCGGATCGACGCGTTCAAGCCGCCGCCCGCCGGCACCTCACCTGCCCGCGCGCCCTCAAACGCGGCCGGCACAGCAGCTACCGTGTCATCCCTGTAGGAGTGGGGCCGTGTCAACTCCCGAACTGGACGGGTTTGTGACCGGTTGGGCTTGTTTCCCGGCTCGGTGCGGACAAACGCCGGTAATGGTTCGGGGTCAAGGCTCGACCGGAGGTCGACCCGCGCAGCGGGCTTGGTCTTGACGCCGATCCCGGACGGCGCAGAATCGGTACGCCGGGAACGCCTGTGGTGTTGTGGGGGTGGGCCGTGTTCTCCAGTGTCCGAAATGGATGGTGAGGCGGAACCGGGTCCGGTTGCCGGTCATCCTTTCGCCGCCGGCGGGGCGGCATGGAGTGCTACGGCCGCAGCCAGGCGGGATCAATCAAGACGGATCGACCACGCCGTGGTGGGGGTCAGACACAGAGCGACCTCGCGCCTGGCTGCGCCGGGACTTGGTGCTCACGCTGGACCGGTCAGGCAACGGATGTGGCCGTCGCGCAGCCCGTAGAAAACCAGCGTGAGGAGTTTGCGGGCGGCGGCGACCTTACCGATGTTCGCGCCGCGGCGTTCGCCGATGCGGACCCGGGCGTGCCCGAGCGGACCCTCGCGGAGGGTTGGCACGGCTTCGACCGCGGCCCATCGCACGAGCGGATTGCCCTGCTTGGTGATCCGACCCCGGTGGACCTTCGTGTCGGACTCGCGATGCTTGGGGGTCATGCCGGCCCAGGAGCACAGCTGCTGCGGGCGGGCGAAGCGAGTCACGTCGCCGATCTCGGCGACGAAGATCGCTGCGAGTACCGGCCCGACACCGCGGATGGCCTGAACCGCCTGAAAACCAGGGTGTGCCGTCAGCTGCGCGCCGGTGCGCTTGGTGAGAATGTCGATCTCGAACGTGAACGCGTCGATCAGCCTGTGACCGCGTGTTTGCGGATCGCCAGGCGGGTCACGGTGGACCACTGCTCCCAGTCCTCGGGAGTTTGTGGTTCAGCGTCGGCGAGCAGCAGCAGCCCGCCACACAGCGGGCAGCGTCCGCGCTGGGCCAGTAGCGCACGCCAGCGGGCGCGGTCCAGCACGGGCTGTTTACGGCCACGCCGCCAATCCCAGTGGTCGGCCAGGGTCGGGTCGTCGGGAGACGCCCAGCCCTTGACCATGGTGTGCCGCACGACTTTCGCCCAGCCGAACCTGAGCAGGTAGGCGCCGCTGCCGCGGTCATTGAAGACCCACCGGTCCCGCCGGGACTTGTTGAACATGCCGAAGTACCGGCGCACGATCCACCGGCTTCGACTTGTGCGGGTGACGGAACTTCGCCCACTCAGACGAAACTCCAACGGTGAGTGGGCAGGCGGCAGCACCCCGGCGACGCCGGGGTTCGGGTTGGCTGCTGTTATGCGGCCAGGGGTGTGAGTTCGGCGGTGTAGCCGAGTTCGCGAAGCTGGCGGAGGAGGCGGTGCTTGCGAGCGTTGGTGTCGTCGTAGCGGGTGTAGTAGTCGGCGCCGAGATCGGCGTACGTGGCACCGGTGGTCAGCAGATGCCAGACGATGACGGGTATGGTGTGCGCGATGGCGACGGCGGCTTTCTTGCCGCCGGCTTTGCCGAAACGTCGGTGCAGACGGCGGAACCGCGCGCCCAGGCGGGTGCTGGTGCGGGAGGAGGCCCAGGCCGCTTCGACCAGCACGCCACATAGATGCAGGTTGCCGTTACGGGTGGTGCCCTTCTTGCGTTTGCCGGCGGACTCGTAGTTACCCGGGCACAGTCCGGCCCATGAGGCGAGGTGCTCGGCGGTGGGGAAGCGGGTCATGTCCACGCCGATCTCAGAGATGATCGTCTGCGGAGCCGAAGCCGAACGGATCAAGGACCAGGTGGCGGTGTTCCTGCGTGATGAACCCAAGCTGGAACTCACCAGGCGCAGCGACACGAAGATCACCCGGGGTCGGCGGTCGATCAACGGGACGATCGCGCTGCGCGTGCCACTCGATGTGATCACTGCGAAGTGTGCCCCCTACCTGCGGCGCGGCAAACCCGAAGCCCGCACGGCCCTGTGCACCTCGACGACTACGACATCGTCGCCACCTACGGGGCCGAGTACCGGGGCACCGTCCAGTACTACCTGCTCGCCACCGACGTCTGGCGACTGTCCCGCTTGCGGTGGGTCGCCGAGACGTCGATGCTCAAGACGCTGGCGGCCAAGCACAGGTCCACCGTGTCGAAGATCGCGGCCAAACACCGGGCGGTTGTGCAAACCTCGTACGGGAAGCGGACCTGCTTCCAAGCCCGCGTCGAACGCGACGGCAAGCAGCCACTGGTCGCACGGTTCGGCGGGATACCCCTCGCACGCCACAAGGACGTGACGCTCATCGACCGCGTACCCGACAGGCCGGTGACCTACCCCGTCAAGGAGCTGACCGCCCGGCTCCGCAAGGGAAGGTGCGAGCTGTGCCAACAGCCGGGGAAGGTGCAGGTTCACCAGATCCGCAAACTCGCCCAACTCGACAAACTTGGAGCAGACCAGCCGACGTGGGCCACGGTCATGGTCAGGAAGCGGCGCAAGACCCTCGTGGTCTGCCATCCCTGCCATGACGCCATCCACGACCGGCACCCCACGCGGCAGCGGCATAGATCACTGGAGAGCCTCGTGCCTCGAAAGAGGCCCGCGGCGTTCGGCGGGGGGCCACGCGGAAAAGGGCCTGCATAGCAGGCACCTCGTCGCGTGGCCTACCCAGTTCCTACATCGCATCAAGAAGTCCGGCCAGCCGGCCAGCACCCGCCACAGTGGACCAGCCACTGCTGCCAACAGCGCGCCACCCCGATCCTGGCCGCCATCACAGTGCTCCAGCACCTCGAAGAGATCGACCACTATCACGATGAAAGGCTCATTTCTCGACCCAGCGGAACACGGCCAGATCGGCGAACACGATCGTGGTTGGCGCGTCGATGTCCTCGCGCTTATGGCAATAGAATCGGCCGGGCGCCGAGGTTCGTGGTTTGATATTCGTAACGGTATCGCCCGAAGGTCGGATAATTACCAGATATAGACTCCCTAAAATATCTAGGATACAATTTGGCAGATCTTGGAGACAACGCGGGTGCAGGGTGGTTGGATTGGGATCTCGGGCCGCTGCGGCGGGAGGTGCCCACGACAGCACTTCGCCGACCTCAGCGACCTCAGCGACCTCCCCGTCCGACACGCTTGCCGACCGGCTCGACGCCGCCACCGATTTGCTGGTCACCGAGTACGGCCGGGCTCTGGCTGGCTCGCTCGTCGTCTTCGCCGCCAACGCCGCCGCGCGCGAGCAGGCGCAGTCGCAGATGCGGCTCGTCCTCGGCGACGTCGCCCACGGCCTGCGGGGCGAGTCCGCCCGCAGCTCTGAGGACCTGGCCGGGCTGACGCTGAGCCACGAGATCGGTCTCGACCGTGCCCGCGCGCATGTCGATCCCCTGGACTCCATCGCCGCCGCGCGGGTGCTCTCCCAGGTCGTGGTGCACTGGGCCGTGCAGGAGAGCGCGAACGACGACGCCGGGACGATGGGTGACCTGCTCGCCGAACTGAGCGCCAGCCTGGTCTTCCGGATTACCGAGGCGACCACCTGGTACGCCACCTACCTGTTCAACCGGGTGGTGCACGCGCAGCGGGATGAGCGGCGCCGTCTCGCCCGCGACCTGCACGACCAGGTCGGGTACGGCGTGGTCGCCGCCCGGCTCGGCCTGGAGGCATACCAGCGCGCCGAGGTGGGCCGGGCCGAGACCGGCGGGGCCGACGACGCCGGTGCGGTGATCGCGCAGACGATCGGCCGGCTGGACACCGCCATCGACATGATCAACAAGCTGATCGGGGACCTGCGCGCCGAGGTCACCGATCTGACGCTGGCGCTCAAGGGGCTGGCGCAGGAGGGCTCCGACCCGTCCGTCGCGATCGCCTGCGAGGTCAACGGCGACGAGTCGTGGCTGCCCTCGACCGTGCGTACCGAGGCGTTCCTCATTGTCCAGGAGGCCGTGCGCAACGCGCTGCGGCACTCGGGCGCGCGGCACATCTCCGTGGTCGTGCACGTCATGCCATTCTGGGTCACCGCGACCGTGGACGACGACGGCCGGGGCCTGCAGACGCCGGTGGCGGGCGAGTCCGGCGGCATGGCCGGGGGACATGGCGTGGCCGGTATGTTCGAGCGGGCGGCGCTGCTCGGCGGCAGCCTCACCGCCGCCGACCGGCCGGGCGGCGGCGTGCGGGTGTCCCTGGGCGTCCCACTCACCCTCGACCCCTTCGCCGAGGCGGCTGAGGACCCGTGACCACAAAGATCACGCTGGCGCTCGTGGACGACCACGAGCTTCTGGTGGACGGCCTGCGCGGCATGTTCGAGGCCCAGCCCGACGTGGACGTCGTCGGCTCCGCGGGCGACAGCGACTCGGCCCTCGCTCTGGTCGAAGAGACCCGGCCGAACGTGCTGCTGCTGGACGTCTCGATCGTGGGCGCGCCGGTTACCGACACCGTCGAGACCGTGCGGCGGATCTCCCCGGACACCCGGATCGTGATGCTGAGCGTGCACGACGACCCGCGCATCGTCGCCCGCCTGATCGATCTGGGTATCTCCGGCTACCTGCTCAAGAGCGCCCGGTGGGACGAGCTGCTTGCCGCGGTGCGGATGGGTGACGGGCTGCACGACCGGCTTCTGCTGTCGCTCTCGCGGCGCAGCCTCCAGCAACTCGGCGAGGGTGCCGCGCACGCCGCGACCTCGGGGGGCGGCGTGCTGTCCGAGCGCCAGGTGGAGATCATGACGTTCACCTCGGTCGGGCTGAGCAACCAGCAGATCGCCACGCGGCTCGGGGTGACCGAGCCGACGGTGAAGCGGCACCTGCACAACATTTTCACCAAGCTGGGCGCGGTCTCCCGGCTCGATGCTGTGAACCGGGCCAGGGACCTGGGGATCATCCCGGCTGGATCGCCGGTGGCGCGGCCTCGATGACGACCCTACCTGGGGCCGAGCGGACGCTGAGACCGATGCGAGTGCTGTTTACGCTGGCATCCCCAGATCCGCGCCGCCGCGTCCTCGTCCCGCTGGGCTGGGCGCTCCAGGCCGCGGGCCATGAGCTGCGGGTGTTGGAGCTCCCCGGCGAGGCCGGGGAGCTCCAGCATGGTGGCCGGGCTGGTGCCAGTGCGGCTGCTCCCCGCGCAGAGCCCTTCCACGCCCGTGGTGTTGGACGCGGTCGCCGGGTCGCCGCCGCGTGGCGTCCCGACCTGGTGGTGGCGGACGAGCTGAGCGCTTGCGCGGCGCTGGCGGCCCGGGTCGCGGGCGCGTCACTGGTCTTGCATCTGGACGGCCCGGACGGCACAACCGAGCCCGCGGGTGGGCGGCTCGAGGATGTGTGGCCGTACGAGGGCCGCGGGCGACGGTGACGGACAAGGCGTGGGCGCTGGCGCACTTCTACGACTTCCTGCTGGCCCGCTATCAGGGCGACATCCACGTACTGACGGGCACGTGCTGGTGCAGCCGATCGACGAGTTCAACCGGCCGGCCAAGCCGTACGCGGTCTCGGCGCGGGTCCCGCTACCTCCTGCAACGCCTGACTCGCTGGCTGGAATACCGCGACACGCGCTGGCCCAACACCGCCAACAACCACCTGTTCCTGCACTACCGCACCGCGTGCCGGCCGGACACCGCCGTCGGGCACCGCTGGGTGTGGCTGACCATCGGCGCCGGGCTCACCGGCAAGGCCATCCGCGAGGACCGCATCCTCAACGAAGCCCACGCTACGGACGGCGACGTGCGCCGCCTGGTCGACTTGTTCGGACTGTCGGTCAACGCCTCCACCCGTTACACCAACACGATCGAGCACCCCGATCTCACCCAGCTCGACACCGCCGAGGGCGACGGCGTCCCACATCCGTGAACCGGCGGCCATCACCGCACCCCCACTCAGGCGTTCGGTGGTCCCACGGCGCGGCTCGACTGCTCAACCCCAACGGGCGACGTAGACCTCGACGAGTACTGCCGATGAAACGCCAACACGTCGTCAAGACCCGGCCGCGTGCCTGCCCGCGATACCGTCGATGAGACAGCCGCCGAACGGAGAACCGGGCCATGGCAACCGTCGAACCCAGACGTGAACCCGACGATGCGGAGAGCCTCCCGCCCCGGACGCTGGCCTCCCGCCGCTGGCTGATACGCCCCCGCGAGCCACTCACCGCGGGACAACCGGGACACGATGAAGGCCACGGTCGCGGTACCTCGGGCAGGTCACCGTGGGCCGATATGCCCCTGGCACCCGCCGGGCGATTCTCCCCCGGCGGCACCGGTACCGATGAGACCTCTGCCGATTCTTCCCGTCCCACCGATGTCATCGAGTTCGCCGGTGGCCGGCCCGACGCATCGCCGCTTCTCGAAGCCGCACGGGATCTCGTGCAAAACACCCCCGAAGGCCACGCCCTGGAGGGCAAGCTCGAAGCCTTCGACAAGCTCGAGGACTCGGCAAAGGAACGGGCCGCCCCGGGCATCCACAAGGACATCGCCGACATCGTCGCCCGCGCGGTCACCGAGGCGCACCACCGCACAGAGTTGCTCAACGCTTTGGCCACCTTCAGGAATGACCAGACCCTCGCCGCATCCGGGCCGGCTGAAAGAGAGGTGCAGCACCCGTTCGTTGCCGAACTTGTAGACGTGGTGGAGGGCGTACTGGCTGAACTGGGCAAAGAAATGTTGATCGAGGTGGTGCTACCCGGCGCCCACGTTCTCCTCCTACCAACAGACTTCGTGGAAAGCCTCTTCACCGCGGTAGAGATGATCGAGATCGCAGGCGACCCGGCCCGGTTGGCGATCGAAGACCAGCCGGCCTGGCTCGAAATCGAAGACGATCCGTTCTGGTCACCGCTGATCAGGCCACCGTGAGCCCCCGGCCGCACCCAGCTACGGACGACCACCTCAGTTCTCGAACCCAAGCCCAGCGCTAGGCTTATCACGCACCACCTCCACTCGGGTTCGCGGCGGAGGGCCCTTCAGTAATCCCGAACCCGAGATGTCTCTGCCGGAACTTGTCGGCGGGCTCGTCCGTGACGACGTGGAGTGGTCGTCCTGGTCCCCGCCGCGGACGAGGCCCTGCGGTTGCGGATGCCCACCTACGCTCGGGTGATGGACGACGTGCCGCTCGCGCTGGTGGCGCCGACCTGCCGGCTGGTCGTGCACCAGGGCGACACCGGGTCGATGATGACCTCGATGGCGTGCGGGGTGGTGCAGCTCGCGGTGGCCGCGGGAGGTCAGGAGGACCGGGCGATGACGGTGCTGGCCGAGACCGGCGCGGGACGCGCGCTGCCCGCCCGGACGGCCGGGCCGCAGGCGTTCCAGGACGGCTGACTGGAGCTGCAGTGGTCCCGGCCGGCCGTGCGGGCGGCTGCGGCGTCGGCCGAGCGCAACCGGCTGCGCCCCAGTGCCGCCGACCTCGTCCGGTTGCTGCAGGAAGTGGCGGTCAAGCCCGCCCGCTAGACGAAGTTAGCCTCCGCGCGCGGCGTGCTGCTCCCGGCGAAGCGGCGGGCGTCGAAGGGTGAGACGTCGATCTCGAGGACGCGCTCCAGGTATAGGTCCCGCATCACCTCGCCGACGGCGGGCGACTGCATGAACCCGTGGCCGGAGAACCCCGTAGCGTAAAGGAATCGGCTGAGCCCAGGGGCTTCGCCGATGAGCGCGTTGTGGTCGGGGGTCACCTCGTACAGGCCGCCCCACTGACCGGCCAGCCCCGCGTCCAGAACGCGCGGCGCCCGCTCGGCGAGGGCGGCGTGCAGGCACGGCAGCCACGACGCCGACGGCCGGGTATCGAAGCCGGGCTGCTGGGCGGGGTCGGTGACGCCGAGCAGCAGCCCCTCGCCCTCGCGCCGGAAGTACAGTCCGCTGGTGAAGTCGATGGTCAGCGGCGGCCGCCCGGCGTCGGGGAACGGCCCGGTGAAAGCGACCTGCCGGTAGTGCGGCTCCACGGGCAGATCGACCCCGGCCATGGCGCCGACGGAGGCCGACCAGGCCCCGGCGGCGCAGATCACCGCGGGGGTGGTGACGGTCCCCTGGGAAGTGGCCACACCGATGATGTGGTCGCCGCGGGTCTCGATGCCGAGAACCTCGCAGTGGGTGACGATCCGAGCGCCCGCCCGGCGTGCCCCTGCCGCGTACCCCATGACAACGGACTCCGGCGAACAGTGCCCGTCCAGCGGCGAGTACGAGGCGGCCAGCACGCCGGCGGTGTCGACCAGCGGCGACAGCCGCCGGGCCTCCTCGGGATCGACAATCCGGCTCGGTACGCCGAGCGCGTTCTGCAGGGCGACCGCCTGCTCGAACGAGGCAACGTCCGCCGGCCTGGACAGCAGGAACAGGTAGCCGTCCTGGCGCAGGTCGATCTGCTGTCCAGGCCGTTCGCCGAACCGGGACAGCAACTCGATGCTGCGGGCACCGATCCGGATATTCAGCGCGTCGGAGAACTGGGCGCGGAACCCCCCTGCCGCCCGGCAGGTCGAGCCGGATCCGGGAGTGTCGCGCTCCAGAACCACCACCCCGGGGACGCCGGCCTCGGCGAGATGGAAGGCGATGCTCATGCCCACCACCCCGCTTCCGACGATCACGACGCTGGCGCGTGTGGGAACGGTCATCGGTCCTCCCTGGGTGTCGGGGCCGGGCGCCTTAGGCCGCGTCGCCGCTGACCTCGGCGGTCAGCCCGGCTGCGAATGCGCGCAGCAGGCGGTGGCAGGAGTACTGGCCGGGCGCGTGCTCGGTGACGAGGTGCATCCGGGCCAGTTCGGCAAGCAGGGCGCGGGCCCGGCCGAGGGGGACGTTGGCGAGCCCGGCGGCCTCGGCGGCGGTGATGGCGCCGCTGTTCCGGCTGCCGAGCAGCCGGAACAGCCGAGCGCTGCCCGCGCCGAGCTCCCGGTAGCAGGCGAGGAACATGCGGCGCAGCCCGGCGGTGTCGGCACCGCCGTCCAACGTCTCCAGGCACTCGTCCGGGCGGCTCAGCCGGTCGGCGAACGCGGCCAGTGGAAAGGTTGGCCGGGCGGCGGCCTGCGCGGCGACCGCGGCCAGCGCCGCCGGCAGCCGGGCACACCGGTCGGCGATAGCCGCGGCCGCGTCAGGCTCGGCGGCCACCCGGGCCTGGCCGAGCCGGTTGGCCAGCAGCGCGCGGGCCTCCTCTGGGCGCAGCAGCCCGACCGGCAGCATGTGCGCGCCGTGCTCGGTGACCAGCCCGGTCAGATGGTCGGTGCTGGTGACCAGCGTGAGACAGCCGGGTTCGGTGGGCAGCAGCAGCTCAATCTGCTCCAGGCTGTGCGCGTTGTCGAGGAGCACCAGCACCCGCCTGCCTGCCAAGGTCTCCTGGTAGAGGCGGGCGCGCTCGTCGATCCCGACGGGCACGGCGGGCGGCGGGACGCCGAGGGCCCGCAACAGCGCCTCCAGGGCGTCGGAGGTCGGCATCGCGGCCACGTCGGGGGTGGAGCCGAGCAGGTTCACGGACACCTGGCCGCCGGGGAACCGGTCGACGGTACGGCGCGCCCAGTGCACGGCCAGTGAGGTCTTGCCCGCGCCCAATGTGCCGACGAGCGCGACGATGGTGGGGACCTCGGTGTCCTGCGCGGCTTCGTCGGCGACCTGGTCGAGGAAGGCCAGTTCGGCGGTACGCCCGGCGAAGCCACGGACCTTGGTGGGCAGCACGGCCGGGCGGCGGGACGGCCTGAGGGTGACGGGCGGGGCGGGCAGGCCTGGAACGGCCGGTACGGTGTCGCCGCGCAGGATCGACTGGTACACGTCCTGGAGTTGCGGCCCGGGGTCGATGCCGAGCTCGTCGGCGAGCCGCCGCCGGAGAGTGTCGTACAGCTCCAGTGCGGCCGCCTGCCGGCCGGTGCCCGCGAGGGCACCCATCAGCCGGGCGTGCGCAGCCTCGTTCAGCGGGTCGGCCTCGACCAGGCCGTGCAGCAGCGGCAGCGGCTCCTCCAGCCGCCCGCACCGGGCAGCGACGTCGGCGTACTCCTGGAGGACGGCCAACCGCTCGCGGGACAGCGCGACAACGGCCGGGTGTATCTGGAGGGCGGGCAGGTCGGCCAGCGGCTCCCCGCGCCAGAGCGCGACGGCGTTCCGGTACGCGGTGAACGCGGCGTCGATGTCACCGTCGCGGACACGCCGGCGAGCGGCCTCGGCCTGCCCGCGAAAAGCCAGCAGGTCGAGCTGATCGACGGCGATGGACAAGCGGTAGCCACCCGACGCGGTGATGAGGAGTTGCGGCCGGACCGGCGCCTGTACCTGACGGAACCTCCGTCGCATCCGCGACACGTACGCCTGGATGAGGTCCTCGGCGGTCGCCGGTGGCCGCGTACCCCACACCGCGTCGATCAGCGCTTCGCGCCCGACCGGGACGCCAGGGGACAGCGCAAGCAGCGCCAGCGTGGTGCGCTGCCGGTCCGAGCCGAGGCTCGGCGTGCCTCCGGCCGCGTGCACGGAGATCGGCCCGAGCACCCGGACGCAGAAGTCGGCGGACAGGATCGGGCCGTGCCGGCCGAGCCGCACCAGCTCAGCAGTCTCCGACGGGGACAGTTCCAGGGCGGCGGCCAGCCGGCGCAGCGTGGAGCCGCGCGGCCGCAGCACGCGGCGCTGCTCCAGGTCGCGTAGGCCGCCGACGCTCATCCGGGCCCGGTCGGCGACCTCCTGCTGCGTCCAGCCGCTGCGTCTGCGGTAGTCACGGATGAGGTCGTTGAGCGATTTGAGGGTCAGACCAACTGTGTTCACGGCATTCACCCCATCCTCCTCGTCCCAGGGCGCCAGTAGAGCAGGGGAGGCTCTAGGCGGGATCCGGGGAGAGTCGGCGGCCGGTAGGGCGTCGCTAGGGTGCCGGCAGGTCAGGCGCCGATCCCCCGTACCGGTCCCGTAAGCGGCCTGGGTCCGATGCCGCGGGCAGGGCCGGGCCGGGTGCCCAGCAACCCGCGCCGTGTCGGGCCGTTCCGGCACGCTGGCCGGATAACGACCCGGCCGAGTTTGAGGTGAGCCCCGGTGAGCATCAACGTGGTGGACTCCATCCCGCGTTCCGGCCGCGAGGCCGGCAGCCCGCTTCCGCTCTCCGCGGCGCAGAAGCGTATGTGGATCATGGAGCAGCTCGCGGACGGGGCGCCGACGTTCACCACGCCGGTGGCGGTGCGGCTGCGCGGCCAACTGGACAGGTCGGCGCTGATCCGTGCGCTCGACGGGGTGGTGCGGCGACACGAGGTGCTGCGGACGACCGTGCGGGCGCCGCACGGGTCCCCGCTTCAGTACGTGGATGAGGGGTTCCGGCTCGACCTGCCCGTCACCGACCTCGGCCACCTGCCCCAAGCGGAGCGGGAGCCCGCTGCCATGGAGCTGCTGGCGCGGGAGGCGCGGACCCGGCTGGACTTCGCCGAGCGGGTGATCCGGGCTCGGCTGATCCGGCTGGCGGCCGACCACCACATCCTCGTCGTCGCCGTACACCACATCGCCTGGGACGGCTGGTCGACGGGGATCTTCTACGACGAGGTCTCCAAGCTCTACCTGGCGAACGTCACCGGGGTCCCGGTGGACCTACCGCCGCTGCGCATCCAGTACGCGGACTACACGCAGTGGCAGCGAGGGCTGGAGGACTCGCCGCTGATGGGCGAGCACCTGGCGTACTGGCTGGACGAGCTGGCCGGCGGCGTTCCTCCGCTGGACCTCCCGGCAGACTTCCGGCCCGGCCCGGAGCGCAGCCCGCGCGCCGAGCTGGTCGAGCACCTGGTGACCGCCGAGCACGTGGGCGACTTGCGGGAGTTCGCGCGGCGCAGCCGGGTCAGCATGGCGATGCTGGCGACCGCCGCGATGCACGCCGGGCTGCACCGGGTCGCGGGCAAGGACATCGTCGCCAGCGGGCTACCCGCCGCGAACCGGGAGCACGCGGACCTGGAGCAGCTGATCGGGTTCTTCGTCAACAGCGTCGTGCTGAAGACGACCGCGTCCCCAAGTACCACCTTCGCGCAGCTCCTCACGCAGGTGCGGACGAAGATGCTGCGGGCGATGCGCCACGCGTCGCTGCCGCTCGAACGGCTGGTGGACGCCCTCGGCGCTGTCCGCGACACCAGCCACAACCCGCTCGCGCAGATCTCCCTTGCCTTCGACTACGGTGCGGACGCCGCGCTACTGAACCTGCCGGGGCTGCACGCGGACTTCATCGAGCTGTACAACGGCACCGCCCAGGACGACCTGGGCGTGTTCGGCTGGCAGCGGGGCGCGGAGCTGCGGCTGGTCGCGGAGTTCCGCACCGACCTGTACGCACCGCGGACGGCCGCGCGGTTCCTGCGGCAGATCGAGCGGGCGCTCGCGTTCGGCGTCGCGGACCCGGACCGGCCGCTGGCGGAACTGGACGTCCTCACCAGCGGCGACCGGGCCGAGCTGGCCCGGCTGTCCAGCGGCCCCCGGGCGCCCGGGCCGTTCGAGCCGCTGCACGTCATGGTGGAGCGGCAGGTCACCCGGACCCCGGACGCGACGGCCCTACTGTACGAGGGGACCTCCGTCACGTACGGGGAGCTGAACGGCCGCGCCAACCGCCTGGCCCGCCACCTCGGGCACGTCGGCGTCAAGCGGCACGACTGCGTCGCGGTGGCGCTCGAGCGGTCCATCGACGCGACCGCGGCGATCCTGGCCGTCTTCAAGCTCGGCGCGCACTATGTGCCGCTGGACCCCGCGCTCCCGGAGGAGCGGCTGGAGTTCATGGCCGAGGACACCGCGCCCGTCACGGTCGTCACCAGCTCGGCTGCCCCCTCCCGGACGTGGCCAGGCGGGCGGGTGGTCGTGCTGGAGGACGTGGCGGACGAGATCGCCATCGAGGACGCGCACGACCTGGACGCGCCGGTGTCGGTGGACGACGTCGCATACATCCTCTACACCTCGGGGTCGACCGGCCGGCCGAAGGGCGTGGTAGTCCCGCACCGCGGGGTGGCCAACCTGTTGGCCGCCAACCAGGAGGACTTCGCCATCACGGCGGACGACCGGATGCTGCACGGCAGCTCCCTCACCTTCGACACCTCGATCCCGGAGGTGTTCTGGCCGCTCAGCTACGGCAGCACCGTGGTCATCGCGCCGCCGCACGCCGTCGCCGACCAGCGCGCGTTCGCCGCGCTACTGGCCGGCGCCGGGGTGACGATCGCGTTCCTAGTGCCGACGGTGCTCGCCGCGTACCTGGCGGCCGACCCTCCGCCGATACCGCGGCTGCGGCTGATGATGTTGGGCGGGGAGGCGTTCGAGCCCGCGCTGCTCCGCCGGCTCCGGCGGTACGCCCCACACGCCCGGGTCTTCAACGTCTACGGGCCGACGGAGGCGTCGATCGGCACCACCAAGTACGAGGTCCCGCCGGGCGCGGACCCGTCGATGGTGCCGATCGGGCTGCCGATGGCCGGGACGCGGTGCCACCTGCTCGACGCGGACCTCCGGCCCCTGCCGCCGGGCGCGCTCGGCGAGCTCTACATCGGCGGCATCGGGGTCGCCCACGGCTACCGCAACCGGCCGGGGCTGACCGCCGACAGCTTCCTGCCCGACCCGTTCAGCGACGAGCCGGGCGCCCGCATGTATCGGACCGGCGATGTCGTCCGGTACACCCCGGAGGGACCGCTGGAGATCTACGGTCGGTCCGACGACCAGGTCAAGTTGCACGGCGTCCGCATCGAGCCGGGGGAGATCCAGGCGGTGCTGGTGCAGGACCCCGCGGTCGCCGCCGCACGGGTCGTGGTCCGCGCGGACGACGGCGGGCGCAAGCTCCTGGCCGCCTACCTCGTCGCGGCGGAGGGCGCGGACGTCGACGTCCGGCGGCTGCGCGGGCTCGCGACGGCCGGGCTGCCGAGGCTGCTGGTCCCGTCGCGGTTCATCGTCGTCCGGGAGTTCCCGATGACCGTGAGCGGGAAGCTCGACATCCGCGCGCTGCCATGGCCTGGGACCGGCACCGAGGCCGAGGACGCCGGCCACGTCCCGCCGGGCACGCCCGCTGAGCGGCTGGTGGCCGAGCACGTCGCCGACGTCGTGGGGCTGGAGCGGGTCAGCCTGCACGACGACTTCTTCGCGCTCGGTGGCAACTCCCTCGACGGCGCCCGGCTGGTGTTCGCGCTGCGCGACGCCACCGACGCCGAGATCGTCCTCGGGGATCTGTTCCGCGCTTCGTCGATCATCGGGCTGGCCCGGCTTGTCGAGGAGCGCTGCGCGGGGCGGGGAGGACCGCGCCGTGCGGTACGGCTGAACCGGTCGGGTCACGCCCGACTGCACCTCGCGCCCGCCATGTCCGGGGCGCCGTTCGCCTACGCGGAGCTGGCGCGGCACCTGGATGGACGGGTCGTGGTCGACTCACACCAGGTCCCCGGCCTGGATGACGACGCCACGCCGCCGGGGACCATCGCGGCGCTGGCCCAGACGCTCCTCGCGGCGGTGCGCGAGGAGGGGCCGTCCAGCCCGTGCGTGCTGGGCGGGTGGTCGATGGGCGGTCTCGTCGCCCTCGAAGCGGCGCTACTGCTCCGGGCTGAAGGTAAGGACGTCGCACTCGTCCTCATCGACCCGACGGTGCTGCCGCCGGATCCGATCGAGTTCTCCGACGCGGAGATCGCCGCGATGTTCGGCCAGGAGGTCACGGCGCTGGCCGGGCCCGCGGTCGAGGTGGCCGGGCGGCGGGTGATGGAACGGCGGTTCAAGGTGTACGCGGCGGCCGCGCGTGCGGTCGGCCGGCACCGGATGGGCGAGCCGTTCCCCGGCCCCGCGCTCCTGCTCCGCCCCCCGGCGACGGCGTCCGGCACAGGCTGGGACGGCCTGCTCCGGGGGCCGGTACGCAAGGTCACCCTCCCCGGCGACCACTACTCGCTCCTTCAAGGCGACAATGCGCGCGTTCTCGCCGACCACCTCGCGGCGTACCTCACCTGATCCGCGGCCAGGCCCGTACACAACGCGCACAGTGGCCGTGCCCGGCCCCCTGACCAGGCCGATCGCCATCCCGTCCCGGGCCGGGCAGATGGCCACGGCGCCAGCGCGGACGAAGACGCTGACACCATGACCGTCACCACCGCTATCGCCATCGACCCACTGTTCCGGGCCGCCACGGTCGCGGAGTTACGCAAAGACGACCTGGTCAGGTTGGCGACCCAGACCTCGGCCTGCGCCCACGTTCAGAGTCTGCTCGGGCAGGTCCTGTGCGCGGAGCTGGTCGACCTCATCGACGCGATGCCGCTGTCCGGCGTCGACCAGGAGCGGGTGTATCCGCCCGTCCTACGGTTCGGGCCGACTCTCAACGACTTCGCCATGGACGGGCGGCTGGACCCGGCCTACTGGCGGCAGGCGGAATCGTCGAGGGCCGCCTGGGCGGCCGCCGCGTTGCCGTACGACCCGCTGCGGATCTGCCTGGAGCGAATCGGCGAGGCATGGGGGGCGCCGGTCGGCCCGGCCAGGATCGGCGGGCGCGAGGTGCTCGCCGGCACCATCCGGCAGTCCGATGGCGGCCTGCGGGTGCACTTCGACGAGGTGGCGCGGGAGTTCCCGCACGGCCTGTTCGACCAGCGGCTGCTCGCCCAGCTCGCGATCAACGTGTACCTGACGATGCCGGACGAGGGTGGGGAGACGACGATCTGGCGGCGCACCTGGACTCCGGCCGACGAGGAGGCCCGGATCGGCTTCGGATACGACCGCCGGGTGGTCGACGGCGTCCAGGCGGTGACCGTGCGGCCCGCGCCGGGCGACGCGCTGGTGTTCAACCCGCGCTTCTACCATGCGGTGGCGCCGGGCGAGTTCGGGCGCCGGGTGTCGGTGGCCATGTTCCTCGGTCTCGCCGCCGACGGCTCCATCGCGGTCTGGTCCTGACCATGCCCGCCGACCCGCCGGGCGCGATCCCGCTCGCAGTGGGGCCAGCGGAGGTCGCGTTCCGGCAAGCCAGGCCTGACCTGGATCTGTTCCGGCCCGCCGGAACCCTCGTGGTCCTGCCCTCGCACAGTATCCCGCCGGGGGAGCTTGGGGAGATCAAGGGTTACCACCGCTACCAGGAGCGGCTGCTGTTCCTGCTGCTGGCGCTGCGGCGCCCGGAGGTCTCGGTGGTGTTCCTGTCCGGGTTCCCGATCGGCGAGGCGATCGTCGACTACTACCTCGGCTTGCTGCCGGACCCCGCCGGGGCGCGGCGGCGGCTGTGCATGCTGCCGGTGGGCGGGCCTGGGGACGACCAGCGCCCGCTGGCCCGGCGAATTCTTGATCACCCGGCGCTGTGCCGCCGGATCGCCGCCGCCGCAGGCCCGGACGCGTGGCTGGTCCCGTTCGTCGTGGGTACCGACGAGGAGCGTCTGGCGGCCGTCACCGGCCTGCCGTTGTATGGGACCGCTGCCTCCCTCGCCCACCTGGGGACCAAGTCGGGCGCCCGGCGGCTCGCCGCGCGCGCCGGCGTCGAGACCGTACCCGGTGTGGGCGGCCTGCACGGACCGGACGAAGTGCGGGAGACCGCCTGGCGGCTTTCGGCCACCGACCCAGGCCCGGTGATCGTCAAGCTCGACGACGGGTACGGTGGCCTCGGCGGCGCCATCGTGCACGGACTCTGCCCGGGTATGCCTCTCTGCGAAGCCCGGACCGATTTCGCGATGCCGGGCGAGACGTGGGGATCGTTCGGTGCGAAGGTCGCCGAGCGCGGCGCGGTCGTCGAGCGGTTCCTGACCGATGCGGGGCTCCGCTCGCCCAGCGCCCTCGTGCAGATCTCGCCGGGCGGCGTCCCCGACGTGCTGGCGATCCAGGACCAGATCCTGGACGGGACCGTGTTCGACGGGTGCGCGTACCCCGCCCATCCGAGCCACCGTGCCGCGGTCCGCGCCGCTGCCGGGCGGATCGCTCTGCAACTGGCGGAAGAGGGGGTCATGGGCGTTCTCAGCCTGGACTTCCTGGTCGTCCCGGGCCGTCGGCCACGGGTGCTGCTGTGCGAGATCAACCTGCGGCTCGGCGGTACCACCCATCCGTTCGGGGCGGCGCTGCTGGCATCGGGCGCCGAGCGGGCGCCCGGTACCGACCGGCTGGTCCGTGCGGGCGCCGGCACGCACTACGTCAGCACCGATACGTTCGAGTCCCTGGCTCTGCGCGGGTCGTCCCCGGCGGACCTCGTCGCCCGCCTTGGCGACCGGGCGTTCTCGGCCCGGACGCGGACCGGCGTGGTCCTGCACATGCTCGGCGCCGCCGCCGAGTTCGGGAAGGTAGGCTTCACCGCGATTGGTGACTCCGCCAACGAGGCATGGGACCTCTACGAGGCCACCCGTACGGCCTTGTCCCCGGCGCCATGCTGGAGGGAGAACACCGATGATCAGCGAGGTGGAGCGCTACGCCTTTGACGTCGTCGTCATCGGCGCGGGTGGCGCGGGACTGCAGGCGGCGATCTCGGCGAGGCTCCGGGGCAAGCGGACCGTCGTGCTGGCCAAGGCGCCGCTCAGCACCGCCCACACGGCGAGGGCGGAGGGTGGGGTCGCCGCCTCGCTGGGCCACGGCGGACCTGGTGACGGCTGGGAGTCGCATTTTCGCGACACCCTGCGCGGTGGCGCCTACCTCGGCGACTGGCGGATGGCTGAGTTGCTGGCCAGGGAGGCGCCGGACCGGGTGCGTGAACTGGAGGCGTGGGGTGCCCGGTTCGACCGCGACACCGACGGCCGGATCAGCCAGCGCACCTACGGCGGGCACGAGCACGCCCGGCTGGCGCACACGGGCGACCACACCGGCCGGGAGCTGATGCGGACGCTCTGGGAGAAGGCCGCCGTACTCGAGGCGGAAGGCGGCTTGAGTACGGCGGGCGCGACGGTGACCCGGCTGCTGCGGGACGGTGGCCGCATCTGCGGTGCCTTCGCGCGGGTCCAGGAGACCGGCCGGTTCACGGTATTCGAGGCGCCGGCCGTGGTGCTGGCGACCGGCGGCGTCGGGGGGGCCTACAAGGTCACCACCAACACCCCGGAGGCGACCGGCGATGGGCACGCGCTGGCGCTGCTGGCGGGCGCATCCCTGCGCGACATGGAATTCGTGCAGTTCCACCCGACCGGGATGGTGTGGCCGCCGCCGGTGCGGGGCGTCCTCGTTGCCGAGTCCGTCCGCAGCAAAGGCGCGGTGCTCCTCAATTCCCGCGGCGAGCGGTTCATGTTCGGGCACGTCCCGGCGGCGTGGGCGGATCGGTACGCGGACACGCCGGACGAGGCCGACCGCTGGTACGGCGACCCGGCGTGCGCCCGGCGACCGCCCGAGATGCTACTGCGCGACCAGGTCGCGCGGGCGGTGAACGTCGAGGTGAAGGCGGGGCGCGGCAGCCCGCACGGTGGGGTCTACCTGAGCGTGGTGGGCCGCATGCCGGGCGGCGCGGCGGAGGTCCGGCGGGTGATGCCCGCCCTCTGCGCCCAGTTCGCCGAGCTGGCCGGGGTCGACATCACCACCGAGCCAATGGAGGTCGGTCCGACCTGCCACTATGTGATGGGCGGCGTGGCGGTCGACCCGGACACGGGAGCCGCGACCGTGCCGGGGCTGTTCGCGGCCGGCGAGTGCGCTGGCGGCCTGCACGGCGCGAACCGACTGGGTGGGAACTCGCTGGCCGACCTGCTGGTGTTCGGCCGCCGAGCCGGGCTCGGGGCGTGCGCGTACGTCGACGGCCTTGGGGGTTCCCGGCCGGTGACGGACAGCGCCGAGGTCGGGCGCGCCGCCGAAGAGGCTGCAGGCCGCGAGGGTGGGGGCCGCGAGGGTGGGGAGGCACCGCAGAAGGTGCACGCCGACCTCCAGCAGACCATGCACGACCTGGTCGGCATCGTCCGCACCGAGGCGGAGCTGCGGCAGGCGATCAAGGACCTGGGAGCGTTGCGTAGGCGGGCCCGGCGGGTGTCGGTGGGCGCCCCAGGGAGCGACCCGAGCTGGCGCCTGGCCATGGACCTCCGCAACATGCTGCTGGTCTCGGAGGCCATCGCCAGGTCTGCGCTGGAACGCGCGGAGAGCCGCGGCGGTCACATCCGCGACGATCATCCTGCGGCGTCCCGCGCCTGGCAGGCCTTGTACCTGACAAGCCGTCTGGCCCGGCCCGCCGGCCAGGTCGAGGTCGGCCGCCGGCCCGTACCGCCGGTGCCCGCCCGCCTCGCGAAGCTGTTCCGGTCCTGACGAACCACCCGCGGCGAGGAGCGGCCGATGATCCTGAACTGTCGAGGGCGGGTATGCGCGGCGCCGCGCCTGGGGCTTTGCCCTCGGACCAATGGATGAGGAACGACTCCGCCATGGCGCCACCCGGCAGTCGGCCACCGTGCCCGCCCGTAGGCAGCGGCTTCCGGGCCCCTTCTGGAACCTGCTGACCGGCGGGTTCGTCTCCAACATCGGGGACGGCCTCGCGCTGGTGGCCTACCCGTGGCTCGCGTCGACGATGACCGGCAACCCCGTCCTCATCGGCGGCGTCACGGTTGCGATGAAGCTGCCCTGGCTGGTACTCACCGTGCCCGCCGGTCTGATTATCGACCGGACCGACCGGCGCAAGGCAATGGTCGTCGCCAGCGTCGCCCGCGTCCTCACCACCGCGTTCATCGTCCTGCTGGTGGTGACCGGAGACGTCGGCTTCCCGGCGCTCTACCTCGTCCTGTTCGTCCTGGGCTGCGCCGAGGTGGTGTACGACTCCGCGCTCCTCACGATTGTGCCCGCGGTGGTGCCCGACAGAACTCAGCTCGACAAAGCCAACGGCTGGATCCACGGCGCCCAGAACGTCGCGAACGACTTCCTCGGCGGGCCCATCGCCGGGTTCGTCTTGGGGTTCGCGCTGTTCCTGCCGTTCGCGCTGCACTCGGCGACCGCCGCCGTCGCCGCGGTGACGCTCGCTCTGCTGCCGGGCGCCTTCCGGCCCATGCCCAGTGCGGCAGCCACCGCTGCCACAACGAGCGGGCGCGGCGCCCTGGCCTCAGCCTGGGTGTCCCTCGCCGAAGGCATGATCTGGCTCTGGCGCAATCGCCTCATCCGGTTCCTCGCGGTCGTGTCCGGGGTGGTCGGCGCGACCGGCTCGGCCGCGCTGGCGGTCTACGTCTTGTTCGCTCGGGAGATCATGCAGACCGGCCCGGCCGCATTCGGCGTGACGCTGGCGCTGGGCGGTGCAGGGATGGTCGCCGGGAGCCAGGTCGTCGGATGGCTGACCCGGCGGCTCGGCCGCATCCGTGTGCTGACCCTAGGACTCGTCGGCCAGGGATTCTTCCTCGTCCTGGGCGGGTTCAACTCGAACGTCGTCGTCATCTCCGTGGTGCTGTTCATGTGGGGTCTCTTCGGGGCACTGTGGAACGTCATCACCCTGTCACTGCGGCAGGTGCACATCCCCGACCACCTGCTTGGCCGCGTGGGCGGTGCGTACCGGCTCGTCGGCGTCGGCGGTGCGAGCGCGCTTGGCATCGCGGTGGGCAGCGCCCTCGTGGCCGCCCTTGCCGTCCTCGTCGACCGCGACATCGCTCTGCGCACGCCGTTCGTGGTGGCCGGGGCCGCAAGCATCGCTGCGGGCCTGGTGCTGGCCGCGCGGCTCACCGAGAAGGCGATCGAGCCGCCCGCGTACCCGTAGTCGTCCCACAGGCGGGTGCGGCGCCGCCAGGATTGCGCACGTGGGCACCACCTTGGAGCGCCGCGCGCCCGTCAGCCCGCTGGCCGCGGCCCGTCAGAAAGACCTTCGAGAATCGTCGGTATGTGCGGCTGAGGTCCCGGCGGCACGGTGGCGGGCCCGCGTCCGCCAGCAGAAGCAGCCCGTAGAGCCGAACGTGATAGGCGGTCCGGATGAGCTTCTCGTCGTCGACCTTCGAGCCGACATCCGGCACGCGGCCTAGGCCCCTCAGCACCGAGTACGCGGCGCCGGCGACCCAGCTGGAGCGGCGCCTCGCCGACCTGTGGTCGGCGATGCTCAACGTCTCCCCGATCGGGATCCACGACGACTTCTTCGAACTCGGCGGGCACTCGCTGCTCGCCGCCGAGCTGCTGGACGTGCTCGACCGCGTGTTCGGCGCGGCAGTGCCCGCCCGGGTGCTCTACCTCCAGCCAACCGTCGCCGAGCTGGCAGCCGTGGTGGAGCGGCTGCCAGCCGGCGGGCCGGACGCCTTGAGGAGACCGCCATGACCGACCTCTCCAAAAGCGTCACAGTCGCGGCGGGCTGCCCGGCGCACGCCGCCGCGGGCTCCAGCGTCCCGGCCGTGCCCGTACCTGGAATGGTGACCCTCGACGGCCTGCACCCGGTCCTGCCCGTGCACTGGCGCCCGGAGCGAGGCATGGGCTACTGGTCGGTGACCCGGTACGCCGAAGTCGATCGGGTACTGCGGGAGACCGCCACGTTCACCTCCGAGCGCGGGACCATGCTGTGCCTGCTCGGCAAGGATGACCCTGCGGCCGGGCGGCAGATGGCGGCGACCGACCCGCCGCGGCACCGACAGCTCCGCGACCCGCTCCAACGGGCACTCAACGTCAAGTCCACGGAGGCCCGCCGCGAGCAGATCCGCGCGACCGCCGTTGATGCCGTGCGGCCGTTCGGCGACGGCGGGTACGATCTCGCGGCCGGAACCGCCCTGTTCGCGGTGGCCGTTGTCGGCGGGATCATGGACCTGCCCCGCGCCGACTGGCCGGGCCTGGTGTCGGCCACGATGGCCGCCGTCGCGCCCGCGGATCCCGCCACCGGCCGGACCGGCGATCCGGACGTGGTCCTCGCCGCGGCCCACCGTGAGCTGTTCGGCTACCTCCAGGACATGGTCGCCCACCGCCGCCGCCACCCCGGCGACGACCTCATCAGCTCCCTGCTCGGCATGGAGATGGACGGCCGCCCACTGTCGCCGGGCGAAATCGTCTCCAACTGCTACAGCCTGTTGCTCGGCGCCAGCGTCACCGTCGCCCACGTCGCCCCCAGCACCTTGCGGGAACTCATGGGCACGCCTGGGTTGGAGAAGTGGGCGGACACGCCCCAGCTCCTCCAGCCCGGCGTGGAGGAAGCGTTGCGCTGGTCGTGCCCGGCTGCGCACTTCCTGCGACACGCCTCCCGCGACACGGAGATCGGTGGGCAGGCCGTCGCCGCCGGTGACCCGGTCGTCGTCTGGCTGGGCTCGGCCAACCGTGACCCCGAGATGTTCGCGGACCCCTTCACGTTCGATCCCGGGCGGCGCCCCAACAAGCACCTGTCGTTCGGCATCGGCCCGCATTACTGCGTCGGGCACACCGTCGCCCGGATCTCGCTGCGGCTGCTGTTCGCCGAGCTGTTCAGCCGGTTCACCGAGCTGACGCCAGTCGGGCCAGCCGCGCCGCTGCGCTCCGACATCGTCACAGGTTGGACCGCGATGCCGATCACCGCGCGCCCGCGCCCGCGCGTCCGCCCGCCCGCGTACTAGCCACTGTGAGGTGATCTCGATGGCGTCGGCCCGCCGCCGCGGCAAGTGGCTGCTGACGCAGCCGCTGCCCGGTGCCCGCGCCCGGGTGTTCTTGCTGCCCTACTCCGGTTGCGGCGCCTCCATGTACTGGAGATGGCCCGCCGAGCTGGGCGGCGTCAACTTCCTCCCCGTGCAGTTGCCCGCCAGGGAGAACCGGCTGCGCGAGCCGTACGTGGACAGCTACGAGGAGCTCGCCGATCTACTCGCCGAGCACCTGGAGCCTTACCTGGACCGCCCGTACGCGTTCTTTGGGCACTGCAGCTCGGCGCTCCCCGCGTACGAGGCCAGCGTCCGGGTCGTCCAGCGGGGCATGGCAGAGCCCACGCGGCTGTTCGTCTCCTCCCAGGTCGCCCCGCAGGATGGCCCGTACGGAAGCTTCCTGGAGATGGACGACGAGCAGCTGGGCCAGGTCCTGCGCGACCTGTCTTCGGGGATAGGCAACGCCGCCCCCAGCTCCGGTTTCCTCGACATGGCGCTCGGTGTGCTGCGGCAGGACCTGGAGGTCAACCGGCGCTACCACGTGCCGGACCCGGCGGTGCTGCCGTGCCCGATCAGCGTCATCGGCTGGACCGAGGACCGCAGCGTCCCCGCGGAGCTGATGGGCGGCTGGTCGGCCTGCGGGAAGGTTGAGCGGATCACCCTTGTCGGCGGCCACTACACGTTCGCGGAGGCGCCGCCCGCGCTGCTGAGCGAGATCACCGCGGGGCTGCCCGAGCCGGTGCCCGCCGGGGAGCGGGAGCCGTGAGCTCGCCGACGACGTTGATCTGCCTGCCGTTCGCCGGCGCGGGACCCTTGTTCTACCGGCCCTGGCAGGCGCTCGCCGCTCCCGACCTGGACGTCTTCGCACCACCGATGCCCGGGCGGGAACGTCTGCTGGACCAGCCTCTGCCGGGCAGTGTGCCGGAGGCCGCAGACCAGGTCCTTCCGGCGGCGGCCGAGCGGGCCCGGGCGGCACCGGTCGTGCTGTTCGGGCACTGCTTCGGCGGGCTGGTGGCGTTCGAGCTCGCGCGGCGGTTGGCGGAGACCCCCGGTGCGCGGGTGCTCCGGCTGGTGATCAGTGGCACCGCGGCCCCGCGTGCGCCACGCCAGGCGGTCGCGGGACTGGATGACAACGGCTTGGTCGCGCTGGTGGAGGAGCTGGCGGGCTACCGCCACCCGGCCCTGCGGCACCCTGAGATGAGGAGCCTGATCATGCCCGTCCTGCGTGCGGACCTGGAGATGGCCGAGCGGTACGCCTATGGGTCCGCCGGGCCGCTCGACGTCCCGCTCACCGTGCTGCGCGGCGATCGCGATGCCTTCGTCGCTCGCGCCGAGACCACGGGCTGGGCCGCCGAGACCACCGTCGGCACCGAGTTCGCGGAGCTGCCCGGCGACCACATGTATGTGGTGGACAACGCCGCCGCCGTCCTCGACCTCGTCCGCGCCGCTGTCGGGCGGGCGGTGCCGTCGTGAGGCCGCTGCGGATCGCGCCCCAGACGCGGCCGGATTGGCGGGCGGGGCGCCTCAACATCGTGATCGGGGCGCTGTCCTCGGACGCGCACACCTGGAACTTGGTGTTCCTCCAGCTCCTGCTCGAGGAACTCGGCCACCGCGTGCGCAACCTCGGCCCGTGCGTCCCGGACGAGGTCGTCGTGCAAGCGTGCCGGGAGCACCCGGTGGATCTGCTGCTGGTGACGAGCATCAACGGGCACGGCGTGCAGGACGGCAAGTCGTTGATCCGCGCCGTGCGGAACCGGCCCGAGCTGGCATCGGTGCCCGTCGCGATCGGCGGGCTGCTCGACACCGACGGCACCGGGCACCGGGCGGAGTTGCTGGACGCGGGCTTCGACGCGGTCTTTGAGGGCGGCGCCGGGACGGGTGCGCTTACCACCTACCTCGGCGCGCTCTGCAGCCGGTCGGCGTAAGGGGGACGGGATGTCGGAGTTCGGGGCCTTCGTGGCCGCCGCGGCGGCCCGCGGTGACCTCGTGGTCCAGCCGCGGATGGGGTTCGGTGAGCCCGCCCGGATGCGCGCCGGGCTCACGGCCGTCCGCGGCTCCCGGGCAGTGGCCGTCGGCACGATCACGGTAGACAGCTACACCCGGCTGGGCCGTGAGACCGACGCGGCGGCGGCGCTGGCGGACGGCCGCGGGCTCAACGGCTTCCCGTTGACCGTGCACGACCGGCAGACGGTGCAGAGCGTCCTGCTCGGCGTGCGAGGCCTGGACTTCCCCGTCCAGATCCGGCACGGCTCGGCGCAGCCGCACCGCATCTTCGCCCGGATGGCCACCCTTGGGCTGGCCGCGACCGAGGGCGGGCCCGTGTCGTACTGCCTGCCGTACGGGCGGTACCCGCTGCGCCGGTCGCTGGAGAACTGGCGGGCAGGGTGCGACGTACTGGCGGCCGCTGGCGTCCCGGCGCATCTGGAGACCTTCGGTGGCTGCCTGCTCGGCCAGATGTGCCCGTCCAGCCTGCTGGTGGCGGTGAGCGTGCTGGAGGGCCTCTTCTTCCGGCAGCGCGGCATCACCAGCGTGTCCTTCAGCTACGCACAGCAGACCAGCCGACGCCAGGATGAGCTGGCGTTGCGGGCGCTGCGCCGCCTCGTCGCCGAACTGGTGCCGCCCGACACCGACTGGCACATCGTGCTCTACACGTACATGGGCCTTTACCCGCGCACCCGCACGGGCGCGTTGCGCCTGCTGGAGGACTCCGCCGAGCTGGCCGTACGGTCCGGGGCAGCGCGGCTCGTGGTGAAGAGCGCCGCTGAGGCCCACCGCATCCCCACGATCGAGGAGAACGTCGAGGCGCTGGAGGCGGCCGCCGCGGCAGCCAGGACCACCCAGCGCCTGCCCGCCGGCGAGGACCCCGACGACGAGGTGTTCACGCAGGCCAGAACCCTGGTCGAGGGGGTGCTGAACCTGGACGCCGACACCGGCGAGGCGCTCGTCCGGGCGTTCGAACACGGCTGGCTCGACATCCCGTACTGCCTGCACGCCGACAACGCGGGCCGCGCACGTAGCTTCATCGACGCGGCGGGCTGGCTGCGCTGGGCCGACGTGGGGCGGATGCCGATCGCCCCCGACGGCGGCGGCAAGGTCCGGATGACCGCGCGCGATCTGGTCGCCGGGCTGTCCTTCGTCCGCGATCGCTACGACGATCCGCACCCTACGACCCGCACCTTACGACTGGCGAACCTGGCCGGCGGCGACCTGGGAGGCACTATGCACGAGACGGCGGAACACGACACGGCCGTGCGGGCGCACACCGCGCCGGTGACCCCGCTGGAGCACATCACGGCCGAGGCGACCGGGCGGGTGCTGCGGGTCCAGCACGCGTTGCTCGCCGCAGTCGGCGCGCACCTGTCCGGGGAGGGGTTCACGCAGGTGCTGATGCCCGTGGTCGGGCCGGTCACCGACCCGGGGACCCGCGGTTCCAAGCAGGTGGATGTGGACTACTACGGCCACCGCTACAAGCTGATGACCAGCGCGATCCTCTACAAGCAGGCGGTGCTGAAGGCGTGCGGGAAGATCTTCACGATAGCACCGAACGTGCGGCTGGAGCCGATGGCGACGGTGGCCACACACCGCCACCTCGCCGAGTTTCGGCAGATCGACGTGGAGATCGCGGGCGCGTCGCGGGCGGACGCGATGATGATCGCGGAGAAGCTGCTCACCATGGCCGTGCGGACCTTGGCCCGGACGGTCCCGGACGAGCTCCGAGCGCTGGGCCGCGACCCGGAGGAGTTGGTCGCGAGTGTCACCGGGCCGTTCGAGCGGGTGCCGCACGCCCGCGCCGTTGAGGACCTCCGGCGGCTCGCGTACGACCAGAGCGACGCCGCGGAGATTGCCTGGGAGGCCGAGGAGCTGCTGTCCGGTAAGGCGGAGCACCCGTTCTTCGTGATCGACTACCCGAAGGGCTCGCGCGGCTTTTACGATCGGGAGAGCGCGGCCACCCCAGGTGTCCTGGAGAGCTTCGACCTGATCGCGCCCGAGGGTTACGGCGAGCTCGCCAGCGGCGGGGCGCGCGAATGCGACTACGCGGCGATCGTGACTCGGATGCGGGAGACAGGGGAGAACCCCGCGAAGTACCAGTGGTATCTGGAAATGGCGCGCGATGGCATCCCGCCCAGTGCGGGCTTCGGCATGGGCGTCGAGCGGCTGACCCGGTATCTGTGCGGGCGGTCGGCGGTGTGGGAGGCTACGGCCTTCCCCAAGGTGCCTGGTGCCGTGATGCCATGACGTCCGGGCTGAGTGCCGGAGGCTTCCCCGCCGAGGAGATCAGGGTGCGGTCCCGGACCGCGGGCGGCGGGGTGTTTCCTGACCAACGCGAGTACGGGCATGCGGTGTTCGGTGCGTTGAGCCGGACCGCCGACCCGATCGAGTCCGCGTTGCTCGTACCGCCGGTGTTCATGCCGGAGCGGCTGCGGCGGCTGATCGAGCTGGGCCGCGAGCCGACCCACGAGGATGTCGTGCTGGACACGCGCATCGGCGGGTTCCGGGCGGCGGCGCCGCTGTTCGTGGGCGCCTTCGGGTCGACCCGGGCGATCAGCACGGGCCTCGGGGCGCCACTCAGCCGACAGGCGGCGCGGTTGGGGCTCCCGCTGGTGATCGGCGAGAACGTCGTCGCGGTCAATGGGTACAGACAGGCGCAGGACGCCGCGCACACCACGCTGGTCGAGCGGATCTCCGCGTATGCGGACGCCGTGGCGGACGGCGCTGGTGGGGTGGTCGTCCAGCAGAGCACGCAGGATGCAGACGCGGAAGTGTGGAACCGGCTCTACAGCGACCCGTCCACGGTGCCGCTGCTGCGCACGGGCCAGCTGGCGTTCGAGCTGAAGGTGGGCCAAGGTGCGAAGCCCGGCCTCGGCGGGATGACGATGGTGGACGCCGCGGAGGCCGCCCGGCTTGCCGACCTGTACGGGACCGCGGCGACCGACGGCGACACGCCCACCTTGAGGTGGGCGAGCCCTGGGACGTTCACCGCGGAGATCCTGCGGCACCAGGTCCGGATGATGCGCAACAACTTTCCGCTGACGCGGGTCTGGGTGAAGTTGCCGCCAGCCCGCGACGTCCGGGACGCCGCGCTGGTCGCATGGGACGCCGGTGCGGACGCGGTGACCGTCGATGGCGGCGAGGGCGGCACGGGATGGGCGCCGCGCGCGTTCCTGGAGCACGTCGGGCTGCCGCTCGGCGAGTGCCTGCTGCGCATCGGCGGTCAGGGTGGGTGCCTCCTCGCGTCGGGGCGGGTGTGGGAGGGGTCCCGGGCGGTCAAGTGCCTGGCCATGGGTGCTCGCGCCGTGGGTCTTGGCCGGGCCGCGCTGCTCGCGGTGGACGAGGAACCCGAGGAGGGTCTCGTCAACCTGGTGGAGGGCATCGAGTTGGAGATGCGGATGCTGATCAGCGCGCTTGGCAAGTACGTGCCCGGTGCGGTCGGCCTGGAAGACCTGCATTTCCCTGCGGATCACGCCGGGCGGCTCGCTACGCCAGAGCCGTTGACTGGCCTGGAGGCTGCCTGATGGCCGGTACAGGCACGCTGCTGTCAGGGTTCGACCTGCAGGTCGCGGTGAATCCTAAGGCTGTCGCGCTGGTCTGTGGGTCTGAGCGGCTTACCTACGGCGAGCTTGACGTGCGCGCGGATCGCTTGGCGCGGTATCTGTGGGCCCGCGGCGTAGGCCGGGGTGACCTCGTCGGAGTGTGCCGTGACCGGGAGCTGGGTCTGATCGTGGCGCTGCTGGCGGTACTCAAAGTAGGCGGTTGCTACGCCTTGATGGACCCGGGATTCCCTGCGGCGCGCCTGGCGTGGATGGTGCGAGAGGCGGGCGCACGTATGGTCGTCGCCTCTCCGGCGACTGTCGGGCGTTTCGAGGGTTGCCGGGTGGTGGTCCTGGAGGACGTCGATGAGGGCTTGTCGGGGCACTTATCGGTGGATGTTCATCCGGAGGATGCGGCGTGCGTGATGTTCACTTCGGGTTCGACGGGGATGCCTAAGGGCCTACTCACCAGCCACCGGGCGATGTACCGCACATATGTGGGACAGCGGTATCTCGACTTCGGTCCTGAGCAGGTCTATCTCCAGGCTTCTCCGGTGCCGTGGGACGCCTTCGCCTTGGAGGTGTTCGGGGCTCTCCTCCATGGCGGGACCTGCGTGCTGTTGCCCGGGCATCGGGTGGACCCCGCGATGATCGCCGATCTTGTCACCGCTCATGGGGTCACGACTCTCCAGCTCTCGGCGAGCCTGTTCAACGTGATGGTGGACGAGTATCCGGAGATCTTCTCGGGGGTGCGTGAGGTCGTCACCGCCGGGGAGGCGGCATCGCCCGTCCACTGCGCTGCCTTGCTGCGGCGTTATCCGTCGGTGCGTTTGCTGAACGGCTACGGCCCAGCGGAGAGCATGGGCTTGACGACCACGTACGACATTGCAGAGGTGGCGGGGACGATCCCCATCGGGCGGCCCGTCGAGGGCAAGGACGCGTACATCCTGGACGAGGACTTGGATCCAGTGCCTGACGGTCGGCCGGGCGAGCTGTATGTGTCCGGGGATGGGCTGGCGCACGGGTATGTCGCACGGTCCTCTGCGACGGCTGACCGCTTCATGGCCAATCCCCACAGTGGTGTGGGCGAACGGATGTATCGCACCGGGGATCTCGCACGCCGGAACGATGATGGTGAGCTGGAGTTCCTGGGCCGGGCCGATGCTCAGGTGAAGATCCGTGGGTTCCGGGTGGACCCGACGGAGGTTGAAGCCGCCCTGGTGTCCCTGCCGGGTGTATCCCGTGCCGCGGTTGTGGTCAATGAGGACCGTCGGGCCGGGCGCAGGCTGGTCGGCTATGTGGTGACCTCGGAGGACACCACCGACCTCAGGCATCGGGTGGGCGAGGTGCTGCCGGAGCATCTGGTTCCCTCGGTGCTGGTCCCGCTAGACGAGCTTCCGCTGACGCCCAACGGGAAGCTGGATCGAGCCGCGCTGCCTCCGGTGCAGGTCAACACCAGGGCCGAGGTCCGTGCGGGCGGCAACCGTTTGGCAGAGGCCCTGCGTGGCATCGTCGCCGAAGTCCTCGGCGTCGACATAGGTCAGGTCGGCGTGGACGACGACTTCTTCGACTTGGGCGGTGACTCTTTGCTCGCCATCAAGGTGGTTGCGCGGACCAGGCAGTCCCTAGGCGGCGAGCTGCCCCTACGGGCACTCTATCTGGAACCGACCGTAGAGGGTTTCGTGAAGGCATTGCGATAGGCATCCCAATGCCGGCTTCCTCCAGTGTGGACCATCGGGGTGCTGAAGCGGTCGGATTGCCCGTCCGAAGCCTCCCGCGACACCAGTGAGGCTCCGCCTCGGACCGCCGAGGTGGGTGGTCCGGCCTGGTGGGTCCGGTGTGGGTGGTTGATTCTCGTTGTGGTGGAGCCCCCAGGGGAGGATGGCCATGGCGACGCGGGTGTTGACGGTCAACGATTTGCTCGACGGGCAGAAGCTGTTGGAGATCGACTGTCTGGACCGGGTGTACCTGACGTTGTCGGTGCCGAACTTGATGGTCGGTGGTCAGGTGACGGGTTTCCTCACCGCCCATCTGGGCCAGCCGATTCCGTCGCCGGCGTTGCTGGAACGGCGGGGGCAGACGTTCCGCCGCGCGGTGATGTCCTTCGCCGAAGCCAACGACATCCCGGTGATCAGCTTTGCCGGCAAGAAGGAGGGGCGGCGGCCGGGTGTACTGGCCGACAGCCCATGGCCGGAACGCAAGATTGATCAGGTGATGCCGTTGCTGCGTAAGGCCGCCGTGGCCGGCCAGTCTCGGGTGGTCGCGATCGGGGTGGCGCAGGAGTACGCGCGGGTGTTCACCGCCAGCAAGTCCGAAAGCGGCACCGGCGCGGTGTGGTTCTCCTACAACCGGGTCGACCGCCGGGTGACCTGCTACTACTTCTACCTATGGACGCCGACTTCGGCCTGGCGTTCATCAAGATCTGCGCCTACTTCCCCTACCCGGGAAAGATCTGGTTCAACGGGCACGAGTGGGCCAAACGCCAGGCTGTCAAGGCCGGCCTGGGTTTTCGCGAACTGTCCAACGGCTTCGCTTCCTGCACCGACCCGCAGGCGTTGCAGGACATCTGTGACCGGCTCGGTCCCGGCGCCATCAGCGTGTTCGCCGAACGCTGGTGGGCTCGGCTGCCGTTGCCGTTCACGCCCGCCGACCGGGCGGCCGGCTACTGGTGGGACATCTCCATCCGCCAGGTCGAGGTCGCCAAGACCATCGTGTTCACCGCACCGCGGCATGCCCGCGGCTTCTTCGAGGCCCTCGCCGCGGACAACCTGGACATCGGCCGCCCGGACAGCATGCAGATCGTGTTCAACCGGCAGGTCCGCGCCAACTCCACCGGCGTGTTCCAGACGGTGGTCGACCGCGACAACGACGGTGTGGTCGTCAACGCCTACTACCGGCACTCCCGAATCAAGTACTACGTCAAGGACCGCCGCGCGTTGCGCATCGAGGCGGTCATCAACGACACCCGCGACCTGGGTGTGCTGCGCCGCCTGCCCAACCTCGACGAACTGATCGCCAAGGCCCGTGACGTCAACCGCCGGCTGCTGGACACTATCCGTGTCGGTCAGGGTTGCGTCCTTGCGAGCCCAGCCATCGAGCGGGTCGCACAGCCCACCCTCACCGAGGACGGCAGGAGGGCCCCGGCGCTACGGTTCGGCGACCCTCGGGTCATGGCCCTGACCGGCGCCCTATGCCTGAACCTGTTCACCGTCACCGGCGTCACCAACAAGAGCCTGTGCCATGACCGCCCGGCTGCTCGGCACCAGCTACAGAGCCAGCCAGATGACCTACGACCTGCGCCGGCTACGACTCAACGGCCTGATCCGCCGCATCGAACACACCCACACCTACGTCCTGACCCCCGAAGGCCAACGACTGGCCATCTTCTACACCAAGCTCCACGACCGGCTACTCAAACCTCTCGCCGCCGCCGACCAACCCCCAGCACCCCTACCGCTGCGTCACGCGCTAGCCACCATCGACCAACACGTCGACGACTACATCACCCAAGCGCGACTCAAACCGCGGCCTGAACCTGACTCTCGTGTTCAGATTCTCGAACCCAAGGATCTAGTCGTGATCGTCATCCGAGCCGTCGGACTCGTCGCACTGCTGACCTTGGCCGTCGTCGCGTTGCTGTAGCAACATCGGTGCGCCGCTTGTCCACCATCGCTCGCGGTATGGTTGGATGGAGAAGGTTACATATGAGAAGCGTGACGGTTACCTCACGCTTCATTGAGCCGTTTCCAACCCCATTCGGGATTGAAGATCACGGGTTGATGTCGACGGCGTGTCGATCGTCCACATGAGACGAAGCTCCCGGTAGATGGCAAGTCGACCAAGACTTCCGCCG
>Ga0075420_100000107_pt1 | contig 54519 bp, 51 predicted proteins | sample SoiMetdeltSBSDD4_FD_75296 | JGI IMG/M metagenome (GOLD analysis project Ga0075420, IMG submission 75296) | Bulk soil microbial communities from a Populus tree surrounding site in Tennessee, USA - Soil MetaG P. deltoides SBSDD4 | ecosystem: Environmental > Terrestrial > Soil > Tree plantation...
CAGGGCGAGGTCTAGAATTTATGAAATGATAGTCTCGATTCACCGAGGGTATTTGAGATGCTGAAAGGAAAGAATCATAAGTCATATGAAAAAATAAAGAAGAGGCTGAACTACTCACAGACTTCCGCTTCAATTATTTCTTCAGACCTAATAGAGTCGCCTGCAGATGTGAGCGACCGACCTTCTTCTTCTCAGAAGGTTGTACGTGGCGAATATGGTTACTTTTATCCGCTTTGTTGCAAATGATTTGCTAGTCGTTTAACACATACAGAATCCTAAGTTTGGTGACTTTGATATGCTGTATTTTTATAGCACCTTTCAGGCAACCAGCAGGCCAAAGATAGCTTGCGTCGGCTGACTACTATCTAAGTAATTTGCGTCGAGAACATACAGGTATTTTTCCAAAAGACTAAGCACTGGCGGCAGTGAGAGCCATGCTATTGTTGATATTGCTATGATGAATCTGGCTTAGCCTCATTCTTTCTTGTGCGGCTTTATCGAGTTCTCTCTTGATTCTTGTGATGGTATGGCTGTTCGTATTTTCAGACTTGAGCTTGCGTTCCGCCATTGAAAAAAGCAAATCCTGTTTCAGAGTCTCAATATATTCATCTAGTACTTTTATCTTGACCTCAGACTCTAGAGCCATCTTCTACTATTCTCCTATGAGTCTACTTGTTCCCCACTTGAGGTATGTAAGCTTTTCGTCTCTAATTTGAGAGAGTAAGATAAATATCAATACCTTATGGGAATATCTCGGTAATGATCATCAGTGGCTGTTAGTGCTGGTTTTGACTCTTGGAACTCCCCTTTTGATGCAACCACGTGAAGGGAAAAAAGAAGTGCGTTTTCTTCAAAAGCCAATAGATATAGCGCTAGTTTAGTGTTGTTCCCTTCAGTCCACGAAGCTGCCAAGTAATTCTTCAATCAATGGTAGCAGTTCTGTCCCTATGGAGTCTTCAGCGTCTATATCTACAAACAATTCTTCAATCAATGGTAGCAGTTCTGTCCCTATGGAGTCTTCAGCCTCCTCACCATCTGTAGCTATTTGTTCTCCTTGTGTCTGTTCGGGAGAGTTTGTTCCTGCGACAGTCGCTGAATCTGAGTCATCTGGACTATTATTTGTCAAAGATGTCACTGAGTTTTGTGCAGCACCATTTTCAAACAGTAATTCACTAAGGCCTTGCCCGCCTCCTGAGCCGCCTGATGATGACTGTACATCGGATTCTGCGGATTGTGCAAAAGCTACTACGTGGACTGTTCCCATAAGAGCAGCACTTAGTGCCGCCACCATCATAACGGTCTTGAATTTATAATCCTGCATTCTAGGACTCTAATCAGAACCAGATACTTAAGAGTCTCTTCAGATTTTCATTCTAGATTGTTTAGAAGTTTCTCATTTAGCTCTTGCTCTTGTAAGAAAGAAGACATCGAAAGGTAGATGCTTTATAATAAGGGCACGTGCGCACTCACTGTCGCATAGTTAACGATTCTTTCATTTCATCCATTCTTGGACTTCGACTCCATCTAACGATGGCAACACACAGCGCATTTGTATTCTAGGGTTGATATTTAGCCCCTCTCTTAGCCCATTCATAACCTGAGACACATGTTTGAAAATTATTGGCAGAATGGGTCAGAAGTACACGTTATTAAGAATGGCTTTTGTCAAAAAGTTTCATTACATTGAAGAAACTATTCATAATTGGTCCTCAATAGGGTATTTATTATCACAGATTACCTCTTTATAAGATACAGATGAAATTCGGAAGCTGTCATAGAAACGCAATTTGCATAATCCGCGACATTTTAGAGACAAAGAGGGATAAGTGCAGAATGAAGGCATCTCATAGATGGCATGGAAGCAAACACTGACTAAGATAAAAACCGCCAGCTAGACTGCTTGTTATAGGCGATGACCCTGCCACCGTTAACGCTCTCAAGCTTGGCCTTAACAACCATAGACTTTTAGTAGCTGCATTTACAAATCCCGAAGTGGCACTACAAAAATTCTAGTCCAATGCAGAGTCCTATGGTATAATGGTGTTGGGCATTAGACTGCCAGCATTATCTGGAATCCAACTAGCCAAAAAAGTCAAAGAAGCTAATCCTAATGTGAAGGTTCGTGTATTGACTGGTTTTGCAATAAGAGATATAGTGTTTTCTAAAACGTTCCCTCCTACGCAAGTTGATGGCTTTGTTCAAAAACCAGTTGGTGTTAGAAAGTTGACGGACAAGATATTAGGTCTTATAGGTGAAAATAAATCCTGGACGTTCTTTAAGGATTAGAGTGATAATTAGTACTTTCTCAATCAGTCATTTTCAGGGTCAGATTATGAGCACATGAGATGATTTAAGCAAAAAGAAGCAATCAGAAACTTAGCTAATGCCCTACACATAATCTATATGATAGACTACAAGAAGAGCAGCTGCAGCAGCTGCCAAATTTAGCCGTGAAAGAAACAATCCGAGAATAATTTGTGACAGATATTTTCCCCTTTTGTATTCGCTTTTGACTTCCGAGACATTTCGTGATCAGGTTCTCCATCATTTTTGTCCTATTCCATTCATGACACAACAACATCTGTCAGCACCTCTTGGTCTTTTGCAGATGAAAAAACCAAGATAGAAATCAACCTTCACGTTGACCTTTGTCAGCGTTATTCCAGGCAGGAAACAATTGAGCTTAAAAAAAAGAATGCGCAGCTGATTCGCTTATGTCTATCTTGATACGATTCCATAGATTGATTGTCCATCAATTATACTTAGGATATCCCGTTGTGCAGCATCTGCTATCATTGTTTCATCAATATCAATATTCTCTATGGCAAGAACTTGACCTCGCATCGATATTATCAGTGGAACATTATCTACGACAGGCGTATTACCATCAACATAGATGCGAGTCATTATATTAGAAGTAACTGGAGGAATGGAGCTAGTCCCGGTGATTGTATTAGTTCCATTTCCACTCTCTGTCAGCTGAAACCTGAAAGGTGCACTATCTTCAATAGTAACATTGTGGAATGTAGTAGTTCCATTGGCTGCTGCTAGGTCTATTTCGGCAATGAAACGATCAACAATGCTTTGGTTTGCAACTATTCTGAACCGCCCAGCCAAGACATAACTACTACTGCTTTCACTATTATTGTTCTCAGACGGACCACCTAAATCCGGTGCTGGCAGGCTGCTGCCTATAATTCCACGCACTAGAAATGTAGATGCGTTTGTGGTTAAAGTAGATCCCAATTCCCCTCCTTCACCTGCATCTGCTCCAGTGAGAGGAGGAGCAGTAGTTTGTCCAAAGGCTTCTTGTATGACTGTTCCACCAGATCCAAGGCTAGCTGGCAACAATAAGAGAACAGCCAAGCTCGTGGCAGCAATTGATGCCTTAATTTTTTTTCCTAAAAAATCAAACTGATCTGTCATGGTTATGGCAGGTGTAGAATAGCTCATTTTGATTTATACTTTACTAGGGTCTATGATCAGCTTCTTGAGACAATGGGCTTCTGGGAATACGGGCACAAATAGTAAAAGGTTGACTCGCTACATCATCAGGCTGATCAGTTCAACCAAATATGAACATCTTATACCTTTTTTTGAAATTAATTTGATGTAATATTATCTGAATTAAGGCTTTGAACCTTAGAAATATCCTATATACAGCGCATTGAATCTTTTTATTTAGGTAGTTTTCCCTCACCAGAGCCACTTTTCCGCACAGTTTATTAATTATCAATCCCTTCATGTTCGTCGATCGAGTAATTTTTCATTCATACAGCTCCAGGTATCGCATTGTCAGAAGACCATTAGGCTTTCTCTTGCCCGAGTTTAGAACAGATTTTCTAGTTCTTTAGTTTAATAGAAGATTTTTCCGTCTCAAGTTGAACCGGAGCTATAAAACCCCCTAATTGCATGGTCAATTATGCCATCTATACCTCGAGAACCATTGATGCCTAACCTATTGGGCTCTCCATCCAAGTCAACTTGTTCATTGTTTTCAGTCTCGCATCCTACGCCATCATTATCAGCATCAAAATGATGTAGGTCTGGTGGCTGTACCTCAAAGTTACTAGCCTCAATATCATCACAGCTCAAGATCGGAGGAGGGGGAGGTATGCAGATGTTGGGGTAGGAGGAGTCGCAAGTGGTTTCTTCTTCTTCTACTGGCATTTCTTCTGTTAGTTGTTCTTCTTCCTGTACTGTTGACGGTCGTTCATCCGACGGCGCTTCTTCTCCTTCTTCTATCGTGACTTCTACAGAATCAGATGCTATTTGACCCGCCACGTCAGCAACAACTACATCGATGTTATAGGTGCCAGCTTGCCTAAATGTAGCCACGAGGGTTTCTTCATTGCTTTCTGCAATTTGATCGTCATCTACATCCCACATGACGGTGTAGGGTTCTGTCCCCCCTGTTATATCCGCTTCAAACTCAAATGTAGCCGGTGTGGCACCTTCTGTGTCGCTTGAATCAATTTCAACTGCCAGAGTATCCTCAAGTTCCTCTTGCTGTGTCACTTGCTGAGTTTGTGCCGCTATTATGGCTTGTACTATCTCTGCTCCTGCCATTAGTTCAAATGAATCAATTACTTGTTTGATTGGGGTTAGCGGTTGTAACAGCAAACTACTCTGCATTGTTGTTTGATGTTCTTCTTCCTCTGGAATAGTAGCATCAAGAACCAGTCCTTCATAAAAGATGCCATATCCTGTTATCAATCCCAAGTTCCGTGGTGTGACATTAGTAGCAGTTGAAACGAAGTATCCTCTCTTCGTTTCATCAGGAGCAAGATTTGTGGTGTATGTCAGTTCTGTAAGCTTGGCTGGCAACCTTGCTGTCGTCGTATTATTGTTCAAGCCAGTACCGATATCGACGTTTATTGCTGTATCTGTACTGTTTACAATTCGAATATCCCGATAACCGGCTTCCTGAAGCTTTTGCATCTGATACGCCAGAATAATGCCGGCTGCTGCATCGTCGTTGCGGATAATATCATCAGGAGACAATCCAATCCAAGCAGCCAAGTTAGGATAACGCAGAATGTGTATCACTTCTTTCTGAACTCCCTGACAACTGCTGTCGCTGCTGCTGGACATATTAGAGTCTACCTCAGAATGTGGCTCTCCTTGTGGTGTCTGTTGCTGTCGAACTTCTTGCTCCGCGGGGCATAGTTGCGCGAGTATGCCATAGCCTTGTAGAACCTCTGATGCCAATGTAAAGCCCCTATTCTTCACATCCTGAATTACCCAGCCAGAGGGTACCTGTACTTTAAAGCTATCCTCTGTACTCAATGCGGAGCTAGTTGTTGCTGCTGTCGTTGCAGTTGCTGATGCACTATTTTGAAGTACTGACGCTTGATTTGTGGCTGATTGATCTTGCTGTTGTGCAACACCTGATGTGAAATTAGAGGCTGCTAAAATAATAGCGATCGCTATTGTAATTGTAGCCAGTCTTATAGTAGTCGGAGAATAAGAGAATGACGGTAAGAACATCCTCAAAATGCCCAGGGAACGAGGCATGTTCACTATGAGAGTACCGATATGTACTACCATAAAAGGATACCGTTTTATGTTATTTATGTTATAATTATCAGGAACATTACCTCTATGATACTTCCAAATTGCTTAAATTCACATCCTAGCGAAAATAGCATGCTCCGCGCAAGTTCAAATTATAGATGAGCTATGTGCTGAAGATGGGGCAGATAAACAATAGATTCAACGGATCGCGTAGGCTTTCCTTTAAGATGCAACTCTTCAAGTAAGGGTAGACGAGTAGTGTGAGTCAGTCAGACTAGAAGGCCATGTAACCGGCATCTTTAGGGGAAATGTTCTAATGTTCGCTCCCAAGGTCAATAAGACAAGTGTTTGATTTTACACTTTCTTTCCAGTATTTTTAATTCTTCGTCATTGCTGATGATCTGTGGGTCATGTTCCCTGAATAAGGCTGTTAGCCCTCGCCACAGATCAAGGAAGGCATATAGGAGATATGTCTAGGTACATAATTAACAAGTACCAGATAGCGAAATCATTCCATTTGAGGATGTTGTCGTTGAGCTCTGAGAGCTACTACTTGCTTCGGTTTGTACTTTTACATTCAAGGTACCAGATCCTGCATCAATTTTTTGCACAGTTAGGGAGTACGTGCCGTCATCGCTGCATGTTATAGGTAGTGTTCTGTCACCAAAACCCTCTACTACGTGTGATCTAGACTGGCCATCCTTTATATCAGCTGACCATCCGCTGTCGGATTTGATCACTACCTCTGCCATATTGGAACTTAAACCTTCTCTTGAATCTATTAACTGATCCTCGATTCCTGAAGCATAAAGCCCAATTGCGATCGCTAGCATAATAATAATACCAGCTATTACCAGAACACTTTTTCCTACCATATCGTTATCTTCGCACTCCTCTCATAGAATTCTCAAGTTCAATGACAAATTTTTTGCACGTAAGTATATAATTTATAGTATCCCTTGCAAAGCTATAGGGGGTTTTAGTATTAGAAACACTACATTCATCATACTCTCCGCAGTTTCGATATGTGTTTAGTCCATGTTAAGATACTCAAACAGACTGCCTAGATCCAAGGCTGATAGAGACATATACCTGCCAAGCCACAAACAGAACAGGATAGCAGTCGAAAGAACGATTAGGCACCACCCCAAATAAGCAGTCTTGCAAAATTTTACAAATGATTACAAAGATTATATAATATCCGTGAGCCGGTATATAGCATCTTTGAACCTTAAAGAAGTAAACGAAATCTTCCGTCGAGCCATAATCAAAGCTTACTTTGAACCAGAGTTGCTTAAGAGAGACTATCACAAATCAGGTATCAAGCATCCCTTAATTTTAGATGATGGTCTGACGGTAGAAGACATTTTGCACCTTTACTTTGACATTTCAACCGGTATCGACTATCCCGATGGTGACGAATGGTTCACAGTGGAATACTTGCTGCCATTCAATGTCAAGCTACCAGACAACCTCAAAGGACTAGATTATTTCACTACCCTATCCATTTCAGATGGAAAGCATTTTTGGCGCCACCGCGAACTCGTGAGGTTCAAGATGGGCAGATCCAAAAGGCTGGCTGAGTCGCTGGAGTTTATAGCCAAAAAGTACAAGGAGCTGAGCAAGGCTGTCCATGACTCATCTGTTATAAATCAGCTCAAATGAATATATAGAGAAAGATAAATATGATATATAGCGGCATCAATCTTGAAATTAAACTATTTTATCTTGTTTTCCATTCGTTATTTTTGAAAATATAGTTGAGGTTACTCGTCCTAGCGACAGATGGGGTCCACCTGTAGCTTGCTTCGTCGTATAAATACCATATTTCTTCTGCTCCCGGCGGCATCAACTGCAATTGACCTGGCACAATATCAACTAGATATTCTATCTTTTCTATGCCCATTTCAAATTGCCTGTCGCCTTTGCTCTGTAGGGGAAAAACAATTCCAATGTTTCTAATATTATTACCAAAGCCTGCAAATCTGATGAATGCTTTAATGCCTTTTCTCCCACGCCTTTTTTTGACATCTTTTATGACACCTTTTATCTTGTACCAGTTATCTAGGGGGAACTCCTGTTGGAAGAATGTCTCATTATACGGCACAGGGAAGCTAATTTCAACCATGCTGACATACTGTGGATCATCTGGAGAGACCTGTTTTTCTTCAACTTCAAAACATCGACTTAATGTGTCATAAATGACTTCAATTTCCCAGGGCGATATACCATAATGGAGGAATGCAGCAGTCTCTGCCAAGTGAGTCGATTTAGGCCGCTGAAATAATAAAGTCTTTACTGGATGATTCCGAGAAACTTTGCCAGATAGATGAACAAAAGTGTTGCAACAGAGCCAACCATAGGTTTCCACGGGATAGGAGGAAGCCTCGGAGCACTAAGCGTTATCTGGTGGTTGTCAATTACGCTTGTAATATACTGACTCAGCTTGGCATGCCAAATCTGATATTCGATTTTGTGTTTTTTTAGGATCGACTCTACTTCATAGATGACTGGGGCCCTTACAGAACGGATGTGTTGTATATATCTTCGAGAAATTTCAACTTCTGCTTGTATTGCGATAAGACCCTGCTGCATTTCAAGCAAGCGCACATGAATCTCCCAGGGTCTTATGAGCTTTTTTGAAAAGCCATGCCCAATCTGGGTCGGCTTTCTATTCTCCAGTTTTACACTCTTGAAACCCTCAGAGATTAATGCATTGATGATTTCATCTCGTTTTATCCTGACTGTAAGGCATAGATGGTTAAGCTCGATCTCTTCTTTGTGGATAAAATTCTGCAAGTCTTTAATGAAGCTAACTGTCCTTGGGTAGCTTGTAAGAAATTCGGACATTTAGGTTTTGTAACTATGCTAAAATCGAGGACATATTAAAACTCTATGCAGTTCTGTTAAATATCATTTCTCGGAGGATAACCCCATATTAGCGCGAAGGTAGATATCCTCAAATGGCTCAACAGCCATGTCTTTCCAAGAGAACTTCCTATCTGACCAGAGCACATTTGCTCCCCTCACCACAGCAACAGGTGTTGATTCATCGCTTTCTCCCATCACCATAACACCCATTGTGGCAATCGCATCTGCAGTTGCCTTAAATGTAACTCTTAAGATATTGCCAAAGAGATCCCTCTTACCCCTGAGGTCCTCGACTGGTTCAAAGCCAGCACAGCCTATTGCGACTCCAGTTGTGCCTATACGAGTCGGCATAAGGCGGCTGTCTGCTATCACAATACCCACTCTTATGCCAAGGTGGGCAAGAAATTTGAGTCTCAACTTCTCTGCAGTCCCAAAGGGATCTCGTGGATAGAGTATGGCATGACCTTTGGGAACATTTGATTTATCTATGCCAGCGTTAGGCGCTATCATGCCGTGCCGAATAGCAAGCAAAAAGCCCGGGACTCCACGCATGACGTATTCAGATTCCCGGAGTACAAGTTCAGCGAGTTTAGCATCCATATGATTTTGAGTAGACAGATCTCTTGCCCTCTTTGTTGCCTTGACGCTACTCAGTTTGACTATAGCACCTTCACTCATTGAAACAAACTTGCTTGATATGACTACAATGTCGTTATACTTGTAGACAAAACCCTGCATGCTCTCAAATAAGTCAAACGTACTTCTTTGGGTTTTGATAGATATTGGCAGAATTTCGACAACCAAAGATTGTCTCATTACAATATGGATCTATGCCTTTTGTGCTTTATGTTTCACGCTCCAAAGGTTTTAATTCATCATCCAACGTATTGTCTCACATACTGTGCGTGTGTGAATTGTTTTGGATGGAATGACAATTACAGAGAAAATACTTGCCAGGGCATCAGGTAAGCAAAGGTTGTCACCTGGAGACGTCACGTTCGCTAGGGTCGACAAGGTCATGTTACACGATGTTTCAGGCCCAGGTGTGATTAAGGTGTTTAGCGAGTGGGAAAAGAAGAGAGGGATAAAGCTTAATCAAATCTGGGATCCTGACAGGGTATGGGTCGCGGAGGATCATTTTGTCCCTTCCGCTGATAGAATTTCTGCAGAGAATATTACAGCACTTTCCAACTTTACTAGACAGTACGGCATCAATAAACATTTCAAGTACGGTCTTGGTCAGTATGGGATCTGCCACACGCTTTCACATGAAGAGGCTTTGGTTCTCCCAGGTGAAGTGTACGTTGGAGGTGACTCGCATACTAACACCACTGGAGCCTTGGGTGCATTTGCTGCGGGCTTGGGACACACAGATATTGCATATGTACTTATGAAAGGCGAGATCTGGTTCAAGGTGCCAGAAACAATACTCTTCAAGATTGAGGGATTCAAGCCCGCCCACATCATGGCCAAAGATATCATATTGAAGATCATTGGCGACATCGGAACTGATGGTGCCAACTATAAGGCGATGCAGTTTTCAGGTAGCGTAATGAAGGATCTACCGATGGAAGAGCGCTTGACACTCACAAATATGACAACAGAAGCAGGAGCAAAGAACGGCATAATTGAACCCGATGAAATAACCTTTGCATACTTGGGCGAAAGAACAGACGCAAAATATACTCCTGTGCATGGCGATCCAGACGCTCAGTACTCGGAAGTCTTCACATACGAAGTAGATAAGCTTGAACCAACTGTTGCCAAGCCATTCTCGCCCGGCAATATCTCTGCTGCCAGAGAACTTCAGGAAACGGAGCTTAATAAGGCATACATTGGTTCATGTACGGGCGCCAAGCTAGAAGACCTTCGTGCAGCAGCTGAAATCCTCAAGGGCAAGAAAGTCAAGATAAGAACGGAGGTGCTACCAGCCGCACAGTCGATATACATGAGCGCATTAAAAGAAGGGCTGATCAACATCTTTATGCAAGCTGGAGCTCTTGTGGGTCCTCCTACCTGCGGCGCCTGCTGTGGTGCCCATATGGGAGTACTTGGCAAAGATGAGGTGTGCATTAGCACTACTAATAGGAATTTTCCTGGTAGAATGGGTCATGTAGAGTCGAAGACTTACCTCGCTTCGCCAATAGTTGTCGCAGCCTCAGCGGTCACTGGGAAAATAACAGATCCACGAGATGTAAGAAATTGAACAACACAAGCAGCAACGGCCGCAGCATAAGAGGCAGGGTTCACAAATACAACAATGATAATATAGATACAGATGTGATTATTCCAGGTCCATATCTGAAGATACATGACCATAAAGAACTTGCAAAACATGCAATGGAGGGAATTGATCCAAGCTTTCATCAGAAAGTATCAGAGGGCGATTTTCTGGTGGCAGGAAACAACTTTGGTTGTGGCTCTAGCCGTGAGCACGCGCCGATAGCGCTTTCCCAGACAGGTATTAAGGCCATCCTCGCACAAAGCTTTGCAAGAATATTTTACAGAAACGCGGTGGATGGGGGATACTTGCTACCAATAGAAATTGATGGATCAACAGTTAAGAAAATTTCAGATGGAGACGAATTAGAAATAGACATAGTAAAGAATCAGATAACCAACATAACAAAGGATGAATACTACACAATGAAGCCATTTCCTGAGCTCATAGCAAGAATCGTCGAGGCTGGTGGATTAATAAATTATAATCCCAAAGACTAATCGCTTTTTCGTACCCACTTGTCATCTTTCTTCTTGTATTCTTTTTTTACAGCAGACTACGCGACCCTGTGAGCGACCTGTTCTTTACTTTGCTGCTTACCCCCTCGTCTCTTGAAGGGGCTTGTATACTGTCTGATTGCATTTGTGTGAGATTTAAGATATATTTTTTGTGCATGAGAGGGAAGTGTATCAATTGCCTTTCTCGTCCTGGGGGACAAGCCTGAGCTGCTACCACTAATGTTGCTGCTTCCTCTTCCTCGTCTAATACTTGTACTACTGCTACTGCTATTATTGCGCTTAACCCTCCTAGTACTTACAATAGGACGGCGGTTAGTGTGGCGTTTTCCTCTTCCTCTAGAATTTTTAGATCCGATACTAGAAGAGGATTTTCTTGGCATAGCGGGATCGGCTCAACATAATATATAATGTATTCATAATTTTAATAAGGTGAAATCATAGCTAATAGCCAGCCGCATGCAATGAGTAACTTAATTAAGTATCTCAGTAAAAGGGATAGCACTAAACCAATTAGCAAACAAAAACATAAGAGGGAAGAGGGCTTTTGTCTTATAGATTAATTCCACTGATACACAGTACCCGCACCAGTCATATTACATTCACAAATATCATATTTCATGACAAGGAAGGGCAGGTTAGAGGAAATTTTTAGCAAAGCGCTGTACGCAGATGATGCAACCCTATACTCTGTTAGCTATCGAGACTTCGAAAGTATTATAGAGGTACCGCTACAAGAATTTCTGAAACTATCAGAAAATTTTACATTGATACCCACGAACAGAATCTTGCTCGTCAAGAAAAATGGGCAAGTTCTATACCAAAAATACGGATACTAATGTTCTAGAACCCAACCTTCTGGCAGTAACTCATTTGATTCGCCAGTAGCAGTTGCATACCGCCAGATAGAAACATCATTGTTTGCGGTCACAGTTGCTTTGATCTTGGCAAGCGCTTCAATTTCTTGTTGCAAGCCTTGAAGGCCAGCTTCAGTTGTAGAGAATTTCTTGCAAAACTGGCAATGCGAATCAAAAGCAGCTGTTTTGTATGTTGCATCAACTACAGGATATGCTCTGCATGCAAGCGGACGATCAGAGTATATTTTGCATTTAAATCCACCATGACCAGATCTCTCGTTACTTTCGATATCAAGAAATGGGCACAGGTCACCATCTCCATTCTTGCCCATCATCTGATAAGCGATTACCTTCTCTGGCGAACACTTCCCAACTGCCAAGCGAGGTATTATCCTAACCCTTACACCCATCTTCTTTGCAAGGTGCTCTACCGCGGCTTTCTCTTCCGGTAGTACGAGTACTCCTATCTTGCCATACTCAACAGACGGATAAAAGTCTCTGTAAATGCAGCAGTCAGAACATCCCTGCACACATCTGAACTTTTTTTTCATTTGTTTTCCTCTATGCACCGCCGTTCAATGCTCTGTTGCTCAAGATCCTCATACCTTAAAAATGAGATATCATAGACCGATTTTGATTTCTTGAAAATCTCAAGATCGTATTTCCTGCTGTCGGGCTTTTTATTTGGGTTTTCTTTGTATACTCCAAACCTCAAAATTGCTTTCTTTTCGTACCCTTCCTTAAATCGTTTGTAATTTTCAGACACTTGTACCTTTTTAACAAATCCGGTATTATCATTTTTATAGGTAGAGCCACCATAAATTATTATCCAATAACTATCATTTTGCTCCACGAATCTAAGCTTTATTTCGTCATCTGGCCACCAATTGACCGTCTTTTTCCATAGTTGGTATGCAGCCCTCTTCTGGCCAAAAAGGGGTATGACATTCATATAGACGTCATGGTAACGGTAGCCTACACCGATAAAGTCCTTGAACCAAGAGATAGGTTTGTTACTCACCGTGTCCACAACCTTAACACATGTATAATAAACGAAGGGTGTGAAATAAATCATGTTCTTGCTTGTAACATCGTCCAGAAAAGATAAGACAGAATATTATTGATTTGCTATAGATGTATACGCATATACACAAAAAGACACAGGTATGCAATTCTTCTTTTAGTTTACATGTTTCATCGTGACATAATGACCGCAGGATAAAAGATTATTATCATCGCACAGAGCTAATAATTTTGCTAAGCAACGAGATAGTAAGAGCTCTTTTTACTTTCGCAATATTATAGACACAAATAGTTATAATAAATACGGACAGAATGGGTTGTGCAATAACAAGAAGGTTCAGACAAATAAGATTAAGTAATAGTTCCTTGTGCATTGTGACGACTGACCAGCAATTAAGGTTCCTTTTCGACTGGCTCGATATGACATTCATGTCCTCTATGCTCTCTATCTAGCAGATGAGCCTCTTCGTTTGTTATAGGAAACCTTTCTTCACTCACCCCGTGCTTTTCCAGTAGCACCTTCCCACAGGTATCGCAAATGAGTTGCATCACAATATTACCCATTTTGCTAAAAGCCAATCCGTACGATATATTTAGACTATTCTGCTATCCGACGATGTTGCGCATCTTGGAAAAAATTCCATTTCTGTTCTTTTTTTCCTTATTCTCTACTAACTTAAAACATTCAGAGCAAAGAGCTCGTAGGTTGACTGGCCTATTATCCTTTGGAGAGCCATTAATGTGCTCAAATTGCGGTGGTGAACGTGGGCTGAACTTGACGCTGCATTTCTGACACCGGTTGTGTGCACGCTCTAGTACCGTCTGTCGGATCGCAAGTGTCAGGTGTTCATACTTTTTCTTATCAAAGCTTGGGCTGCTTGGAGGACCGAAGAAAGACACACATGCAATAGCACCCAGCTCAAACTTATTTCTTGCGATCACACAAGAGCCTTTTATTCATTAAGGGGCGTGTTTAATGAATAGCAAATAATAATAATATCATAAGCAGGAATGGGATTTTGGCAATTTTAGGATACTTTTATTGTTCATCGACTTGTTGGCTGTACACGTAAACGCAGGTTAAGGATACTTCACAAAGAGGCTCCTCCTCACTTATAGTATCTTGGCACTTCTTGCTACAGCGTAAACATGGTCTTTTAATTCTCGCTCATAAAGCGAATTCATTTTCTCTATAAGCGTCTGGCGTGCTTGAGCCCTTGACTCTTCCGTGCCAGCAGACAGGGCTGCAGCAAAAATGTCTGGTAAATTCTCCTTTATCCAACCATCAAGCACAAGATACCTGCTCTCATTTATCCATATGACCCGAGACATAGATTGGTCAACTTCTTCGTCGAACCTGCCGGTTTCAACTCGATCTATCAGCATAAAGATGCAGTTGTTTGGATCAGGATTGCTGAGTACTTCAATTGGACGCCCGCTTGCTCTACCAGATTCTATACGCTCAATCAGGCCAAGTGGTCGCACGTAGGTGCCAGCAACATGAACTTTGCTGCCGTTGGCTGATCGCACTCGACCGATGATTATTTTATTGTGCTTACCCTCTTTTTGCACTACAAATACATACTGGCCAGGCTTAATTCCACCCCTGCTTCCAAACATCTATTAGAACCCCGGCTTCCAAATTATATAATGTTATCTGGATCTGGATCTTTGTATATATTATGGTTTGCTCTCTCCTAAGTTTTTCATGATCCAGTAAACTGCACACTAAGGAATTGCTTTTTGGAGGTATAATCGGTTAGAATTACATTTATTAACACTATGCAATAACGATAGACAAGCATATGCAGAGGTTTGACGAGCTTGATATGAGAATATTATCTGAGCTTACTAAAGACGCAAGCATTTCAGTTCCAAGGCTGAGCAAAAAGCTCAACGTTAATGCTTCTGTTCTTTATAGCAGGATAAAGCGCCTAGCAAAACGAAGTTTAATTAGAAATTTCACTGTGATTGTGAATGAAAGCATGCTAGGGATTAATGTCAAGGCAACCGTTGGAATAAACCGAGATCCTAAGCTGAAAGATCCCATTCATGCAGAACTCATGAAAATTCCAGAAATTAGATCGCTTTCCGAAGTTACAGGCAGGTTCGACATGATAGTGAGTATAAGCGCTCATACACTGGAGGAATTACATAACGTCGTCATCGCTCGCATAGGCAAGATAGAAGGCATACAAAATACTGAAACATTCGTTGAAATGCAAAGGACAGATAAAGAGCCTCTTTATACCGTCCATCCATCGCTATCAAGGTACTGACAGATGTTTTATATAACGCAGCCACGCTTAAAATGTGGATTACATTGCTTGCTAAAAGATTAGATGTTGTGTCGCCTATACAACACAAGATTACAGAAATGGTTCAGACGCTCAGGCTAGCAAAAAAGACCAGCAAGGACGATTATTTTCAACATCTGCGTCTGGTCGTGATAGGGCTTCTTACAGTCGGAGGTATTGCTTTTGTTATGAAGCTAATAGCAGAATTTGTCACCTTTGGCACGACAGGTCGTTTTGGATAGCAAGTCAATAGCAGTCAATAGGATTAAAATACCTCCAATTCTCATTTTAAAGCATGGAAAGCAGGACAGACAATAATAATGCAGTTACCCATGTCACTACTAAACTGTGGGATGAGGAAGTGATCAAGTCAGATATCCCTGTGTTGGTAGACTTTTGGGCAGAATGGTGCGGTCCATGTAGAATGGTGGGTCCAGCGGTAGAGCAAGTAGGGAAAATTATGGCAGGCAAAATCAAAGTGGCCAAGCTAAACGTTGATGAAAATCAGGAAATTGCAATGAGATATCATATCCAATCTATCCCTTCACTTTTGCTGTTCAAAGGCGGTAATGAAATAGGAAGGACCATAGGTGCGGCACCAAAGGAAAGATATCTACAGTTTATCGAGAATTCACTTAGGTCCTAACGAGCCGTCAACTCCTTTCTTTCTTTCTTTGTTCTTCTTCTCAACGAAAGCATTAATACATATATTTTGATGTCTAACAAAGGATAACAACAGTTGGGAAAGAAAGAACTGGCCGCCCTTTTTTCATCGAATCCTGACAGGTACTACAAAGTATCACTTTTTGACAAGGAGGGATTTATCCGAAAAAAATGTAGTATGTGTGAGAAATTCTATTGGACACTTGATAATTCAAGGCACTTCTGCCCCGATCATGAAAATTATAGTTTTATCGGAAAGCCGCCTACAAACAAGCATCTTGACTATGTTAAAGCCTGGAAGGAGACTGAGAAATTCTTCAGGGCACAGAACCACGAGATAGTAAGACGCTACCCTGTGGTATGCCGCTGGAGAGAAGACCTATATTTTACAATAGCATCAATCGTTAACTTTCAGCGAGTTATTGGCAATCAAGTGGTTTTCGAATTACCTGCAAACCCGCTAGTAGTGCCGCAGATGTGCCTAAGATTTAATGATATTGAAAATGTAGGACTAAGTGGCAGACACTATACTGGCTTTTGCATGATAGGCCAGACATGTAATGCAGATGCGCCAGGCGGATATTGGAAAGACGGATGTATAGATCTTGACTTTGGTATGCTGACTGAAGGACTTGGTATCAAAGCGGAAGAGATAACCTTTGTCGAAGATGTATGGATGGGAGCCGGTGCCTTTGGATATTCATTAGAATATTTCGTACGTGGCCTTGAGCTTGGCAATGCAGTATTTACTGAATTTGAAGGTAATGAAAACGACTACCGCGTCATGCCAAATAAAATTATAGACATGGGTGCAGGACTCGAGCGCTTTTCATGGATAACAATGGGAACGCCTACAAGTTATGACTGCTGTTTCGGGCCTGTTGTTAGTAAGCTAGTGAATATGACAGGAACGGACACTGATCATGAAACGCTGAATAAGTATTTTGAATCAATCTCGCTAAAGCTTGAGGATAAGACAGCCGCCATTGGTGGCAGTAGTAGTAGCATTCGAGATTTGAAGCTGCTGATCGCAAAAGAGATGAAAATCTCCGAGGAACAGTTGAGCGCTTTTGTTGCACCTTACGAAGCAATATACACTGTTTGTGATCATATAAGGACGTTAGTATTTGCGATCTCAGATGGAGCGCTACCCTCAAACGTAGGTGGAGGATACAACCTAAGGATCATCCTCCGCAGGGCGCTTTCGATACTGGAAAGGTTGGGCTGGAGAAACATCATAAGAGTCGATGACATTGCTGAATTGCATATTGACTATCTCAAACAGATGTATCCTGAACTTGAAGAGCACAGGGAAGACGTTAGGACAATCCTACAACTTGAGGCGAGCAGGTATTCCAGCTCTCGTGAGCGCATGAACTCTGTGGCAGGGTCACTCAAGTCTAACAAAAAGGTCAAAGAGCTGACAGTCGATGACCTCATTAGGCTCTACGAATCAGACGGCATAACTCCAGACTTCTTGATGGAGCAAGGAATTATACAAAATATACCTTCAACATTTTATACAAGGCTTGCAGAATTGCACACAACCCAAGTCTCAAGCCAGGCCTCAAAACCGATTCTAGGGTTGGAAAATCTTCCGCCAACAAAATTACTTTACTATCAAGACGAATCGATCCGTCATTTTCAAGCAAAGGTCCTCAGAATTGTGGAGGGAAAATACGTCATTTTGGACCAGACCGCCTTTTATCCACGGGGGGGAGGACAAGAGCCAGACACAGGAGATATTGAAGGTGTTAAGGTTGTAGAAGTTACAAAGCAAGCAGATGTGGTTGTGCACAAGATTGAAGTCGGAGGTAGAATACCTTCAGAGAAGCAAACTGTAGATGGAAAAGTAAATGCACGACGACGCGATCTTATTACCAAGCACCACACTGCAACCCATATCCTCAATTCTGCTTCTAGAAATACACTTGGCTCTTGGGTATGGCAGAACTCTGCATTCAAGGAAGAAAATTACGGCAGGCTTGACATCACCCATCATTCCACGCTTACAAAAGAAGAAGTCAAAAACATAGAACGTACGGCAAATAGGGTAATCCGAGAAAATCATCCAGTTATAATCAGGACGTATGATCGCGGAGATGCAGAGCAACAATTCTCCTTCCGCATCTATCAAGGCGGCGTCGTCCCTACAAGCAACGTCAGAATAGTCAATATTAACGGATGGGATATTGAAGCCTGCGGAGGAACGCACGTAAAAAACTCAGGTGAAATCGGCCTAGTCAAAATAGTCAAATCGGAGCGAATCCAAGATGGCGTCGTTAGACTCGAGTTCGTCGCTGGCGAGGCTGCAGTCAGCTACATGCAGCAGCTTGATAGTCAGCTTGCATCCATAGCACAGGCCCTAGGCTCAAGCAGAGAAAAAATTATCGAGTCGTTTGACAAGGCAATGGAGGAGGCAGAATCTGCAAAGAAAAAACTAAGAACTATTCTGAGGGTTGTCTCACCGCAGATCGCAAAGAGCATTTCGAATCAAGCTAAAAAGCTTGATTCAGGAGTTCATCTGTACGCCACCTATGATGAAGAACTTGATGAAGAGTACCATATTGCGATTGGAGAAAAGGCGATCGAGCTTGACAGTCACCTAGTGTATCTTGCACTTATTTCAAAGGGTCAAGGCATTAGAGTTATAGTATTTGTAGGAGAAACTGCAAGAAACAAGGTCAAGGCTGGTGCGATTGCAAAGCAGATATCTAACAAGATAGGTGGTTCTGGTGGAGGAGACAGTCGCTTTGGACAAGGAGGCGGTGGATCAAAAGAAATGATAAGGGAAGCATTGCTTTTGACGGAAGAGGTAATAAAGTAACTGTGAGCTCACGCATTGACTGGAACTCAATAGAGAGCAAGTGGATTGAGAGATGGGACAATCAAAGGCTCTTTGAATCAGACCCAGACAGTAGCAGAGAAAAATACTTTGTGACAGTTGCCTATCCTTATCCAAACTCGCCTCAACATATTGGTCATGGCCGGACATATACGCTTGCTGACACTCATGCTCGTTATATTAGGATGAAGGGCTATAACGTACTTTTTCCTATGGGCTTTCACTATACTGGCACCCCTATACTTGGTATGTCGAGAAGGGTTGCTGCAGGTGATTCTGAGTTGATGGAAACATTTCACACAATATACAAACTATCAGATGACATTATTGCAACATTTGTCGAGCCAGTCAAGATAGCAAGGTACTTCCACCAGGAGATTAAGAAAGGTATGAAGGAGATGGGTTATTCTATTGACTGGCGGCGCGAATTTACCACTATTGACAGAATATATTCAAAATTCATTTCATGGCAATTTAGGACTCTTAAAAAGAAGGGATTGATAGTACAGGGCTCTCACCCTGTTGGATGGTGTCCACGTGACCAAAATCCTATTAGTCAGCATGATACAATAGGCGATGTAGAACCAGACTTTAACGAATATACGGTCATCAAATTCAAGTCTAGCGATGAAGGTCGTAGAGGTGCTAGCAGTAGTAACAGTGGTGCAGACGGTCCTATTGTTGATGATGACAGCAGCGGTGTTATTATCTTGCCAGCAGCAACGCTCAGACCAGAGACTCTCTTTGGAGTGACTAACATATGGATCAACCCGGAGGTTGAATATGTACAGGCTAAAGTCGACGGGCAAAGATGGATAATAAGCAAGGAAGCTGCAAGAAAGCTAGAATTTTTGAATCACAAGGTCGAATTGGTAAATGCATTCAGAGGCAGTGAAATGATCGGTTGGAAAGTCATCAACCCGCTCAATGACACTTCTGTTCCCGTTTATCCCGCATCTTTTGTGGAAGCAAACAGTGGCACTGGCATTGTGATGTCAGTACCAGCACATGCGCCATATGATTATCAAGCGCTTGAGACTTTAAAATCAGACAATAATATACAACAAATGTTTTGTGTTACAATTGATGAAAACAGCATTCACCCGCTCAAAATAATCGAATCTGAACCATATGAAGGCAGCATTCCAGCTGCCGAAGCAATCAAACAGGCGGCAGCTTTGAACCAAAAAAAGAACGACCATGAGCTATTGGAAAAGGCTACAAGCAATCTTTACTCTCATGAATTCTATAAAGGAAAAATGATGCAAAATACTGGCAGATTTGCAGGCATGACAGTTGCAGTAGCAAAGAACGAGATTAAGCAGGATCTCTTGAATTCAGGTTGGGCTGAAACGATATACGAGCTTGTCAACAAACCAGTAAAATGCAGATGTGGAGCAGAATGTGTAGTCAAATTGCTGAGCGATCAATGGTTTCTAAATTATGGGGACAAGGAATGGAAGGAACAGGCACATCTGTGTCTTGGTAATATGGACATTCTGCCAGAGGATATCAGGCAGGAATTTGACTATGTAATTGACTGGTTACGCGAACGTGCGTGCGCAAGAAAATCAGGTCTTGGAACAACATTGCCGTGGGACAAGGAATGGATAGTTGAAAGCCTATCAGATTCTGTCATATACATGGCCTATTATATTATTGCTAAATATGTCAATAATAAAAATATAAGTGAAGAAAATGATAATATCACCGACGCTTTTTTTGACTATGTCTTACTTGGGGCAGGTAGCCCAGATAAAGTTGCCAAAGAGTGCAAAATTGATTCATATATCATAGAACACATAAGAAATGAATTCAACTATTTTTATCCTGTCGATTCCCGCCACTCAGGACGAGACCTTGTACCGAATCATCTCACATTCTTTATCTTTAACCATGTAGCCATTTTTGACAAAAATAAGTGGCCAAGGCAAATAGTAGTCAATGGCTCTGTTCTGATGGAGGGCAAGAAGATGAGTAAATCTCTTGGCAATATTATCCCACTTCGAGCTGCAATCAAAGAGTATGGAGCTGATACACTAAGGCTTGCAATGTTGGTCTCAGCTGAAATACTTCAAGATGCAGACTTTTCTTTTGATACTGTACGAGGCATCAGGTCGAAACTTGCGGGCATTTTTGAGATGGCTGAAAAGTGCAGGAACATGCTCGCTGACGCATCGGAACAGGGTCAAGGTAATCAACAGCAACAACCAAAGCAGACTCTGATGCTTGAAGATAGGTGGCTTGCCAGTCGGCTCCAGCGTACGATAGCAGAGACTACGACATCAATGGACAAGTTGAGGATAAGAGAATCCATATACTATATTCTATATTCTCTTGATCGAGACTTGCAATGGTATATGAAACGAGCTACGGCTAGAAAACGCGAAAATATTGCTGGAATGCTTTCGGAGTTTCTAAACATTCAGGTAAGGATGCTTGCACCATTTGCGCCATTTACAGCCGAAGAAGTTTGGGAACTACTGGGCAATAGGCAATACTTAACCGCAGAACACTGGCCTGTGCTTGAGGAAAAGAAGATAGACATAGTAGCAGAAGAATCGGAGTTTCTCATCTCTAACCTACTTGCAGATATTCAAAACATAGTCAGGGTCACAAAGATAACACCCACGAAAATTGTAATTTATATTTCAGCTGTCTGGAAAGAACAAGTCTACAGGGCAATTCTTGCTAACATACTGAATGGGACAATCAACTTTGGACAAATAATGAAGCAACTGATATCAAATCCTGAGACGGTAAAGGCTAAGACTGATCCTAAGATCGTGCAAAGGATGGCGGAAGACATCCTTTCAGCACCTTTAGATGCAAGAAACAGACGGCTCAAGCTGGCAGGGTTTAATGAAGTAACCACAATAGAGGATGCTCAAGCGCTATTGTCAAATGAGATCAGCAAAGCAGAGATAGTCGTTTATTCTGAGGATGATCCCGCGAGATATGACCCAAAATTAAGGGCAAAATCTGCAAGGCCTTTTAAACCTGCGATATATATTGAATAATAATAATATCAAAGTCTTTGTTATATCGGAATTTTGAAAATACTATTTTCTAGTTTTTCCTAACACAGTGTAAACACTGAAGAAATCTCTGAAGACAACAATGGTCATACGCCACAACTACTAATATTATAACTAGCGCCGCCCCTAATGGTACCTTGAAATCTATTTCATGATACCCAGCCTTTCAATTTTGATATTTTTTGCGCCTAAGCAAAGAAAGGCGAAGCCAGGGCCAATCGAATTGTAACTAGAGGAACGATTAAGAATGAAGCAGGCTACTGAGAAGTTTTTAGTTTGTTGCTAGAACTTCACACCTATTGGGGGGGGGAAATACTAAAATCATGAGACGCTCTTATTTCGTAACTAGGCACGAAAATATTTAATTCAGGTGAAAAGTGGATAGGTAGAATCATAGCATGTATCGATCTAAATGCCTTTTATCCATCTTGTGAGGAACTGCGAGATCCTTCATTGAAGGGGAAGGCTCATGCAGTAATTATGACAGACGAAAAAACGAGAGATATTATGAAAGGAGCAGTTTCTTCATGCTCTTACGAAGCGAGGAAATACGGCGTAAGCTCCGCTATGTCACTTTCAAAAGCTAAGTCGTTGTGCCCCGATTTGATACTAAATCCTGTAGATATACCGTACTATAGAGGGATATCAGAGCAGGTAATGAACTCAATCCAAGAATATGCAGATACTCTAGAACAAGCAAGTATAGATGAAGCATTCTTGGACTATACAACAAGAATCCAAAGCCAAAGTCCTGAAGCTTATGCTGCAGAAATAAAGAAAACAATTAAAGAAAAATGTGGCGGATTATCTTGCTCTATAGGAGTAACAACAACCAAATCTGCTGCAAAGATTGCATCGGACTTTGAGAAACCTGATGGTCTAACCGTTGTTTATCCGACTGAGCTAAAGAAATTTCTTGAACCCCTTGACGTCGGCACTGTAGCAGGCATTGGGCCAAAAACACAAAGGGCATTAAAAGAAATGGATATCCAAACGCTGGGGCAGTTAGCCAAAGCCGATGTTCAAATATTAAAAGAACGGTTTGGAAAAAATGGTTATTGGATGTGGAAGGTTGCTAATGGAACTGATGACGAGATAGTAGCCCCAAGAACTGACAATGTCTCTCTAAGTACCGAGATCACTTTGGATGCATATACTCGAGATAAAGAAAAGATTCAGAAACACCTTGGCGGCTTAGTAGATGAGATTTACCAGAGGCTTAGAGGACAAGGTTACCTCTTTAAAACCATGGGCATTAAGCTTGTAAGGACTAATTTTTCGGTGGAAACTAGAGTAACTACATTTGAGAACTTTCGAGACGATAATGAAAGTATTTCTTCTGCCATAGGCAAATTGCTGGATAAATTTGACCTATCTGAAAATAGGCCGCCAGTCAGAAAAATAGGCTTATTGGTTACCCATTTAGTTCGCGAAGAAATTATTAAACGAAAGAAGAATGCTCAAAGAAGCCTACTAGATTATTATCAGTAAGACAATAGTATCCATGGTTGTTTTTTGAACGAGCGAGATATGGTCTTCAATATTTTTAACCAAAAATGAAAGCAGCAGAAGCTAGGTTAGGGCCGTATTGCAGAGCTATAGTGACGACAACATGACTTGTCTAAGGTTGACATGTCTAAAACTCACTTGGTCTAGCAAGGAGCTTAAGAGAACATCAGAGAATGCAATCAACAAACTTATTCAAATCACCATTACAGAATTATACCGTTGTAGCGAAGATCATCAAGTTGCCTGAACACCTGATGAATATAATATTAAAACGTATGGACCAGGTTCTCAACCGCGAGAAAAAGCTCCAACGGCTTACTGCACTCCGTGGCCTCCAAATGGAAGAACAGCGTGACGCATTTAAGATTCTTATTGGAACTATTCTGTCAGCGCGTACAAGAGACGAGAACACTACGAAGGTTATCAAGAAGCTTTTCACACGGTTCAGAACACCACATGACATTGCCTCGGCTGATATTGAAGAAATAAAGAAGCTAATCCATAGCATCGGCTTTTACAATGTAAAGGCCGAGCGGATAAAGCAGGTTTCACAGATAATAATGAGCAGTTTTGGCGGTCAGGTGCCAGATGATATTGATAGTCTCTTAGAATTGCCCGGAGTTGGCAGAAAGACCGCCAATTGTGTCCTAGTTTATGCCTTTAACAAACCAGCAATACCTGTAGATATACATGTCCACAGGATCTCAAACAGACTAGGGCTTATAGACACTAAGACAGTCAAACAGACCGAGACTGAGCTAACCAGGATAGTTAACAGGCGACTATGGACAAGAGTAAACAATACTTTTGTCATGTATGGACAAAACGTCTGCTTACCTGTCAGGCCTATGTGCGGGATATGTGACCTAAAAGGAATGTGTAAATACTACTACAATTACGGCCGCAAATATTCTAATCAGAAGGTTTCCTCTTCTTGAATATCAGAATACCTATTACGAGTCCTCCTATACCCAACCCAACTGCTGCCGGGACAAAGTATAGTGGTGAATCCTCAAAGCTCCCGTAAAATGCTTGAAAAGCAATATCCCCAGCGTAAGCATTGGCAAGTGTCGAGTTTCCATCATTTCCGTAGACTTCAATTGATGAAACTGCAAAGCCGTTGAGATCAAGCCTATCAACTACCGTCCTCTGGCCGTTTGTAACAATCAGTCCTGAATTTTCTGAATGGGTAACAGAGATGGGCTGTTGTCTTGACCAGCCATTTTCACTGTCATATATTCTGGCGTATCCAGCCTCAGGAGTGCTAACCCCCACCCAGTACCTCATCGTTTGGTCGCCATATATTGCAAGTTCAATGAATTTTTCACTTGGTGCTGGCTCCTGTATCTTTATTATTGTTCTGGCTCCTTCCCTTGGGATATAGGATACGTTGTCTTGTATCGATAGTATCCAGTCTGGTTGCAGAGGCTCATCAAAGGTGTATACAAGAGGGTCCTGTTCGTTTTGGTTGGCTGCAGTATAAGGGAGCGTAAAGACCTCACTCCTTTCAGTCTTGACCGTTTGTAAATCCTCTTGGCTTTGTGCAAATGTCAGGCTAGGCAGGAGCAACACCGTCAAGACTGTAATTACCCCAACAATTGCTAAGTGCATATGTTTTGATAATACCTCCGCGCTTTCTCAATATATACGCCTCGTCTGTGCTTCGAAAGCATCTTCTCTATTATGTACCGAAAATCTATGTGCTGTGAATAATTGGACCTATATGTATCCTCTGTGCCTAGAGAAAATTCTTTTCTTAGCATAACGATCATCAAATTTTTTTGCGCAAGCTCATGAAAATTCGGTAGATATATGGCTACATCCTCACTGTTAATGCATGAGGAATAACTTCAAATGTTGCAGGCAAAAAGCCAATTGGCTCTCCATCGACTGTAACGGTAACGTCTCTTTCTTTTGATGTTATAGTGACTTTTCCAGCTTGTCTATAGATTATATTGTCCTCTTCCTTGTAGTCACCATCTTTCATGTTGATGAGCTCATCTATCATTTTTAGGCTTCCAGAATCTTTTAGCACAACCAGATCAAGTAACCCATCTGACATGTTAGCATGAGGTGCTGCCTTGAATCCGCCCCCCAAGAACTGACCATTAGCCACCACTGCCATCGTCATTTTGACAGCAAATTTCCTGCCGTCATTATCAATAGAAATTTCGCACTCATTGCTTTGATATGTCGGCAAGGTCGCAGCAATACTTGTGATAGTAGACACAATTCTACTGTTGACCACTTCCCGAACCTTCTTTGACCTATCAATTATCTCTCCTGCAACTCCCATCTCAGCAGCATTTAGACAAATTCTGCTTCTCATCGAAGACGGATCTTCTGAACTCGTAACAGTCACATAGATAACATCCATCTTTTTTGGTTTGCCTAAGCGAAACGCCTTGCAGCAGTTGGCAATCCCTTCGGGTAACCCTAGAGACTTGGCAAGAACATTCCTAGTGCCAGCAGGTACAACTCCCATTATAGCATCAGGATTTATTGGTTTCAAATGAGGAGATCCAGCCACAGATTTATCGATCTTGTTAGAATGTATCCCTACAGGATCTTCAAAGAATCCATTTGCAACCTCATTTAAAGTTCCATCGCCACCTATAGCCACAACTTTTTTGAATCCTTGTTTTAAGAATTTTCGTGCAAGTACAATGCCATCTCCCGGTTTCTTGGTCAAAGCTACTTTAACACTAACGCCCAGCGCCTTCTTGATTTCAGAATACAGCTCATTCCATCCTCTCCCCGTCAGGCCACTACTTGAGTTTGGATTGACCACCAATACGGTGTCAATATCTTCTTGCTTGGGTGATTTCTTCCTATGATATATCTTCTTAAGATTATGAGGAGGTGGATGAGTATGTCTATGCGATAACTGCTCAGGAGTAACAATTGGATCAGCTGACATTCTCACTTAACCTAAGGATACATTGCAGATAAACTAAGCACTAGGATAGCCTAACTGTTTCCATCACTAAGAATGTATAATAACTGATTTAATTTATGCTGCATCCTATTTTATTATAAAATCAGAATCCGAAGATCACGACAGCTATATGTCCCATAGGGAGCATATTGTCAAGCAACTGGGAGCTAGAAGAATAGAATTCATCTCAACTGCTGTCATATGCGTTGTATTTGCAGTGTCATTTGCTCACCTTGAATACTATTACATCAAAGATCCTGCATTGCAGATCTCCAATGGAAAGGTAGAAGTAAACGATGCTAACTTTGACAGAAGTAGAGAAACAAAACCGATTATTGGCAACATGTATCAGTATCACTTGTTTCCAATGCTTTTCATTTTTGTTCTGATAAGCTTTGCTGCTTTGTGGGATGATATGGTCTTCAAGCTATTTGGAAGACACAAAAGAATAAAGGCACTAATGCTAGGATTTGCCAACCTAATAACTGCTATAACGATTGAAGATCTTGCATGGTTTGTTAACAGATCGTTGGTTCCTTTAGCAGATGATCCAAAAGGCGGGCAGCTTATGCAGTTCTCGGATTGGACTTCTATGCACGTTGGAGCGATAGATGTAGGCAGTTTCGTGATACCAAACTGGTATATCATTTCGCTTGTTTTAGTCACACTGCTGTACTACGGAGCGTTTAGAAAACACGATCAAGTATACTGAAAGACACCAAATGTTAGTGGTTTTAACATTATTATTATTATTATTTTTACCAACGTAAAACGCTCTTCAGACAATTTGAGAGAAGGAAAAAAAGATCTTATTGTTTGTTTACTAATTATGTCAAAGAGTAGTAGAGGACATGCATATTCATTTGCTCCTCAATTAAGAAAAATGATTCTGTATCTCTGCTGAATTTTAGTTGTAGTCTGTCCTATTGAGCTAACTAAAGTGGCTAGATCTTTTTCTTTGAATGCAAGTATATTGCAATGGCTGCTATAGCAATCGTAGCAGGTGTGACGTAGAATAGCATCAATTCATCAAATGGAATCAATTGATTCCCTACAGAAATATCAAAGCTTGTTACTAATGGTGTATTTTGATATTTTTCGTCCCCAGTTATCCTGGTTTGCAACGTCACTACATAAGTGGCTGACTCATTAAACACGTATGGGAGGGTAATATCGCTAAACTCTTGAAACTTATAGGGCATCTGCCCAACGATTTCACCTGATTGTTTCTCGGTGACTACCATTGCAACATGAATATTGTAAATATTGGTATTATTTTCAAGTATACTAAAGTTAAGTGACGTAGAATTATCACCTACAACAGGTGTAGAAGGGCTCGGCGCAAATATCACTTGGTAATTGTCTACGTTTTTTGTGGCACCGAAGAAGTGAGCATAGGTTATCTCTGCGCCCCCAATAAAGACGACTACACCAGCAAGAATAAAACTGATAGTAATGCCAATGGAAATTTCAAAGGCAATCGAAGGCAAGTTGAACATTTGTGACTATATTCCAGAATAAAGATATACATATTTCAACCATCCGCGGCGAGGTTACTCATGGATACGTATTGTAGATTAATTCTGTAGGAACTTCTCGCGCCTTATTCGAACTTACGTTTAAAGTTGTCCTCGGAATAGAAGTTTGACCTTCTAATGACCAGCGGTTAGATAATAATGTATATAGTTCTCTGAGTTAATTAGTCAGCAAACATATGGTATGCATAAAATTATTTTCCGAGAAAGACTATGCGTACGATAGGAACATTAAGAATATTGTCTTCATCACTACTCTAATGCTTTAGCTCTGCTCTGGTGCTTGCTTCCTCTTATTGTTCCTATTCTTTTTCATGAAAACGAGCAGGATGATTATAGCAACAGCGATTGAAACTGCAATAGGAGCAACAGTATAAAGATAGTCAAGCGTCCCTGCTACATTGGTAAAAAAAGTAAAAGTCAGTATTTCTCCACTGTATATGTAATCGTTTACGTCTACATAGACTGTATACCTGCCACCTTGTTCAAATGCAAACTTATGAGTATAGTGACCATAGGGCACAATTATGGGATTTGTTCGTTGTATTTCACTCCCATCTTTGACAATTCTTATAGTTGCGGGAACATCGACCAGGTCATCGCCGTTAACTCCTGCAATTCGTATCAGAATAGATGTTGAACTTCCCACTACAGGGCTTTTTGGATCTGTGGTCATTTCAACATCATAATTGCCTATTCTCTGCTTGTAGGCACCATTTTGTAGTGAGTCGGCTAACGCCTTATCTGCTCCTACAACAAGCAGCGATATTCCCAATATTGCAATCGTTAATAAAGTAAGCAGAGGTTTCAAGCCTATAATTCCTGTAACCGCAGCTCGGACTTATAGTTCTTCCATCATTTCTTGATAGCTCTCCACAATTCGGTCACTGAAGCCTGCCTTGTAAGCTAGTACCTCATAGACGATATTCATGTTGGTCATGCTGCAAAGATGGTATTCACTGTGCGCTATTGATATATTACCACCGTCTCTTAGGCGTCGGAGGTGTAAGGATACGGTAGAGGAAGCCTTTTGCATGTGGTCGACAAATTCGTTAAATGTATTTAGCACACGTTCAAGTAGGAAAAGCATTATCTGCCTGACAGGTTTATGTCTGACAAACATTAGGATATTGTGTACTCTTTGTAAGAGACTATAACTGTTAATATCGGGTGGTTCTAGGTTGCCTGTCAAATTTGAAATCATCTGACTTCTCAAGTGCTGAGAGACGATAGCTTGGCACTCCGTTTACAAATCCAGTTCTTCCCAAAAGCTCTATATCGTATGCCAGGATTTTCCTCTATTCTCCTAAGCAGCATGGCTCGTGTATCTATGATCTAGGTTAACTGGTCGATCACTTGCTCACTCTTATTACCCCTAAGAAAAACATGGTCAGCATTACTAAGAGTATGATATGGGCAATTCAATGCCAACTGTAGAAATATGAATTGCATTACCGGGCCATGTGGCGGCATCTAGTAGGTAGAGAAATTCTACTATAGCAAGCGCAATAAAACCAAGTGTCATAAAAAGCAACCACTGCTCTTACTTCCTGCATATACTAGGACAGATACTATGCCTAGAGAAATTGCCACAGTCAGTTTAGTAATATGCAAGCTAAAATGATAGATCATTGAAGAATGTGCAAGATGGGGCAAAAATAGCGGCGAGGCGACGTCGACTAACCATTGCTGTAATGAGCCCAAGCAACAAAGGTTTACTTACAGGTTTTCTTATTTGATCGGCCCTGTTACGCCTTTGCATCCTATATTCTTTGCTAGTCTAAATCGAATAATAAGTCAAATGGTACACCTATCGAATTTAGAGCAAATGCGTGCCAAAGTGGTTCTTGTTAAGAGAACTAATCTCATAGTTTAAAGTTGCGACCGCAAAAGAAAACAATGTTACTATGATTGCTTTTCTTAACCTATAGTTGTTGTCAGTAGCATTATGATCTTTCAACTGTGCTAGTATGTCCTGTCAAGTAAACCAAAAACTAGCGGCTACTTACAAACAATTTGAAAAACTGTCTGTAAGGGGACACAATTAGGAAAATGCTTCTACAGGATGGCTGTTTTTTGTGATAGCATAATGCAGTCCCAATATCCTAAATGTGCAACGCACGACATAGATTGCATTTTTCTTTGCCGCATAGTTCTTCGTAACTCAAACTTGAGTTATGATAGTTGTAGTACGTGTACCGAAGAACACCACTTATCCTATTGGTTCTCAAACATTCAGAGGAGTATTGCGACTTTTTTGTTCTGGATATGACCTGAAGATCCCCCAAGTGCGATCCTAACTTTCCGTCACAATGACGGTTCCTACCATGCTAGGATGTAGTGTGCAATAATACTCAAACTCGCCAGCCTCATCAAATGTAAATGACTGCGTATCACCCTCTGGCCCTATTATCTCAGGAGAGTCATCGGTCCCACCGAACATACCAGTTGAACCGGATTCCGGGCTTCCCGACGTGGCTGTGTGTGATGTGAAGTCCTCATTGATCCATGTGACAGTGTCCCCTGTATTGACTTCAATAGGATTTGGCCTGTAAGCATCATCGGTTAACGTTGAAGAATCTTGGGGTATTATTACTGTTACTTCATTGTTGACCCCATCAATATCCTCCGCAGTATCGTCGTCAGCGGCTGTTGACGCTACACCATCACCGTCATCGTCGCCTGTAGTTGTTGTAGCCGTTGCATCTTCTTCAGCGCCCAAGTCATCGCCTTCTTCAGTTAGTTCGTCGGTATCAGTACCAGTGGTATTTCCATCATCAACATCCTCTGTGACCTCACCCTCGGCACCTTCTTCAGCACCTTCAAGTGTATCTGTTTCAGTTGTTACCAGTAGATCGTTGAATACATTCTGAATCTGCGAAGGTAGAACCAGAGCATTTACAGCAAAGGTTGCAGAAAATGGAGTTCCATCAATCGTGTGAAGCCAAACTGCGTTACCTACAAATGGAATCGATGCTGACGGAACTGCAGCCCCAGCATATGATGGGGCAATATAAGAGCCAGACAAGCTGGTTTGGTTATCAAGCTGTGATGTAAACAGCGATCCAAATTCGCCACCAGCCGTCGCATTTAACGCATTTAATATATCATGTTCAGTTTCGTTAAGGGTTTGCATATTCAGAATCACAACCTCTACTGGCGCAGTAGCTGTATACGTGAGTACTCCGCTATAGAGAGTTCCATCTTGCCTGAATGGCAAGATATTTGCCATTTGCATTCCCTCATGACCAGGCAGCGGGTCCTGTGAGGACGTTACTGTTCCTTGCCGAATTGCCGTATCTACTTCTTGCTGTGTTTCTAGCTGCTCGCTTGTGAAGGACTGTGAGGGTTGTGCGTTTGCAATTGGAGGATTATCAAACGGTACTGTAGCAACAGACCCTGCTGTCAGCGATGATACAATACTAATCGTCATTAAAGTCGATATCAATAATGGTCGAAATGACTTCATGATGCCCTAGGAAGAATTGATGTGACGCAAAATAAGGATATGGACTAATTATTTAGGTAAATGCCGATGATAAATGTCAATATAACAGAGATCTAGGATGTCAGCAATATTTGCAGTCATAAATAACCTCACAGCATAACAGATAACACACTCTTTTTCCTAGCAACAGCTTAAATTTCTTAAATTTTGCCATATGATTCGACTAAGGATATGACAGCGTGGACTTGCCATATGATCGAGCTATGACGATTATTATGGCTTTTGATCGAATCGAGTAATGATTGAATAATAATTTGATCATAACAGATGTATGGATACATACAATCAACGAATTCGTGGATGCATAGATAGTCACAAGGGCACGTGTGCATCAAATAACATTACTCTTCAAGAATGAGGGGTTGTGAATAAATGTGCATAGATGTGGATAAAATATAGGTCTTTTTAATTTTTCACGTGTTTAGCAAACTTGAGAGATTATGTGTCAGTAACAATATAGAAAGACCTCACCTGCATTGATGTCTTAGTACCATAAAAGAGTGAAGCTCTTTAGAATGAGATCTGCAGCAAGTGTGTCTTTATCAGCGATCTAATCTAATTACTGCACGAATGTTGCGCTTCAGATCTGTTGCACTCTTTGCATATGCAAGGGCGCTTATGACTATTCCAACTGCTATAGCAGGACCTGCTACATCCGCAAATGAAAATCCCAATAGTTGAATGGGTGCAATAGGGCCAGACGTCTCGTTTTGCTGTAGTTGTTGTTGTTGTCGTTCTTCGTCGTTTATTGTTTGCGGAGAGGAAGTGACTGAGTTGGCCTTGATCGTAACGCTGCCAAGTGCCGATCCTCGTTGGGCTGCAAACCAGATCCTTCCGTCACTATCTGAAGTTATCCATTGTACAAATGATCCTGTGATAGGGATATTAGCCTCGGTGCCCTCGCCGGTCCTTGGGTCTATCACTCCTAATTTATCGATTTCATGCTGTGCAAGCCATAGATTGCCATAACTATCTAATGCCATACCAAAAGGCAGACCGGCCTCATCGATTGACGCATAATCACGAAATGTACCAAAAAGCGAATTATATACTGTTACCGTGTGTCCGCTATGCTCCGCGATATAGATATCGTAGCTATTAGGGTCAGCAAGTACTGCTGCAGGTTCGTCAAGAGTCTGGGATGAAACCTTTGGCTTATACTCTGTGATGTTTCCTGTAGCGGTGTCTACCTTCGCAATACTTCCTGCACCTGCTTCGGCAAACCAGATGTTACCCCGTGGGTCAGAAGTGACTCCTGCAGGTCTTGCGTCGGGCGTTGGTATGTTGTATGATGAGAATTGTTCAGTAGCGGGGTCAAATTTGATAACCTTGTCGTCCCCACTTGCTACAACTAGGGGCACCCACAAGCTGCCGTTCCCATCTATTGCTATTCCGGTGGGAATACCCTCTCCAGGTATTACATATCGTCTGCTACTAGAGTTATCAGAAGGGTTGTAAAGGCCAATTACGCCGTTATTTTCTGTACCCAGTGGATCGATATACCATAGGGAACCGTCGGAGGCAAGCACACTTTGGGTTACATGTGTGGCATTTACCTTGTGGAGAGTATAGTTGCCAGTCGCAATGTCTAGTTGCCATATCGCTCCACTTCCTGGAAGCGAATCGCCAACCCATATCGATTGTCTTTCCATATCAAATACAGGGTACAGAGGAAGGGCATTGGAGGCGGACATATTGTATAACTTTATGTCAAATTGAAGATTAGATATTGATGGTTTTATTTTTTCGTCAAGAGATGCCAGCATATTGCTTCCCTGAGTGTTCACACCCTCAATTTCTATATGCCAGGTGCCAGGCAAACTAAAAGCAGCATCTGCTGAAAATACATTCTCTGATTGCTCTGTAGTTTCCACTGTTATTGGGCCAATGCCTCTCTCGAGTTGGGTCAGCTTTATGGTAGCAGACTCGATGCCTGTAGCATTGCTGCCATCCTGTCCAAAGAATGATAGCGTGAAAATATTTTGCCCTACTGCAAAGGGGCTTATGTTAAGTTGTATAGTGCCTTGGCCTGCATAAAGTGTTCTCATAAAATCTGTACTCGGAGCCTCGGCAAATGCAGCAGTCTGCATATCTAATTCCTCTCGCTGGTACGCAGGGAACTGACCAGAAGGCAGAGCACCGTTAGCCATCAATGAGACCATAAATAAGAGTACTATTCCAACGCCAGCCTCTGCCTTGAGCATTTTTCCATAGTGTCTAAGAGTGTCGGTATGTAGGCCTGTGTCAGTGTGACCAACTCCGCCACTGCTGACCATAACTGCTATTGCCTTTTTCTGTACAATGAACTGAGAATAAGCGCCCATTATTACCATCACACCAGCTAGCCCGAGCTTGATAGCTAGAATCTGCCCATATACGGAAGCAATAGTAAGCGATAGATTACTTTCAAGTGTAAACAGGAGGACAGGGCCTGTTATGACAGCAATGCCAAGCATTGTGACTACTATTGTAGAGAAACGAGGGATCAGGATAGAAAGCGAAGCATATTTGACTATGCGGTCGCCAATTGAAAGGATCTTAGGCACGGCCACAAATCCAAGCAATACTAGACCGCCTATCCATATCGAAGCAGCAACGTTGTGGAAAAAGTCAAGCAGCACTGCTGCTAATTGACTGGTAGCTGCTGCATGTGCTATCAGGCTAGATGTGACGAGCACCGCAAGCCCTAGGATAAGTATTGCGTATATTTCGGCTCTGCTGACAAACCCGTCGTTCTTACTAAGCTTGCGGTAAACCGCTAAAGCAATGCCCATCAATATTGACGACTGAAGCATTCTTGTCAACCACACATTGCCAAACTTTGTAGCTATTGCTTCAGGTATGCCTGCATTAATCGAAAGAGCCTGTACGATAATCATGGCAATCCCAGATGCAAGCACAAGCCCGGTTCCGATTATTATTATGCGCATCATGCCTCTGTCGATAGAAATTCGAGTCTTTGAGATGCCACTTGAGAGCCATGGCACCCTTGTAAGAGGTTTCCAGATCCACAGTGTTGCAAAAGCCCCTCCGACCACCATTACTTGTCCAACCATGCCAGGGAACCTTGAAATTGACTCTTCTGGAGACAAAATATCTTTCTGTTGCTGTTGCTGCTGGCCACCTGTGCTGGGTTGTTGTTGTACAGTCGTTCCAACTGCAAAGGTAAAAGTTTCTTGGACTACATGCCCATCAACTGCTGACAGCACGCTAGTCGAGACTGTATACTCACCTTCTGGAAGATCAGGTTGCAATGTAACACCAATTGAAGCAGTATCTCCTTCAACGTTATGCGGATCGCTTAGGTCCACTGTGTTTCCTTCTGGTCCAAGCACTCTAATGCTGCTATAATCGAGCTCAATTGGCTCGCTAAAGAACACGTTGACTTCTGTGGGCGACGAAGGGACGCTTTGAAAGGCTCTTGGCGAAGAATCAACGTACACAGGATGCGCAAAGGATTGCGGCAGATTGGAGGACCCAAATATGATTATAATGAGAGCCCCTATAATCGCACAATGCCAGAGCATTAGCAACACAAGTAGGTACTGCATTTGCTCTATTTGACTCTTGCTTGATCTCTAGTACAAAGTACGAAATATACCCAAAGATTATAAGCATTACAATAGGAATTTTCACCAAATGGAGAAAATTGCTTTATTTTTTGCAGCTGTATTACTTTTATCATTTCTTGCTTTCAATATGCCAGCAGTACTTGCACATGAAGAAGTGGTGATTGGTGACATCAGGATTGTCGCTGGATGGGTAAACGAGCCTCCTCTAGTAAACCAGCTCAATGATGTTCTCCTGATAATAACTCAGGTATCAAATGGCCAGCCAGTAAATAATGCACTTGCACAAGTGGATGCAACCGTGCAAAAAGGTACAGATACCAGACCCCTCGAGTTCCTACCTGCTGAAGAGGCCGGCACATACACAGCTACAATACTTCCCACGCAAACTGGTCAATATACAATAGTCCTAAGGGGAACGATATCTGGACAGACGATCGATGGACCAATAGATATCGAAGATGTCGAGGATACGGCACGCTTTGCATTTCCTTTATCATCATCATCAACAACAACAACCACCAGCAGTGGTGGCGGCGGTAGTGGTGGAGGTGACAACCAAATACCACAGGGATTCATAGATCAGCTGCAGATGGTCATAACTGACTTGACTACTCAGATTGAGCAGGCTAGTATTTCGGCTCAGGAGGCCAACAATTCAACCCAAAGCGTTGCTGAATCTATCGAGGAATTGAAAATCTCGGTGGATAGAGCTTATCTCTTTAGCTTAATTGGCTTAGGCGTAGGTACTGCTGGCATCGCAATAGGAGTTGTCGCTCTTTCTCGCAGAGAAAAAATCTAGGTGACTTTGAGCTCTACAGAAGCTTGAGTCGTTGTGAAAGCACTATGGCAGCTGTCATAGATGCAACGAGTACAACAGCGAGAATCCCTCCAGCAGGAAATTCTGGGACTACGGTTATAGGAAACGTGGCTTCTTCATCAGTAGGTATCGCAGGAAGACCTATTCCAGCGAGATACAACTGTATGGTGTAATCTCCATTCTCTTGGAACGCATATGGAATTGTCAATGTACCCTCGACATTGTGAAGAACAGCCTGCCCTGTTTGATTTGCCGCGCTGAACACCTGTTGACCATCCTTCAATATCCTAAAATCATAATCCTGATGCTCATGGAGAGTTTCTGTCCCGGGGTTAAGAAAATTTACAGTGAAAGTAGCCTGTCCACCTTCACTCCATTCAGGCACTAAGCGAATATCGAGCGAGTCCCTGGTGGTAGATTGCACCATTCCACCACTATCTTGAGCATAGGCTGTAGTATTGACAATATTTGTGAGGGTGAAAATTGCTGCGACTAGTAATGCACTGAAGAAGAGTAAGAAGAATATGCCTCTTTCCATTTTGATTAATTGATCAAGCGCCTAAATAAATTCTTACCATATATCCATGCTGCAAACATCCCTATCCCTAGCGCACTCGCAGAGAGAATAAACACATCAAGTCCAAACTCTGGTGTAACCTGTATTGGTATTATGGCTCGCTCGCCCAGATCTTCAATATTCTCTATTCCTATTACATAGGATCCCTCTTCTTCAAAGAAGAACTCCTGGAACATAGAAACTTGATCTAATCTCTGAACCTCAACAACCTTGTCATCTCCATAAACTGAAATATCATATTTAATATATTCAATTTCGCTTCCTGTGTCTGGATCGATAAAGTGGATTTCAAACATATTTGCACTCCCAATTGTATTTGAAGTCCAGATTACTTTGACTTTGAATGTACCTTGGTCGGTGACTGTTTCTAGGAAGATGTGCTCCTGTGCGGATGCAAGTTGAAATACAGAATTGTCTGACAACAATGCAACATAATTAAGAACGTTGAGTATGATGATTATGATAATTAGGTTAATAATATTAGAGATTGAGGTAACATTCCATAAAGGGATTGGTATGATAAAGCTTCGAGATAAAAATCTAATGTGAGATATTGCAAGATGAGCACTTGAACGATACAACAGCAGCAAGAACTGGTTTTGATCTTCTGATGCACGCAGTCTCACAGACAATTACTAGTTTCAAAAAACTAAGTCATGATGATTGAGCCAGTCAGGTTTTTAAAGGATCAAATTTTTTAACAACTTATCAATGAGGATCGTATCATTTCTTCCGAGCGCAACAGAGACACTGTATGAACTGGGTGCAGGAAGCCAAATAGTGGGCGTAACACATGAGTGTAAGTTTCCACCGCAGGCGAGGAAAAAACCTCAGATCATACATTCCTCTTTTGACCCCGGACATATGACAGCGCATGATATAGATAACAAAGTAGTCGAGCTCATGCGTTCAGACAAGGACATTTACATAGTAGACGAAAATGCTCTTAAAAGGGTCAATCCTGATCTCATTGTTGCACAAGGGCTTTGCGAAGTTTGTTCACCATTTACTAAAGAGATAAACAGAGCGGTGAACCTTCTCAATGGCCAGCCGGATGTTCTAATTCTTGACCCCCACGATCTTGACGATATACTTATCAGCATAATGGATGTAGCCGAAAAAATAGGAAAGGTTAGAGAGGGGCGAAAACTTGTGGCTTCTCTGCAAACTCGTATAGACAGTGTGCGCAGCATGAAAATTAAGTTCAGACCCACCGTACTATGTGTTGAGTGGATTGAACCGCTTTTTACCGCGGGACATTGGGTTCCTCAGATGGTTGAATACGCAGGTGGCATAAATGGTCTAAGCACTGTTGGCGAACCATCTCGGCGAATGGGAATAGAAGAAGCAGAACAGCTAGATCCAGATTTCATTGTACTTATGCCATGTGGCTTTAATATAGAACGAACATTGAAAGAATTGCCGGGGCTTGCGAGCAATGAAAAGTGGAAGTCGCTTCAAGCAGTCAAAAATGAAAAAGTCTATGCAGTCAATGCAAACGCGTATTTTAGCAAACCAGGGCCGCGAACCGTGGTAGGTCTTGAAATAATGGCAAAAATCCTTCATCCCGAGGCCTCGCAGCATATCAGGGTTGCTAAAGGCTCTTACAAAAGAATTAGTAAGTCATTGGGTTAAAGAGACTTCGATATATACATCATCCGGGATTTTCAGACGCATCAACTGTCTTATGGCCCGGTCATCTGCTCCGACGTCGATTACGCGCCTATGGATACGCATTTCATACTTGTCCCAGGTGTTTGTTCCCTGTCCTGCAGGAGATTTTCTAGTGACTACTTTTAGCTTTTTAGTTGGAAGTGGATGGGGGCCCCGCAATCGTATACCTGTCTTTTCACCAATCCCCCTAATCTCGTTACAAACACCTTCAAGTGTTGTTAGGTTGGTGCTAGTCAGTTTGATTCTTGCTGCCTGTGGCATTTCTATCGTCCACTTTACTTTTTGTTCGGATCGTATTTGTCAGTAACGTTCAACACGACTCCCGCACCAATTGTCGTACCCATATCTCGCAATGCAAACCGCCCGATTTCTGGGAAGTCCTTGAATGTCTCAATCGGCAGGGGCCTTACGGGCTTGATCTTGACAATGGCAGCATCGCCTGTCTTGAGGAATTTCGGGTTCTCCTCTGTTGTTGCACCCGTTCTAGGGTCAATTTTTGAGACAAACTGTGAGATCGTTGCGGCTACCTGTGCAGTATGGGTATGCAAGACTGGTGTATACCCTGGAGCGATTGCTGTTGGATGATGAATTACGATTAGACGAGCCTCAAGCTCCTTAGCAACAGTTGGAGGGTTGCCCGCAGTGCCAATCATGTCACCTCGCTTGATCTGCTTCTTATCTACACCCCTCAGGTTAAAGCCTACATTGTCACCTGCTTCTGCAGACTCTAGCTGCGTGTGATGAGTCTCTATTGACTTGATCTCGCCGGCCGCTCCAGATGGCATCACAATGACTTTCTCGCCGGGTTTCATCTTACCTGTTTCTACTCTACCTACTGGGACTGTTCCAACGCCTGTAATAGAGTATACATCTTGTATTGGGATTCTCAGAGGCTTGCCTACTGGTTTTTCTGGAGGGTCTAAAGTGTCAAGTGATTCAGCAAGAGTGGGTCCCTTGTACCAAGGCATATTCTCCGATTTTTTAACCAAATTGTCGCCCTTCCAGCCAGATATCGGGACAAAGCTGATCTTGGCCGTGTTATATCCTACTAACTTGAGCATCTTTTCGACTGCGTCTTTAGCTTCCTTGTAACGCGATTCTTGGAATCCAGCATCATCCATCTTGTTTAATGCCACTATGAGTTGATTCACTCCAAGTGTCCTTGCAAGGAAAGCGTGTTCCCTTCCTTGTCCTCCTGGTTCAATAGCTGCTTCCATTTCACCTGGCTTTACAGAAATGACCAAAATTGATGCGTCAGCTTCTGACGCGCCCGTGATCATGTTTTTGATAAAGTCTCTGTGACCTGGGGCATCAATCAGTGTGAAGAAATACTTGGATGTTTCAAACTTTTGGAAAGCGAGATCGATGGTAATACCTCTATCGCGTTCGTCTTTGATGCTATCAAGAACCCATGCATACTTGAAGGTATCACCTTTACCCGTTGCTTCTGATTCCTTTGCATATTGCTCGATGGTTCTCTGGTCAATCGCACCCAGATCAACCAATAAATGACCTACAGTAGTGGATTTACCATTATCGACGTGACCTGTCACAACCAGGTTCATGTGTAGCTTTTTGCTAGCGCTCATAGAGCAGGAACGCCCCATGGGCTTTATTTGTATTTCGCCCGGAAGGTATGCAATTTTATGCATCAACCCGTCAACAAATTCATGCAGTTTTCAGTTCAACTGCAACTTGTAAGCTATCGGAAGGGTTTTAAATGATAAGTCATGACTTTGTTTTATTATGCGAGTTACCATTAGTGCTATCAAGGCCGATATCGGCGGGATAGGCGGCCATACTTGTCCAAGCGTAGAACTTTTAGACACGGTCAGGAACTATGTGGTAAAAAATGCAAAGGGGCTTCTAATAGATCAGTATGTAGGTTATACAGGCGATGATATACACATAGTAACGACCCATACCCGAGGTGTCGATGATGAAAAAATCCACAAGCTTGCTTGGGACGCCTTCACTGAAGGAACAAAATTGGCAAAGGATCAGGGCTTATATGGAGCAGGACAGGACCTTCTCAAAGACTCATTCTCCGGCAATGTTAAAGGGATGGGGCCGGGTGTCGCGGAAATTGAAATGGAGGAGCGGCCAAGTGAAGTATTCTGCATATTTGCAGCAGACAAGACAGAGCCAGGTGCATTCAACCTCCCACTGTGGCGTATGTTTGTCGATGCGGGGAGCAACACAGGCATTCTGATCAACGAGCGACTTGCAGAAGGCGTGATTTTTAGAATAATGGACGTTATGAGCGGCAAGGTCGCCGAGTTGAAATTGTGGGAAGACAAAGCGGAACTGGAGGCATCACTAATGTATCCAGGCCGCTATGTTGTCCATTCAGTCATGTCAAGTGACGGTAATGATCAGATCGTATCAGCGTCTACTGACAGGCTTCACAACATTGCTGGCACTTACGTCGGCAAAGATGACCCAATAGCGATAGTCAGGACCCAAAAGAATTTTCCAGCCACCGAAGAAGCTGGCAGCTCATTCAATGAACCTCATTTTGTAGCAGGCAATACAAGAGGAAGCCATCATATGCCTCTGATGCCAGTCAAACTCAACTCTGCTGCATCACTTAACTATTCTATCCCGATCGTATCATGCCTACTTTTTAGCATGCGCAATGGCAAGCTGACTGGTCCACACGATGGATTTGGAACTGCTGACTGGGATTTACAGAGGATGAGGGCAACTGAGCGAGCCATGATAATGCGCAGCCAAGGCTTTATCCATCCAGCCACACTTGTCCCAGACGAATTAGAATATAACAAGGGCTACGAGGCTAGAATGTCAAAGCTGCAGAGCAAATTCAGAGATCTAGAGGAGATAATGAATGGCAAGAGCAAAGCCGCAGCTACAAAGTCTGCTGCTACAAAGCAGGCCAAACCTGGCAGTAGTAAACATTGAAAAATCCTCTAATCATCAATTTCAAAAACTATGAAGAGATCTCTGCAGATAGAGCCATCAGATTAGGCGAATCAGCGCGTCAAGTTGCTGAGAAGTTACGGGTAGAAATCGTACTTGCTCCCCCCCACCCCGTGCTGGCTCTGCTCGCAAAGGAGATAGAAATACCAATAATATGTCAGCATGTCGATGACGAAAAAGTGGGTCCAAGCACTGGCTTTACTGTACCCGAGATCGTCAAGTCGTATGGCGCAATAGGATCACTGATAAATCACAGCGAGCATAGAATAAAAATGAACTCAATCGCGCGCCTCGTAGAACGGTTGAGAATGCTTGGAATGGCATCAATTGTCTGTGCACAGGGACCGCAGGAAGTAGTCGAGATATCAACATTTGAACCGGATTTTATCGCCATAGAGCCGCCCGAGCTAATCGGCAGCGGAAGAGCTGTTTCAAAGGAAAATCCTACAGTAATAACTAAGTCCATAGAGGGGGTAGGATCACGCTCAAGAATCATCTGTGGAGCAGGGATATCAAACAGGGATGATGTCTCCAAGGCGATGAAGCTTGGCTCTCAGGGAATACTTGTTGCAAGTGGGGTGATCAAAGCTACTTCCTGGGAAAAAAAGATAACAGAGCTTGCTTCTGGCATGAAGGGGTAATGCGCTGTAGTCTTGTGCATGTTTTCGATCTTGTAGGGAATAAGTTCTTGTTTCTATAATTGTTGATGCCGCTGTGATGCTACTCTCGTCTATTAATCATGTTTTTGATAAATAGTTCTCCTGCCTTGTACGAGCTTCGGACGAACGGACCAGCGACAACATAGGCAAATCCCATCTTTTCAATCCTTTTCCTGTAGGAATCAAATTTTTCTGGTGAAACGTACTCTTTGACTGGAAGATGTCTGCTGGTAGGTTGCAGGTACTGGCCCATGGAAACTATGTCGACCCCTACGGATCTCAAGTCCTTGGCCACCTGGATAACCTCCTCTTCCGTTTCTCCGAGGCCAAGCATCATAGACGACTTTGTATAGATCTTGCAATCAATGTCTTTTATCATTTGTAGCACACTCAAGGATTGCTTATAGGTGGCTCGTGGATCTCTAATTAAGGGCGAGAGCCTGGCTATGGTTTCAATATTATGGCTTATAACCTCTGGTCCTGCATCTATTATCTTCTCTAGGGCATAGTGATTGCCTAGGAGATCAGGGATAAGAGGTTCAACTATTGTTTCGGGGCACTGAACCTTAACTGATTTTATTGTTTTTGCAATATGATTTGCTCCTCCGTCAGGCAAATCGTCTCTGCATACCGACGTGATCACAACGTATCTCAACCCCCACTTTTTGATCGCTTTAGCAACTTTGTCAGGTTCATCTGAGTCAAGAAACAATGGTCTACCGCTAGTTACTGAGCAGAACCTACAGCCTCTTGTGCAAATGTCTCCCATGATCATGATGGTGGCTGTCCCTCCTCCCCAGCACTCTCCTATGTTAGGGCATCGTGCTTCTTCGCAAACCGTGTGGAGGTCCAGCGAAGCAAGGGTCTGCCTTATGTTTACATAGTTTTGCCCAGAAGGCAATCGTATGCGAAGCCATTCAGGCTTTTTTTCAAGTCTTGCCATAATCTTTTCGTTCACTTTCTTTTGTTAGTATTTTGGTGTTAACAATATACTCAATAATAAGGATTCATCTTAGATCGCTAGTGCGAACTCCTTTCTATGACATCCACAAGTCCCTTGGTGCAAAGATCGTGAATTTTCATGGATGGGATATGCCACTTCAATACTCCGGGATCATGGATGAACATGTCAATGTAAGGACAAATGTAGGGTTATTTGATGTCTCGCATATGGGCCGCTTTGAAGTTAGAGGTCAGCACTCTATCGCCTCTTTGCAGGAGCTGGTAACAAACGACCTTGAAAAGATGACCGATCATCAAGCAATGTATTCTCCAATGTGTTGCCAAAATGGTGGGATAATCGACGACATAATTGTCTACAGGATTAGACGCGATCGCTTCATGGTTGTAGTCAATGCATCAAACAGGGACAAAGATTTTGACTGGATTTCGAACCATTCAAAATTAGTGCAAGTTGAGGACATAAGTGATAGAACCGGCCTGCTGGCAATACAGGGCCCGCGCGCTTGTGAAGTGTTGCAGAAATTGGTAGAAACTGACCTGCAATCTGTTAAACCATTTCATGTTGTTGATGTAAATATTGGGGGAATAGAATGCATGCTCTCGAGGACGGGTTATACAGGAGAAGATGGATTTGAAATATTCTTTGACTCTTCGAAGATAGAGATATGGACCAAGCTGATGCAGAATTCTGAAATATTTGGAATCAAGCCCACTGGCTTGGGTGCACGAGACACGTTACGGCTTGAAGCTGGCCTAATGCTTTATGGAAATGACATGGATGAAAATACCACCCCCTTAGAGGTGCCTTTAAAATGGACAATCAAATTTGACAAGAAGCAAGATTTCATAGGAAAAAAAGCCTTGAGCAATAGTCAACCATCAAGAAAACTTGTTGGTTTTGAAGTTCTGGAAAAGAGAATTGCAAGGCACGGCAATAAAGTTTTCATCGACGGAACAGAAGCGGGGTTTGTGACAAGTGGCAGTTATTCGCCTACTCTTAGAAAAGCTATTGGATTTTGCTTTGTACCCATCGACGTCTTGGCGAATCAACCAATTCAGATTAGCATTGGAGGCAAGCAGTATGAAGCGACAATATCGAGCACAAGGTTCTACAGGCGAAAATAAATATGTAATCAAGATCATCTTTGCATGTATGCAAGATATTTTTAATTTTCCAGAACATAAAAAGATAAAGTTTTATGTTTTGTATTTGCTCCAAAGAAATAGATTGTGTCAGAGCTAAAATTTACAAAAGAACATGAGTGGATCAGGATAGAAAAGAAGGAGAATGAGGAGTTGGCAATAATTGGAATTTCTGAGTTTGCTCAAGAACAACTCGGTGACATAGTTTCAATAGAATTGCCAAAAGTCGGAGGCATCTTCAGACAAGGGCAGACCATTGCGATAGTCGATTCGGTAAAAGCTTCTTCTGACATTTACACACCTATCAGCGGGAAGATCATAGAGGTCAATGAAGAGCTTATTGAAAACCCTGAACGTATAAACCAGTCTCCGTACGACTCAGGATGGATCACAAAGATCAAACCATCAAACGATGAAGAGTTTGAAAATCTAATGACAAAGGAAAAGTATGACAGATATATTGGCGAACTAAAATAAGAGCAACAGAAATCGATGGATTACATACCTGCAACCGAAAAAGATATACGAGAAATGCTAAAGTTGGTCGGAGTAGGTTCTATAAATGAGCTAGTTAAAGAATTCATTCCTGCTTTCACAGACAAACTCAATCTGCCTCAGCCAAAGAGCGAGCTTCAACTAATACAGCATATGAAAGGTCTTGCCCATACAAACAAGTTATTGCGGTATTTTGTCGGAGCAGGAGCTTACAATCATTATATCCCGTCAGCTGTGAGCCACCTGCTGGCAAGAGGGGATCTCTTTACTGGGTACACACCATATCAAGCAGAAATGAGCCAGGGAACCTTGCAGGCCATATATGAATTTCAATCCTTCGTGTGCCTACTTACAGGAATGGATGTTGCAAATGCCTCATTGTACGAAGGTGCATCTGGCTTGGCTGAAGCAGCTTTGCTTTCATGCTCTTATACTGGACGTAGCAGTATTTTCGTAAAGGAAGGGCTGCATCCTCAGTATCTGGAGGTATTACAGACATACTGCGATGCGGCTGAGCTTAGACTCACTGACAAGATAGATAACAATACTGCTTGCATAGTAGCCCAAAACCCCGATTTTCACGGTAATATAGAAAACCTGCATTACTTGGCAGACCAAGCGCACAGTGTAGGTGCTCTCTTTACAACTTGTGTTGTAGAACCAACTTCACTTGCAATCCTTGAGCCTCCTGGAAATTATGGAGCAGATATTGTGGTAGGAGAAGGTCAGTCATTTGGAATACCATTGAGCTTTGGTGGACCTTACCTGGGATTTATAGCGGTCAGAGATTTCTTGTTAAAGAAACTTCCAGGTAGGATCTGTGGCATGACCACAGATTTGAGAGGAAATAGGGGCTTTGTACTCACCTTTCAAGCTCGAGAGCAACATATCAGAAGGGAGAGAGCAACAAGCAATATAACAACCAATCAGGCTCTAATGGCGCTTGCCGCAACTATTTATCTCTCGCTTATGGGCAGAAGCGGTTTGACAAGCGTTGCAAAACTCTCGTATGCTAGAGCACATCTGCTGAATGGAAAATTAGCAAAGATTGGCTTTAGAAATCTGAATACCAAACCTTTCTACAATGAATTTATAGTAAAGGCTCCAGAGTCTGCAGATGCAATTGAGTCAAAACTACTCAAAAAAGGAATACTTGGAGGGGTTAATTTGGGTGAAGATAATCTTTTGATTTGCTGCACTGAGATGAATTCTGTCCAAGATATTAATGATTTCGTTTCTGCTATAAAGGGAGAATGAAAAAGCAATGAAAACAATTTTTGAATATGAAGAGGAGAAAAATACCGGACACCTTCAAGAAGAAGAAGCAGAAGAAGATCTCCATATCGATTTGCCAAACGATATTGTCAGGAAGGAGGAGCTGCCGATCCCTGATCTAAACGAAATAGATGTTGTTAGACATTACACAAACCTGTCGAGGATGAATTTTGGTGTTGACATCGGATTTTATCCTCTTGGTTCATGCACGATGAAATATAATCCAAAGGTAAATGAAGATGCTTCAAGAACTGAAGGTTTCAACAACCTCCATCCACTATCTCCAGCAGAGTGCGCTCAAGGGTCTCTGAAATTGATGTGGGAGCTGAAGGAGTATCTCAAAAATATCACAGGGATGGATGATTTTTCTCTGCAGCCGGCTGCTGGGGCACAGGGTGAACTCTTGGGGATTATGATGGCAAAGGCCTACTTTAAAGACAAGGGAGAAAAAAGGACAAAAGCCATAATACCAGATTCAGCTCACGGCACAAATCCTGCTACAGCCTCAATCTGCAAGCTCGAGACAATCACAATCCCTTCTGATTCACGAGGAAACATGGACATATTGAAATACAAAGAGTCGCTTAGTGCCGAAGTAGCAATCGTTATGCTGACTAATCCCAATACCCTGGGACTTTTCGATGAGAACACCACCAAGATCGCTGACCTTGCGCATAGGAATGGAACGTTGATGTACTGCGACGGTGCAAACATGAATGCACTCTTAGGAATCACACGCCCAGGTGATCAAGGTTTTGACATTATTCATCTTAATCTGCATAAGACATTTTCGACCCCTCATGGCGGGGGAGGTCCAGGGGCAGGGGTAGTGGGTGTAAAATCATTTCTTACAGATTATTTGCCTATACCGCAAGTAGTCAGGCAGGATAGCAGATATTCTCTTGACTATAATAACTGCAAGAAATCAGTCGGGAGAGTTCGATCCTTTTATGGAAATTTTGGAATGCATGTCAGGGCATATTCTTATATCCATTCCTGGGGTACTAGAATAAGGAAAGTATCAGAGCATGCTATATTGAATGCCAATTACCTCCAAAGCCTTCTAAGGGACAGTTTTGACCTTGCATACGACCGCCGTTGCGCCCATGAGTTTGTTTTGTCTACAAAGAGGTTTGGGGAAAAGAGCGCCCTGAATATAGCAAAAAGGCTCATGGACTATGGTTTCCATCCACCCACCATTTACTTTCCTCTAATAGTACCTGAAGCCTTAATGATAGAGCCTACCGAGACGGAGAGCAAAGAAACACTGGACAGATTCGTGCTGGCGTTAAAAAAGATAGCAAATGAAATGAAAGAAGATCCAGAAATCGTCAAACAATCACCACTATCGACACCTGTTGGCAGGCTAGATGAAGTTGCTGCAGCGCGGCGGCCAAATCTGAGGTGGCGGCCCTATCAAATACGGACTAAAGTGGTCAAGGATGAGAAAGGCCCATAACATATACAAATCTGAGAAACTTATTAGGATAATGCTAGAATATGATGAAATAGAAAATACCATCAGCAGCATTACAATCTCCGGAGACTTTTTTCTTTACCCAGAAGAAGCTTTGGAAATTCTTGAAGCAAACCTAGTTGGCAAAAGACTGGAAAAAGAAACTCTCAAGCAAGAAATTGATAATTTTCTGAAGGATATCGAGGTTTACGGGTTTAACTCTACATCTCTGACAGAAGCGATAGTTGGCTGCAAGACATAATGAGCACAATAAGATATGACAAGATAAGGACAGTTGAAACCGGATTCAATTCTGCGGCACTAAATATGGCAATAGACGAAGCTTTGATAGAAAGCGTTGGTGAGGTGCCTATTCTCAGAATCTATGGATGGCGTCCTGCAGCAGTATCAATAGGATACTTTCAGAGTATGAACGAGGAAGTAGATATCACAAAATGTAGAGAAATTGGAGTTGATATTGTCAGGAGATTGACGGGAGGTGGGGCCGTATTGCATGAGTATGAGCTGACCTACTCCTTCATATCAAGAAGATATCCTCAAAACATTGTGGAATCATATAAGTGGATTTGTGACGCCATCGTGATTTCCATAAACAGGCTGGGATTAGATGCAAGTTTTGTTCCACTCAACGACATAGTCATAGCGGGCAAAAAAGTGTCTGGTAATGCACAGACTAGAAGAAAAGGAGTACTGCTTCAGCACGGCACCATACTATTAGGTGTTAATGTAAGCAAGATGTTTTCCGTTCTGAAAGTTCCTTCTGAAAAACTGAGAGACAAGATAATTAAAGACGTGAAGGAGAGGGTTACCAGCCTAGCAGGGACAACATATGATGACATGGCAACATCGCTCAAAACTAGTTTTGCTGCAAAATTTGAAGCCAAGCTCATATCGGATACCCTGAGCACAGAAGAAATCAGTCATGCAAGATGGCTGGCAGAACGAAAATACAGCAATAATGAATGGAACCTTAGACGATAGGCAATTTTATTATTGCCAGCTGCCACACAAATTCCTATCTATATGTATGATGCTATAATAGTAGGTGCGGGACCAGGTGGATATACGTGTGCTATTAGAGCAGCGCAGCTCGGTGGCAAAATCTGCATTATCGAAAAAAATGGGCTTGGTGGCACTTGCACACAAAGGGGATGCATTCCTACAAAATATCTCCACTCGATAGGAGATATTATGAGAAGATCTGCTGCAGCAAGGAAGGACGGTTTGAAGGCTAACATCGAATTGAATTATTCAACTGTAAGGTCAAAAATGGCAAGTACAGTTAGCAGGCTTGCATCGGGGATCGATACTCTTCTGGAGAGTAATAACGTCGATATTTTGCATGGCGAAGCTCATCTGATTTCTCAAAATAAAATAATGGTAAATGATGAGATTTTGGAAACAAAAAACATTGTTATCGCTACAGGCAGCTACCCTGTCTGCTTGCCCAATTTTATATTCGGAAAAAGGATACTTTCAACAGACACAATCTTTGAACTTGAAGAATTGCCTAAATCAATTGTCATTATAGGTGGTGGCTATAGCGGTTGTGAATTTTCTGCGATCTTTAACTCCTTGGGATGCAGAGTGTCTTTAGTTGAAGCGCAGGAGCACCTGATGCCTCTTCAAAAAAGTGAAGAGATAGGAAAGACCGTTGAAAAGTACATGCGCTTGGATGGAATCAATGTAATGACGGGTACCGCCGTTGAAAAGATCTTGGATAATGGCGTAGTGGAGGTGAGCAGCGGCCAGTCCATTGAAGCGGACAAGGTGTTACTATGCATAGGACGCAGACCATCTATAAACACCACTGAATTGAAGAAGTGTGATGTAAAATTTAGCGATAGAGGGATATCTGTGAATCAGGAGATGCGCACCACAATTCAAAATATTTTTGCAATAGGAGATGTAACAGGCATCTTCGAACTTGCTCATGTCGCATCAAAACAAGGAGAGGTTGCTGCACAGAACATAATGGGAAAAAGAAGCGAGATCGATTACGGAACTGTCCCGGTATGCGTCTTTACATATCCGGAGGTCGCTTTTGTGGGCAAGCTGGAAGGAAAGGTTGGAGAATTTCCACTTGCAGCAAGTGCAAAGGCAAACTGTCTTGGCGATACAAAGGGAATTTTCAAAGTTTTTGAAAAAGATGGAATCATTGTAGGAGCCTTGATCATCGCACCCCACGCAGGCGAGATGATAGGCGAAGCTGCACTCGCGGTTAGGCTGCAGATAAAAAGCCAAGACATGTCTGATACGATTCATGCTCATCCGACACTTCCAGAATCTCTAGTAGACGCTGCAAGAGATATCAATAATGAAGCCATACATTTACCCCACAGAAAGAAGAAAAAGTATAACGACTAAGCTATGACATAGAATCCCTATTTAGAACAGTCAAGGATTGAATGTCTTGTGTATTAAAATACACAATGTTTTAAACCTGTATGGAAAAGATACACCATCCAGCAATGTCTGAAGAGAGTAGTTTTGGCAGAGCCCCGCACGTCATTAAGCCAATATACTTCTTGGATGAGGCGGATGGGGAAAACAAGATGTTGCTTGGGGGCAAAGGGGCAGGCCTCGGTGAGATGACAAGACTCGGTCTTCCAGTACCATTTGGTTTCATAATAACTACTGAAATTTGTGAAAAATATTACGAAGCTGGTAGACGCCTTCCAGATGGTTTGATGGATGAAGTGCGCAAATCCATAAGTCGACTAGAAAGTGTGAGCGGAAAGAGGTTTGGCGACCGTGAAAATCCACTGCTCGTATCGGTTCGCTCGGGTGCATCAGTCTCGATGCCTGGTATGATGGATACGCTTCTTAATCTTGGCCTAAATGACGAGACAGTTGAGGGGCTTGCAAAACAAAGCGGCAAACCAGAATTTGCATGGGACACTTACTGGAGGTTTGTGCAGATGTTTGGCAAGATTATTGTAGGCGTGGACGCTCGCAAGTTTGATAGATTGGCGGCGGGCAAAGATCTTTCTGATCCACAGTTACTCAAGACTATTGTAAACTCTTCCAAATCTTTATGCGAAGAGGCTGGCAAGAAATTTCCAGTAGATCCGTACAAGCAACTAGAACTTGCTATAGATGCAGTGTTTAGATCATGGATGGGCAAGCGGGCTGTGGAATACAGAAAGCAGTACAACATCACACCAGACATGGCCGGGGGTACAGCGGTGACAGTAGTTGCAATGGTATTTGGAAATATGGGCTCTGATAGCTGCACAGGAGTGGTATTTACCCGCAACCCAGAGACTGGTGAAAAACGACTATACGGCGATTATCTTGTAAATGCTCAGGGAGAGGACGTAGTTTCAGGTAAAGCGACACCGAACCACATCGACATGTTTGTCAGTGAAATGCCTGACGTATATAGACAGCTACTTGAGGCGACTCAAAAGCTTGAGAACCACTTCAAGGAACCGCAAGATGTTGAATTTACAGTGGAAAGAAACAGGCTTTATATTCTCCAGACTAGGGCGGCGAAGATGAATGCAATTGCAGCAGTCAAGACCTCTGTCGATCTTTACCGGGAGGGTCTCATAAGTAAGACCGCTGCTCTTGAGCGAATTAACCCTGAAGAGCTTGAGCAGCTTTTGTACCGAAGAATAGACCCTCATGCCAAGCAAAAGCCGATTGCAGTAGGAGTAGGGGCATCTCCGGGCGCAGCAAGTGGGATTACAGTTTTCGATATAGAATGTGCAGAGGTTCTTGGCAAAAAGGGGGAAAAGGTTATCCTTGTGAGGGAGGACACCAAACCAGATGATGTCCCTGCTTTCTTTCAGTCAGTTGGCATACTTACCAGCAGAGGTGGCAAAACCTCGCACGCAGCCGTGGTTGCACGAGGCATGGGAAAACCTTGTGTTGTTGGATGCTCACAGATAGAGATCGATTCCGATGGTAAGAGCTTTAGTGTTGACGACAAAAGAGTTGTGACAGGAGGTCAAAAGATAACTATTGATGGCTCGACAGGGAGAATTTTCATAGGCGAGGTTCCAACAGTTGAGCCAGAAATATCATCAGAGTTTAAGGAACTTTTGCAGTGGTCCTCAGAGATGAAGGGGATAAAGATTAGGGCAAATGCAGACACAGTAGAAGGTGCTGCACTTGCCCACAGGTATGGCGCAGAGGGAATTGGGCTTTGCAGGACCGAGCGTATGTTTAATCATCATGACAGAATAGTGCAGTTTGTCAACATGATAATGGCTGAGGACGAGGATGAGCGGAGGCAAGCACTCGCAGAACTTGAGCCACTGCAAAGATCAGACTTTAAATCTATTTTAAAAGAAATGAGAGGACTTCCTGTTACAATAAGGCTTCTTGATCCACCGCTTCATGAGTTCCTCCCAAAGGAAGAAGATCTTATGCAAAAAATATTCGAGCTAAAATCAAGCGACCTCAAGACCTCTGAGATTGGTCGCATAGAAAAGATCCTTCACCGAGTACATGAGCTCTCGGAGATAAATCCTATGCTAGGACACAGAGGGGTGAGAATGGGGATATCTTTTCCAGAAATCTACGAGACTCAAATAAGGTCGATATGTGAGGCAGCGGCAGATCTGAGCAGAGAGAACATAGCAGCAGAACCGCAAATAATGGTGCCGCAGGTAGGTCTGGTAGAGGAGCTTGAAGCGGTTAGGCAAATTTTTGAATCAGTCAAGCGTGAAGTAGAACATCGGCATAAGGTAAAGCTAAGGATCAAGTTTGGCAGTATGATCGAAGTCGTTCGAGCCTGTCTTGTAGCGGATGAGATTGCACACCTCGTTGATTTTATTAGTTTTGGCACAAATGACCTCACTCAGGCTACTTTTAGCTTTAGCCGGGAGGATGCAGAAGGCAAGTTTTTGCCATTTTACCTTGAAAAAGGAATTGTGACTGTAAACCCTTTTCAAAGCATTGACACAAAAGGAGTTGGCAGGCTAATGAAGGCCGCTATTGATATGTCAAGAGGCGTGAAAAGCGATATAGAGATTGGCATTTGTGGCGAACACGGTGGCGATCCTAGCTCGATCGAGTTTTGCAGTAACATTGGCCTTGATTATGTTAGCACTTCATCTCACAGAATCCCAATTGCAATACTGGCTGCAGCCCAGTCCGCTATAAAGCAGAACAAGCGCCTCCAGCACCTACATCATGTATGATATAACTTAAAATGAGGCTGAGGAGTAGTAGGTGAGAATATGGAGAGTTCAAGTGGGGACGGCTCAGTCGCTTATGAATGCATGCGGTGTGGTACTAGGGTGACAGTTGAAGAGCTTTCTAGACTACCAGAGATAAAATGCATATGCGGCTTTAGAGTATTTCGAAAGGCGAGGCCGCCAATAGTAAAACAGCTCAAAGCTGTCTAAGTATTCTGCTTTCCTTTCATATCTTTTTGCGATAGCTATGAAATTTCTTGGCGTGATCACGCATCTGTTCCATGCCTTCAAAGCTGGTACTGCACTGATTACACACGTACAAGCTTTGCTCATGTGCTAACTGTTGATGCTGCATCAAGTCTTCAATCTTGCGGAATTTGCGTCCACACTTGTCACACTTGTGTTTTTCAAACATAAACATGATCCCTCATCTTTAGCCGTTTTTATTGTCGTTATTTTCGTTGTTGTTTCGCCGATCCCAACACTTTCTACAAAGATTGCCTTCTATTTGCCAAGCAGGCTTGGGGTGGTAAAAGAACATTCCTAGTTTGCCATTGCAAATTGTGCAAAAATTCATTTTTTTATTATAATCTGCATCTTTTATTTGATAGCACGATTTGCACAACAATATCCCCGACTCCATTTCCCACTGCCACCGCGGCTTGAATTGATCCTTTTTATCAGCAATTTCCGTTTTGCATATGGCACAAATATCGGGAACATCTTTCTGCTCAAGTATGAATTCTTTGGTCTTTTCGTCATGACACACGCCGCATAATAAGCCTTCAATACCCCAGTCTTCATTTGGCTTGTATTTGTGACGTCCAAGCTCTTTACCACACAAAGCGCAATTGACTACTTCTTGTCTTTTTCCGAAGATGTGCAATCAAGAATATATTAGTCCTAAGCACATACAAAAATGTATATCTATCTGATTCTAAAGGCAATCAAATTTGGACAAATTTTAGGTATAAGATATACATTAAATAATGTAGAAATCCTGTGATTATCAAAAACGCAGTAAAAATGGAATACTTTTTAAATCACCAGCTAGTTCTCAATTGCTGGAATGAATAAACCTGTTTTAGCAGGTATTGCTGCAGGTGTTCTACTGGCGGGGATCATACTAGGTCCTAGTTCATTTTTTGGTGCTATTGCACAAGAACAAGAACAGCAGAACACCGGAGGCAATATAAAAAGAGTAACAATGATTGCAGATGAAGTAGACGTACAGATAGCTCCAGACAATGCCCTTCACCCTGGTGGTGTAATGTATAGAGCAATGGTCTTCAATGGAACAATTCCAGGCCCAGTAGTTTCAGTCGATCAAGGAGACACAGTTGAATTCACGTTGGTAAATGAAGGTGACGTCATACACAGTATGGACTTCCACGCAGGTGATGGTACAACTCAAGCAGTTGGTTCCAATGCAAGTGAATTTGGATCTAACATTCAACCTGGTGAAAGCGTGACATGGAGATGGACAGCTGAACACGCAGGCGCTTTCTTCTATCACTGTGGCGCTGATGGGCTTAATGGCGTATGGGAGCACATCGCAAATGGTATGTATGGAGGAGTCGTAGTGCACCCACAAAACGAAGCGCCAGCAGCTAAGGAATTCTATGTAATGTTTGGCGAGATCTATAGCAGCAATGTTGATGGTGTCTTTACCCCAGCAAATGGCACAGGCAACTTCGATATAGCTCAGTTCCTTACAGGCGATCCAGACATTGTGATGACTAATGGTATGGCTCACAAATACGTCCCAGCTATAGGGGCACATGTGCAAATTGAGCTGAATCCTGAAGCTGAGGTATTCCAAGTTAAACCAGGTGAGCTGACACGATGGTACATCTTCAATGGCGGTCCAAACGACGGAGTAGCATTCCACTTCATATCTGGTATTCTAAGCGTCCATGACGGCTCTGTAATGAATAGATACGGAACTCAGGTGTTGAACGACGAGACATGGTGGATACCTCCGGGATCTGGCAGTGTAATTGAAATTACGTTCCCAGATGAGGGCATCTATGTTGGTGTAGATCATGCAATGAATGATGTTGTCAAGGGTGGAGCATTTGCAGTCCTAGCAACACCAGAATCGACTCCAGATGATTACCCAGCAGGGACGATGGTACCTCCAAGAGGCAGCACCATGGTAAGTGGACCACCAGCGATGGCAAACGCAACTACAGGAAACGCAACAGGGGGAGCAGCAGCTAACGCTACTGAGGGCGCAGCAGCTAACGCAACAGAAGCTGGAACAGATGAAGCTGCACAGAACCAAACATTAGCAGTAGTACCAACGAATGCAACAGAGCCTCCAACAGGAGCTCCATTAGCTAACGACACAGTAGCAAGCGACATAGATACAAACGAAACAGCTGGTACTGCAGCAGACACTGCAGCAGCAGGCGGCACTAATGCAACAGAAGGAGCA
>Ga0075420_100000109_pt1 | contig 54136 bp, 94 predicted proteins | sample SoiMetdeltSBSDD4_FD_75296 | JGI IMG/M metagenome (GOLD analysis project Ga0075420, IMG submission 75296) | Bulk soil microbial communities from a Populus tree surrounding site in Tennessee, USA - Soil MetaG P. deltoides SBSDD4 | ecosystem: Environmental > Terrestrial > Soil > Tree plantation...
GGGGGGGGGGGGGGGGGGGGGGTTAGCGTGAGAAATGCTTCTTACAGTTGGAGCAAGTCCATCTGTTCTGCCAATTGGGTGTTCCGGTGCATAAGAGTTTTCCCCTATGACACCAAGGGCAGTTGTTCCTCGTGTAACACTTAGGGCACATTCCGTTCATTAGGATTGCCACCTCATTCGTACACAGGTCGCATTTACCTTCCAACACGCTTGCAGTTGCCATCACGCCGGACTCCCTGGGTTAGCTGAATAGCCCATCATCCTGATAGTTCCTGACAATTCAACTCTTGTTCTCTCGCGTCCCAGCCTGCCTGAAACGCTTTGTTAAGCCGGTTGCGAAGATACTCGCTGTATCCAGCTCCAATGCCAGCAGTGTTGAATGTTTCTGGGTTGGCCTCTTGGAATTGCTTCCAGTGTTTCACGATGGGGTAATACAGAGGTTTCTGTTTTGGCTTTGATCTCTTCATCGGTTTCCTCTTGGTTAGGCAACTCCACGAACCTGCTTGAAATGGTCGTAAGCTGAGTTGATCCGCGTCATGGCCTCAGTGCTACCGCCTCGATCAGGGTGGTTAAGCATCGCCAACCTTCGATAAGACGCTGTCACTTCCTCAGTCGGCGTGTGGGACTGAACATTAAGCACCTGCCACCACTGAAGCTGATTCTCGCTCGCTGGGAGTGCCTTGAACCCGTGGAAGGCTGCGTTCACCATCTTGCCGCTACCCCATCGCTCGATTCCACGGAGAGCGTCTATCGTCTTGGCGATGGCTTGCATGTTGTCGCAGACGGTGTCCCAGCGGTCGCAGGGGATGCACTGCTCCTTCCCGTTACGCTGAAAATAGACTGCTACCCCTGGGTCTTCTGGCGGCCTGCGATCATGGCGAGGCTCACCATTGGCTTTTAACTCGTTATTGGTGCTCAAAACCACATTTCTTGCACCAAGACGGTCGAGTTCGGCAAACAGAAAATCCCTGGCCCTGGAGAATGTTAACTTGAACCGGGAAGTGGTACGAACCTTCGTTCGCTCCCACCCTGCGGGCCACTCAAGAGGGTAAGCATTAGGCATTCTCAGTTGTCTCCTTCATCATTTTCTCTTCTCCTCCCGGCTGGCGGGTGGGGGTTAAACAAGCACATCGATCTCAACTTCCACACAAGGCTGCTCGTCTTGGGCTGCGTAGAATTTGGTCAAGTGCTCTTGTGCCACCTGGGCATCATCATGGAACAAGAGCTTAGACATCGCATCCTTGGCGGACTTACTCAGATTGTCGGCGTCTGGCTTTGATGGACACCATAGCCTCCCTATTGGGTCTTTCTTTCGGCAGAACTTCTTGGGTCTTGGTAGCACGAATACGATTCGCAGGCTTATCGGCCCATCCAGCGGCGCCCCCTGATACGCTGCTCTCGCCGCCATCTGCACTGCACTCTTAAACGCATTCACTGGGTGCTTTGTTGGCGTGTAGTTCTGCGCAAACGACTTGTTGCCCATCGACATGATCCGGTGTCTTTGGCGTGGCTGGGCAACAGGTACGGTAGGGATAGTGAAGGTGATCATGATTTCACCTTCTCTTTCTTTTTCTCGTCTGGTGGCGTGTCTATTGGGAATAATCGTGACTTCACTTCGTTTACTTTTGATTCTGCTTTACGCAGGCTAGCCAGCTCAACAGCATAGTCGCCGTGGCGTTCGATAACTGACTGGAAGCCATCGCCCACATTCCAATCGCCGAGCTTGATCTTGAGCGAAGGCCTGCCAAGATCATCTTTCTTGAATCCTCCTTCTTCCTCGTCCTCGACAAGTTCAAGGTGGCTTAACTCATGGTCGATCAACGCTTCGTGGTGCTTTGACGTTCCTTCTGTCCGCCAGGTCAAATCAATCACCAACTCAGCTTCGTAATCCTTCTCGCATCGATCCTTAAGTGATACGATGCTGATCTTTCCAACGCAGGGATAACCTCCTTTTTTTACCGAGGCTCCCTCGGTGTTGTTGGCGAAGATGACGCCAACACGCACACTCTGGTTTGTTAATTCAGTGTGGTACTTCTTTTGAACCGCGGCTACCAGTTTGTGGACATCTTCCTTGGCTTTCTCGTAGGTCGTTGGCACGTTCTCTCCTTGTTGGTGCTAGGGTTAAGTGGTTAACTAAAATGGTGTCCATCCGGGGATGTTGAGGGTCCAGGTGGTGGTCATTTTCTAAATGACTCCCAGCCAAATACATGCACCTGACCAGAATCGTTAATCCTCGACATCACCCTGTCTCCAACCAGAGATGCAAACTCCTCTGGTGATTCATTGGATATCAGTACGGTGTCCCGCATGGAGTCATAGCGACGGCTCAACACTCGCTGAAGCAGCCGAGTGTCGAACACCGAAAGCCCACGGTTCACCTCGTCAATAACAAGAAGCTTTGGGCCAGTGAATCGGTAAAGAGCCTGTCTGGATGAGCCATCACCACCAAAAGAATCCTTGACGCTGTCTGTGAGCTCCATGGCCTCCACCATACAGACAGTGCTTCCAGCGTGTAATGACACCTTCGCCAGGGAAACACCCATCTGGCTCTTGCCTGTTCCGCACATCCCCACCAAACCAGAGATGAAGCCTGAGCCGAGAAGTGGCTTCAGTTTGTCGAATTTCCTTGTCCACTCAGGAGAGATGGAGTTTGACACCTGAAAGGCCATTAGTCGCTCAGGAAGTCCAGCAGAGACAGGATCAATCGGCAATCCGAGGTTTGATCCCTTCGTACTGACCTCCTCCCGCTGACATTGGCGTCCCAAGACCTGGGGTTCTTGGAGCTTGACGGTTGGTCGCTCTTTCACCAGTTCTGCTGCGGTCATTTCCTTCCTCCGCGTCGAGGTGGATGTGCTTCCACTGCCTCTTGATTGCCAGTCTTATCTTCTTCTCCGCTTCAGCCGGCCCCAGCTTCGCCAGGTCGCTGAAAACCTGAACCCGGGTGATCGGTTGGACCACGCCATGACCAGAATCGACGCGGTATTTCTCCCAAAGAAGCCACGCTTCCTCGAAGCCAGGAGAACTAAGCGACTCAGGCAAGTCATGAATTTTCGATGAGACCGGCGGCGCGTGCGCAGTATGGATTAAGTGTTTTGTTTTCTTCTGTTCTGTGGTCCCGATTTTGTCCCCTAAATTTGGGGACAAATGTCCCTCTAATTCAGGGACATCTTCTTTCCCGCCTCGCTGCGACCGTTTCTTCTTTCTGCCGTAAGCCCTGGTTTTCGCACTGGTTCCGTTGTGGCGGGCAAGGTTGGGAAAGACGCAGCGGCCCCCGGAGCGAGCTTCTAACCAGCGGACTTCGGGGGAGGCCATCGCCTCGGCCATACCAGGAAGGCCCAACAGAGCATCTACAAAAGCAGTCGGCCTGTCCCCCAAAAATAGGGACACGTCGCCAGTTTCGGAAACGATGTCAGCGTCGGAAAAGTTCTCGTCACACCACTCCCAGAGGACCATCAATCGTCCTGCGATTTCATGACGATCCCTGCCGAGTTTGGACGCTAGAACAGCCACCTCCCTTCTGGACGCCAGTCCTTTTACCCAGACAATCCAATCGCCTGCCATTCGTTGCGTTCCTTCGCATCTAAAGTGTCGGTCAGTTGGTCAAAACAGTCTTACCACTTCAGTGATAACGTCACTGTCTAAGTATCCTTTTCGTGTCTGACACCTAATGGCCTTGCGAGCCTTGGCTTTGGTTGGGTAAGCCAAGAACTCATCTTGGCCGTCGTTGTCAAGTGGTGGCCATAGCCATGTTGGCCTGGTGCTTTCAGGATCAGCATCCCGGCACACAATGACCCAAGCTTCAGTTAGACCGTGTTTCATCTCAGTTCCTCGCCTTGACCCTTGGTTTTGGTGGGCTATTCTCGCCTGGAGTAATAGCCATGATCGCTGCATATCCACCCTTAAAGACAAATACTCCCATCGGGCACGAGTGATTTCCGCTCGATTGAATGACCGTGAATTTCATATCTCCAATCGAATCAAGCCGATGCAGAAAATCTAAATCAAAGAGGTAGTAGTCGTCGCCACTTTCGAGCCAAACCTTCCCGTGCCTCTGCGAAGATGAAAGCGTGAACCCTGTCTTGTCGCATTGATCGCAGGTGTCGCGATTCACAAATTCGCAATACAGGCAATACTCACGCTCAAAAAGTGCTGGGGGCAAAACGCTCGCCCTGATTGGATTCTTTGCCTTAGCTTTACGGCAGTCTTCTAGCAGTTCACTCACGTTTGGAACTTTACCAAGAGCAGACGGTGGCTCGGCATACCCTTGTTGCAAAAAAATAGCACACTTGCCATTGGTGGCGCATCGCCATCCGTCAACAAGGAATGGACGATTCGTTTCATCAAATCTGGCACTAAGCGCATCGTAACAATGTAGATGCAAGAGCATATTGTGTTTCATCAGTTCCTCTCCGCCGGCTTCGAAGTAAAGGTGATCACCCACAGCCAGGGATTACTCTTCCACGGGTGTTTTCGACCGTTGATCTTGTTCCATGTTGCGGCCCAAAGTGAACGTAGGTCTGGATAGCAGATATCATCATGGCCAACTGGGCACTTGGGGTTCGCCCCTATCATTGCGAATGCTTCACAGTCGTGTGAACGCGCAACCACTCCTTCAGCAAGGATGTCTTTTGCGCTGATTGAATGCAGCCTCTGCACCCTCACCTCAGTCACCTCAAGGGTGAGGCGTGATGCCCAGCGGGGCATGAAGAGTGGGTATCGCCAGCAGTAGTTATTGCCCCATTCAGGATGATCTGCACGGTAGAAAACCTTGTCAGGTTTTTCATGTTGCTCACCAGTGGGCTGAAGGGCCGAGTATCCATCTAAGCCATTGTGCCACCCGAAACCATAAGCCTCCTTCACCCACAACCGCTGACCGACTTGGTACTGCGAGTACTTGCACATCTCATCGCCAATGGCATTTTCCGGCCACGCCTGTAATTCCTGCCTCTTATTTATGAGCCAACGCCAGCCAGCTGCCACCAAACCTTTGCCATCTCTCCATGTAGGTTGCGGCTTCACCACTCGTCGCGTTTGAGTCTTCTTTCCCTCCCGGATTGCGCGTACCGATTCACAAGTCATGATGATCGGTCGTTCGGTTGTCTTTGTTGCAGTTGCCATCAGATCCCACTCGCATCCTTGAAAGTATCAAACAACATCCCCTGCCTGACGCGCTCAGGCACCGGGGCGAGGAGTTGGTATTCCCAGAGGCCACCACTGACCCGCCTGGCATTCACCCCGCCATTCGGATACTGCTCTCGGGCATCCTCATTCCTGAGTTGCCTCAGTCGTGCTGATGCCCCAGTGACGCTGGTCTTGCACAGCTCTGCGATTTCTGCCAGCGTTCGCCACTGGCCATCAAGCATCAAAACGTAAACCCTGCCAAGAGCCGTTTCCAGCCTGGGGCCGTCAAGCTGCGCGTCGAAAGTGGTGCCGTGGAAGGTCATGATGAAGCCTCCGCTTGCATGATGGCTCGCCCAATCAGTTCCGCTACCTGTGGCACTACAGCATTGCCCAGTGCCTTCAGTTGCTCTCGTCTAAGTCTAGCCAGCCGTCTGGAAATCCCATGAGTTGGCTTACCCACGCTGGGTTTAGCTTTGATTGAATTGCTACGTACTCCTTGTCCGACAATAAGCCTTGGTGCTTCCCAGTCGTGTTGTGGCTCGCCTGGACGGCTAGGCCATGGGCTGATCCTGAGTTCGCTGATCCTGTAAAGTTCGGGCCCTTGTGGTCGCTGTTCTGAGGAGATGCCCAACTCTTCACCTGCTTGCTGAACACCCCGCCCGCTCCCTGTTTTCCGTCTTCCGTTTGCCCGGTCATCCCGTGAGGTGTCAGCCATTCCTTCCGATGCCTCAACTGGGGCGAGTGCCCTGGAGTTGCGCTGCCCAGTGACTTCCAGTCGTTGGTGTCGGGGGATGGCCAGTTCACATGAACCCAATCCGCTAAGTCTCCCCGATAACTGCCGATTGTGTTCGGATCTCGCCTGGTGTTCTTTTCGCTTTCCGCATCGCCCTTGTACCTCAGTGGACTGGGCCCGCTTTTGGCATCCACCGTCTGAGGCGTTGGCCAGCCTATGCCCAATGATCCACACCCGTTTTCGGCGATGGGGAGCGCCGACATCATCGGCACCCAGAACCAGTGTCCAGACTTCGTAACCCTCTCCTCGAAGTTCATCACAAACCTGCCCAAACATCGTAGAGAGCAGGCCAGGGACATTTTCAAAGAGGCACCAACGGGGTCGCAGCAGTCGAACAAGTCGAATACATTCTGGCCAGAGGTTGCGTTCATCGTCCTTGCCTTTACGTTTGCCGGCCACTGAGTGCGGCTGACAGGGGAATCCACCACACAGCAAGTCTGCCCACGGCAAGCCCTCACCCAGCTTTGTCAGGTCTTCATAGCACGGCACATGAGGCCAGTGCTTAGCAAGAACACGGCGGCAGAATGGATCAATCTCGCACATCCATAATGCTCTCATGCCCGATCGCTCCAGGCCGAGATCAAGACCGCCAATTCCTGTGCAGATGCTTCCGAACGTCACACTCAGATTCCTTCCAAAAAGAACCCCCTGACCACCCGTCTCGTCCAGTACCATTGTGGCCTGGTGGCTGGAACCCCCAGCCATGCCAGACCGCCGGGTGGGCAGGGGGTGTGGTTAGTCGTCGTAGCCTCGAATTCGTCATCACATTCGCAAAGACCTTCTAGCATTGGTGCATGGCAGTGTTGGCAGATTTCGACCATGTCTTCGCCTGCCGATTGAATGCAGCCAGCACCATGACATATGTCATCGCAACACGCCTCAAGGTTAACTGGACAAACTCGCATGACACGTCTCCTGTTAGCTGAGTTCCTTCATGAGTTCACCGTGCAACCCCTCAGGCATGTACTTCTTCCATCCCTCGACCGTCGCCTTGAGAATCGGCACCTCAGATGCTTTCGCCAGAGCCTTCGCCTGCTTCACCCAGGCCGCGAACAGCACAGGGTAGAGTTCCGCCTTATCCATGTCGTCGCACTGATCAGATCGGTACTCGCCCAGCAGGTCGTTAGCCATCGGGTTGAGCATGGACATCTTCTTGCATTCGGCGATGTTGTTCAGGCCGACGTGAACCCACTCGGGATAGCTGGGGATTGGCTTGGCTTCGACAAAAACTGGCGATGGCTGTTGCTGTTTAACCTCTTCATCTGAGGGCGGCGACTCGACGATTGGTGCTTTAGCTTTGGCGTTTTTGAATATCTCAACGAGTTGCGAGTTCTCTTCCGGTGTAACACCAGCGACTTCACTTGCCCAGTTTCTGCGAATCGATTCCCGCTCCTCCTTGGTTGCGTTTTTGATCCTTTCGACAAGAAGCTCAAATTTACTTTGGGTCCTCTCACCCATCGACCAGCGGGCCATGAACTCACCCGCAGCCTCGTCCAGCGGCTTTCCTTTACTCTCACCAAGGAAGTGATTACGGAACTGCTCTGGCAGCTTGATCATGGTGCGCTCACCAATCTCTTCGCTCATCCAGGTGGGCACTCCGCCAGCACCAGGGAGCAATAAAGCGTTGGCAGTCATCTCAAAGACGAGTTCTTCGCCAGCGATAGGCATAAAGCCAAGCTGTGTTGGCTGTTCACCCTTCTTAATCTTGATCTTGTCCTTCGCCCGAAAACAGAAGATGAATGCAGCGTTGATTTGCAGGAGGGCATTGATCATGCGTCGGCGGGCTTGCTTCGGCTTCGACCATGCCAACATGGTCAAGGCTTGCGCCTTCTTCCAGTCACCACCCGAGAGCCGTTGAAGCTCTGCTTCGTGGCACTCGAGACAGCCGCCTTCGCCCTCGTGCTCGTGCGACATTGAATCAATGATGATGATGCCAGCCCCTTTGCTGACGCAGTACTTGACCGCTTCGACGTAATCAAGGGAACCAAACGGGGCATTGAATGGAACATGGCGAAAGTTAAACTTGTCGGCATAGTGGAGCATTCGCTTCGACTCAGTGTCGATGCCAAAGATGTCACCACCATGAACACGCTGCATACCCTTGGCTAGTCGGTGGGCACTGTAGGTCTTTCCACCACCTGAAGGGCCAGCAAGACCAACCCACAGTGGGACCTTCTCCCGTACGGCCTGATTATCTACAAACTGACGCGGTTCAGACATTGATGACTCCTAGTTGTTCCGCTTCCATCTCTTTTGTGATTGCCCATGCTGGTGCAGACACAGTTGACTTGCCGTAGGCTGGCCAGTGTCCTGATCGCAGACACTCAGACCAAATATTGATCGCTCTCGTCCACTTGGTTCGACCAAGGGTCAGCATGGATTCATCCTGAGTGATCTCGCAGGCGAGGTATGGATACTCAGTCTCAAAGAAGAGGTTCTTGAACTTCACACGGCCAGCCATGTCAGGAAACTTCTTCCCAATTGCTTCAAGGTAAGCAGCCGCCTGGATGTCATAGCCATATTCGATGATGCTCCTGACGCATGCTGAAGGGTGAGCACAGGATGTTTTCTTTAGGTCGTAAATCACATTGTCTTTGATGTGATCGATCATCGCCCGGCAATGCACCTCGCGTCCCTTGTTGTCCTGTACCTGCCACAAGACCACACCTTCGCTCTGGCCGTTTAGTTCAATTCCAAAACTGTAGAGCTGCTGCTGAATCGCACTGGCCATGCTCGAATACTTCTTTTCCTCTTTCGCCAGCATTGGTATCAGGCCATTGAAACGCGCTTCGTCGCGGGCGTTTTGCGCCGCCTTGGTTCGGTAGTCGTTGAACTCTTCGGGCATCCAAGCAACCTTGGGTTTGGTTCCCAAAAGCAATGAATGCAGGATCGTGCCCTCTTCCATATCCTTCGTTGGCTCACCCCTGGCTTTGCCGAGTTTGGGATGTTCCAGCCAGGCGTGATATGGAGAGCGAGTCAATAACTTGTGGGCAATCGACTGACTCAAAGAAGGCTCTTCGCATGGATCAGCGAAGTACTCCTCTTCAGTCATCACTTGCAAAAGCTCTCGCATCTTTCCTCCCTCTATCACTGGGGCAGGGTGGTGTTTTACCCCCTGGCCAACTATCCCTGTCGTGGTTTCTGTAGCCGGCCAGTTGCCCCAGTGGTTCCGTTGGTTATCTCTTGAAAAGCCAGTTCCCCAATTGAATCCCGGCGAACAATATCGCCGAGATGACCATGATCCCCACGCCTGACCAAGCCACCACCCTGGCAAAGTAGCCCACAAAGCCAGGGCTATTCGTGGCAGCGTCAATCAGCGGATAGTTGAGTTTGTTTTCAGCGTCATGGCGCACGATGCAGACGTTGCCGAAGTCAGTGACATTGAATATGTCCTGCCCATTCGCTTGGCCGATCCGCTCGATGAATCCAGACCCAAGCAGCCCAGCGATTTCGCCAGGAGGCAACCGATAGCAGATATGCTCCCACTCCAACCACTCACCGTAGCAGTTGTGCTTGAGAGTGAAGCCATCGTTCATCAGAGCGAGGATATCGCCCACGGTTATTTCTTCGTTGTCAATTTGGGATACCACTGGCTGCCTCCTTTGCAGTAATAAACTCATCAAGCACACGTCGATGAGCTGCACCACAGATAATGTCAAAGTCGATGTCATTTTGTCTCTTGGCTGCTTCCTTGAAAAACCGGTCGATGGCGTTTCTAAATGGGCCAGATATCTGAGATGGAGTGTGGTTAGGAAACTTGTCAGCGACAGTTTTCCATGCATCCTCAAGCAATGGTGTCATGGTTCTTTTCAAGATGGAAATCAGCCGGTCAAGGTCTTTCATTTGCAAGCCCCCACCCTCGCACCCTCAGTAGAACCAGTGTGTCTTTCCATAGCTGATCCTCCAAAGAGTGCGGGGGTCGTTGCTCGCGGGGTTGTTATCTGACCTTAGCCTTCATGTCTAATTTGGTTCTGTCGTACAATCCGAGACGTTCACAGATGCGCATCATCTGGTGAGGTTGATTTCTCTTCTCCAGGAAGATCAGCGCCCCAGCACAATGGAGGCTACTACCGGTTGCTCTAAATTCAGTAGATCCAGATTCGTCGTCGGTAAGTTCTGCTGTCTTGTGACAAGGGAATTCGCCAGATGAATACCCATTAAGCTGTTTCATCGTGTACCCTCGGGTGTGCTTGGAGAGGAATGGACAATCAGAGCAAGGTTTTGTCATCGTGTATTGCACTTCAAAGATCCCCCACCATCCCCCATCACGGCACCGGCTACACACCGGGGCCTGAGTCACCACTCGCCATTAGCAGTATCCGCTTCGCCAAAAGTGCATGGGCCGCACATCCCAGTCAGGGGAAGAGTTGGGACTGAGCCACAGACAATGCACTCCGTCTGGTAATCTGGGGTAGCGTCAAGTTCTTCAGATTCCAGCGACTCGTTTTCTTTGTGCTTTCGCTTACTCATTGGATCAATCCCTTTAGCGACAGTTCCCACACCCCCGCCCCCTGCACCGGCAGGGAGGGTCAATTCCCAACCGAGCAAACTGGTTGATTATCCTTATCCCGCTGAATCCGGTCATACAGTTCCTTTCGCATCGCTCGCATAGTCTGTGAGCCACCGAAACTGAGGATGACTCCACCATGATTCAGACCCGTAACCTTCACGACAAGCAAGGTGTCAGGCCGAGACACGTCGTATATCACGAGTTCTTCGTTTAGCTTTCGCTTTAGGGATAACATGCCGAACCTCCGTGGTTTGAAAATCGTTACACACCTTCGACTCAAGGTTGCACCTCTTGTGGCACACCTCTCCTGCTTGATTCCAGACGACGCAAACGAGCATTCCGCGATGGATCAGATCATTGACCATTCCCTGGTCGCCTTGGCTGACCAATAGATTCCCACTGGCTGAGAAGATGTCCTTGGTTGCTGTCAGTCGTTCGTTTGGCTGGAAGAACTTCATGATTCACCTTCACGGGGTAGGCTGGCGTTTAGGAGCATGGGAGGGGCTCCTTAATTGAGTTCGGCAATGGATTCGGCCAGTGCTTTGCGGCACTCATGCTTTGAAAACCAAGCCTCGTAGCTTTCAGCAAATGCCTTAGCAGATGATTTCATTTCATCAGACCAACTGCTGTTGCTTGTGTCTCGCTCAGCCCTCAAAATCAACGCCCTTATGGTTGATGCTGAGTAGGCGGATAAACCTCGATTGAAAGACCTGATTTCCATCTTGAGTTCTCCTGTTAAGCCGCCACCCCCACCGATTCCGCCAGCCGCTGTGAAGCTCCTACCGAAGAAGCCAGGCGTTCAGCAGTCAGCCGCACATACCGCTGGCCAAGAAGCATGTAGTCGATCATTGCGCATCGGTCAGGAATATTCCGATAGTCCGTGTTGATAATCAGTTGCTCTTCTTCGACGAAGGCCTTGGCTAGATCTGGGTGGTGCTTTCGCATGTGGCCGAGGATCGAGGCGGTTGAGAGGGTCATTGTTTAAGACTCCCAGGGTTGATTGTTCTTGGCTGCATCAATAGCCGTTTCGACAGCTAGATGAGTGTCCACACCAAAGCGACCTGCCAAATATCGTGGATCATGTTGCGCAGAAAATTCAGCAGCCATGTCAGCGGCACCAAACTCGTAATCCTGCTCACATTGCTTTGAGCAAAAATCACTACCACATGACGCATTACACATGATGCAGTAGCCATCCCACGGATTGGTGATGGGGGTCATTGGGTGGGCTCCTTAAAGAGATGGCTTCTCAACCTCAACAGGGTCGATCAGCCCTTTCCTAACACAGGCAATCATCAGCCTGCCAAATCGTTCAGTGTGGCGTGCGTGGGCAATCGTGGGATGGTCCATGATGCCCACAAAGATTTCTTTAGGCTCGATTGGCTTGTGGCGCTCATTGAACAGATCAGCATGCATGGCCACAATGTTGGCCTTGGTGATCGTGTTCTTTCGCCGAATCGCAGTAGCTGGCATCTCTCAACTCCTCCTCACCCACCCCACCTGAACCGTTCGGTCGGGTGGTTAAGATGATTTTGGTTGGTTCTCGTAATACAAAACCTTGCCAATCAGCCATGCGTTTTGATCTTGAAGTTGCCTGATGTAATGCATTAGATGCCGATGACTCGATTGATGGTAAACGACACATGGTGAGTCAGATTGAAAGCCAACTCTTCGTTTCAATTTGACTGGGACCAATATTGGCTCGTCGATTGGCTTCATGAGGTCAAATTTTCGTTTACTCAGAACCATGTCTCTTCTTCCTGTTAACTCCCCTAATCACTCGCCCCGCCGAACCGTTCAGACAGGGATTCACTTCTATCTCAGTTGGCTACTCACGCTTAGAAGCCAATTCCTCGTCTTTTTCATTCAGGTACTCACCTGCTGTTGCGAGGAACTCGTTCCAGTCAGGAGCGTCAAGCTCTCTTGCTGCGTTGTCGATAGCGGTCTTGACTGCGTTCTCATGCTCTTGCAGTTTCATGTTTCCTCCTCACAGCTTTAAGAGGATCGGGCTTGAATGGTCTTTGAGCTAGCAAGCGCACACATTGCGTTCGCCGCATTGCAGGCAGCCTGTGAATACTTCATCGCTTCATCAGCCGATTTCGCTTCACTGGCCTTCTTGATCAATTCCTCAACTTGCTTTTCCATTGGGTTCTAACTCCAAAAGAAGATCACCTTCCAGAACCACCCGCCCCATCTAGACCGTCCAGGTGGGGCGAGTGGGTTTCTCTGACTGATTGGTTAGGATGCTTTCCTTGTTGCTTGGTACTGGGGAATAGCTCGATAAGCTTGCCCCCGTTGGTGTCGATATTTGCGGGCCTGCGCTGCAGTTGTTTGGACGTCAGCGATAGAGCAGCATGCCCGAAACTGGACATCAGTAGCAGCGAATGAAGCGTTGGTGATTGCCGGGAAGGAAGGCTGACTAGGAACGTATCCTTTGTACTTTGCTTCCCATTGTGGACTTGGTCTTGGCATCTTGTTTCCCTTTCAGGCTTAGCCTTCCGTTGGGTCGTATAACACTGTTGCTTCTTGCATTGCTGCTGTCACTACAGTATACTGTAGATACAGTACAATACTGTCACGACAGCATACTGTCAAGACAGTATGGCAATTTTTTCAAATAAACCGAACCTATGGGGGTAGTAACCCTTTATGACTGTGGATTGCTTGATGACATATGGCGAGAAGCTCAGTGAGCTCATGGAGATCAAGGGCTTTACCGCTAGATCGCTTTCTGAAGCCACGAATGGCGAAGTTGCAGTAGGAACAATCAACCAGATAAAGCAGGATTTGGCGAAGGCACCGAATGCCCATACGCTCGCGCAACTTTGCGTTGCGCTTGATGTTCCTATGGATGAATTTAAGGGGCTCGAGCTGGCTCCTGGTCGTCGAACGCGGAAGAAGAAAAAGAAGTAGCTGTTCATCCGTCACTCTCCCCTTAATCCCTCATCCATGATGTCGCTTTGCAAACAAATCCGTGTTACTCTCTTCATCATCCACGATACCGCATGTATCAGTGTGGCTCTTAACTCTACCGGTTACCGGGTCTTGGGCTCAAACCGCTCCCTCACCTCAGCCAGGCTGATGCACTTCCCATTAGCCCGATAGAATGTGATGTGCCCTTTGGCTTTCCAACGGATCAGGATGATCGGCGTGATCTTCTTCTTGAGTAGGTTGGAAATCAGTGTCGCGGCTTCATGGATGGTGATCAGATCGTCCGGTAACTGCATCGTTTTTGCCCCTTGGGGGAGCAAATTTTAGCAAACGGGGTTTCCAAACTGGGCAGATTAAGGGAAGAATAAGGGCAGGTTTTGGGAAACTTTGGGAGGTATGATCATGGCAGCTATTCAGGATTTCATGGGTTCACGTTCGATTCAAAAGGCTATGTGCCAGAGATGTTTTTCGCGTTATCCCCTAGAATCATTAAGCGGTAGTATTGGTCAGCTTCCCCGATGCAGCAGCTGCAACGGCTACTTGGTTAAGATCGAAGAGTTCTCGTGCGGGGCAGTCATGATATGGTCTGGTGCGCCAACTGATTTCGAGGAGAAAACGAGTGCTGTGCCTGCTGACTCTCTTGGACAATGACCCACTAACCTGGGTGACTGCCATGAACCTTGCTGATCTGAGGCGGTTCCTTCCGGCCCAGATGCAGCAGCTAATCGGTGCGGAACTTGTTCGTATGTCTGCACCGGGAACAGGGAAGTATCTGTGGGATGTGGCTATTGGCCGATTCGTGCTTGTTTCTAAGGTTAACTATGCTCAGGGTGTTGAGCAGGTGATCTTGCTGGTGAACTGAGGAGAATGTCAGATGAAGATTATCGGGCAGTTGGTCGGAGGGCCTTGTGATGGAGTCGAGATCGATGTTGATCCCAGCGATGACTATCCAGATACAGTAGAGGCTTCAGGAACGGACCACGATGAAGTCATCACTTATTACAGACGCCCCATCAAAGGAATGCTGGTCAATAAGCCGAATGCCATCAAGAAGGGTATTGGCTATATTTATTTCGACGATCAAGAGGCAGATGAGTAATCAAGCTATCAAATCACCTGAACACTCAGCCAGTAAATCCCCCGGTTCTTCCGTTTGATCTTGTTGGCCTTCTCAATTGCCAGTTCCTCGTCGGATACCTCTTCGTAGCGGATCATGGTTCCCCAGGCTTCGTGGCCTTGGAAGATGACTGACAGCTTGTCGCTGACCATACCAGCAGCTTCCAGGAGGGCAGCGGATCCCATCTGCGGGGTGCCATTCTCCCACGCTTTCCACAGTGGCTTGATTACCCTGGATTGGGCAATCGAGAACTCGTACGCGGTCCCGAGCCAGTTCACGCTCCGAAAGTCCGGTGAGTGACGGCAGGGGGAGAGTCGCTCGATAATCTTCGCAAGAGAAGCGGATCGGAGAAAAGGATAATGCTTGTCCACAAACTGTGCTACGTGGAGAACAGCACGGTATGCGACCACCTTCCGTGGGATGGCTGCGGACATGGGAAATTGCTCAGTATCTGTGTCATCCTAGAGGCCCCAGGGTGTGGGATGAGTTGGGAAATAAAACTACACATCCTTGCGTCCGAGCGAAAATCGCCTTGTGAGGATACCAAACTTGGTCAACCGTTAAAAGTAAAAATCGTCACAATTGGCGACTTGGGGTTAATGAGTTTGAGGGGTGGGAAAGATTTGATAGCCCGAGACGACGACGTCGAAAACGCCTTGTTTTTCTCTCATAAAGTCAAAAACGACTATAAAAGTGCCCGGGACTTTCTTGAGGCGACGACATTCCCGAAAACTGCCCCAAATCTTCCCTTAAACTGCCCTGAAAATCTGGCCGGGTTGGTAGAGTGCTGGCCCCTTAACCTGGAGCTAGCCTCAGATGACCTACACGAAGATCCAACTGGCAACACTGCTCAACATCTCCACCACCACGATTCAGCGGCTAGCTTCCTCTGGGGCTATTCCTGGCAGGATCAGCACCAGGCCTGCTCTGTGGTCGAAGGCCAAGGTGGATGCCTGGGTATCCAAAGGGGGGCCGAATCTGCTGAGTGCGAAGATTGCTGCCAAGTGAACGCGCCCTATTGCGCCTAAATACGCCTAAATAGCGCCCCTATCTAGCCTGCAATTTTCTGGCCTTGCACGAATCATCGTCTTTCGCCATACCCCCGCAATGGCCTATCTCTACAGGGTTAAAAAGGCTGGGTACGAATCGCCCAAGTGGTACGGCCGGTGGAAGGACTCTGCCGGCCAATGGCGATCTATGGCCCTGAGCAAGCACAAGGCCACAGCGCAAAAGATGTTGTCGGCGCTGTCGATCAATCAGGAGCTTGAGACTGTCGGCATTGGCCGGAACAAGATCACGCTCGATCAACTGGTGCTCAAGTTCCGGGAATCGATCGCTTCAGCCAGCACCCCGGACTATGCCAAACTCATTCATGGCCGGGTGCATCGAACGATCGCGCATCTCCATATCGGCAGGCCCGAGCAGATCAACGCGGCCAACACTCAGATTGCGGTTGCCGAACTCACTAATTCCCTGCGGACCAGGAACCACTATGCAGCGGCTATCAAGCAGTTCTGCCGGTGGCTGGTGGATAATGGTTACTCAAGGAAGAACCCGGTGGCTGGTCTGAAGCCTGCCAAGGCCGATGCAGACAAGAGGTATGTGCGACGGGCTCTCACCCGGGAAGAGTGGGCAAGGCTCTCAGAAGCCACCCGGGGTAGCCCGGCTCAATTCAGGGGACTAACCGGGGTAGACCGGCTGGCACTCTACCAGGTCGTAATGGCCACAGGCTGGAGGGCAGGGGGGTTGGCTCAACTTCGGGTGGGAGACTTCTATCCCGATGGGTTGGTGATTCTCCAAGCGAAATATTCCAAGAACCGAAAAGAGCAGCGGAAGTTTTTACCCCCGACGCTCACTAAGGTGATGCAGAAGTATTTGCAGGATCGGAAGCCACAGGAGCATGCCTGGCCAGGCACCTGGGCCCAAGACGCGGCTGAGATGTTGCGAGTGGATCTGAAGGCGGCTGGCATTGCTCACAAGAACGAAGAAGGTATCCTTGACTTCCACTCGTTCCGCAACACATCGATTACCTGGCTCTTGGAAGCTGGCACCCCGATTTATCTGGTGCAGAAGCATGCTGACCATGCGAATCCGGCGCAGACGATGCGCTATGCGAGGCCATCGCGGGGGACGCTGGACAAGGCGGTGGAAGATGTGTTTTCGGGGACGGTTGGAACTGGTTAAGGTTTAACTTCATCTCCGAACTGATCCCATCCTGCTCTCGGAAAGCGAGCGAACATTTCCAGATAAGGCCCCGGGCTACATGCTTCAACAATGCCATAAATCTCATCTGGCTTGCGGGAATGCTCTCGTTTGCGAGTGGCAAGCATATTAACTTGCCTCCTGCCAGCAGCGCCAGTTCGTACCGATCCCTTAACGCCGAACAAGATAGCCTCAGTCACGTTGCGGAAGTAGAAGCCAACGCCGCGTCCGTCTGGCCCACCATCTTTCCTGATTTTGAACCACGTCAGCATGGTTTTATATTGGAAACCCCAGCACTCCATGACTCTCAACCCGTCTGGGATCAAGGCATTTGGAACCCATAGATACAGGTGACTTTTTGCAGCAGCATGATTCGCTACCGGCAAATCACAAATATCGAGCAATCCCATCGTTTGATAACGCTTCAGCCTTTTGTGCTCTGGCGCAACCTTTCCAGTCCTATTGGCGAACTGCCAAGGCGGATCAGCCATGATAGTTGAGTAGGTTCCAGTCACGCCGTTCAGTTGGGTATTCTTCATTTCGTTACTCCGGCCAAACATCCGCAATCCACTTCTTGAAAAACCTGGCGATCTTCCGGGCTGTTGATAGTTGCACTTCGGCACCACGCTCGAGGCGAGCCAGTGTTGAATGTGGGATGCCTGTCTTGGCAGACAGTTCTCGCAGGGAGAGCTTGCTGGCTTTGCGGATGTGGCGGAGGTGGCATTTCATCATTCATCCCAATAGCTGATTTCGCTTTGGTATGCTTCAGTTGGAGAAAGACCGTCCCAATAGCTATCAATCCAGCAGTCCAACCCAGTGTCTTTTGTGTATGACCCGTCGTAGGCATGCTGATCAAAGAGGCTGTCAACCCGGCAGCACCAGCCCCGAAAGAATGGACTTATTAAGGTGACACACCTCGCAGTCGCATACAAGAAAGCATCGAGCCAGAGCCACGATACCCAAGATTTTCCCCAGCCATGAGACTTGGAGAAGTGCCGATGCTTGTAATAATTGATCCACGTATTCATCGTCGCCGCCTCCGGTTAGTTGCATGCACCACATTGACACGGGTCACTTTGACAAAGATGGCAGCCACTTGATTTTTTTACATGCTCTGGATTACAGGGTTGCTCCAGTACTCTTTGCACGATCACATTTTCATGAAAGGTGATGGCGACCGAACTGCACTGATTGCACACAATCTCCTGAATAGGTTCGTGTGCAAATCGGTGTTCGGTTGCTGCTTCACAAGTCCTGCAGTACGCTTTCATCGTCGCCTCCGGTTAGGGTTGTGGAATTGGCTTATTGCATGGTTCCTTGTTGAGCTTGTCCCAGTGAACAGGGCAATAGTAAACGAACTTGCTGCCGTCCCACACTTGCCCCCACGGCAATGGAATGTCGCCGAAGAATCCTTCCTTGACTTGTTCTTCGCAGTATTCACATTTATGAGTCTCACGCATGCTTCACCGTCCGGTAATAGGGGATTATGTCTCATCGCTATACTTCGCAGTCTACCTGCTTACCCAAATGTGTTCCGCTGATCGCAAGGCACAGCAGTGAGATTCCATGAGCCAGTGAATTATTACTTCAGCATCCTCTCTTCTGGAGAACCTGATCGCATCATCGATCTTGGGTGTGAATCCACGATTGTCTGTGTGTCTGCCCATCCAGTAGGTTTGGTTTGCCGTCTCTATGAGCCACGCCTTTTCTTCTTGACCAATCTTCGGTGCCGAATAGGACGCATACTCAACAGCTTGCCTTAGTTGCTCAAACTCATAACGAGCAAACACCCTATCTGTTTCCTCGCCCAGTTTTGCATCAATTGGAACATCATCAATTAGCTTCAGTAGGCCGGTAGCCGCTGTCGAAAGAACAGCGATCTTTGATTCAAGCCCCATCTCTTTCTGGGACTTGGCTCCTGTGATATTTGATAGCTCCAAATAGAGCCGATCAAGTGTTTCGGTTCTGCTCATTCTTTACCTCCGGTTATGGCTCAAAATCTTCCTTGGTCGCTCTCAGCGAGCTTCTAAGGATACTGCTCCGATTCACAACGAAACCCATCCACTCATGCGGAACAAGTTCGGCGTCCGCAAGAGTCATGCACTCCGCGTAGATTGCTCTATGCCCTTGCACCGTAAACACCCTTACCCCAAGAATGCCACGGTCGGAGAGGCTTCTTCTTAAGTCGTCGATAGCTCTTGTTCGCATGCTTTCCATGACATCACGTCTGATAACCGTTGGTATGTTTCATCGCTGCCTTGCGCAGGCTTCCTAGGTTGTTGCCGATTTGTGACGCATCAGCGAGCTTTGCGGCACTGCCACCTTCTTGCCGCCGATCAGTTCTACTTGTGCCATTGCGTTTATCGATGGTGATGCTTCACGCAGGTCAATAATTACACCGTGCTTGTTTGCCATTCCTTTGTCCACCATGTCGGTGGTCTGCATGATCCGAACGCTGTCGCCGATTTTGAACTTGGGAATCGTGTCGCTCATGATTCATCCTCCTTGCGTTGGCTTGTATGTAAACCCAATTCTGTCTGCGTATTCAAGGAGTTTGCGTAGCACCTCTGGCTCTAGAGCGATGCTGTCTTGAACGGATTCCCCATTACTTGCATTGAGCCACAGACATCCGCAGGAATAGAACACATAGACACCATCGCCTATGTAGTCAGTGGTCTTGTTCTTTCTCAGTTCGTTCATAGTGACCATTGTCATTGATTACTCCTCCAGATCCTCACTGTACCAATTCTGAAACACCAGTTCAACACTTTTCTCACACGATTTCTCACACGAACTCGCACATCTCAGACTAATCACAGGTATAGCTAAGGCACTGAAATCAAGGAAAATCTAGCGTATTCCGCAGTGAAAACGAAAAAGGCCCACGGGAGGACGCCCGTGGGCAAATCGGGGTATAGCTAGGCGTTTATGGCGGTTTTTAGGTTGGTAGTACGTATTTCTCACACGGAAAATCACCTGAACGCCCGAATCAGGCACACAATCCCAAGCACCAGCGCAGCCAAACCCATAATTGGTTCTGCCCACACTACTTGAATGTTAGTCACCTTGAAGATTCCGAACAGGATGGCCCAGATGCCCAGCAGAATCAGGATGAGTTTGTCGAACATGTCAGTCTCCTAAGCGGCTTCAGTGGCCATCTCAATCGGACTAAAGTCCGCCAGATGCTCAACTGGGACTGTGAACGGATAATGATCTACAGCCTGCTCCGAGCGAACAAACACAACGGCGACACCGTTGCGAACTTCTTTGACATAGACCTCGAGTGTCGCCATGCAAGGTGTAGGGATTTCCAATTTAGTGCCACTGCCTTTGCACTTCGGGTAATTGTGGGCAGGTATTTCATGCCAGCCATCCCACTCATCCGGGTCGTATTGCCATTGGCACACTGGGCACGTTTTCATTCGCCTCGTCTCCTGTTCGACTTTGCTGGTCAATGTGGCCTGAACTTAGTCACGAACTTCCATTCTCCTGAACTCTTGTCGCCAACGACATAGAGATCACACACCTTAAGTTTCACGTCGGGAAGTTCGCGTGTTTCCTTTGTCAGCACTGGCACATTGGGAATCGTGTGCTTCATCTCGATCTTGGCTGATCCAAGCAGCGCTTTAAACTTGTCGCCGTGCTTACTGCGCAGGCTGGGCGGCACAAGCATTTCCTCAACCGAATGGCCTACAGCTTCTGGTATCGAGTACCCAAAGAACTTAGCGGCAGCAAACGACCAGAATGTTATCAATCCTGCTTGATCCGCACCTACTGCGATATCTTCAGCGCCAATGACTTGTCCAAGATTGGCATCTTCCAAGTGCTTCATTTGCAGTTTGAGTATTTTGATTTCGCCATTCATCGTAGCCATTTTTACTTGGCAGTCTGTGTGCTCGGCCTGCACGGAGTCATGCTTCTTTGTAAGCTCCTTCATGTCGCTCCATAGCTTGCCGACAGCACCAAAAATAACTGCTGCGATTGCTAAGAATGCTACTTCAGTCATGTGCTTCACACCGTTTTGAAGGTATCCACCCCCGGATAGTCAGGGGTGGAAAAGACAAAAGCATCTAAGGAAATTCACAGTGGGATTGCCTTGATGCCACCATCTTTGCAAACCGTGATTCCGGTGTTTCGTTGCAAAGAGAGCGACTTGGCGGTTTATCGTTGGGCAGTCTTGGCTTACTGCCTGTTGGTCTCAGGGATGGCAACGGCTCTTCATAATCGTCTATGTAGTCTTCTTCAGCCATCGCCATGACTCGTTTGTATCCACCCCCGGATGTGGGGGCGGATGGGGTTGATTATCGTCTCCGCGAGAACAACCCACGCCGAGAGGACTGGGCAGCCGAACCACAGGAGCCAGTGGAACAATCGCCCGTAGAAACTTTCGTGGTGTCAGGAAAGGTTTCAACGACCTTACTTCCTCTGACAAACAGGTGCATATACCTTTTGCCATCTGATCCACGCACCCACGCCGCCCCAGCATGGCTGTAGTTGTCGTCCATGCAGCATGTCGCCCAGCCCCAGCTATCATCCAGAGCCCCACAGCCAGCGGAATCCGCATGGGCGCCAGCAGGCAGACAGGCGAAGTCACTCTGCAGATGCCCAGCCCAGAGGTGATTCGCCCTGGCTTGAGCTGCTGTGAGCGCTGCTTCGGTCAACTGTGGATCGTGCTGGAATGGTGGTAGTCCACGTTTGGCCCGGTACTCGTTCACTTCGGCGAGAGCGTTAGGGCAGGACTCCGTGGTAGCCGTCGTTGGCTTAGTGGAGTTAGTTGTCTCCGTCACCTTCCAAACCGTCTCGTTGCTGACAACAGTCCACGCCCAAGCAGCGCGGCCACGGGCTTTTTGGGCGGATGCGGTAAGGCCAGCAGTTAGACAGGTGGACAGGATGAGCAGGGAAATGATCGTTTTTTTCAAGTCAATTCTCCTTAGGTGGTTTCGGTAGCACTCCAAACCATTCAAGAAACATCCGCCCCAGTTCTCGAAGGAGAACCAGGGTGAGTAGTACATCAACGATGAGACGTTGCTTTCGGGTCATTAATCACCACTAAAAATGATGATTAAGAGAAACGGAAGGAACGCGATACGTTCAGACAGACTCATCACGTCCCTGTCTGCATTAATTAGCCAGTGCCAAATGATCATTCGTCATCTTCCTCGTCATCCTCGTCGTCGATGTCAGGCGGGGCAGTAGCGACAGCCTGACTAACAACTGCAAACGTAGCACCGCCAAGACGGGCTCTATCAAGCAGCATAATTGCAGCTTCTTCCTGTTGACTCTTGTCGAGCAGCATTCGAGGCGTTTGCTTCTTGCCCGCTTTTCGTGCTTGCTTCATTGCTCGTCTTAGTAATGGCCGGTCATAGCCACGACTTGATGAGTATCGAGCATTAACATAGTTCTTGAGCGCGGATGCAGCATTGGCCGGATCAGGCTTCTGGCAATTGATTAACTGCTGAATCATCGACATGATGAACGCAAGGATCGAAGGCAGCGGGAGCGCACTATAGCCCACTGTTTCTCTTTGCAATCTCAAGGCGATGTCCGTGGCTTTTGCCCTTAGTTCGGTAGAGTCAACAGTGGTGTGTTCCATCGGCACAGAGAATCCTCCTAGTTACATGAAGCGTTGATAACCCGGATGGCAACGGCGCCATCCGGAATAGCCTTTTGGCCTTGAAGAACGAATGACCCAAGTTCGCCCCAACCGTCCGTCCACGAGTTGTCACCTTCAGGACAGAAGCTGCCTGGCTCAACTTCGCGAGGAGTGTGAAGGTTCACGCTGTGCCCCCACCAGTTGAAGTCAGCAGCAACTGGAATACGCAGCAACAGCAAAGTAAACATCTGATCGAAACTCAACTGCTGGTCATAGACGGCAACATTTGCGTCATACCAGCCTTCAGTGATAATGTTTTCTGCTGCGTTCTCCCAAACAGCGGGCTTGTCATTGGCCCGGTTCATTGACTTCTCTGGCCAAACATCAACAGACGGCACACCGCGACGACGAATGAACTCTAACGACAAGCCGCACCAACCACCCTCATCACGAAACCCCTTGACCATGCAAGCCACGGCATGGGCCGAGAGCCGTTTGTAGGGCTGGTTCATAATCGCCCGCTGATACATCACAGCACGAGTTACTGAATATGCCCAGCAATACCCCTGCCCGTTTTGGTCGAGCGTTGGCATCTGCTGCCCGTTGGCTGCATACTTCCGGATGTCAGCAAGTGACGACTGTGTTCCCTCCATCTCTTTGATTCGGGCAGACCACTCATGCCGGGGGATTACTTTCAACTGATCGGGTGCGTCGCCAAAGATAGACTTCAGCCCGGTCGAAGTAACTTGTGATTGGTCATATCCACGGCCAAACATCTTGGGATAAATGAGGTCTGATTTCGTCGAGTCGTTGATGATGAACATTAGTTGCCCCCATATTGCTTGAGCTTCTTCATCAACTCGGCAACGTTGACTGGCAGTGGTCCCTCAAAGCCATCAACTCCATTACTAATCACGATCCACGGAAGAGACTGGCGAGGCCTGGCCATAGCGTCCTGCCAAACCTTGGATTCGCGGGTGACGTTCGTCTGTTGGTCGTACACCCGCCACTCAGGTTGATTGCCATCCTTTGCACACTTTAAATTCATGTACTCGCGGACTTCGCGAGCATTGATTGCAGAGATCTGAGAGGAAGGTAGATTGCTCAGGTCTTTCGACTCAAGCACAATCAAAACGCGTAGGCCTTGTGTTGGAATAGGAGGAGGATTTGGCGGTTGCGGCTCAGGAGGCTGAGGCCCTGGTGGCGTGGGTGGTGGCTGTGGTCCTGCCCCAATCGTTATCAACTTCTCAACAACCGTAACAATCGAGTTGCCATCCTCGCTAATGCCAAGCACTGTCACCCAAGACGTACCATTCTTGGTGGCCTTCAATCGCCAGTAGTCGTCAGGCTGGGGCGGAAACTCATACTCCTTGATGCCGGTGTCACCTACGCGAGTTCCATCAATCATCAGCACAACGCCAGCGGGAACCGTTCGCAGGGCTAATACCGTGGGGTCACTCAGCTTGAGCAGCAGCTTTGTGCCCGGCTTTGTTTTGATCGTACTGCCACGCTCAAATATCTGGAACTGGCCAACGTCCCACTTCTCGCCAGCCTTGGCACCATCAATGAGCTTCTGCGCTTTGTCCAGCGCTTCCTGATTGACACCTTCGCCAAGACGGATCGCTCCAGGTATCTGCCCCCAGACCCACGCCGGCAACAACAGAAGTAGCAGCAACGCTAATCGTTTCACTTTCGCTCCTTCCGTTGGGACACCATTCCACGTTCACATGGTAGAAAATGGTGAGATATCAGTGCAAAAGTAAGACCAAGAGCGATACCAATTAACAACACAGGAATCCAATCAGTCATAGTTGCTTCTCCATTAACAATGTTGTCGATCCTTCCAGTTATCGCACTGCCGAACTTCGCCCAAATAGTTGGTTCCAAACACCAGGTCAGCCGCACTCATCAGGATCACCACGGCAAGAGGAATGATGAAATCGAGGACTTGGGTGGCGTAGGTGGAGAGGGTTTGATTAGTCATTTGTCGTGTGTGCCTTCCACACCGCGAGCGAGTCGGTCTCTTGTTCGTTTCTGAAGCCACATCATGGCCTCTTGAATCTTGGTCAGAGCAACAGCGTTTTCGCGGCAGGCATAAGGGCCGGACTGAAAACCGATCAACCGATCTTCCACGATAGCCAGCAAAGCTTCATGGGTTACACCATTGGTGCCAACTTCTTTGATTGGGCCATTCTGGAAACGGACAGGAAACCGTGTTGCTTCAGACTCTTTCCCCCCATCAGGCAACACTACCTCATAGCATGACAGGCATTTCCTTGCCCTGGCTCATCGTGAACCTCAATACGCAGTTGCTCATTACACTCATTGACTTTGTGATTCACTAGCTCTCGCATTTCCGCGCCTCCTCGAAATGGTTATCTAAATGTTCAGAAGCAGGAAGATCACCACCCAGATGACCAGGCCCAGCAGGATTCCGTTGAAACAGCCGCGGGCTTCGTTCATGTCTTTTCCGCTTTCGGTGTCGGCGTCCTCACCGTAGCCACAGGTCCGGCTATGAGTCAGGGCAGCCAGTCTTAACTATTGCCCAGTTGGTACTGCACTGCCCTCCGGCAGCAGGGCATGGAGGATCACAATTTCCTGCAAGAAACTCAAGCTGTCCGTTGATGCACACGTGATAGCATGCGTGCTCTTCCATGTCATTTCTCCATAAGTGCCACAACCATGTTCATCGCTTCATTAGCGGCATTGACATTGCCGTTTCTCAAGAGGACGATTCCCAAGGCAAGGAAGTAGAACGGCTTCTTACTAACATCCTCGCTCGCCTGCCATTCGTGGAGATGCTTGGACGCCTCAAAGCTATTACCGACTTTCAGGGCTGCTGCAATCTGGCTGCTGTAGTGTTTCTCGCCCATTGACCACCCCACGTAGAAGATAAGAACAGCCAGACCGGACACTATCAGGAAAAGACCTGACACTACCATAGGCCTCATCCATTTGTTCATGGCTGCTTTCTGTCGATTTCCCTCTGATCCTTCATCCCTTCATCACGACTCTTTTCCTTCTCCAGGGAAAGCAGTCTTGTCATTCGCCCATTGATGTCGGTCTTCGTCTCCTGTGCTATCTCTTTTGCCTCCTTGGTTATTACAGTGTTCTCCTCGACAGCTTCTTTTGTGCCCTTAACGTCTGACTTGACAACCTTCATATCCCTCTGCAGCCTGTAGTTCATGTAAGTGCTGAACATCGACGGGAGCGACAATATGAATTGGACACCAAGAACTGAGAGCAAGCCTATCCATAGTTTGGTGTTGTCTTCCGATGGCTGTGGTGATACTTGGGCCATAACTGCCTGCTGGGAAAGCAACGCCTCGGTATCAACGTACGCTTTCCCGATCAGGAAAAGACCAGCCGCCAGAACGATGGCAGCCAGCAGTACCAGCAGCAAGAACCCAGTCTTTCCACGTCTCATTCCGCAACCTCGTTGGCGAGGGTAATTCCATGCGTTCAATATTGCATGAAACTTCAGAACTGTCTAAAATCTCTGGAACTGACAGGTAGTGCAAGGATTGGCCCACACTACCCGCCAGTACCAAGGAGGAGCCGTCGATGGGCTCTCATGTACCGAGACTAACATCGGTATCAGTGGGGCAAATACAGGCGGTACAGAAGTATATTCAAAAAACTTTCTGGCCCGTGGAACTGCAACCGATACCCCCACGAACGAAGATTGTTATCAGGGAACAAGACTCTTGGCAGGTGCTCAAGCAGAAGTGTGATTACTTACGGCGAGAGATGAAGGATAGGGATCGGTATATTTCCAAACAGGATTCGCTGATTGCAAAATGTGATAAGTTCATCGACCAATGCACGATGAAACTGCCCAAAGTAGGGCGAGTGCCAAGCGTCCGGTGTGCTGATTGTCGCAAGCCACATCCCTTAACCGATTACAACCTGCGAGTTCCAAGGAATACTACCGCCGAGCACTGGCTGGTACTGCCCTATTGCAAGAGCTGCAGGCGCAAGAGGCAGACCCGGGCCGATCAAGAGGCAAGACGGATCGCCAAACAGGTTGACGAAGGAGAACACGTTACCGAGATGGCGGGAATGATGGTATCCCGGCTGAAGGGGTATCTGGAGCGGAGCGCGGAGCAGTCGAGAGTCACGGTATTCAGCCAGTCATCACGAGGGCGGCGGGTGTATCGGGGTAGCTGTCCGGAAGATGACGAGGATGGTGATGGCGACTGGGGAGACGATTAGCCCTTCTTGCACATCCAGGCCTTTATTCTGTAACCGGACACCCCGCCTAGCCCGTCATTTATCGACACGATCTCCCAACCAAGCAGTCTAAGAATTGGGTTGGCGATCACTTTCCACAAGGGGCGATGACATCTGCCCGATGAAAAAATTGGAATTCGACTTCCATCTGGAAGAACAATCAAGTTAGAACGATCTTCGATTGGTGCCCAAGTAATCCATTTCATCGCGCAACTCCCAACTAAGCCTGCAACCACAGATTCCGCATGACCGGCTTCAACAGGTCATCAATCGAAATATCCACCGTCAAGCCATCAGTGGTGATATCCCGCAGTCGAAAACTCTTGGCAATAGCCCCAGCGAAGAACTGAGCATCAGGGTAACGGGCAGGCTCCCACTCCATGACGATGATGATGTTCGGGTTGCGGTCGATGGTCTTCTGCATGCCATCCCAAGCGTCCCGTTCGCCACCTTCGATGTCCATTTTGATGAAGTCGATCTTATCCTCTTCACCATCTATTGTTACAACTGAGACGTTTTCCTCACCATTTGGAGAAAGCCTGCTGCCTCCCCCATCAGTGCGGAGAAATCTGCCATCAGTGTCTTCGTTTCCGGCTGCCTCTTGATAACATTTCACCCAGTGCTGCCCATTGGCTCGTACGGAACGCTCGCACAACACAACATGTCGATGGTTCGGTTCAAAAGCAATCACCTTGCCAGTAGGTCCCACCAGATCAGCCATCAGCACTGTGTAGTAACCACACCATGCTCCAACGTCCAAGCACGTCCACCCGGGCTGGATGGCCCGGCCAATGGCCATTGTAACCCAAGGCTCCCAGTAGCCATCGAGCATGAGCCAGGGAGCCATGTCGTAATTCAAAGGGTCAACGTACATGTTGAACCGATTGATAACTCGACACAATACCGCATCGCCTAGGAAAGCAGTCCTGGCATTTGCCCGGCAAGCGTTTTCGATCTGGTCTCGGTTGTGGTTCATCAGTTCTCTAGTTGTCATGATGTCACGCAATCCTTTCGACTTTTACAGTTACCGCAGGGGATGCGCCTGTCTGTCTTGTGCCACATATCTCGGATTTGAATCATCTCGGCGGATTCCCAGACCTGTTTCAATGTTCGTTCACCAATATTGCCTAATCCCCAATCATCCATGCCCACGCAGCACGGAATAACTGTACCGTCCGCTGTGACCATTAGATAGCGATTCGGCATGTCGCACTCAGCACTCATTGACCGTGGAGTAGCCAAGGTTTCGCACAACACCTTGGGATGCCCTGCCATCTCTGGGCGTAGAAAACCATTGATCGGTAGAGAATTGGGCCATGTTCGTGGCTGCTTCAAATAGAGAAAGATGTTGGGTCTGATAGTGTAGGGGAATAGCTCGTCCATTAGCCGATGGTAGTGCGGTTGAGCACCTTCTGAGCAAACCATCTGAATATAAACGCGGTAATTCTGCGATGGCTGCGATAAGTACAGTTGAGCATTCGTGAGACATCGTTCCACGAAGTCATTTTTCGCCGTCCACGGGACAGATAGAATCAAGTTGAGTTTCTTAAACTTCCGTAGATCATCAGCCAACTCGGGAAGCTTTAAGCAATTGGTACTTAGCCAGTATTCCGGGATGATGGATTCAGCAAGCCTGAGAATGCTGATAAGGTCTGTGTGTAGCGTAGCTTCACCTACACCATGATAATTCATCGTTCGCACACCGAGCGATGCACATTCCCGAATAAGACGAAATGCCAATTCCGTTGGCATGGATTTACGTTTCGTGGTTCGTTGCTGCCAGGTGCAATAATCGCAGACGGTATTACAACTACTCATTAACTCCAAGTGTACTTCATCCAGCTTCATATCAGCTTCCTCAGTTCATTCAGGTAACTATCAATCTCTCTCGACCAAGGGATTGATCGCTTGCCCTTCAGTTGATTGCTAGTGTACGTATGGTTGCCCAGTTGCGGTTTAATGTGAATTCTGTGTTCCCACATATCAGAACCGTCGAACCACTTCTGCATCAGTCCCCAGTTTCCCCCACCAGGAGCATAAGGTGGAACTGCATACGTTTGTCCTGCAAGCCGGGCTGCAATCGCTGGCGTGGTCTTGTCGCCATACACGATCTTGTAAACTAGGTCACTGTAGGAGTTCAGCACCACTGTCAGATGCAGAGCCAGCCCCCAGGGCCGTTTATCGATCAGGAATGCCCCTGTCTCTAAGTCCCATGCTCTCTCTGTTGGCAATCCAAACATTTCAAACACCTGCGGTTTGATCAGTTCAAACTTAGTGCAATCCCGTTGGAACACTGCCCCGCTGCCAAGAAAACGTGGATCATTCAAAGTGAATGTCGGGTCTCGCATCGGGTAGCAATCAGCATCCAGGAAGATGACCCGCCTGAAAGATGACTGCTGCACAGCGTAGAACTTCAGTTCCCAGCCATTGAGGATTCGTATCGGCTTGGTCGTTCTTCTCTCGTCTGCATCGCAGCAAGCCACGTCGTAGGGTTCAACGATCTTCTGCCAAGCTTCGGGCATTTCGTTGTTGCGCCCAAGATACCAAAGCTCGATAGGCAGCTTGCACCCATGATGACGAATGAGCCTGATGTTGCAGTAGGCGGCTGCAAAGTACTTACCCCCGCCGACTATTACGATCCCATCACCCACGGAAGCCTTCCTTTTCCTTTTGGATGATGGAACGGAACAGGGCCCAGACGTTGGGGTCTTTGATCCATTCGCCGTTGACGGGGAGTTCGTCGGGAAGTTCCTGATATAGCGCAGCCTGTGCTACATTGGCTTTTGCCTCCCACCTATCACACTTCCCCGTACACCAAGCCAACGTGGTATAACCATCATGCCCACCGCCACCATGGCACCGTTGAAGAGTCGTCTGCCCAGAGCATTGCCGACAAGAGGTATCAAGCTTCCGGGCTGTTTCTGATAGCCCCTTGGCTTCCTCATTTGTCAGCCGATGCGGATCAAGATGCCTGCACTGCCTAGCAATAGGCAGGGAGCGGAGGAGTTTCTTGGGGGCATCAACCTTTTGACTCCCACGCTTCTTCTGCCACAGATCACGATATGCTTGGGCAAGCGGAGTTAATTGTTGAGACAGTACCAGCGTGTGCCCGCGATGGTGCCGTTTGCAATCCAAGCACCATGCCCCAGTCTCACGCTGCTCAAGGCGGCAAGGGGTCATAGCGTCACCTCAAGAGTGAGGGTTGTTAGTTCGCAGTTTTGGCACCCGGTCTGGCCGACTTGAATGAGATCGCCGTCGCAATTGATTAATCCGCACGACACCGGAGCCGACAGACTGATAAAGAATGGATCACACTCCACAAGTCCTTCTACCCCGCATACATCTGGCCCGTAGGGTTGGCCTTGATAAAGAACATTGTCGTTGGCATAGCTGGTTCCGTTCCAAAGAGCATTGGTTGTGATGGAATAAGCCTGAACCACCGCTCGCCAGCGTTTAGGGTCAGAAAAAAAGCCACCAGTGGATTCACACCAAATCCATACATACAAGTCGGGGGTCTCACTCCAAGCTGTAATACCCCCGCCGCAATCAAGACACCCTCCGTCCACCAAGTCCGTCGAAGTTCCCTCGTAAGATAGCCCTAAACCCGCATTACAATTAGCTGTTCGGTTCAGGGTGATCGACTTGGTTCCGGCACAAGACGTCACCGTGGCTTGCAAAGTAGCTGGGGGGCTATTGTTGAGTCCTGCGGCCGTGCAATAGCCACAACATGCCTGGGAGTTGGGGCCGTCACCGCCACTCCCTGACCCACTTCCCCCGCAGCATGGCTTGCAGAGCTTTGCCGTCGCCACAGCAAGCTTCTGTGTAAGCGTCAGGCCCGGTGGAAGCTCAAACGGTGGCATTGTTATTCCACCGGGGTCACAGTGTTACCGTTAATCGTGAATACGTGCGTGGTGCCATCGCCGCAGTCTACGGTGAAGGTGTTGCCACCGGAGCCGGAGCCTTCTGCCCCAGCGCCGCCAATTATCACCCAGTGGCTTGCAGCCTTCTTGAGCAATACATTCTGGCCAGCAAGCCAGGAATCCCCATTAAGCGGATAGGCATAGTTGGCCCCAGATGTTCCGGTTTGAGGCAGAGTCGTTGTCACGCCATTGGGGACAATCACGCCCTTCCAAGGGAAGTCGTCGTAAATCTGATCAAAGGCATAAGCCAGGTAGCCTTCCTCGTCTGTGAATCCTTCGCCAGCAGGATCCAGAGAGAATCCACTTCCGCCACTTCCACTGCCTTCGGCTCGAATCTGGCCGTAGATGAACACTTGAGGTGATGGCACCTCAGTAGGCATAGTGCCGCCCTGGACATGCTCCCCCTGATAGCGGCTGATAGAATCGAGTTGCTCATCAGTACGACGCATCCACTGCCGCTGAGGAGGGCTAGCGTCGTAGGGAATCCGGGTTGGAGTGCGCGGGGTGAACATTATGGCCCCGCTGGCAACGCAGGTGGCTGAATGCACTCAGGCGGGATCCAGAATAGCTTTCTGAAGTCCACCAGGTCGATGAGAGGGTTTCCTGCGACTACTGAGGTTGTTCCGTCTGCGCTAGTCCTATACAGCCTCAACCGGGTAACTCCAGCAGCATCCTTAACCGTCTTTCGCACGTAGTTATGGCCAACTACAGCACCCGCTCCGGTGGGGCTGTTGTCGATGTTGTGGACCTTGCGGAAGCCATATTGCACGTTCCAGTATCGTCGTCCCATTCGCAGGGGCTGGCGAACGATATCAGCGGAAACAAAGTGCAGGGTTTCTTTCGGTTGGCCTGCGGTGTAATCAGGAGTGGGAAAGATGGCGTTGGAGTTCACTCGCCCGAAGCACAGGTTGATCGCCGCAATCGGGTCGTAGGGCAGATCGTAAATGTACAGCCAGAAGTCTGCGATGTTGTCCAAGACGCTGGGCTTCTGCTCATATTGAACTGTACCCAGGGGTCCGCCTTCCTGCCCTGTCGTGGGATAGCCAACAATCTTCAAGGCCTCAGAAGGGTACTGAAAGAAGATGCTTGCAGGCTTCTGAACGATTCGAGCATAGCGAAGCCACTCCCGACAACAGCCGATCGTTCCCGACCCTGCGGATCCGCCACCGTTGTAGACTTCAGCATCTGAGTAAAGGTCGTAGTCCAAAGCAGCGAAGGAAACCAGTATCTTCGCATAAGTGCCTTTCGGCCTGTTCACTGAGAGGGAGGGTGCACCGTCGTTGCTCTTAGCGCCATCGGGCATTGCCACGGCACGAACTGCATGCACCCAATCAATCGGCACCGGTGGAGTAGATCCATCCACCAGCCCCATGTGATAGCCAACAGGCAGCTTGCGATGAACATGTCGCCCATCGTAGGTCGTGGTCCCCGGCGTGCCGTACCCATCTGCCGACACTCCATTAGTGCCAGCAGCATTGATTTTGGCAAAGCCCACCATGTTTTCGATGAAATTAAATCGGTCAGCCCAAGCAACAAGGAAGGTGCGTGTGCAGCCACTTCCTTCGGGTGAGAACTGCTCTACTAATTCAGGATCGCTACGTTCTTCGCTGTACGCAATGCTATAAGAGGCACCCGTCGTGTAGTTTTCACAAGTGAGACTTTGCTGGAGTGGACGATCCGCCACAGGGAATACCCTTGATTCCTGCCATCCAGAAGCTAGGTTGGCTATGAATGCACGGTATCATCGGTATCAGTGACTCAGAGATAAGGAGATGTCGTCCAGGTGATTAACTTCTTGTGTCCCAACTGCAAGAAATCCCTTAAAGCCAAGGATGAAGACGAAGGGAAAAAGGTTAAATGTAACAAGTGCGGTGAACTACTGACGGTTCCTGCATTGGCTGATCGAGAACCGGTGGTACTAATGCAATCCACTGAGCCAGTAGTCGAAGATTCCAAAGCAATTGAAGAACCACCTAAGAAAGCATGGCAGAAAGCCTTTGCAGACGAGTTAAGCCCAAAGAAAACAGCAACAAAGGAATCGCTGTCATCTAAGTTTTTCCGCTTTATTTTCGTAACTATGCTGATCGCTGGCGGCACATATTGTTGCATTAAGTGGCTATACTTCCTGTCTGCCGTCGATAAGCACAAGACCTACATTCACACTCAAGAAAACATCACAATCGGCGAGAGTAGCTTCGGTACGTATCACATCTTGTCGGAGATGGCAGAACCACTTGTGCTTACAATCTTCTGGGCGATATTCTTCCTGGTAGGACAGATGAAACGTGCTAAGTAGGCGGGGTCACGTTTTTAGAATTGACTGCCCCTTTGCCTCCCTCAATCGCTCCCGTGTTCTTGTTGACGGCTTCGGTGTTTAGCTTCAATTCCCTGACGGTGTTCTCTGCCCCAAGATCACCACCGGCCCCAAAGACTCCCAACTGTGCTTGCTGCCTCAGGTCAGCCAACCCGCTGTAAGATCCAGGCATGCCGATTCCTGCCGTCTTCAACTCGTCGCCCTGTAGTTTCTGCTTTGATTCAAAAGCCCGAATAGCCCCACGGCGTTTGGCAATCTCGACATTGTTGCCAACGAAGGGGATATTCGACCACCAATCTTTCTCCAAGTCGTTTACTTCCTTCAGCAGGGTTTCGATGTACTTGGGATCCCCCTTGAGCTTCTCGACCATCCTCCTCTTGTCGGCAAAGTCGTTGACAGCCTTCTCACCAATACCACCGGCCAGACCGCCGCCAAGGCCTCCGATCAATGAACCCAATGGTCCACCGAATCGAGCACCGATGGCAGCGCCAGTAGCAGCACCGCCGAGGCCACCGATCAGACCGTTGGGAGCTTTGTCTGTTGCCCGAGCTAGCGATTGAATCAGTGCCGACAGTTTCAGCACAGGAGCTTGTGTCTTCGTGCCTGCAGCCAGGCTCAGCATCTTGAGCGAACCGGTGAGCGTATCCAGAGTTGTTGAACCGGCTGCAGCAGCCCCGGAAAAGGCCATGGCAGCAGCCCCTGCGCCCACAGCTCCGACTCCAGCCGCGAACTTGCCCAGTCCACCAGCAATATTCGGCGAATCATAAGAGACAGTACGCCATGGGTTTGATCGTCTCCTTTCTTCTGCAACCAGGCGATGCTCCGCCATCAGTTGCATTCGTGCTGATAGCTTCTCCCTTTCGGCTAGCTTTTTTTTGTAATTGATACCGGCTTTATTCAATATTTCTTCTATCTGTTTGCTAGTTGAGACGCTGGCATCCTTCAGCTCCTTCATGTCCTGGAGCATCTTCTCTTTGCCTTGCAGCCTCAGTTCTACTGCCCCTTCCAGGGCTGCTCCTGCGGACATGGCTTACCCTCTTGCTAGCTTCGATTCCACTTCATCATGCCATCGACACCAGATGGAAAATTCAGACTCCCCCTTGATCCTTGAGGCTTTCCAGAACGCTTGTCGGGCATCCACTTGTGGCATGTTGCTGACTCCGTTGTAGCCAAACAGGTTCTTCAGTTGCCACACTGTTAGTTTTCCAAACTCCCACGGCTTGTACTTTCCGATCATGAGCACCTTGGGGTTATCCTGCGCGGCCCCCAAGATCATTTTTTTGAACTCTCGCCATGATTCTCGGAAGGGCTGCCATGTTCGTTCAAGGCGGGTTCGTCCTGGCCAGTCAGCCCCGACTTGTCCTTCTGCTGACCACTCCGGGGGTTTGCTTTGTGGACCGCTTCAGCAACAAGATTCCAGTTGTCCTTCACTATTTCTAGGGCAAGTTGGAGGTTGATATTCCGATCATGTGGAGAGAGTAGATGGTACAGCAAGGTTGCCATGAGTTCATTGTCCACCAGACCACCATCGAGCATGATGGCATCGAAGTCATAGGCGCCCAAGGCAAACGATCGGGCTAAGGCAATCTCCCGCTGGGCAACTGCTTTATCGCTACCACCCATCATGCGTGCCATCTGTGCAGCCTTTAGGAATGCTGCAGTCGATACAGCCTCCAGGGCATCAGCGTACCACTGAGAAAGCCTAAACTTCCTCCCCTTGTATTCCAGTTCGGAATAGACTCCGTTGCCTGTGACTGCCCCAATCGCTGACATACATTCCTCCTACGTTAAGGTTGTTGACCAGGTGATAGCCTGTGGAATGGTTGAGATGGTTTGCCCCTTGGGATGAATCTCGAAGTTGACTTCGATCATGCCAGCATCATCAGTGACGCCGGTGAGCCCTAGTGGAAATATCTTGCAGTCACCGAAGACGTAGCCCTTACGTGAACCGCCTGCGTCTGTGTTGACATCCAGGACGATTTCGACATTGGTGTAATCGAAATTAGAAGCAACCACTGCCCCGGAGACAGAGGACAGGATCAGCGCCACCAGAGTATCAGCCGGATCGACGTAGCCAGTGCCACGAATAAGACCGCCAGCCGATTCAAAGACTGTGAGGGGAATGCAGTCAAAATCGCTGGTGACACTACGACGATAACGAATCTCAAAATCGACATCCCAGCGGGTGACTTTGAGTTTGAGGGCTGGCCCGGTATTGGCACGGATGGAGGCTGCGCTTGCTGGACGGTCGGCCATGCTTCACCGTCCGTTCGTTAGGTCAGGGTTGACGAATAGGCAACGCCAGCCTGCGAATGAATCTCAAAATTGATCTCCTGCATACCTGCTTCATCAGTTTGACCAGTAAGACCAAGCACCACCAGTTTGCAACTGCCAAAGGTATAACCATGGCGGGAACCGGTGACTTCTGCCAAATCGATCAGGTAAATGCAAGACGTTAAGTCTTGGGCAGTGCCTGTAGGGCCAATTGAAGCAAGCAGGAAGGCTGATGCCGCATTAGAAGGATCCACGTAGCCAGTTAGCTTAAGGATACCGCCGTTCTGAGTGAGAACGCTGCGAGGATTGAGAAGTGCATCGGTCGTGACAGACCGGTTTACCTTAATCTCAGGGTCCATTTCGCTTCTGGTGACTTTGATGCTGAGGGGGCCAGCATTAGCACGAAATCCCATCACGCTCCCTGAACGATCAGCCACGGATCACCTCATGGAGCGTCTGCCCCTTAAAGACTTCGGTTTGGAGATGCTTGGCATCGGGAGCCTGCAACTGGACGCGAGCTGCTTCGATAGCTTGTTCCACAGTCTTTGCCCGGTCTGAGGCGATGAATACCGCTGGCTTACTTTCGAGTTGAACCATGAACTGCAAGGTTTCCATCGCTAGCTCCATTGCACCCTGATAGTCATCCCATGCGGCTTGCCCACAACACTGTTCCCAGCCCGCCTGTCCTCTGGAGTCGCCAGACTCTTGCCCGTGGGCTTCCGCTGCCAGGCATAGCTCACCGTGCCCGTTGGCTCTCCCCCTCCGCCCCCCAGTGTCCCTGTCGCAGAAGCCGCCAGCAGCAGTTGCATTTTGCTTTCCAAGGTGGCGATAGCTGCCGGTGTTGCATTGTCTGCAAATATCTCCACCACCACTGCATAGATCGCATAGCGGGCTTGGTCGCTGGTGTACCCCTCTTTTTCTGTCGAGATCGAACAGCGGGCATAGGGTGTTCCGGTGCCAGTGTTCTGGTCAAGCTGGATGCCACCGGGGACCGCCGCACTCAATCCAGATACAGCCGCCCAGTCAACAGCCAGCTTGCGCAGCACGTAGCTCTCGTACATGCACCGAGAGTAGCATCGGTATCAGTGGGGAAGATTTAGTCGTAACCGGCGATGATCTTTTGCAGTTCATCGAACATCTGCGAATAGCAGAGAAGCAGGCCTAAACGCCCGCGTTCGATCTCCAAATAGGGCATGTACCAGGCAGCAGGCAGGTAGCCGACTCGCACGTAACCAAGTTGCATGATTTCCCGGGCAGTCTCGGGCATCACCACTAGGGAATCGCGGCCATTCCAGGTACGGCCGTGGGGGTATTCGCCAGGGACAGAGGCTGGAGGATAGGCCGTAGAAAGGTTGATCTTCATCTCAGTTTGAAGCGTGAAAGCCGCTCTCAGTAGACGCTGAGCGGCTTCCATTTGGACTTCTTCCAGCCATTCTTCGGTTCGGTCTGTGATGGTCATGCGGATCGCTCAAAATGAGTCCGCCTGAACTCTCCAATTTCGATAACAATCTTGGCTGTTCCGTTCAGGGTGGTCCGTGGATAAGTCCACTCCAAGACACGGTCGTAGCCGATTTGATTATCCCACTTGATTTCAAGGCCTTTATCGACTGCTTGGTCGATCTGATCGGCGAGGAATTTTTTCATAATCTGTGCTTTTTCTTTGGTCATGCCACCCTCACAGTAGCCCGCATCAGTTCATCAATCCGCTGGGCATTAGTTACGCTGAGAACATCGGCAATAATCGTGGCTGCCCCTTCAGTCCAGCGCAAAACGTGTCTGTCGGGCAACAGATCGAAGTTGCTGGCGAAGAACACGTCATACATCTTGTCGTTATCCTGTCGCCCCATCATCACTGCCATCCGCACATCGGTAGGCTGACGACGGCAAACAACTCCAGTGGCTACGTCCGAATCGGTGGTCTGGCGGGTCAGGATGGTGCTGACGGATTGAGTCTTGAGAACGACATCGACGGTGTCGCGGAGATTGAAACAAATCTTGGGATTGATGACTGCCAACAGCCAGTAATAGGGGTCTGCCAATGCCCTTAGAACGGTGTAAGTAACAGGTGTTGGCGTTTGCTGGGTAGGGTCTTGTTCGTTCGCGTCAGTGAGCGTATCGCCAGGCTTCCAGGGTCCAGCGCCATTGGTGTCAGCATGCTTAGAGAGTAGGTAGCTGCATTCGGGATCAACATAGGCCCCGTTGCACATTTGCCTGACTTTGTAGTTGACTCCCCCGCGTTGTGACCAGGAAACAGCAGTCGTCACGTTAGGTAGATTCGACGGCCTAACGCTCACCATCGTGATTGCACGAGGGGTGGGGAAAGTGAATTTCAAATAGTCTGTGGCGGGATCAAGGGGCATGACCCCAGACTAGCATCGGTATCAGACGAGTTACTTGGGCCGGGCTACTACATGGAAGATATCATTGCTCTCAAAAGTCGTTGGCCTCCCCTGGAGAGTGAGCAGTTCGTACCCATGTCGTTCGAATACTTCACGAATCAAATAGGCACGTTCATTGCCGTGAATTTCCAAAAGAATCACAGGACGCGCCTCGCCTAACAATCGGGAGGAGCCCTGTGAGATTGCTTCCCATTCAGCACCTTCGATATCAATTTTGACGACATGAGGCTTGCCATGGCGATCAATAAGGGCATCGGGCGTGGTAGATTTTACCTCACGATGGTTCTGTCCTTGTGGATTCTCGCCCGTGAACTTGCGTAACGTAATTAAGTGACCACCTGGATCACCTTCGTCGCGTGTTTGAAAGATGGCAGTTCCGATTTCGCCAGCTATTGCTTCTTGCAGAATGACCCAGTTGTCTATTTTGTTGATTTCCTTCAGGTCCATCATGTGACTGCAATTGCCCGGGTCAGGATCGACTGAGACGCACTTGCCTTCCTGGCCAACCAACTTCCTGGCCATCAGGCTATAGAAGCCAGCATTGGCCCCAAGGTCAAAAAAGGTCATTCCCGGTTTTAGCTCAGCTGCAAGAGCAGTTTGAAAGGCGGGCTCAAAATCACCTGTCCAATAGCTGTTGATGTACCGTCGCCGTCGTCGCCAGAGCATTCCCTCGGCATGGCCTGCGTGGATAGGAACGATTGACCCCTCAAGGAATACGCTGATGCACCATCTGGCAATTTGTCGAACGATAGGGATAGATTTGAAATATCGAAGCATAATGGAGAGACTGTATCATAAGGCTGGGTATTTAGCGTGACTCGACTCGACATTTTGTCGAGTACAATCGTATGTTATTTGGTGGCATAAAGTTACAGCATCGTCATTTGTCGAGTGCTACACTCGGCACCCTCTGCATAAACTCCGTCAACGCAGGCTGCACCACATTAGTCAATGCCTGAATGCCATCACTACCATTGGTATCTACAACCAATCGGTTATAGCTGCAGTGATAGACCATGCAGTTTTCTCCCTCAACCCGCATGCCCACCCAGTCATTAAGTAAGAGCCGATGTTTCTCTTTGGTGACTGGAGCACGGGAAACGAAATCCCATCCGGCAGTGTCGCCCAGTTTAATGCTCACCTTGGGACGTGGCTTGTAAGACGTATAGTCCAGCAGACAATGCCCACGTTTATCCACGAACAGTTGATCGACTGACAGAGTTGCGATCCATCCAATTTGGAAGAGTTGCTTGCTGGCTGCGATATTCAAGCCACCAGTGAAGTAGGCTGCTCCCCCATCGAGGATGATTGGCCCAGTCGGAAAGCCGAGCATATGCGTTGTGTGGAAGCGATTGTTGACCGACTGATTGCCTTCAATCCGAATACTGCAAAAGCTGCAGCGTTCAAAGAGCCATTCGCTCTGAATGTGCCCGCCTGGCACCGATCCGCACTCCCAACCGATATGCAGCCCCTCTTTTGTAACCGTTGGGTGAGGGTCAAGGCTGAACTGGCAATCGATTCCTCTGAGCTTGAACCCCTGGCCACCTGAGTAATCGCTGCAGGTGAGGCACATTGAGGCACCAGGCCCACGAGAGCGGTCATCCTGGCAGAACATACTGTAGAGAGTCGTGCCCTGGACTTCTTCGTTCTGGGCAACGAACAAGGGCCAGTAGGTGGGGTGAGTGTTGGGCATGCCTGGAGCGTTGGCTCTCTGCGTGAGTGTCCAGCCTCCAAAGCCGGGGGCCGAGTAGGTGCGCTTCTTGAGGCCTGGCTTGTAGGGTTCGATCATTGGCCCGTAGACGTGGGCACTGGCATCCACCGTAATCGAGTTATCGTTACTGAAGGCAGATTGCTGAATTGGTGACACCACCGATCGCGCGTCTACCACTGGCTCTGGCCCCAAGTGATCTTCCCAGAGAATCGGTTGATTGTCGTGGACGCCGAATAGGTACTTGTCTGGCAGGCTGCTGGCCTTCCACCAGGGGGCTGCGAGCTGACGTCTCCATTTGCCGTCGATCTTGAGGTAGAGATATCGGCCTATGGCGCCCATGGGGATTGGCTCAGCAATCGTCAGCCGGCGGTATCCGTAAGCACTCGAGGCAAATCCACCGATCGGCGACGTTGGGCTCAGTGCAGTTTCCCCGCCGTGAGTAGCCCAGGCCCATGCGACTTGACCGGCTTTGAGTTGATGCGTCGCTGGCCAACATATCGGAGTCCCCAGTGGTGGAGCTCCGGCAAGTATCGTGCTGTTCTGCAGTGGAATCCCGGCGTTGCCACGGGTATGAAACACCAGTGGATAGGGCGAAGTTAGATTAGCGGACCAGGGATAGGGGTTGAGGGTGTCTTGCGGGTTGGCCACGTCCCCGAAGGCTCCGGAGTCAATTCCCCGGTGACCCTGGCACATGAGTAGTACTTCGCCGGTGGATACACGAGTTGCCCGCCAGGCTACGGCCGCCCGGTCCTTGTGGTTAGGAATATTGGAGTTGCTGGCGATCAATATCCAGCCCTGAGGCATATTGAGTACTAGCGGTTGGCTCCATGGTCCTATTCTGTTTTCCCTGTCTACCATCGCGTTCTGAATGAGCCAGTCACCGGCCGGGGCATAGACCCAAGTGCCATTCGGAAACCATCGCAGACTGATGAAACTGGTGTTCTCTTTGGCTGAGGTGGTGGGTGCTGAAACAGTAACAATCTTGTCCTGTAGGGCGGAGAGCTTGAGTTCGGCGTGAGCTGGTGAAGCAAGTAAGAACAGGCCGACAACAAATATCCGAATCATAGTTACGCCCATGGGGTAAGTGCCTGCAGTTCTGCGAGTGCCTTCGTGCCTAGGAAGAAATACATGTCCTGAACCGTCACGTTGTAGGAGGCGGAGTTGTCGGCCCCGCAACGAAGATAGGCAGTGCCCGTATCTGGAGCTAAGGGCCCACCTGTCCAACCCTCGCCACTGGCTTTAAGCACAAGATTGGCAGGATTTTCATCAGGCGATGCATACAACTTTCCACCGATGGCATCAGTAACGAAAGCAGCCATATGCCAGGCGTTGTCTCGATAGTTTGTTCCTGCACTGGACAGACCAGCCATCCCGTTTGTTCCGCAGAATAGATTGCCCGCGCTAGTTACACCGAGATACCAGTTTGTGCCCGACCCTTGGTACTTGCTAACCAGCTGCATGTTCGCAACATGGCTAGTCTTGAACCAGATCACTGCGGTAAAGTATGGCTGATCGAACGCACGATTGACTACGGGATATCGTGCATAGTTATTGCCTGTTGTGCAAACTAAGGCTTGCCTGCTCCAGAGGCCGCTCGTGTAAGTCGGGGCCCCAACTGCTTCAAAATCCCTAGTGTAGAGGCCGCTGTCCAGCAGATTGCCATTGAAGCGAAGATGGAAGTGTTCTGTAGTGACATCCTCATTCATGAACCCGTCAAGAACTTGACGACAGGCACGGAGAATCACGGAATGCCCGGTGGCAGTCAGATGAATTGTGTCTGGGTCGTAGTATTGCCGGTCTGAAGCATCAGCGGACGTGTCGTTTTTCCTCATCTCGATGGGAGTCGGCACGTAAACGCCGTATTTTCTCGGATCAAGTGCTGCCATCGCGGCATTCACCGCAAGACGCTTGGTGTTCTGAACCGCCGTCAAGTCACCGCGGGGAGCGAAAGCGTTAAAGATCGTTCGATAACCATAGGACATCAACCGATTTCGCCAGTCCGTGAACTCCGTGATGATGGTTGCCGCACTCGTGGCATCGTTGGGCAGATCATTGGTTGGTGGGTAGACCAACACGACTTGGCGTTTGGTCGGGTCATAGAACCTTGTGCCCACGGGTTGATTATTAATGGCTGAAATAACCGGCGCACGGGTTGTCATCTGAACTGCAGTGATCCCGCCCAAATCCTCGTGCACGCACATGAGGTCTGTCTTGCCCAGGATGTATTGGCGAGCAAAGCCAAGATTACCTTGAGCGTTCTGGCCACTGGCTATCGAGGCCCCCCAGATGAATAGTTGCTTCGAGACAGATGAAGCGGGTATGGCCTTTCGCCCAACGGCCCATGCTCGAAATGCTGCCAGCTTCGTTGAGTCAACGGCCTCATTGCAAGGAACGGCACAGTTGATGCCCCCCATGAAGCCACTGGTTAAGCCGGCAAGTGAGCCGCTGAATAGCGAGAAACCAGTAGTAGTACCTGGTGCGAGTGGGCTAGCAATTTCATATGACAAGTCATCAAGTACGATGGTGATCCCGGTAGCCCGCAGGATCACGCCCACAAGAGTTAGACTTGATTTCAGACGCAACCCTGTATCAACCGTCCCATTGACTCCGTCCCGCCAGACAAGCGTTGCTGGCACTGCTGAAGCAGGAGCGAGCGAGTAAAGATCGCCTACTCCGCCTGCAAGGCCCATGATGACCTTAGTCTCAGCAACACCATTAGTCATCAGCCTGTCATCTTCGATCAGGAAAAATAAACTGGCTGCCTGGTTGTCGATGCTGACAGTAGATTGCGGGAACGTCGGAAGATTAGTAGCCCCCTCAACGAAGTTGGAATACACAACCGGAGTGACATTTCTTCGGATTCGCAACTGGTTGGCAACAGTAGCCTGAACCAGGTGATGGCCGTTGCCGCTTAGATCCTGCCACGTTTTTAGTTTTTCGTACTCATTCGCAGCAACATCGCTGGCGTTAAGAGTTCCACGCGATGCTTCATAGAGGGCTGAATGGATGGATGGGTAGGGGGGCGAATCACCATAATAGTCTTCTAAGTAGATCGGGAGTGACCCCGTCACCCCCATCACATTCCTGCCGCGGTTTGGCAATACTTTCACGATTAGTACCCCGTCGAAAGATACATGCGGGGGTAGTAGCTACGGAGTAGTTTCTGGTAATATTCCATCAGTTTGATCAGATCGCTGCTCTTGAAGCCGCTACTCACCGTCACTCCGGTCGGAAGTGTGTAACTATCCAGAAGACTGCCTGAAGCGATCGCAGTCGCCAGGAGACCATCCAGAGCGACCAGCGAGGCTTCAAGCTGTTCCAGGGTGAACGGGGGATCGGGGGGCATTATTGTTTCTTGTGGTGGTCAGCGTGCTTGGCTGGCTCATGGTGCTTTGGCTCTTCCTTTTCCTTGGGCTCCTTCTTTGGGCCCTCTAGGCTCTTGGCAACTGATTCAGTCACCACTGCAGGGTCAACGGACACTGGCTTGAGTTCTGGAGATGGATGTTCTTTGGCCCACTGCTCGGCCAGGGCGGCTGCCTGTTGGCTCGTCACGTCCACCACAGCCCCGTTATCGCTGATAATGCGATAATTAAGGTTCAGTCCATCAAGGCCCCGGGCTTTCTGGAACGCCCTGATTGCCTCAATAGGAGTACCTTCGGTTTCGACCGGCTGATGTTCCTTGTAGTCCGTTGCCATTACGGTTAGCTTCGCCATCTGTGTTGCTCCTCGAAAGTCTGTTAAGAAAACAGCCAGAGCCATCGGGCCTCTGGCTGGTGATTGTTTCAATTGGCTGATTAGGTGTTGGCGATCTTGAGAACGCGAGTCGGGTTGTCTGAGATGTAGGCTTCGTAGTAGCCCATTTTCAGAGTCAACTCCAAGTCTTTCCAGAAACTAGCTTCGCTGCCTGAGCCAAGCTCCTGATACCTTGGACCATAGACACGGTCGCAGAGGAAGGCTCTGGGGAAGTCACCCATGAACCAGGTGTAGACTGAAGCTGTGGCACCAGTGATTTCATCAACGTAGGGACTGGCAAGAACTTCGATTTCCATGCCAGGGTAAACGTAATCAAGTGGATTCTTACCGTCATAACGAATGGTTGCTGAAGCATAGACGGCGTTGAAGGTGTTGACTGTAATGGCGTTCTTGATCACCTGGGCCTTGGCGTAAATCACCATCGGAACGATGATTTGCAGCTTCTTCGGCATGGCCAGGAATTCGCCACTGACCGGATCACGCATGTTGCGATAAGCCTGCAAGGCAGTATCGATGCTGGTCCAATCATTCAGCGGAAGTGAGGTCAGGCTATTAAGCGGCGAAGGGCCAGAGGCAGCGGTGTTGTAAGTGTTGTAGGCTGTCGGCGCTCCGTCATTGAGACCGAACTTCCATTGGCCACTGGCACCCAAAGCAACCTTGAGTTGCAGGATGTTTCGGGTGATCAACCCACCGTCCATGGTGTTCTTGCAACTGCGAACAATTACAGCAGCCGTGTCAGCCAGCATCGATTCCATTGAAATCGGGCAGGCCTTTCCTCGCTTATTCTGCTTGGGATACTGGAGATAACCATTGCGAGGGCCGACTAGAGGGTATGGTTCCGTTTCAGCAACGATGCTTTCGTCCCAGCGGGTCGGACCACCAACCCAAGGAAGGTTCTGTGAGTTTTGGCGAGGGATAGACTCTTCCACCCGGAACAGTCTGTCACCAATCAATTCAGCCGTCTCGGGAGAATCCTTGATAGCCCGCATGATCATACCGGCAGTGACGAGCTTAAAATCGCTCATGGTCACTGCAGTGGCAGATTCCTGCAGAGCAATCTGCTGAGTGATGCCAGCGGGATTGGAGCAAAACTGCTGCGGAGTAAAGCCAAACATCCCTTGGAAGAGGCTGCCGCATTCCAAACCGCCATGTCCAAGCCGGTAATGCCCTTCTTCGACACCTTGCTTGAAGTGTTCGATGGCATTATGCTTAGTGTTTCCATCGGACGATTCACGTAGTTCGCCCAGGAAACGGTTGAAGTTGAAATACATGGTCAGTCACTCCGCTATTGTCTCGTAAAAGTCAGTTGATTCGATTACCAGGAGCCGTAAGCGATGCCGTGGGCATAGCCCTGGTGTGTCACAGGCTGGGCAACAGCAGAACACTGCTTGACGCCGAGATATCCGGTCATGGCAACAGCACCGGAATATGTCAGGCTGTGCTTAATTGGCTCGCTCCAGGACGTTGATTCATCCAAAAGAGCCTCGCCGTCCACGAAATACTGGATATCTGCAACACCGTTGGTGCATTTAATGTCAACGCGCAGCTCCTGTGCCAGTGAACCGCCCGCTACCTTGTTACTCGACTTAGTCTGCAGAGCTGTGCCTACGCTGCAGCCTGCCTGCCAGTAGATCGAATCGGCCTTGGTGTAAATGATTGCGCCAGAGAAAGACGCTTTGGGCACACCAGTGGAATCGACGATGTTGTTAGCCGCAGGAGCCGACATGAAGCCAGCGTGAACTGCCGCCTTGTTGGTGGCAGCCTGAGTAAACTTCACTCTCTGCTTCATCGAGAAGGTTGCGCCATCGGCAAAGATGAACCGGCTGACAGTGAGAAACAAATACGATTCGTTATTGAGTGTTGCATCAGCAGGGCTGATGAGCAGGTTGGCACCCTGATTGCCCGCTGTCGCAACTGGCAAGGTGAGCACTGACGCATCGGATGTCAGGGTCCATTCGGTAGCTGTGAGATAATAGAGCCAATTCTCAATGAACTGTTCTTGCTGACGGAAACGGTCGAACCGCACGTCAGGATAAAAGAGTGCAGGTGTTTGCAAGGCCATGTGTCAGACTCCGAAAATGCCGTAATTTGTGCGTTAGTTAACTGATGTCAGGAAGCGGGGGACGAACTTGGGCTTGATGGGGTTGCCGTCTTTGTCCACCGACTCCTGCAGGGCCGTAGTCGTGGTGCGAATGCCGCTCTTCGTCTTCTGATCGTCGGGGATGATCTTGAGCCTGGCTTCGAGTTGAGCGATCTTGTCCTTGTCAGCCTTGAACGATTCCAGCAATGGCTCTGCCTGCTCCAGAGTTTGGCCACTGAAGGATTCGACCAGCGCGGGAGTGATGGTGATCTTGTGCTTGGACAAGAGAGCGACGGCACCCTTGTCGCCCAACACCTTTGTCTCAAGACCTTCCTTGATCGCCGGAGTAACCACCTTGGGTTCTTCCCCGGTCAACATCACATGCCGAGCACGTTTCGCGGTCTTCATCTGCTCATCGAAGGCCGCGTCATCGCCATCATAGCTCTCGGTGATCTTGGCGAAGACCTGTTTAAAGGCATGTTTGACCTGGTCTTCAGGAGTGGCATCGTCAGCCAGCGGGGTGATTTCGATTTCAGCCAGACTCCCCATGCTTTCGAGGAGTGTCCCTACGCGCTTTTGCTCAGCGGGAAGGGTGGCCAGCGATTTGGCGAATTCGGTGAACGGTGTGTTTGCCACGGGTTCTGCTCCCTCAAGCAATCCGCCTGTCGCTCCCGGCTTGGAAACGAGGTCAACGGATTCGACAAGTCTGATTTTGTGAACGACTAAAACGCCAGAAGCATCGATCTGCCCGACGCTTCCACCTTCAGGAATGTTGTGCGATAGGCCGTATTGGCGTGGATTTTCCTGGCTGGCAACCTTGACCGATTGAGCCAGTTCGCCACGTTTGGTGAAGTGGAGATTGCCCCGCAGGCCATCACCAGGGACATACTTCACGCCCTTGATGTAACCAAGGACTTCATCCGGGTCGCGGGACTGAACGCCTGGCTTGGCGTGGTCTTTATAGACCGTCTTGCCTTCGTAGAGGCTGGCTGCTTCTTGTAAGCATTGTTCGGTGTAGCGTCGGCCCGAGGTCTTGTGTCTCACTCCGCCAACGTCGATGCTCTTGTTCTTGCTGGAGAAGCCGATGATCTTGACATTGGGCACACACCACGGATCATCTGCCGGGGCAGCAGTGCTCCCTTCAAAGGCTTCCAGGATGATGTGCGGGGCAAGTTCACCTTTCATGTCCCCACGGTAGCATCGGTATCAGTGCGGGCGATTTTGGCAGTTGGAACTATTTTCTGGGAACGTGCTAGAATGAAGTCTCCGTGAACATCCTCGCCGTCTGGATTCTCTCCATGCAGGCAACTTATAATGAACCTGTGGACTCACTTGGGCTACCTGTGCCGATTTCGATCCCGTGCCGAATCACTGAGCAGAGAGATGAACCGATCCTGATCGGCGGTTGCGTTCCGTACTTTGGCCACTACACTCAGGCCTACGATTTCCTTCGCACTCAGGGCTACAGTCTGGATGCTGACGGAGAAACTGAACGTGGCATCGTGATTGACTGCTATGGCCTGCAGGCGGCGCGACAGCAGTTTGGGGATCGGCTGGTTTCTTATTCGGATATTGTGTAAACTGGCCTCATGTTGCACATCGAAAAAGTATCGGACATCGAGCCAGCCTACAAGAAGGCTGTATTAACCAACTCATCGCTTCACCATATCCATTCTGTTGGCAAGCACTTTCAACTTAGCGAAACTGATACGCTGAAAATGATGGTGGCACACTTGGACGAAATGGTGAATGTCTACCAGAAAGAGAGACTTGACGCTCTGCGGGAGGAGATCGGCTTGCACCCTACAGTGAACTGGCTACGATAGTGGCATGAATAAAATCATGTGGATCATCAGGGCTTTTAAGTGCTATTTCCTTGGGCATAGACTTAGCGAGTTCGGCAAGCCACCCTGTGAGTTTTGTGGGTTTGGAACACCACTCCCGACGGGCAACTGTTACGAGTGCAGGATGGATATAACAACATGCCAATCTTTCGTGCAATATCCTAATGGAACATTTCTGTGCAGTTCCTGCTGGTTCAATCAGCGGACGGTAAATAATAGGGATCAAGCCTTCAGCCACGGGGACACCCAGCAACGGCAGTTGAAGGCAAGCTGAGGCGTTCCCTCCGGCCTCTCCGCCGGGTCCTCAGGCTCATAAGGTGGTGAAGGTTTTTGTCTCAACCCCTTCTGCCCCTCCTTCGGATTGATGTAGTACACCACCTTATTCCGCTTCCCAAAGTGCCACGGTCTCGATGACAGGGTATTGACACAATGGCACTGATAGCCCACTAGCATCGATCCTAGCCCCTGGAAGGCGATCATGTTCGCTTCGTTGGATATCAGGGAGCCAGCATCCCTGGCAACCCGGCGCGCATCACTCTTTGCCCCATGCATCAGCGGCTCTAGTTGCTGTTTGGCGATCTGCACCCGGTTTAAGCCCTTAAGCTGAGCTTGGGTCATTATCGATACCAACCGGCTTGGTGTAATCAATCGAGTGATGGGAGCAATGCGGTTGAGTGCCTGCTGCTGGAAGAGCAGCGTTTGAATAAAGGCCCGCTTGAGTGGTGGAAAGATCACCTGTTTCATCAGGCGCTTGATTTCCTTGGCGGCTAAGCCTGCAAAGTTGGTAATCAGCGGAAGGCCCCAGCGAGGCGGCCTGCGTGGATGAAGTGGCGGCGGGTTGACTGATTCGGTGAGGCGTGGTGACGCTGCATGTTCGAGCAACTTCACTTGCACTTCCACCGGCAAAGCATCAATAATCGCGTCAACCGCCTCGTCGTATGCACGGACGGCCAGATCTTCCAAGTCACTCAGATAGGTCTGAATGAGTAAACGGTAGTGTTTGTTGTGAAGGCCTAGCACTAGGTGGAACGGGGCTGGGGTTGTGCTCACCCCGACTAGGTCAAGGTACCAATCGTTGATGATGGCTGAGATACGGTCAAGGAGGTCATCCTGACGCTGGTGGTCGTTGTCCTTGGCCTTGGTGAGGTTAGCGGCTATTCGGTGGTTGAGTGTCATGGCTCAAGTTGCTGAATGCGATAAATAGCAAGAACCAGCAAAGAGAACTCGCACGCCAAGCCAATAACGAATAGGATAGCCACCAAAATCAAGACTATTCGAGGGCATACAGGCTTTGAATATCGATGGTCAATCATGACCTATCCTTTGGTGGTTGAGGCTGGGCATGGGGAGCCTCTTTGGGTGAAAGCGTAAGCGTCAAATGCCCATCATCAATATCCCACAAGGCCTCTAATGGAATCGTAGAGGTCACTCGGAGTGATTTCAGCTTGTCTGCAATAGGTGGGTTGATGAACTCACTTGGCCCCATCGGACTACGCCAGCAGAATGGATTTTTGGTGTCTGTCGCTCGCTGTTCGAGTTTCGGCTTTACCTCAACCCCAGCAGGCATGAAATGAGTCACACCATCAAACGCCCTGCACCGTGCAGATTCAAACATCGCCCACGCCTCATTCATCGTGGGGGCCGAGACCGTCACGGTGACATCGTTGCGTGTCATGGTGAGGCTGTAGGTGTTGTTGATCGACGTGCCTGTTGGGAGGGTGTAGGAGCTGCCGGTGGGGTGCTTGTTGACTAACGCTTTATCCCTTTCGCTTTGCTTGTCCAGCATCTCAAGAAGATCTTCATTGGGGCCTGCTCGATATTGCTTCTTCATCTCCTTCGCCACTTTCTCGGAAGTGACAGGATCATCAACTTCCGGGCTGCACAGAACCTGTGCGTTGGTTAAAGGATGAATAGAGCCCTTACTCATTTCCTCCATCCCAGGCACGGCCCTAAGATGAGCAGTCGCATCATCCCAGTTCGAGGCAACCTTTAGGTACTCTTCCTTAGCTCTTTGGGTATTGGCGGCTTGTAGTTCCCACTGCTTTGCCTGATCCTGCCGTCGCTGCTCTTCCGCCGCTGGTGATGATGGATCGTGCTTCATGAATGTTTCAATCGCTACTATTGGGACGAAATCACTAATGCCCCGGATAATTTCAGGCTGATCAACTACCACCACCGTCGCCTTGTCCGCTTCCATCACGGTTGCTCCTTGAAAATCGTCTTACCCAGTTCACCCTTCAACTCATCTATGATGGCAGAGTCCGTGATACGTTCGTTTGAGTACCTGTTAATCTCCTCTTGGACCTTGCAAAGTGCTGCTTGCAAGTTCTGTGGAATATACAGGTCAACGCCGCAGAATCGCATCTGTGAGATGATCGAATTTATCGAGTGGAGATATCCGAAAGTGGCCACATCGCGTATTAAGGTGGTCGCACGATCACTTGTTTTGTCTGCCATCTTTGCCACCATTGCCGTTGCCCTCTTCATCACCCATTGTATCCACCCCCGGCATCTGATCCATCGCAAACTGGGGGTCATCTGCTTGGGCCTGGCGTTTGTTGGCCAACTCGTCGTCATAATCAAGCATGGCCTGAGCGCTGTAAGTCTGTGGGCTGAGGATGTTGTTGCGGAACCGAATGTCTCGAATCTGTTCCGCCGCCAGTTCATCGTTGATGACACAATCGGGTAGTGTCACATCAACGTCGCAGTACTCCAGGAAGTCGATTGGCAACAGCCCTTGAGCCATGCGGACCTGGATAACCCACAGCATGCAATCACGCCAGAAGTCGGCAAATTCGGCTTGATTCGAGCGAATGGCAATCACGAACGGAGCGCCTGCAACCATAATGCTGGCGTAGTTGTTGTTGGAAGCATCACCGGAAGCGATGTTCTCAGGCATGTCCCAGCGGTTGGCGATGCAGAGCCTGACCAACAGGCCGACAGCCTCGATGGTCTCCAGGGTGTTGCCCTGGGGCATTGTTACGACACTGACGGTATCAGGGACATCAGCTACCGTGCCATCGTTGGGAACAAACAGCTTTTCTTCTCGACCCGTGCGGGGATCGTAGAACGTGCCTGTAGCGGCTGCATCACGGAATCCCTTGGGCCCACCGGGCAGTGCATCTTTGTGATTTCGGAAGTAGGCAATCTTGGCTCTGGCAATCGTCCCGGCGCCCATCGCGTCCAGGATACGGTCGATCTTGTCCAGATCGTCGGCATTGGAAAAGAAGTCACTCACCCCGCGGGCAACAGACTGCACCACGTTCCGCTTGAGGTGGATGATCTGCGAGGCGGGTACAAACTGGCCATAGGGATCGGGATTGCCAGGCACACCCAGCATCCAGTTGATGTTGTAACCCAGCACCTTACAGGTATCGCCCAGCTTGTGCTGTACACCCAAGCGCCAGCCATGCAGTTCCGTCATTCCAGGTGGGTTGCACAACTGCTCTGGCTCTGGCCGACGGATAGTGGGCTCGCCCTCGTCATCACGTCCTTTGTGCCCCATAATCTCACCGTCAACGATGGCGCAGCGAACATGCTCTTTCTCAGCACGTCGCCACTTGTTGACCTTCCGCCATTCGTCGATGATGTCCTGTGCATCGGTCAAATAGCTCTTCGGTGCCTTGATGTTCTTCGACTTGGGCACGATCTTGTAATTAGCCCCTGTCTGGAGCACAAACGAAACCAGCTTATTCACAGCCCCTTGAGCGATAGGATTGCTGGCATCGAGATAGCGGGCCAGATCGACCTGACGGAGGAGGTCGTACTCGGATAGGTTCGTGTAGAGATTCTTACCTTGAACCCTAGATTGCCTTGTGCCGATGATTTCAGCAGGCCTCCAGCCGCCACCGTAGTCGTGCCTGAGCGCCTTATAGGCAAACTCCCAGTCAGGAGCGTTGTAGGCTTCCTGGAGAGCCGTGGAGGCAGAGCCTGGGGGCATGAATGCCAGATCGGTTTGGGTGGCAAGTCTCATGCATTTAGGCTAGCATCGGTATCAGAGCATCACTTCTTGTTTACGTAACGGTAGGCAGTTTCCCGGGCCATAGCCAGCGCGTCCGGCCCATCGTCATGTTGCCCTGGTGCTGGCACTATGCGGAACTTCTTCAACTGGTCAATCAATAACGCCGTACCCTCGCTGTTCCGCTTAAACTTAATCCGCCTGGTCACCAGTAGGTCAGTCAGATCCAAGATACGCACAGCCTTCTTGATGCGATTCTCGAGAGGAATAATCGGCAATCGCATGTGAATACTTTTAGCCTTAGCCGACTCAGCAAGCGGGAACTCCAGCAACTGCTGAAATCCGTTCACCTCAAGTCCGATAGCGTGGGCAGTCCACTCGCTCTGCAGGTACACGAGGTAGTCGCACCAGATTTTAGTGTCCATTTTCTTAAGGAACGCTTCAACGTACACCACTTCGTTCCGGTCTTCGGCCCATCTGACGATTGCCTGATAATCCCCTTCCTTGGTATCAATACCCTTGGATGGGTCGCAACCCATGACTCGAATCGTGGTGTCAACCGGCCATTCATCGAACCAGAATGTGTCGTCATACTCGAAATAGCTGATGTTGAATTCGGCGTTACTAGGAGGCATTGGATCGCCCTGATGCTCGCTGGCAAACGCTCTTTCACCTTGGCTGAACCTCTTCAGCATCAACTCATAAAGCGGAACACGGTCAGGCCAGAGCACCTTGGCACCGTAATCCATCCCACCTTCACCCGACTGATGCTGCAGATACCATTGCTCTGCCTTCTCGATTTTCTGCGGATCGTCATGCCGCCAAAGTAGTTCTTTCCACTGCTGCCATAGGTGCATGTTGGTTGGTTCTGAAATCAGCGACTTATAGACCTTGTGGCTCCAGGTCGGCAAAGTCTTCTTCACCTGCAGAACCAGGCAGCCATCGACCAAAGCCGTGCCGACCATGATGTAGTTTGTCTCAGGCCCGCCAGCATTAAGCACATCGGACTTGAGCCATTCTTCATCCTTCTCCAGGAGAGCCGGGCTGGTTGCGTCTTCTGAGTTCTGTGGATCATCAATAATGATCAAATCAGGCCGATAGTGCCGATGCCTTCGCCCACGTATCTTTCCCTTACCGTAGCACAGTGCCTCAATGCGAGTACCGTTGCTCAGTTCGATGGCTTCAGCTCGCCAGGGTAGTGCTGGCATGCAACTGGGGAAGTCTGCTTGCAACTCCAAGTTGTGCTCAAATTCATCGCTGATGTGCTGCAAAAACAGATTGGCATTAGGCTGTGTATCGCCCAGCAGAATGATGTACTTTTTCTTTTGGTATACCGTCTTCCAGATGGGATAAATCAGTGTTGTCCAAGTACTTTTGGCTGATCCACGTGGAGCTATTCGGCATATGCTTTCGCCGTCTGGCAATGCCTGCAAGTCACCCACAAGTTCCTCATGGAACTCGGGCATGGCGTGAGTGAAATGATGCTTGAAATACTTCAGCCCGAAGTCGAGGAGTGGTATTGCTTCTACGGGCTCAGACTCAACCAGGTCTTCAATTAACTGAAGCTCTTCTTCGTTCCAGTATTTGCTTGAGGCCAGCAGCTCCTCGAGATCTTCGTTCGTCAGTACTGAGGGGTTCTTGCTTAACGTCTCCATCGAGCATCCCCATGTGCTTCATCAAGAGTTCGATGGCTCGCACCTTATCCCACAGCTTTAATTCAGTGGTCACTTCGTCGGTGCTGTTACCGTCTTTATCCGTCCATCGAGTTCTTTTGATCTTGACCGACTGAACAGCTTTAGAAGCTCGCCTGCCCGAGAGAGGAATTAGTCTACCTGTTGCCTCGTTCACCTCGTAGTCGAGGATGTCGCTAAGGGCAACCAAGGCCAACTCTTGAATCACTCGATCCTGAGTGATCTCAACACGCTTTAATCGTTTTTTGAATTCTTTACGAATTGCCCGCTTGATGTTAGCTTTTGTTAGCAGACGTGAAGCGGTTACTTTTATCGCCTCATCGGTGTTGCCGAAACCTGCACGTTTAGCAGCCCTGGTTGCATTCAGGTCAACCAGATACTCATTGACGAACAGTTCCCACTCGGGTTTAAGCGTCTCTGCCATAATCCCATGCTACCACATACCGCTTCATCTCAACAAACCAAGTCTACCATCGGTATCACGACAGCGGAAAAAGCTGTTTGGCCTTGCAATTGGCGCGTCAATAACGGTATCGTCTTTCACTTAGGACTTGGTCTCAACTCCTATCACCTCACTCGCAGTCGCAGTCTGCTTGGCGGCTTGCCAGCTGCTCCATTCCTTGGCAACCTCGTCATAGATTGCCTTTTGTTCTGTTGTCATGTGAACGTAGCCACAGTTGCGGAAGCCGCAATGAATTTGGCAGTGTCTTATCACCTCCTCCAACTGCTGGACGCGGGCTAGTGCGGATTCGGCCTGGGCGAGGTCGGAAAACACCTCTTTGAAAACCGTCCTGTCATGCTCGTATTTTGGCATGCACGATTCGTAAATCACGTGTCTTTCACGTGCATCGGTCTTCGGCGTGTACGGTGTCATGTCTTCTCTCCTGTGGCCAGTGCCTGTGCAGCCTTCTCAAGCCTTCTCTGAATTTGCATTAGTCGAATAATTGGCTCATCGTCGTTTCCGCGTGCCCAATGGCCGTGTAGACACATCCACAGAGTTTCAGCCTGTCTCTTTGTTAGCTTGATGGCTACATGTTTGCCAAAATCAGGCATAACACGGCTGAACTTCATGTCTTCTCTCCTGGTGGAAGCGGGCGAAGGGAGGAAAGGGGAACGATAGCGGAATGTACAGGCCCACTGCGATCCTGAAGCCTCAGAGACACATCTACTTCTTCACCACGCCGATACCAGTCGAATACCACCGCCTCCACGAGCACCTTCTCCCCGGCTACTGGCACCCATTGCACAGGCTCGCTGGGGCCGGAGATGGGGCGAAAGGATGAAGATGGAAATCCGATGGAGTAGCCATCGCACGGCTTAATCCAATACAGCCCAAATTCGTCAACATCACGAATTGGATATTGGCTACCAATGCACTCTTTGCCCCATCCATGATTGTTTGGAGCAATCACCTCTACCATACTACCCACCTTCAACTGGCTCATGGCTGCACCTGGCTTTCGGTTGGTGGTGGAGGAAGGGGCATCCAGTGTGTCCAATGATTTGGAACATATGGTGTCCAGTGCTGGCCGTTCCATTGTGCAAGATGGTAGTAATCTCGTTTGTTCGCCCAGCCTGGAATCTTGCCAATAGCTGAACAGAGCATGACTCTCATTCCATCCTTCGGAGCAGTTTCAATCGGTTGCCATTCCATCATCTACCCCTCCCCGTTGTTCCCCGCAGCGGATGGCT